>Ga0114939_10000558_pt1 | contig 31099 bp, 29 predicted proteins | sample AshMeaCrysSpring_FD_87196 | JGI IMG/M metagenome (GOLD analysis project Ga0114939, IMG submission 87196) | Groundwater microbial communities from Big Spring, Nevada to study Microbial Dark Matter (Phase II) - Ash Meadows Crystal Spring | ecosystem: Environmental > Aquatic > Deep subsurface >...
GTTGGCGCGGTGATTGTGAAGGATGGCGAAATGATCTCCCGCGCATGGAATCAGGTCGAGATGTTGAAAGATGCCACCGCCCACGCCGAAATGCTCGCCATCACAATGGCCGAGCATGCTGTCGAAGACTGGCGGCTCAACGGCTGCGATCTCTACGTGACGAAGGAACCCTGCCCGATGTGCGCCGGGGCGATCGTGCACGCGCGCATCCGCCGGGTGATCTTCGGCTGCCCCGACAACAAGGGCGGAGCGGCCGGCGGGTTGATCAACATCCTCCAGATGCCCGGCCTCAACCACCGCTGCGAAATCACCGGCGGCGTGATGGCCGACGAATCCGCCGCACTGCTCCGCGCATTTTTTGCCGACAAGCGATAGGCCGCGCCGCCCCGGATGCCTGCCCCCATATCCGCGTGTAAGATGAGCAGCAAAAATAAAACCACCTCAAAAAACCTCGAACAGCGCTTCGAGCAGGAAGAAGACGTGCTCGATTACTTCACCTGTCCAAAGCAAGAAAACCCAACCTTACGCCGCAGAGAGTCAATGTGGACTTCCCCGCATGGGTGGTCTCCGCGCTGGACCGCGAGGCGGATCGCCACGGCGTCCCACGACAGTCACTAATCAAGGTGTGGATCGTGGAACGATTGGAAAAAGCAGGCTGACGCCGAATCCCTCAATCACCTTTTCGCGAGACGCGCTCTTGGACTGCGGCAATTCCTTTGGGGCTTTGGGAGAGAGGGGGGATCCGTGGATTGACGCGGATCCACGCAGATTTTCCGAAAAAACACGCGCTGCGGGCAGCCCCGTAGCGGAACTGCGGCAGCCGTTTCGTCGGCTTGCAGGAACGCCGAACTTGTTTCTCCCCGCATTTTGCCACGCGCGAATCGGGGGAACACGCGCCACCGTTGCGCGAGCGGCGCGAATGCGTCATGCTGGGGCATCAGTTTATGAAAACAATTCTCGATGAGATCCTGGAGGATGTGGCGGCCGAATTATCCGCGGCGAAGGCGCGGCGGCCGTCGGCGGAAATCCGCGGGATGCTGGCGGACGCTCCGCCTCCGCGCGATTTGGCGGCGGCGCTTGCGGGCGGGTTCCGATTGATTGCCGAGGTGAAGGAACGCTCGCCGAGTGTGGGTGCGATGCGGGAAAGAAACGTCGCCGAAGCTCCCGCCGCCTACCGGGAGAGCGGGATCGTCGCGGCGGTGTCGGTCCTCACGAATGCCACGCATTTCGGCATGTCGGTCGAGCGGTTGGGGGCTGTGGCGGCGGTGGTCGGGAAGCCGGTTTTGCGGAAAGATTTTATTGTGGACGAATACATGGTGCGGGAGGCGCGGGCGTTCGGGGCCGACGCGGTTTTGTTGATGGCGAACGTGCTGGATGCCGCGCGGCTGCGGGGATTTTACGAACTCGCCCGCGAGCTGGGCATGGAGGCGCTTTTCGAAGTCCACGAGGAATCCGAAATCGCCAGCCTTCCACCCGGAGCGAGGGTCGTGGGCATCAACAGCCGCAAATTCAAAACCCGCTCGGGATTTGTCGCAAAAGGGGCCTCCTCGGAAAAAGACTTCAGCCTCGACATGGGGGCCTTCGCCCTCGCCGACCGGCTTCCGCCGGGAACGCTTCGTGTGGCGGAAAGCGGCCTCACCCCGGCGGGCGTCTCCGGCATACGGGAACATTTCCATGCGGCGCTGGTGGGGACTTCCCTGCTTCGCGACCCGCGCGGACCGGCGGCCTGCCTTGAGGAATTCGCGCGCGCGATCGGTACATGAATCCCTCGCTCCGGGAGTGGATGGAGCCCCGGCATCTTGCGCCCGGGGACCGCGACAGTCTCCTCGGAGACTGGGCCGATGTGGAACTCCATCGGATCGCGTCGCCCGACGACCCGTTTTTCCAAGCGGCCTACGACGCGCTTTGGCACGAATTCGGCGAAGCGGGGGAAATGGAATCCGTCGGCGTGATTTGCCAACGCATGGAATGGGCGCGGGAGGAACCCCTCCGCCTTCGCTACCACCTCGATCTTGTCATTGCCGGGGGGAAACTCGCGGCTGTGCGCGACCACACGATCATCCTCCGCGAAGGGGTGGCGGGGGCCGTGGTCCACCTCTCCCACAATCTTGTGGTCCCCGCGTGGAGGCGGAGCGGGCTTGCGGGATGGATGCGGGCGCTGCCCGTGCGGGATGCCCGCGCGCATCTGGCGGCGGCCGGACGCGCACCGGCGGAACCGGTCGTTCTTGCCGGAGAAATGGAGCCCCTCGACGAACGACACACGCCCACCGCCACCCGCCTGATGGCCTACACCCGCGCGGGATTTCTCACGATCGATCCCGCCCGCGCGCCGTATTTGCAGCCCGACTTCCGGCCGCCGGATGTGATCGACGCGTCGGGCGGTCCGCGTCCGGTCCCGCTCGAGTTGGTGATCCGCCGGGTCGGGCGCGAGACGGAGACCGAAATCCCGGCCGAAGAGGCCCGCGGAGTCGCCCTCTCGCTTTACGCGATGTATGCGCGCGGATTCCGGGCGGCCGATATGGAGCCGGTGTTTGCGGCCATCGCGGACTGGCCGGCGTCCGGCCCGATCCCGCTTGTGGCGCCATATCGGGCGCGTCCGCTCAGCCCCAAGGATCCTGCCTGACGCGCATCATGGGGTCCTGACGGAGGTCCGGTCCCAGGACGACGCGGAAGCCGACGTTGTTGCGGCCGGTGTCGCGTTTGATTTTGTTGCGTGCGGAAGAACGCAGGTATTCCTCGCCGTCGTTGAAACACGACGCGCCGCGGGCGACGCGCGAATTCTCATCGGCGTCGTAGCGGTCGAGGCACATTTCCCAGACATTCCCGCCGAGGTCGTAAATGCCGAACGCATTGGGCGGGAAACTCGCCACCGGCGACGTCTCGCGAAAGTCGTCCACGTTCAAAACCGGACTGTAATTTCCGGCCCCGACCGGCGGCGGGAAATGCGGCCCCCATGGATACCCGGGCACACCCCCGTCGAGGGCCTTCGGCATCGCCGAAACCTCCGAGGGCAACCCAACCGCCGCGCTCCACTCGGCGTCGGTCGGCAGGCGGTAGGAAAAATTCTCAGGGATCGCCGAGCGCACACGGTCAACATCATTCAGCCAGCGGCAAAATTCGCACGCTTCTTTCCACGAAACATTCACAACCGGGTGGTCGGCTTCCTGAGCATAATCAACACCCGGCATTGCACATTCGGTTTTGTCACAAAAAATTTCGTAATCCAAAATCCGCACCAGGCAGATGCTGAAGAGTGCTTTGAACCTCGGGACCGGCACGAACAACATGCCAAGGCAGTTCACAAAAGGAACCTCCCGCGTCGCCGATTCGGGGTCGCCGGTCGTCCTCCAACCCGCCGCCTCGCCGCCGGAAAGAACCTCCCGCAAAACCACCATCTCGGATGGCGTGAGCCCGATTTCCGCAAGGATCTTGTCGGTCGCCGACGCCAAAGCCGCAAGATCCCAGCCGGCCGCCGCCAGCGGCTCCGCGAACCGACCGAGTCCGGCTTTTTCGAGACTGGTTGCGAAAAGCGGATCGACGGGCGGCGCGTCGTTGTCGCTCATGAAATCGAATCCGGGGTCTCGAGGGGGATGGTGACGTGGAAGCGGGTGCCGTCGGTTTCGGTGCTTTCGAAGCCGACCCGGCCGGACAAATATTTTTCGCCGAGGAGTTTCACGCTGTAGGTGCCGATGCCGCGTCCGGCCCCCTTGGTCGAGAACGACCTCTGGAAAATCTGGAGCTTTGCGGCGGCCGGCATGACGCCCGGATTGTGGACGAAGAACTCGGCACCGGGCCGGCCGTCGGGCAGGGTGTCCCGCCGGCAACCGATCGTGACCGTGCCCTGGTGCGGGGTGGCTTCGAGGGCGTTTTTGAGAAGGTTCGAGAGCACGCGGTGGAGGAGGGTGCGGTCGGCGACGAGCGGGATATTTTCGTCATCGCCGCGCGCGATGATTTTCCCCCGCGATTCATCAAGGCCTTTCGAGGTCGAGATGGTCTCCGTGATCGCTTCCGAGGAACCGAATTGGACGGGCGTGGTGGGGAGTTGGCCGCTCTCGGCCGCGAGGAGGATGCGGTGGGTGCGGATCTCGTTGACGAGTGCCTCGGAGGTGGAGGCGAGGTCGTCTTTCACCTCATCGAACGGGATGTCGCCGGACTGGAGCAACTGCGCGAGGCCCATGAGACTGCCGGCGGTGTTGAGCACGTCGTGGAAGAACGTGCGTTCGAGCACATGGCGGCGTTTCACGTCGCTGATGTCCGAGGCCACGACCAATGTGAACGAGTCGCCGTCCCACGGAAATGGCGTGGTCCAGATTTTCAAATCCAGGGCCTCGGACCCGTTCGGGCCGTCCGAGGTGAGGATCCGGCATTCCTCGCAGGCGCGTTCCCCGGCCTGGGCGGTGAGGATGGCGCGAATGGCTCCGCACGTGCGGCAGACCTCCCCGGTCCCGCATCCAAGGTGGGCGCGCGAGGATTCCCGGCAGTGGAATAATTCGCCCGGGCGGGGGCCGCAGAGGAGCTGCCGGTGGTTCACATGCGCGAAATCCATCACGGCCGAATTGGCAAAAACGATCTGCCGGGTCCGGTTGAGGATGATGACAAAATCGGGAATCGCGTCCAGAAGCGTAGCCAGCAGGTGGTTGGAGGCGAATGAGAAATACTGGTGGCTGATCGCCTCCTCCGGGGTGCGGGCTCCAAGCGGCACACCGGAGGGAGTGAAAGCCGGGAGAGGTGGGACCGTGTCTTGCACTTCTCAGACACTACCCCCGGACCGCCGGGAAAGAAAGCCAATTTAACCCGGAAAAATCCCAAGCCATCTGCTGCGACTTGCGGGAGGCGGGCCGGGACTGCGTTGGGCTTGAATCGCGGTTCGGACTGTATGAGCCCATACAGCCCTCCCGCGATTCTCCGCCCGCCTTGTCCCAGCCGGCCTCGCGCGGCGTCTCGCGACGACGTTTGAGATTTATCCGGGTTACTGGCACGGCTTTGATTTGGAATTTCCGGTGACGGCGGGTATAGGGGACCGATGGTTTTGCTTTTCGGAGGTTCCGGATATGTCGGTCGGGCGTTCGCGCGCGAGTTGGTCGCGCGGGGGACGGGCTTTGTCGCGCCATCGCACAGGGAGGTGGACCTCCTTTCCGAGGCGGCGGTGAGGGAGGCGGTGCGGGCGGTGCGGCCGGAATTTGTGATCAATGCGGTGGGTTTCACCGGGCGTCCGAATATCGATGGGACCGAGAAGGAACGCCTGCGCTGCCTGCAGGCCAACACGGTGGTTCCCGGCGTGCTGGCACGGGTTCTCGAGGCGGAGGGCGTGCGCTGGGGGCATGTGTCGTCCGGGTGTATCTTCGACGGCACGCGCGCCGACGGGGAAGGATTCACCGAGGAGGACGCCCCGAATTTCGCCTTCCGCCATGCTCAGGCGAGTTGGTATAGCCGGACCAAGGCGATGGCGGAGATCCTTGTTTCCGAGAGCCGGCTCTGCACGGTTTGGCGGTTGCGGATCCCTTTCGACGAATTCGACAACCCGCGCAATTACATTTCCAAAATTCTCCGCTACGAGCGCCTGCTCGACGTCACCAATTCGATTTCCCACCTAGGCGATTTCGCGCGGGCCTGCGTCGAGAGCCTTGTGCGCCCGATCCCGCCGGGGATCTACAACGTCACCAATCCCGGACGCATCACCACACGGGAAGTCGCTGAGGCCGTTCGCCGCCACGGACTCACCGACAAGGCATTCGAATTTTTTGAAAGCGAGCGGGATTTTCTCGCGGCGCCCGGACGCGTCAAGCGTGCGAGTTGCGTGCTGAGTTGCGAAAAAATCCAACGCGCCGGCATTCCGATCCGCGGCGTTCACGAGGCGCTCGAAGCGACTCTCGCCGCCTGGAAACCCGCATGACCCCGGAGTCCGGCGAGGCGGGGGTCGTGGCGGCGGTGGTGACCCACAAACGCCCGTTCGAACTCGCGCGGCTCATGGAAAGCCTCGCGCGGGCGGGGTCCGGCCTGCTCGGGGTGGTGGTGAGCGATCACGCGCCGGGCGGGGAAACGACCGCCATCGCGGCGCGGGCGGGTTTTCCGGTGCGCGTCCTCGAGAACCCCGACAATCCCGGTCCGGGAGCCGGTTGGGCGCGCGCGGCAAGGGAGGCGCTGGCCTGGCATGGAGACCGTGCGCGGGCGGTGTGGTATCTCGACGACGATGTTGTGATTCCGGAGGGCGGGCTCGACACGCTCTGTGCGGAGGCGCGGCGGGAGGGCTTTTGGGCGGTCGCGCCATTGTTGGAAGACGCGGCGGGCCGGCTCTGGGCATTTCCCGAGCCCGAGGAAAGAAGGTTGCGCCGAGTGATCCGGTCGGTGGGGTCCGCTGCGGATGCGATCAGCGTGCTGGGTTCCGACCCGCTGCGGTTTGTGTGGTGCACGGGAGCCTGTTTCCTTGTCTCGGCCGCGGCGATCGGGCGGGCGGGCTTTCACAGAGAGGACTTCTGGATGCTTGGCGAGGACCTCGAATACTCGATGCGGCTCGCGGCGGCCGGACCCTCGGGGTTCACCTGCAAAGTGCGTGTGCCGCATTTGCCCGGCGCGGCGGCGGACGATGCCCGGGCGCGGACGGGCGGACTGGTTAAGTTTTGCGCGCTGCTGCAGAATCTGGGATACCTGTCCTTCCATTGTCCCCAAAGCCGACATATGAAGCGATACCTGGCCGGCAATTATCGGAGGTTTTTCCGCACCTACGGGTTCGGTCCCTTCGAGCGATCCCTTGCATGGGCCTGCTTTGCGGGAGGGGTCCTCGCCGGCGAGCCCGCCGGGCTGGCATCCGGCGCGCGGGTCCGCGCCCGCATCAAGGCCCATGAAGGCTGAGTCCGCGGCGGGCTCTCCGCCGGCATTCGACGTCATCGGCACCGGGGTGCACGCGGTCACTTACGACACCGCCATCGCCCGCATCCTCGAATTGGCCGCATCCGGAAAACCGGCGGCCGTCTCCGCCTGCAACACGCATATCGTCACGCTCGCACGGATGGATCCGACCTTCCGGGAGGCGCTCTCCGCATTCGACCTTGTCGTGCCCGACGGTTACCCGCTCATCTGGCGCATGAACGCGGCCGGCGCGGGCCTCGCCGACCGGGTTTACGGTCCGTATCTGATGCGCGAGATGCTCCGCCGGACACCCCGGCCGTGGAAGCATTTCTTTTTTGGAGGGACCCCGGAATGCCTTGCCCGGTTGTCCGCCACGGCCGCCGGGCTCAACCCCGCCATCGACATCGCGGGCACGTTTTCCCCGCCGTTCGGAACATGGAATGAAAACGACGAGGACGGATTCGCGAAGGCCATCGCCGCCAGCGGGGCAGACTTCGTATGGATCGCGCTCGGGGGCGGACGCCAGGAACGCTGGATCTCAAAAAATTTGGCCCGTCACAAAAAGGGGGTTTTTTTCGCGGTGGGCGACGCCTTCGAGTTGCTCGCCGGCGGGCGGCCCTTCGCGCCCGGGTGGATGCAGCGCCACGGGTTGACGTGGCTTTACCGGCTCGCGCAGGAACCCCGGCGGCTGTGGGGAAGGTATTTCACCTTCAATTCCCGCTTCCTGCTTTACAGCCTTCGGGACGCGCTGCTCGGGCCGCCGAAGCCCGCAGGCCGGGCGCGCAAGCCCCGCATTGCCTTCCTTGGCTCGCGCGGGGTGCCCGCGCGGTATTCCGGTTTTGAAACGGTGGTGGAAGGCCTCGGACTGCGGCTGGCCGCGCGCGGGTATGCGGTGACGGTCTATAACCGCTTCCCGGGCCACTCGGTTCCCGGTCGCTTGTATCGGGGCATGCGGATCGTGGTGCTGCCGACAATCCCGACGAAGAACCTCGACACGATTTCCCACACCGCGCTCTCGGCGCTGCACGCGGCGGTGGTGCGTTATGACGTGATCTACCTCTGCGGGGTCGGCAACGCGATCATCGGCATCTTCCTCAAAGCCGCCGGGTTTCCCGTGATCATCAATGTCGATGGAGCCGATTTCCGGCGTTCGAAATGGGGGTCGTTCGCCCGCCTCTGGCTGCGCACCGGCGAGCGTCTGGCCGCCCCGGCGTCGGATGTCGTCATCGCCGACAACCGGGAAATCGTGGCCCGCTACAAGCGCGAACACGGCGTCGAGCCGGTGTATCTGAGCTACGGCACGGTCATCCGCGACCAACCGGTGGAGACCGGCGAGCTGGCGCGGCTCGGGCTCGCTCCGCGCGGGTATTTCCTCTTTGTCTCGAGGCTCACGCCCGAGAACCGCGCCGATTTCCTGCTCCGCGCGTATGCGCGCTACCGCGGGCCGCACCGGCTGGTGATCTGCGGATCAACCACTTACGAGCACGCGCATCTCGCCGAATTGCACGCCCTCGCCGACGAGCGCGTGATCTTTGCCGGCGGACGCTATGGCGACCCCTATCTTGAGCTCAGCCAGAACGCGCTGCTCTTTGTGATGCCGGCGACGATCGAGGCCACCCGGCTTGTCCTGCTCGACCAGATGGGCATGGGGGCCGCCATCCTCTACAACGACTGCCCGGCCACCCGCGAGGTGGTCGGGGACGCGGCCGAGCCATTCGCCGACTCGGTGGAGGCCCTCGCGGCAAAACTCGATGAACTCGGGGCCGACCCCGCCCGCTGCCTGACCACCGGCTTGCGGGCGCGCGAACGGGCGCGGGAACTCTACGACTGGGAGGCCGTCACCGACCGCTACGAGTCCCTCATCGCCGGCCTCGCCAAGGCTCAGAGCGGATCCGCGAGCAAATCGTAAACGCGCGAGCCGGTGATGCGGGCGCGGACGAACGCGCCGGGCTCGACATCCTTCGAAAAAATGACCCGGCAATCGACATCGGGAGCGTCGGCCTCGGTGCGGCCGGCGCGCGGGCTGTCGGCGAGAACGCGGAGGGTCCGCCCGGCGTGCGAGGCGGCGGTTTCCATGGCGATGCGTTGTTGTTCGGCCATGGCGCGGCGGTGTCTCGCGTTTTTGACGCGTGCGGGAATCTGGTTGTCCAGCTTTGCGGCGCGGGAGCCGTCCTCGCGCGAGTATTTGAAGACGCCGAGGCGCTCGAAGCGGGTGGTGCGGATGAATTCCAGCAGGCTTTCGAAGTGTTCGTCGGTCTCGCCCGGAAAGCCCACGATGAAGGTGGTGCGGATGGCGAGCCCCGGGATGCCCGTGCGCAGACGCGCGATGAGGTCCTCGATATGGGCGCGCGAAGTTTCGCGCCGCATCGCCGCCAGCATTTCGGGGTGGATGTGCTGGAGCGGCATATCGATATAGCGCGCGACCTTCGGATTCCGCGCGATCGCCGCGATGAGATCGTCGCCCCAGTGCGCCGGGTGCGTGTACAGCAGCCGGATCCAGAAATCGCCTTCGATTCCGCCAAGGGCGTCCAGGAGGTCCACCAGTGTCGGCCCCCGGCCGGCGACGACCGGTTGCCGCGGCCCCGGCTTCACCTCCCAGTGGTCCATGCCGAAATACGTGGTGTCCTGGCTGATGAGGTTGAGTTCGCGAACGCCCGAAGCGACAAGTTGGGAGGCCTCCTCCACAATGGAGGCCACCGTGCGGCTGCGGTGACGGCCGCGCATTTGTGGGATCACGCAGAAGCTGCACGGGTGGTTGCAGCCCTCCGCGATTTTGACATAGGCCGAGTGGGCGGGTGTGAGGCGGAACCGCGGCGTGTCGTAGTCGGGGATGTAGCGCGGCCGCTCGCGGAGCACGGCCGGAGCCGACTCCCGGCCGGCTCCCTCCAGAACACGGGAAAAAATTTCGCCCGCGCGCGCGACGTCGTCTAGTCCCATGAAAGCGTCCACCTCGGGAAGCTCGGTCTCCAATTCGGCGCGGTGCCGCTGGGAAAGGCAGCCCGCGACGACGATGCGCTGGCTTTCTTTTTGTTTCGCGGTGAGGATCGCGTCGATCGATTCCTGTTTCGCCGAGTCGATGAACCCGCAGGTATTGACCACGAGGATGTCGGCCGCGGCGGCGTCCGGCGTGATTTCGAAACCGGCCTGCCGGGCCGACCCCAGCATGATCTCGGCGTCAACAAGGTTTTTCGCGCATCCGAGGCTGATCATGCCGATGCGCGCGGGTGCGGCGGCCGGCATCAGAAATGCGACGTGCCGGGCACTTCGCCGGCGAGGGGGATCGCCTCGGCGGCCATGCCGTCGGCCAGACTGGCGGGACGGTCCGCTTCTCCGACCGCCCGGAAATCTTCGATTTCCGCCGAGCGGCCGTCGGTCGTCCCGATCACGGAACCATTGTCCCCGAGCAACGCACGGTCCCCGGCCGATGCGAATCCCGAAGCCGATGCCCGGATGCGCTCGAGCTTTTTCCATGTCACCCAGGCTTGGAATCCGCCGGCCACGAGCAGACAGGCCAGCGCGATGCGCAGAACGACCTTGCGCCGGGAACGCGGCGGGCGCGGCGGGTGGATATGATCCGAGCGGAGGTTGCCGGGCGCGTTGCGGATGTATTCGTAACCCTCCACACCGAAGGCTCCGGCATCGGGGAGATACGGGGAAATCTCCGAATCCGGGATTTTCAAATACCGCGCATAGTCGCGCACAAACATGCGCGCGTAGGCGGGCTGGATCCGCGAGAGGTCGTCCGCCTCGAGGTCTTTCAAACGGGCGGCCCGGATTTTTGTCTCGTGCGCGGCCCGCTCGACCGGAAAACCCAGCGCCTCCCGGCGCGAACGGAACAAGGCCCCCAGCGTCGCATGCGCGGCGCGGGCGGACCCGGTTGCGGATTTGCTGGGGCGCTTGGGAATCATTTTGAGAGGCGGTGGCGTGTGGTGTGGATCGGCGGATTCGGGTGCGGACACACCCCGGCCCGGCGGGTCGAATCCCGGGGCCGTCCGCATGCCAACTGGGCGATTTGCATCCCTTCCGCGAGGGGATGTCAAGCCCCAATCCAAGATCGGGGTGGAAAATCGGGGGTCATTGCGGTTGACAACCGGTTTGCGGCTCATGAAGATAAAAGTCCATTTTTTCAGGAAGGTAGGTGAATTAAGACATGCCAGAAGTAACAGTCCGCAAAGGAGAGCCGATTGATCGCGCGCTCAAGCGCTTGAAAGCCAAACTCGATACCGAGGGAATCCTCGACGAGGTGAGGCGGTTGCGCGCTTTCGAGACGCCGACCCAGCGCCTGCGCCGCAAGGCCAAGAACAACGCCAAGCGCGCAAAAATGAAGGTGCGTTTCAGCTTCAGCCTTCCGTGAGGATCGCGTAGTGAACGTTCTCGTAGCCGGCTGCGGCTTCCTCGGGGGAGCCGCAGCCGATTTTTTTTGCCGGGGAGGAGCGCGTGTGCTCGGGTTGTGCGCGACCGAGGAATCGGCTGCGGCGTTCGTGAGGGCTCCCTTTGAAGTGCGCGCGGCCGACATCTCGCGGAGGGAAAGCCTGCCCGCCGACTTTGGCCGGCCGGATGTGCTGGTTCACTGTGCGAGTTCGGGGCGGGGTGGGGTGGATGCCTACCGGGCGGTTTACCGGGACGGGCTGCGGAACCTGCTTGAGGCCCTGCGACCGCGGCATGTGATCTTTGTCGGGAGCACGTCGGTTTACGGGCAGACCCGAGGGGAGTGGGTGGATGAGACGAGTCCGGCGGAGCCGGGTGTCGAGACCGGGAGGGTCCTGCTTGAGGCCGAGGCGCTCGCGCTGGCGGCGGGGGGATGTGTTCTGCGGCTGAGCGCGCTTTACGGTCCCGCTCGCTCGGTTCTTATGAAGAAATATCTTTCCGGGACGGCGGTTCTGGAGGACGGCGGGGGACGCTGGGTGAACCAGATCCATCGCGACGACGCGGCCCGTGCGATCCTGCGCGTTGCCGGGGGCGGACTCGACGGGATTTTTAATGTGAGCGACAACCGGCCCGCGACCCAGAGGGAGGTTTACGGGTGGATCGCCGCGCATTTCGGGGGGGACTTGCCCGCCGAGGGACCCGCGAATCCGCACCGCAAACGGGGCGTCACCAACAAGCGGGTGAGCAACAACAAATTGCGGGCCTCTGGCTGGGAGCCGCTCCACGGGGATTTCCGGGACGCGCTGAGCGCGGGAGCGGTCTCGGCGGCCTGATCACGCGGCGGCGGCGGGGGGATGTTCCCCGCGGAGGGTGAGGATCCTGCAAATGGTCTCCTCGATGAGGTTGTTCGGGCAACTGGCTCCGGCGGTGACGCCGATGGTTGCGGGTTCGTCATTTTTCGGGAGCCACGGGGAGGTGGATCTCTCGGCTTTCGCGTGGATGTCGAAATGGAGGATTTCCTCGTGCGAGAGCAGGCATCCGGAATTGCGCACGAAGAAGGTGGGCAGGCGCTTTTCGCCGATTTCGACGAGGTGGGTGGTGTTCGAGCTGTTGTAGCCACCGATCACGACGAGGAGGTCGAGGGAGTCGTTGAGCAGGGAAAAGAGGGCGTCCTGCCGTTCCTGGGTGGCTCCGCAGATCGTGTCGAAGTGGCGGAAATTCACCGTGCTTCCACCGTCCCGGTCGGCGATGGCCGCGCGGAGCAGATTCTGGATTTCCTCGGTTTCACTACGCAGCATGGTGGTCTGATTCGCCACGCCGATGCGGGCGAGATGGACGCGCGGGTCGAAGCCCGGCGAGCAGGCCCCTTCGAAGGCGCGCAGGAATTCGTCCGCATCACCGCCCTCGCGGATGAACCGGCACACGCGCCGGGCAGATTCCAGATCGAGCACGACGAGGAAATGGCCGGAGTCGTCGGCTCCGAGCGCGCGCGAGGCGGTGGCGCGGGTTTCCTCGTGCGTGGCTTTGCCGTGAATAATGCTGGTGACCTGTTCCTTTGCGTTCTGGCGGACCCTTTTCCAGACGCTCATCACGTCGCCGCAGGTTGTGTCCACGATATCGCATCCGGCGGCCTTGACCGCCTCGACGGTCGCGACCTCGGCTCCGAAAGCGGGAACGATGACCACATCATCGGAGGTGAGCCCGGCGATGACCTCCGGTGACGGGCGCGCGGCGAGGTGGCGGATGCCCATCGCCGCGAGCTGGGCGTTGACATCCGGGTTGTGAATGATTTCCCCGAGAAGCGAAATCCGGCGGCCGGGGAAGACCCTGCGTGCGGCGTAGGCGAGATCGATGGCGCGCTCGACGCCATAGCAGAAGCCGAATTCCTTCGCGAGGCGGATGGTGGTGCGGCCCGTGTGGAGGACGCCGCCATGGGCGCGGATTTGCTCGACGAGTGTGCTGCGGTAGTGGTTCTCGACCTGGGCCTGGACGGCATTCATGACATCCGGCGTGCGCAGATTGACGCGCGGTTTTTGTGCGGGGTTATTATTCACAGGCGGATTCGAAAATGCGGAGGAGTTCTTCGCGGACGCGTTCGATGGGCAGTCCCACAATGTTGGAGAAAAGTCCCTCGTAGCCTGCGATGAGGCGGCCGTTGTCTTCCTGGGCGGCGTATCCGCCCGCTTTGTCGAACGGATGGATTTCCGCAAGGTAGGCGTCGATGTCGATGGCGGTGGCTTCGCGGAAGGTCACGCGGGTGGTTTCCGTGAAGGCGCGGGCGGGTCCGCGCGAGTCCCCGATCCAGACGGCGGTGACGACCTCGTGGGTCTTTCCGGCGAGGCGCAGGATCATCCCGCGGGCGTCGTCAAGGCCGGCGGGCTTGCCGAAAAACGCGCCGTCCATGTGGACGACGGTATCGGCGGCGAGGACGATTTCCGAAGGAAAGCGTGCGGCGATCACGGAGGCCTTCGCGCGGGCATTGAGGGCGGCCAGCGAGTGCGGGTCGGTTCCCGATTCGTGTTCCTCGACGCCCGCGACCTCGACGCGAAAGGGAATCCCGGCGGATTCGAGCAGGGCGCGCCGGCGCGGCGAGGCCGACGCGAGGATGATCGGTCGGAAAACCCCGCTCAAACGATGGGCGGGTTGTCGTCGATCCCGACGTCCCGGCGGATTCCTTCGAGTTGCTTGCGCATCCGGCGCGAGGACCCCGGCCGGTTCTGGACCTGCGAGACGATTCCCAGAACCAGCGGAGTGAGGGCCAGCGAGCCGAGGATCACCCCGGCCAGCCCGAGCGAGCGGCGGGCGTCGCGGCGGATGCCGTCGGCCACTAGGAGCCCCACACCAAAGCCGGTGACCGCCTGGGAAAAAGCGACAATCGATGTGACAGGAAGGTTGTCCCCAAATTTCTGGATTGAGAGCTGTGACATATCTGGCATGGCAGCTTATACTGCCCGCGTGATTATTCAACGCAAATGGCACGCGTTCTTGGCATAGACCCCGGCGAGGCCCGCACCGGCGTCGCGATCAGCGACGAACTCGGCTTCCTTGCACACCCGCTCACTACTCTCGACTCGCGCGCGGGCGGGCTCGCGGGCCGCATCCGCAAACTCGCCGTCGAGCGCGGGGCGGGGACTGTGGTGGTGGGAATCCCCAGAAACATGGATGGATCCTACGGACCGGCCGCAGCCAAATCCCGGGAGATCATCGAGGAACTCCGGTCCGAACCCGGATTGGTCGTCGAAGGGTGGGACGAACGGCTCAGCACGGTGGCGGCCTCGCGCGCGCTGCGCGAGAGCGGCCTTGACGCACGGCGCCAGCGCGGGGTCATCGACCGGGCCGCCGCGCAGATCATCCTGCAGGGCTGGCTGGACTCGCGGTCGTGCGTCTGAAATTCCTGGTCGCCTATGACGGGCCGTCGTTCTCGGGGTGGCAGAGCCAGCCCGGGAAGGGAACCGTGCAGGATGCCCTCGAAGAGGCCGCCCGGGCGGTTTGCGGGACCCGGGTTTGCTTCCACGGGGCCGGACGGACCGATGCCGGCGTTCACGCGTTCGGGCAGGTTTGTCATGCGGATTTCCCATCCTCCGAGCGGATGGATGCCGGCGCATGGCGGCGCGCCCTCAACGCCCATTTGCCCCCCACGCTGAGGGTCCTTGACGCCGTGGAGGCGGCCCCGGATTTTCACGCGCGTTTTTCCGCGACCGGAAAAATTTACCGCTACCGGATTTTCAACGGGGAGGTGCTGCCGCCGTGGGAATTCGGGAGGGCCTGGCATCTTCCCGGGAAATTTCACGATGACTCCGCCCGGGCGGCGGCTGCGGTGATGACAGGCCCGCACGACTTCGCGGCATTCTCGGCCAACCGGGGTTCCCCCGTCAATGACACCCGGCGCACCCTGGCGCGGGTGGAGGTCAGCCGGGACGCACACGTGATTTCGCTCGAATTCGAGGGCGGGGGATTCCTTTACAAAATGGCCCGCATGCTGACGGCGGCCATCGCGCACTGCGCGCGGGGGCGGTGTGGTCCGGAGGAAATTGCGGCCCGTTTGGAGTCGGGAATTCCCAAGTGGACGCATGTCGCGCCACCGCACGGACTCGCCCTGGTGCGGGTTCTTTACGGCCGGCCGCCGACGGGCGGTCAGGGTGTCGGCGAGGGAGTCGGAGACGGGCTCGGCGAGGGCGAGGGTGTGGGCTGGGGCTGAATGCCGCGCCGTTCGAGGGTCTCGGTGATCGAGGTCAGCGCGGTGCCGGCGTCCATCATGGCATTGTTGGCGTCCTTGGTGGAGGCGGAATCATAGCGTGCGGTGACTTTGTTGGCTCCGGCGAATCCGAGGTCGATCGAGGTATTTGCGTCGGTGTCCACGGTGACGGTTTGCTGGGTATTCGCCAGCATGAAGCCCCGCAATTTTTTTGCGACGCGCAGGGAGACCCCGGGGCCGATATCCACGTTGCCGGACGTTTTCCCGACAACCTGGAAAGCCACCTGCTCGGCGGTCGCGTTTCCTCCCGAGCCGAGTCCGCTGAGCACCGCGTAGTTGGAGCCGCCGCCTGAGATCAACTCGAAATAATTCCCCGAGAGAAGCGATGTCGTGTAGTAGAGCTGCGCCGTATCGGGGTCCTCCAAAACAATCACCGAACTGAACGACGAGGCCGATTCGTCGAGGACAATGTATCCGCCGGCAAAAATCGGGAAATTCACGCTCGTGCTGGCGTCTCCAAAGGAGAGATTATAAATGACCAACTCGGCACGCGCGGCGATCACCGCCAACGCGCCCGCCACCAAGGCCGGGAGGATGCGTTTCATGGGGAAAACCTAGCACGCGCGCACGGCGCTGTCATCCGAGCAGTTTTGCGCATTTGCCGGTGGGCTTGGATTACTTGGCGGGGCCGAGGGCGTCGAGGCGTTGTTTGGCCTTGGGGGCGAATTCGCTGTTCGGGTAGTCGGTGACGATTTGTTGGTAGAAGGTTCTTGCGCGCCCGAGTTGTTGGGCTTGGAATTTTTTGTCGGGGTCGGCCGCGGCCTGCTCTTCGAGGAGCTGGGAACCGAGCCAGAGGCCCTTGGAGGCGGCCTGCGGGACGCCGCCGTAGAACTGCGCGATTTTGATGTAGTTGTCGATGGCGGCATCGAGGAACTGACGCTGCTGTTTGGGGTCGGCGGCCCCTTTCTTCTTTTGAACCATGATATCGCCGAAGAGCAGCATGCTGTTGGCGCGGAGTTCTGCGGTGGCGGTGGGAGCCCGGATCACCCCGCCGAGAAGGGACTGCGCCTCGTCGAGCTTGCCCTCGCCGGTGAGCGACTGCGCGATACCATAGTCGGCTTCGAGCACCTTCGGGGACCACGGGTAGAGGGCCTTGAGTTGCTGGAAGAGCTTGCCCGCTTCGGCGGTCTGCCCTTTTTCCTGGGCGACGCGCCCTTTGCCGAACGTGGCGACGGCCTGGGCCTGCTGGATGAGCGGGCTGGTGGCGGCGGGCGACACGCCGGCCGGGACCGGGTAGTCTTTTTCGAGTTTCACGAAGACCTCGAGCGCCTCGTCGGGCTTGTTCTCACGGAGCAAAGCCGTTCCGAAGGTGTCGATATCTTCGGGCGCGTAAACGACCGCCGGATCGTAGGCCGACCGCATGATCGCGAGGCCGCGCGCGGGGTCGGATTCCGAGACGAAATCCGCCATGGCGAAGAGCACCTTGCTCTTGGCCTTGGGCGAGGCCGCCGAATCGGCAAGCCCTTGGAAGTAGGTCTCGGCGTCCTTGGGGGACTTGATCTCGGCACCCACCAGCAAACGCTGGGACTGGAGCAACCCGCGCAGGGTGAGGGCGACCTGCTGGCTGTCGGGGTATTGCTTGAGGAGTTGTTCGGCGCTGGCGATGCTGGCTTCGAGCGAGGTTTTCCATTTCGCGCGCTCGTCTTCGCTCAGCGCGCCGTAGCGGCCGAGGCCTTCGGCGGCCATGCGTTGGATGTCGGCGGATTTGTTGAGGGCGTCGGCGGCCTGGGGGGAATCGGGATATTTCTGAACGTATTCGATGTAGGCGGCGAGGCCTTCCTCGCGGTTGCCGGCGTTGATCTTCGACTGCGCGACCGAATCGTAAGCGAAGAAAACTTTGTCGTCCTTCGGGTATTTCTCGATGAATTGTTTCATGAGGGCGACGACATCGTCGGCCTTGCCTTCGCCGCCGCGAATCTGGGCCCGCATGAAATAGGTGAAGGGCGCCGGCTGGCTGTCGGGGTATTTCTCGGCGATCTGGGTGAGAGTGGCGAATCCGTCCTCCGTCTTCTTCGTGGCGAGTTGGGCGCTGGCCATCGCATAGAGCGCGAGCGGCGCATACGGGTGGCCGGGGTTTTCCTTCGCGAATGTCTCCAGCAACGGTATGGCCTCGGCCTGGCCGCCCTTCTGCTGGGTGGCGATCGCGATCCAGTAACCAGCTTCGACCGCCTGGGGCGTGCCGGGGAATTTGTCTTTGACAATCTTGAAGGCGGCGATGGCGTCGTCCCATTTCTGGGTGTCTTTGTAAACGTTGGCGAGGCCGCTTTGGGCGATGACGGCGGTCTCCGGCGGCGGGTTGGTTTTGAGGAATTCCTGGAAGGTTTTTGCCGCGCTGTCGAACTGGCCGAGACGGGATTCCGCCGCGGCTTTGCTAACGACCGAGAGGCCGGTGAAGCGGCCTTTCGGGTAGATTTTGAGCGACTCGTCGAAGAGGGGGATGGCTTCCTGCGGCCGGCTCAGCGCGAGCAGCATATTCCCGATCGTCACGGGCAGGTTGTCGGCGAGGTCGTCGCCTTTGTGGGCCGCCTGGAAAGCCTGGTAGCCCTCAAGCGCCTTGTCGGCGTTGTTCTGAAGGGCGTAGGACATCGTCCGGAAATACAGCTCGCGCTTCTTCTCGTCGTCGGATTGCAGGAACGGAGCCACGTGGCGCAGGAGGGTGCGGGCCTCGTTGATTTTGCCCTGCTGAAAGAAAATCTCCGCCATCTTGAGGGTGGCGGTGGCGATCTGATCGGGTTTGTTTTTGAGTTCCTCGAGTTTGGTGAGTTCGCGGAGGTTGTCGCGCTCGAGTTGTTTCACGAGGGGCTGGTTGCGGGCGAGGATGGCCTGACGGCGTTTTTCCGGGAACGAGGCGACGAGGTTCTGCTGGAAGGCGAGGATTTCTTCGCGGGGGATGATCGAGCGGTAGGCGTCGAGCGCTTCTTTGTAGAGGTCGGGGCGCGCCGCTTCGTCACTGAAGCCGGCCTGATTGAAAAGGATCTCGCCGAGCTGGAAATTCGCCTCGTTGAAAAGCGCGATGTCCTTTTTGTTGTCGATGATCTGACGCAGGATATCCGCCGCGCGTTTGTAGAACCCGAACGCCTGGTCGCGGGCTCCGGCGGGATCCTTGCTCAGCAGGATGCTGCCCTTTGTGGCCAGTGCGATCGCAAGCAGGTTCTTGGTGGCGGGGAGGGTTCCGCTGGTCGGGAACTGGCTGATGTTGAGTTCGCAGTCTTTGACCGTCTCGTCGTAGTTGCCGATCTGGTAGTTGGCGATAGCGCGGCTGTAGATCGAGCTTTCGACATCCGGCGCTTTCGGGAAGGCGGCGATGTAGGCGGTGAATTTTTTGATCGCTTCCTCGAAGGCGGCTTTGCGCTTCGCGTCGCCCGCGGGCAGGCTCGAGGCCTTGGCGAGGAGGATCTGCGGAGCAAGGCTCTCGGCGATTTGTTTCAATTCGTCGGGAAGCGGCGGGCCGGTGAGGGCCTTCTGCAGTGCGGCGCTGGCGTCGTCGAACTTGCCCAGAAAGTAGTTGCTGAACGCGAGCTGGATCTGCGCGCCGGGCACGACCGCGTCGGTCGGGTAATCCTTGAGCACCTGGGCGTAGGCGGTGGCGGCCTCCGCATACTTTCCCGCGGCAAAAAGCTCGTAGGCCGCGGCATTGGCCTCCTGGGCCGCAGGGGACTGCGCCCGCGCGGACGACCGTCCGAGCACGGTGAAAAGAATTGCGACTGCCAAACAAATCCCGGGGAACGCGATGAATTTCTTCATGACTGAACAGCCACTCTATATCGCAACAACGCGCCGCCGCCAGTCGAAAAGGAGTCGAAAAAGGAGTCGATGACGGAGGTCGCCGGAATGCGACAACCGAAGGCCGCCCCCACCCGCGCGAGGTGCCAACGATGGGAGGGCGAACCGCCTTGTGAGCCCAAATTTCGGCTCGGACGTCCGCTGCGCGGAAAAAGTGGGTTCGGACGGAGCCTTCCCCTCCCGGCGTTTCAGATGGAGGGCAACGCTCCGTCGTTGGCGATTTCTTTGCGTGTTCCGCGTGTTTGCGAGCCAGGCCGGTGGCAAGCCTGGCCGTTCCCACTTCATGGGATCCGGTGCAGCCACTTCGTGGAATCCGTTGCTGCGCGGGCGGCCGCTTCGCGGCGGGGGTCAGGGCGCGAGCAGCCTCAGACGGAGGATGTCGAGGGCCCTTTGTGTGGCGAGTTGTTTGAAGGTTTCGCGGTCGGAGGGAAAAATCGCCTGCGCGGTGGTCGCGGGGTGGCCGCGCATCGCGAGTCCGATGAAAACCGTCCCGACCGGCTTTTCCTCGGACCCGCCATCCGGACCGGCGATGCCGGTGAGCGAGAGCGCGAAATCGGCGTCCGCGGCGGCCCTTGCGCCCTCGGCCATGGCGGCGGCGACCGGCGCGCTCACGGCACCATTGGTCTCGATCAACGATGGGGGGACTCCGAGTTGGGAAATTTTCGCTTGGTTGGAATAGGTGACCCATCCCGCGCGGAAAATTTCCGACGCGCCGGGGATGTTCGTGACGCGGTGGGCGAGGAGTCCGCCGGTGCAGGATTCCGCAGCGGCAAGGGTGAGGCGGCGGCGGCGGAGTTCGGCCACGATCCACTCTTCGAGGCGCTCGCCCTTTCTGCTCACGAGGTGTTGGCCGACGGCGGCCAGCACGGCGGGTTCGACGGCGTCCAGGACGTCGGGTGCGGCGATGAGGCGGAGGTCCACCTCGTTCGGACGGGCGCAATAGCCGACCTCGATATCGCCGCGCTTGTCGAGTTCGAGGCCGATGGCCTCCTCGACCCAGCTTTCCCCCATGCCGACCACGCGGTAGATCCGTTTCTCTCGCATGGGGAGTCCGCCGGCGATTCTGCGCAGGATGGGGAGAACGCTTGCATCGAACATCGGCAACAACTCGCGGGGAGGCCCCGGCAGTAGAAACAGGTGCGGCGTCGCGCGCCATGCCCGCACCACGGGCGGAATGTAGAGTCCGGGAGCCGTGCCGTTGTTGTTGGGAAGCACCTCCGCGCCCCGCGGCACCATCGCCTGCCTGCGCATGCGTTCTTTGAAAGCGACTCCGCGTTTCGCCAACCGCCGCGTGATCGCTTCCATGATCGAGGGATCCTCGTCGAGTGGAAGCCCCAGCAATTCCGCACAAACTTCCCGCGTGACATCGTCGGTCGTGGGCCCGAGTCCGCCGGTCACGAGCAGGATCCCGCAACGGCCGAGCGCCTCGCCCACCGCTTCGCGGATCGGCGCGCCGTCGGGCACGGCGGTCTGCCTGGCCACGCGCAATCCGAGCGGGTCGAGCCTCGAAGCAAGCGCCGGAAGGTTCGTATTGGTCACATCCCCGAGCAGCAACTCGGAACCGGTATTCAGAATCTCCAATTGCATCGCGGTATCGTGCCCGTGCCCGCCCGTGCCCGCCACTAAAATTTCCCGGAGAATATCCTTGCCATGCGCATGCCGGGACGTATTCTGACCGATCTTTTTCCAGTCATGCCAAAGCCCATTGCCAGAAGCAAAACCCGCAAGTCGGTTGCCAAACGTTTCAAAGTCACCGCTCGCGGCAAGGTTGTCCGCTCCAAGCCCGGACGCCGACACCTCCTCGAGTGCAAATCCGCCAAGCGCAAACGCAAAATGGCGAAGGCGGTTTTGGTTGACGAGACGGATGTGCCACGCATCAAAGCGTGCCTCCCGTTCCACTAGAACGGGACCACACGGCCGGGCCGACTGGCCGCGCAACCAGCGCGGCATAATCCGGGGCCGGAGAGTCGGCCGGCCAGAAACCAACAACATCCGGACCCGATGGAGCCCGGGCGCTTAAACGCCTGGGAAACCTGCCATGCCAAGAGCCACCAACTCGCCCGCCAGCCGCGCGCGGCGCAAACGCGTCATCGACGCATCGAAGGGATACCGCGGACGCCGTTCCAAGTTGTTCCGTTACGCCAAGGACGCCCAGATGAAGGCGAAGACTTGGGCCTATCGCGACCGGAAAACGCGGAAGCGCACCTTCCGCGCGCTGTGGATCACCCGTCTGAGCGCCGCCGCCCGCGCCGAAGGCCTCACCTACAGCCGATTCATCGAGGGCCTCAAAGCCGCCAATATCGCACTCGACCGGAAAATCCTGGCCGACATCGCCGTTACAGACGAGGCGGCGTTCAGCCAGATCGCGTCGCTGGCCAAGGCGGCACTCGACAAAAAAGCGGCCTGATTTTGCAGCCCCGGCGGCCCGGCGTGCCGAACCTCCGAAAGTCGCAAGAAGCGTCCCGCGGGTTCTGGTTCGCTGGACCTTGGGAGTGCGGTGCGTCCCCGCCTGCTCATTGCCCACAAGTCGGATGAAAAAATCTGACCTCACGTCATCCCATGGGATGGTTTCCGATCAGAAATCGCGCAAAGCGCTCTTGGACTGCGGCAATCCTTTGCCGCTCTGGAGGAATGGCCTGGTATCGCTTTTTGTCCTCTGGGAAAATCAGATGGCGGGTAAAGGCGAGGGGAGCCTTTTCGATCTGACGCATCTCTTGGGAAAACCGGCATGAACGAACCTGCTGTGAACGAGATTGAATCCATACAAGCGCGCGCGCTGGAGGCCATTTCCCGCGCGGCCGGCCTCGACGAGGTCGAGCATTTGCGCGTGTCGCTGGTCGGCAAGTCCGGCGAGGTCACCCGGCTCGGCGAGTCGATGCGCAATCTCCCCAAGGAGGAACGTCCGGCCTACGGGAAGTTGCTCAACGGCCTGCGTGCGGCGGTCACGGATGCCCTCGAGGCCCGCGTGCTTGCCCTGCGGGCCGAGGCCGACCGGGCGGCGCTGGGCGCGGTGGATGTGACCATGCCGGGATCCCCGCAGGCGGAGGGCTCCATCCATCCGCTGAGCACGCTCCTCGACCGGGCGGTGCGGATTTTCCGCCGGATGGGGTTCGCGCTGGCCGAAGGGCCGGATATCGAGACCGAGTGGCATTGTTTCGACGCGCTGAACACCCCCCCCGATCATCCGGCGCGCAACGAACTCGATACGTTTTATTTGCCCGACGGACGCCTGCTCCGCTCGCACACCTCGACCGTGCAGATCCGCGTGATGGAATCGACCCCGCCGCCGGTGCGCATCATCGCGCCCGGGGCCGCCTACCGGCGCGACGAGGTCGATGCCACCCACCTCGCGCAATTCACCCAGATGGAAGGCCTCTATGTGGCTCCCGGTGTCGGCCTGGCCGACCTGAAAGGCACGCTGGAATTTTTCTTCCGCGAGCTCTTCGGGGCGGGGACCGAGACCCGGTTCCGGCCGCACTTTTTCCCGTTCACCGAGCCGAGTTACGAAATTGACATCCGGGCGGAAGCGCTCGGCGGCCGGTGGATGGAACTCGCGGGCTGCGGGGTGGTCGATCCGGCCGTCTTCGAGGCGGTGTGTTCCGCGCGCGGCGACCGGGTTTACGACCCGGAAATCGTGGGTGGGTTCGCGTTCGGATTCGGGCTCGACCGGCTGGCCATGAACCTCGCCCGCGTGCCCGACATCCGCATGCTCGTCGAGAACGACACCCGTTTCCTCAAACAATTCCGACCATGACCATCTCGCTCGAATGGCTCGCCGAATACGTCGGTGTGCCGCCGCTCCCGGAACTCGAAGACGCGCTCACGCGGAGCGGACTCTCGGTCGAGGCCGTTCGTCGGCGAGGAGCCGATTTCCCCAATGTGGTCGTCGCGCGCATCCTCGAATCGGCCCCCCATCCGAATGCCGACCGTCTGAGCGTCTGCAAGGTCGATGACGGGAGCGGCACTCCCCGCCAGATCGTGTGCGGGGCCAAAAATTACCAAGTTGGCGACAAGGTGCCGCTCGCGCTGCCCGGCGCGGTGCTCCCGGGGGATTTCAAAATCAAAACCGGCAAGCTGCGCGGGGTGGAAAGCGAGGGCATGATGTGCAGTGCCAAAGAACTCGAGCTCGCCGCCGACGCCCAGGGCCTCCTCATCCTGCCGCCCGACGCGCCTATCGGCGCGCCGATCTCGGAACTTTTCCCGCCCGACACATCGGTCGAACTCGAGATCACTCCCAACCGTCCGGACTGGCTCGGGCACATCGGAGTCGCGCGTGAGTTGGCGGCGTTCACCGGCGGCGCGCTCCGCCTTTCGGAACTCGAATGCCCGCCCGCGCGTGAAGAAAATTGGGTCCGCATCGAGGACGCGCGCTGTCCGTTTTATTCGGCCCGGAGGATCTCGGATGTCAACGTGGGCCCGAGTCCGGGTTGGCTGGCGCGGCGATTGGAAGCCGCCGGTCTCCGCCCGATCAACAACATCGTCGATATCACCAATTATGTGATGCTCGAAACCGGGCAGCCGCTCCACGCCTTCGACGCCTCGATTGTGTCGGGCGGAATTGTGGTCCGCGCCGCCTCGGCCGGAGAATCCCTCGCCGCCCTCGACGGCCGGGAATATGAGCTCGCCGGCGGCCCGCTTGTCATTGCCGACGCATCGGGGCCGCTTGCCATCGCGGGAATCATGGGCGGCGAATCAAGCGGGGTCACCGCCAGAACCCGCTCGGTTATTCTTGAAAGCGCGGAGTTTGACCCCGCCGCCATCCGCCGTGCCTCGCGGGCTTTGGGTCTCTCGTCGGATTCTAGCTACCGGTTCGAGCGAGGGGTGGACCCCTGCGGAGTGCTGGCTGCCTCCGCCAGAGCCGTCGCGCTCATCCTGGAAATCGCGGGGGGCACGGCCGACCCGCACGTCACGGTGGCCGGGCGTCTTCCACAACCCCCGCAACCGGCCCCCATGCGTTTCGACCGTTGCCGTCAGATCCTCGGTGCCGACCTCGACGACCGCGAAATCGAAGAGGCCCTTGCTTCTCTGGGAGTTTTTCCCGAAGCACCCGGGCTCTGGACAATCCCCTCCCACCGCCGCGACCTGGCGCGCGAAGCCGACCTCGCCGAGGAAGTTGCGAGGGTCGTCGGAATCGACCGGATCCCGTCGCGGATGGCCGCCATTCCCGCGCCGGTCTCGTCCGCCGACCGGGCCTATGATTTCTGTGGCCGATTGCGGTCGTTGCTGGCCGGGCGCGGGCTCTGCGAAGCCCGGACCAGCTCGTTGGTCTCGCCGGTGATGGCGGCCGGATTCGACGGCGTCCTTCGTCTCAGAAATCCGATGGGCGAGGACGCGTCCATCCTCCGTCCGGCACTTTATCCCGGCCTCATCGAGTCGCTCGCCCGCAACCTCCGCCGCGGTGCCGACGGTGCCGCACTCTTCGAAACCGGCAAGGTCTTCCTCGCCGGCCCGCGAGAAGAATGCCTCCACCTCGCTGTTGCGGCCTCCGGCCCGGCCCGCCCGGGCGGATGGAATGCCCCCCGGCCCGAGCCGGTCTCGTTTTTCGATCTCAAGGGGCTCCTCTCCTCGATCCTGCCCGCGCTCGAATTCCGTCCGGCCTCCGGCTGCGAGCGCTTCGTTTTGAAATGTGAAATTTCCCACGCGGGCCGCCCCGTCGGATTCCTCGGCCAGCTTGCGCCCGATGCCGCGCGCGCGATGGACGCACCCGGCGCGGTCCTCGTCGCCGAGATGGCCATCGCGTCGTTGATCGATGCCGGCGACGAACTTCCCGCCTGCCGCCCGCCCGCCGAGTTCCCGGCCTCCGCGCGCGACATCGCAGTGGTGTGCCCGCTCGCGCTGACGTGCGCGGAAATTGTCGGAGAAATTTTCGCCGCCAACGAGCCGTTCCTCGAAGCCGTGGACCCGTTCGACCAATTCTCCGACCCGTCCGGCGAGCGCCTGCCGAAAGAATCAAAATCGCTGGCATTTTCCTTGACTTTCCGGGCATCCGACCGAACTCTTAAATCTGAAGAAATCAACGCCGCAATCTCCCGGATCAAAGAGCGGCTCAAGGGCAAACTGCCCGTGACCTTCCGGGAATAGTTCCTTCCCAACGCCATTCGACCCGCTCCCCCTCAAGAGGGGATCGGGCGGAAAATATGCGGAAAAAACGCAAAAGAATTTCCCCGCCGCCGGAAGGCTGCGGGAACCAATTTGCCCTGCTGTGCTCGCGATTAAACGGCGCGATGTCCCGAACCGATAAACATATAATCGCCCGGAGGCTTGGCCCGCGGTCCCAATGACATGCCTTAGCTGGAAGTCAGCGTGATCGCGGGTGGTCATCCACCCTAATCATAGGGAACGGGAGATGCGCCGGAACGACACAAGCGGGGCAAATTTTTTTCCAACTCTCCACCATTGAAGCCCGGGCCTCCATCATCCACCTCCCTCTCACGGTTTGCGGCCCGCGGGGCGGGGCCCTACGCATCACCGACAAGTCGGGTGAAAAATCTGATCACACATCATTCCAAGAGAAGGTCTCCGCACGGGAATCGCGCGAAGCGCCCTTGGACTGTGGCAATTCTTTGCCGCTCTGGAGGAAAGGCCGCGTATTGCGGGTCCGGCCATATTGGAAAAAGAGATGACGGGGAACAGAGCGCGGAGCTGTTTGGATTTGGCGTATCTTCGACTGGAATCCGCCATGTCCCAGAGCTGAGGAGAACCACAGCAGTCCAAGGGCGGGCTGCGCCTGCGGTTCCTTACGGGATGCTTTCTTGTCTTTTCGCGTCCTCGGCTTCGGGCCGGTCCGTGAACTTTTCCGATGAACCCATTTTTGTCATCGTGGGAACCGAAAAAACTTCTGCGCAATGAGCAGGCGGAGCCCCCGCTTCGATATTGAGCGTCGGGATGCGGACGCTGGAAATTGCCGGCCTTGAACCCGCCCGCATGGCTCCGGGAATTCCACCGTCAGTGGAAGGAAATTCGAGGAAGCGATCTGCGATCGAAGAGACGCCCGTTTTCCCGCAAATGGGAAGACCTCCTCGATGCCGCCGGCCTCCACTCGGCGGCCGAACGCACCGCCGCCGCCGGCGAAGCGCTCGCCCTGCGATCGGAGGGCCGCATCCTCGTCCGTCACCACAAATACCGACCCCACATCCTGGAATCGGTGAGCCTGCAGGAAGGGGCCGGGGACTGGCTTTCCGCCTGCTTCGGAGACGAACCCGCACCCCGTCTGCTGGCGCGTTCGCTCGGCATTGTGCGCGATGCGCGCGCGCCGCACCCGCGCCATCCCGATGTCTGGGATGCGTTCTGCGGGAGGATCCTTGCCGCTTTCGACGACGGGCGGAACCTTCCGCCATTCCGCTGGAACGACCCGCCGGGTTTGTCCATCCTGCTCCGGGGCGCGCGCGAGCTGACCTCGCGCGAGTGGGCACCCGGCACGCCGGTGCGCGAGGCCAGCTCGGCCATCGGGTTCGATTCGAAATTTTTGGAAAACCACGCCCCCGCGATCGAATCGGCGCTCGCCGCCCTCTTCGGCGCCCCGTGCCCGCTGGAATCCCTCGGAATCGTGGGAGGCGAGAGCCGGGTCCTGCTCCATGGTCCGCTCCGCCTGCTCTTTACCGGGGAGACGGTGCAGGACTTCGACGGCCTGCGGGGCAGTTATTCGCTTTCGCTCACCGATCTGGTCCGCGCCACATCCGCCGAAACCCGCGCGGAGAGGATCCTTTCCATCGAAAATGCGAAGACAACCTTCCTGCGGGCCGCCGCGCGGAATGGCAACGGATCGACCCTGCTTGTCGCGACTTCGTATCCGAGCCGGGCCGTTCGCCGACTGCTCGGCATGCTGCCCGCCTCGCTCCCCCATTTTCATTTCGGCGATACCGACGTCCCGGGATTCGCGATCCTTCGCTCGCTGCGTCGCGCGTCCGCCCGCCCGGTTCGGGCCTTCCTGATGCGGTGGCATGACGATCCGGCCTCGCCGCTGCTGAGCGGGCACGATCTGGGGCTCCTCTCCGGACTCCTCGACGACCCGCTCATGGCGGATTGCGAGCGCGACCTGAGGGTGATGTTATCCGCCGGACGCAAAGGCCGCTTCGAGCAGGAGGCCCTCGGCCCGCCCACCATCACCGGTTGGCCGTTCTGGGAAATGTTCACCGACCAAGCCTGAACGGCCACATTCCAATCCGGGGCCTAGCGCTGGAAGTTCAACGTTGGAAGTTTTCCCTTCCCCGTTGATCGGAAAACGTGTCAGCGGCGGGGATCTCGATATCCCGCTCGCGTGTCATTTCCTGCTCGATGAGCGCCTTGGCGAAGAGCGGCTCGAGCGCCTCGGGGGCGAGCGGCTCGCCGGTTCCCGGGTCGAGCGGCGGAGGCGCGGGCTGGGGCAGGTCGGCCTGGATATTATACCAGTAGCGGGGCAGGGATTCCTCGGGGAGGACGTATTTGAAGGTGCGGGAACAGGATTTGGGATGGATGATGGGATTGTCGGCGAAAATTCGCGGGCGGTCGGGGGCGGTGTTCAGCGGTCCCGCCAGGTGACAAAGTCGAAGATCGCGTCGTTCATTCCGGGGAGGTTCTCATGGCCGAAGTCGCGGTAGAGCAACTCGCGCTTGGGAGAGGTGATGGCATTGAAGACCGCGAACTGGGTCGATGGCGGACAGATCGTGTCCATGAGGGTGAGCCCCATGAGCACCTCGGCGCGGATGCGCGGGGCGAGGTGGTGGATGTCGATGTAGCCAAGCGTCCGGAACATGTCGTCCACCCGCTCGTGGAGCGGGTCGAACATCCGCAAATACGTCCGCAATTCCGCATACGCGTCTTTCGCGAGGTCCATCTCCCAGACCCGCTTGTAGTCGGAGAGAAACGGAAAGACCGAAGCGCAGCGCGCGATGCGCGGTTCGAGCGAGGCGCAGGCGACCGACAAGGCGCCGCCCTGCGACCCTCCGCACGTGGCCACCCGGCCGGCGTCGATCCCTGGCATCGCCATCACGACACGCGCCAACTGGACGGTGTCGAGGAAGATGCTGCGGAAGAGCAATTTGTCGGGAGAGTCGGCAAGGCCTCGGATGATGTGGCCGGCGTGCGTGTTGCCGCGGACCCGGCCGGGATCCTCGCTGCGCCCGCCCTGACCCCGGCAATCCATCGAGGCCACCGCGACACCCTCGCCGGGGTATTTTAACTTATCGGCCCAATCGCCGCTGTTCCCCGAGTAGCCGTGGAATTCCAGAACGGCCGGGGTGGGGGATCCCGACGGGTTGGCCGGACGGAGGAACTTCGCGTAGATCCGCGCCCCGCCCGCACCGGTGAACCACAGATCAAAAATTTCGGCGGAACGCGGGTGGATCGCATTCGACGGCACAAGCTCGGGCTGCGGGTCGGTCGCGTCGAGCTCGGCCAGCGCGCGCGCCCAGTATTCGTCAAAATCCTCGGGTCTCGGGTTGATCCCACGATACGTGCGGAGTTCGGAGAGGGGCTTGTCAACAATTGGCATGGCGGGGTCATCCTAGGACAGGCGCGCCCCGCGTTGCCAGACGCATGTGCGGGAAATTTTTTTGCGGGCGTCGAGAGTGGCGGTGGTTGCTGTTTGCGGGGCAGATTTTTTTTGACGCCACAACATATTGTGTTTATCGGTGGGCATTCCCATCCCGACACCACAATGCGTTGCCCCAAATGCGGATCATTAGACGACCGAGTGATTGACTCGCGACTTTCGCGGGACGGGGCCAGCATCCGCCGGAGGCGCGAGTGTGTGGCGTGTGAGTTGCGGTTCACGACCTACGAGGAAGTCGAGCGTGCGGAATTGCGCGTCATCAAGCGGGACGGCCGCCACGAGTCGTTCGACCGTCAGAAGTTGCTCGCGAGCCTTGTGAAAGCGTGCGAGAAGCGTCCGATTTCATTCGATGCGCTCGAGGCGGCCACCGCCGAGATCCACGCCGAATTGGACAATCTCGAGCGCAAGGAAATCCCTTCGCAGGAAATCGGCGCGCGGGTCATGGAACACCTCCACGCCATCGATCCGGTGGCCTACGTGCGTTATGCCTCGGTTTACAGGGAATTTCAGGAAGTCGGGGATTTCATCGAGGAAATCCAGCTCCTCGAGCGGCGGCCGATCCGGCACCCGGGTCAGCCCGAATTTTTTGGAAAAGTATGATCGCGTTCATCGATGATCTTCCTGTCGTGCAATACCCCTGCGGGAGCATCCGGCCGTTCGAGCGGGCCTGGCTGTCCTGCGCGCTGAGCCTTGCGGCCCGGCGGGCGGGCTATAGCAAATGGTGGCTGGCCGGGCATGTCACAGAGAGCGTCGCGAGCTACCTGCGGCAGGATTTCGAAGGCGGGGCCATCGCGGCGGTGCAACTCGAAAAGGCGGTGCGATCGGTGCTGCAGGTGATCGGCTACAGCGATGTGGCCGAGCACTTCAAGGCGGGGCCGCCGCCGGCGCGGATCTCGCTTGTCGAACTGGCGCGGGACGCCGGGCACGGATACGAACTCATGTTTTTCGGGTTGCTGCGCGAGCGGCTCCGCGATGCGATGGACGCGCGCGCCGAGCGTTTGGAAATTTACGACGCCCATGCCGGGATCAAGTTGTTGCGGCGAGCGAAGAACTGGCGGCGCGATTGCTCGGGGCTGCTCGAGGAAGTCGTCAATATCGCGCGGGCCGAGATCCAGTCGAGCGCGCGCCCGGGCGATATCGAACTGCAAATTTTTTAGCCCGGTCCGCGCCATCCATCGGGCACCCGCCCCGCAGGAAACCGGGCGGTTATTTGACGGCGACGAGGGCGATGAGCTGGCCTTTGCCCCAGCGGGGGCCGCGGATAATGAGGGGCGCGTCGCGGGCGAGTTTGGCGTCCGTGGAAACAAGGAGGGTCTTGTCGTCGTAGAGGTCGATCCGGAGCAGGTAGCGGGAGGAATCGCGGGAGAGGATCCGGGTTTTGAGAAAGATGCGCTTGCTCGGGAGCAGCCACTTTTCATCGCCCTCGTAAAGGTCCGTTTCTTTTTGTCCGATCAAATAAAACGTGTTGTAGCCGAAAACGCGTTCGAGTTCGGGTGCGAAGGGGGCGATTTTGCGCGGGGCGGGTTTTGCCGGGGATTCGCGGATGGCGAGCACGACAGCCGACCAGATTTCGTCGCTCGCGCCATGGAGGCGGGCGGGAGAAAGCCAGGCGGCGGCGAGGAGGGCGGCGAGGAGGGCGGGCCTCATCGCACGCATTCCTGGGCGGGGATGTCGCCGGTTCCCTCGATCCAGATGACAACGCCCCGGGTGCCGGGGACCGCGAACGAACTCACGCTGAGTTCCGGCGATCCGGCGTGGGCGGAGACGACCTGGGAATCGAAGGCGACGTCGCCACGGGGGCCCATGGCATCGGGGAGGAAGGCGAAGGTGAGCCCGGCCGCGGCGGCGAGGCTGGCCAGCCCGGGCCAGAGCAACCAGCGGACCGGCGGCGCGGGACGCGGGGCGGGATTTTCGCGGGCGATGGATTCCATCACGCGGAAGGTGAGGAAATCGGGATGCGGCAATCGCGGGGCCGCGAGAGATTCCGCAAGGAGTGGCCGCAGGGCGCGCCAGGCCCCGCGCTCGGCGAGGGCGGCTTCGGCATCGGGCAGGCGCGCGGCCATCCGGCGGGCGTCCTCGTCGGGGGCGTCAAGAAATTCGGTCCATTCTTTTTCGTTCATGGCTTGAGGTCGGCGAGGAGGGTTTGGAGCTTTTTGCGGGCGTAGAAAAGGCGGGACATGACGGTGCCGATCGAGCAGTCCATGCGCGCGGCGATTTCGGAGTAGCTGAGGTCTTCGATTTCCTTCATGGCGATGACGGCGCGGTGCTCGGGCGACAACCCGGCGAAGGCGTCCTCGATGCGGCGGCGGGTTTCCTCA
>Ga0114939_10000559_pt1 | contig 31026 bp, 24 predicted proteins | sample AshMeaCrysSpring_FD_87196 | JGI IMG/M metagenome (GOLD analysis project Ga0114939, IMG submission 87196) | Groundwater microbial communities from Big Spring, Nevada to study Microbial Dark Matter (Phase II) - Ash Meadows Crystal Spring | ecosystem: Environmental > Aquatic > Deep subsurface >...
ACCCGGGGAGGCCATCGGACGGCTCGAGGAATTTTTTCGCGAGGGCGGCTTCACCTATTCATTGCGGCCCGGCCGGGTGGAATCGGTCGGCTCGTTTCTGGAAACCGGGCGGCGGGGATATTGCGAGCACTACGCCGCCGTCTCCGCGAATCTCCTCCGCCTCGCGGGGCTGCCGGCAAGAGTGGTCACGGGGTATTACGGAGGAAATTGGAACCCGTGGCTGCGCACGATCTCGGTCCGCGATGCCGACGCCCACGCGTGGGTCGAAGTCTGGGACGCAACCGCCGGTCACTGGGTTCGCTTCGACCCGACGAGGTCGGTCGCGCCGGATTTCCATGCGCGGATCGAGGCCTTCAACGACCCCGACCGCTGGCCGTGGTTCCGGTTTGTGACGGCGGCCGCCGAGACCGCCGTCGCACGGTTCTCGGCCGGGTTTGTGAGTGTGATGGAATCGGCCGGCCTCTGGGTGCTCGCCATCCTTGTGCTGGGCGGGGTCGCGGCCAGGATCATTTTTAAAAATCGACCGCCGGGCGGGGGAACCGCACGCGCCGCGCTCGAACGCGCCGAGCGGGCCGCCGCCGCGCGGAACCTCGGGAGACGGCCGGGCGAAAGCCCGCTGGTGTGGATGCGGCGGCTCGCGGAATCCGGCCGGTGCGAGGCCGGTTCGGCGCGGGCGCTGGCCGCATACTACGAAAACGCGGTCTATGCGGAAGCCGGGCCGGTCGGAGCCGCGCCGCGGATCAAGTGGCTCAGGCGGACGGTTCCTCGGACTCCTCCGGATCGGCGATAACGGGGGCGATCGCCTGGAGGTTCTCGTTGTCGCGGAGGTCGATGAGTTTCACGCCCTGGGCGTTGCGTCCGGTTTCGCGGATCTCGCCCACGCGGGTGCGGACCATCTTGCCCTTGTTGGTGATGAGCATGATTTCATCGCCGTCGCGCACCGTGAGCGCGCCCGCGACTCCGCCGGTGCGCTCGTTGGTTTTCATGGTGATGATGCCTTTTCCGCCGCGGGATTGGATGCGGTATTCGTCGAAGGATGTGCGCTTCCCGATGCCGTTCTCGCCAGCGACAAGAAGCTGGGCGTCTTTGTTGACGAGCGCCGCCGCGACGACGTAATCGCCTTTCTCCGGACGGATCCCCCACACGCCGACGGTCGCACGCCCCTGGTCGCGGAGTTCCTCTTCGCTGAAGCGGATGCTCTGCCCCTCGTGGGTGATGAGGACGACCTCGTCGTGGCCGGTGGTGAGGCTGCAATCGATGAGGCGGTCGCCTTCCTCGATATTGATGGCAATGATGCCGCCTTTGCGGATGTTTTTGAAATCCGAGAGGTTCGATTTTTTGACGATGCCCGAGCGGGTCGCGAAGACGATGTGGAGGTCGGGGTTCCATGTCTCCTCGTCGGTCTTCTGGCCCTGGATGCGGATGGTGGCGGCGACCTTCTCGTCGGGACGCAACTCGAGCAGGTTCGCGATCGAGCGGCCCTTGCTCGCGCGCGAGCCCTCCGGAATCTCGAACACCCGCTCGACATAGCAGCGCCCGCTCTGCGTGAAAAACATGAGATAGTCGTGCGTGGTCGCCGTGAAGAGATACTCCACGAAATCGCTGTCCTCGGCGTTCTCGGCCTCGCGGGCGACCATGCCGATCACGCCCTTGCCGCCGCGCCGCTGGGCGCGGTAGGCGCTCACGAGCGTGCGCTTGATGAACCCTTTGTGGGTGAGCGTGACGATCACACCCTCGTTGGCAATGAGGTCCTCGATGGCCATCTCGCCCTCGTCGGGAACGATGTCGGTCTTGCGCGGGTTGCCGTATTTTTCGCGGATGACGCCGAGTTCGTCTTTGATGATCTGAAGGACGCGCGACTCCTTCGCGAGGATGTCGAGGAGGTCTTTGATCGTGGCGAGCAACTCGTCGTATTCGCCTTTGATCTTGTCGCGCTCCATGCCGGTGAGCCGGTAGAGCTGGAGGTCGAGGATCGCATCGGTCTGCCGCTCGCTGAGCCGGTAAAAGCCGTCGGCAAGTTTTTGTTCGTCGCGGATGAGGATGCCGAGTTTCTCGACGGTGCGGCGGTCCCATTCGAGGGCGAGCAACTTGATTTTCGCCTCTTCGCGGCTGTTGGCCGAGCGGATGATGCGGATAAAATCGTCCAGGTTGGCCAGAGCGATGAGGTAGCCCTCGAGGAGGTCCGCCCGCTTCTCGGCCTCGCCGAGCAGGTAACGCGTGCGCCGCAGAATGACCTCCCGCCTGTGCTCGATGTAGCAGGCGATGGCCTCCTTGAGCGAAAGCAACTTCGGCCGCCCGCGGTCGATGGCCAGCATGGTCACCGAGAACGAGCTTTCCAGCGCGGTGTGCTTGTAAAGGTTGTTGATGACCACCTTCGGGTTGGCATCGCGCTTGAGTTCGATCACCACGCGCGTCTGCTCGTCCGACTGGTCGCCCACGTAGCTGATCTCGGTGAGGATCTTCTCGTTGACGAGTTCGGCGATGCGCTCGACGAGGGTCTTGCGGTTGACACCGTAGGGGATCTCGGTGATGACGATCTGCTCGCGGTTGCCCTTGAGTTCCTCGACCCCCGCGCGCCCGCGCACCTTCACCGACCCGCGCCCGGTTTCAAAATACTGGCGGATCCCCGCCGTGCCGCAAATCACGCAGCCGGTGGGGAAATCCGGGCCCTTCACATGGCGCATGAGCCCCTCGATGGTGATATCCGGATCGTCGATCTGCGCGCAGATCGCGTCGATGATTTCGTTGAGATTGTGGGGCGGGATATTCGTCGCCATGCCGACCGCGATGCCGGTGCCGCCATTGACGAGGAGATTCGGAAACGCGGCGGGAAGGACGGTCGGCTCGGTACGCGTGCCGTCGTAATTCGGCACAAAATCGACCGTCTCCTTGTCCATGTCGTCCATGAGGGCCGCCCCGAGGTGCTGGAGCCGCGCCTCCGTGTATCGCATCGACGCCGGCGGGTCGCCTTCCACGCTGCCGAAGTTGCCCTGACCCTGCACAAGCATCTCGCGCATCGCCCATGGCTGGGCCATGTGGACGAGCGTGGGGTAGATCGCCTGGTCGCCGTGCGGATGGTAATTACCCATGGTCTCACCGACGATCTTCGCGCACTTGAGCGACTTCCGCCCCGGCAGCACACCGAGTTCGTTCATCGCGAAAAGGATGCGCCTCTGCGACGGCTTGAGACCGTCGCGCGCGTCCGGCAGCGCGCGGGATATGATCACCGACATCGAGTAGTCGAGGAACGATTTCGACATCTCCTCGGCCACGTCAATTTTCTCAACTTTTTCGTTTTGGCTATACATGCGGTCTTGGTCAACCCGCCCGCCAAATGCGGCCGGCGGAATCCTTGAATATGCCCCCGCGGCCGGCCCCGTGTCGAGCCCGCATTGAATCCGGGAAAAATTTTCCGTTAATCGTCCGCGCCCTGCGCGTCCAGGAGTCCATGCCGGACAGGAAATTTTTTACAGGAGGCAACAGAGGAAACAGAGGGGGAGCAGAGGACTTCTCCGTCATCCTCCGTTCTCTCCGTTGCCTTCTGTTCAAAAAGCTTCCGGTATTCCGAGGTGTTTGATTATTCGCGTGGATAGGTCCATTGTTGGTCCAACCGCTGTCTTCAGGGTTATGCTGAGGATGGAGATTGCGGGCGCGTGTCCGGCGGCGCCGGTTTTCAGATCACGCGGGTGGCGGGGGTGGCGGGGACGAGAAGCACGGAACCGGAGGCGGCGCGGAGGAGGTCGGCGGAGGAGCGGATGGATTGCGGGCGGGAGACGAGGGAAGACAGGCCGCCGCAGGCGAGCATCATGACCGGGTTATACATGGCGTTGAAGAGGTTGTCGATCATGGTGACCCCGAGGAGGACGGCGAAGGCGGCGGAGGGGGCGACGAGGGGGTCGCCCCATGTGGAGGCCGGCCATTTGAGGGCGAAGAGGATGGGGGCGAGCAGGATGGTCAGCGTAAGGGCGGTGAGGCCGAAGAGGCCGTTTTTTCCGAAGGTGAGGATCCACATGCCGTCGGGGACCGAGATGTATTCGCCCTCCTCGTTGGTGACAAACGAACGCCGGTAGCCCGACCATCCGAACATCTCGCGCTGGCGGGCTTTTTCGACGAGCATGGTTTCGTTGTGGATGCGGTAGGCGAGGGACTCGGCGCGTTCGGCGCTGCCGGTGGCGCGTTCGGCGGCATCGATGAGGTTTTGTCCGTCCCATGCGCCGGTGGCGCGGAGGTTCATGTAAAGGACCGGGATGGCGATGAGGACGAAGAAGGGGAGGGCGAATTTGATCAGGCGGGAGGAAATGTAAACCCCCATGGCGAAGATAAAGAGCATGAGCGCCCCGGAGGATTTGCAGAGGACGGTGACGGCGGTGAGGCCCATCACGGAGGGAAAGAGCGGGACGCGCAGGAGGGGGACCTGCTTGGTGAGGGTCTTCTGCAGCATGAGCTGCCAGCCGAGGAAGAGTCCGGCCACCATCCAGATGGCGAGTTCGAGGCCGTGGTGCATGAAGATCGAGGGCCGGTAGCCGCCCCCGCGTTTGGTCTGGCTGAAATCGTGGGGATACCATCCGTAGAGCATGATGTGGAGCTGGGGGCTCATCACGATCTCGAACATCGCGAGGGGGGCGAGAACGAGCGCGCCGAGAAACATGGCGATGCCGAGGATTTTCATGGCGGTGAGTTCGCCGAAGTAGAGGCGTCCCACAAAGTAGGGCACGCCCCACTCGAAGACCTGCTGGAGGATGGCCGACATCCCGTCCCATGCGCCGAGGCCGTTTGTGACCGAGGAGAAAAACGGGGCGACGCACCACGCGGTCATGGGGAGGTCCACCGGGTGGAACTTGAACGTGGAGAGGATCTTGGGGTCCTTCGAGTAGAGGGCCAGCACGGCGGCCAGCCCGAGCGCGCTCACCTTGGTGTAATCGGGGATGACGGGAAAAATGAACTCGGCCTGTGGCAGGAAGCTCCACCCGACGACAAAGACGGCGGCGACGGCCACGCGGGGTTCGTATTTGCCGAACAACCAGAAGGCGAACGGGACGAACCCGAACATCGCCACGTAGGTGAGCGGGCTCACGGCTTCTTCTTGCGAAGGGACGCGACGGCGCCGACCAGCGGGGCGGCGCGCTTGATCGCGAAGGCGGCCGCCCCATTGTGAACGCGCGAGAGCAGGTCCATGGCGTCGCGGAGGGTTTTCTCGGCCCATGCGCGGACGGGATCGGTGGCCGTGAAATTGAGCCATGCGGTGATGGCCGGCACGTTGCCCGCCGCGCACCAATCGACAATCGCCCGCGCATCACCGAAGAGGCCGACGTCCTGTTTGGCGGTGAGGACGACCACATCGGACGAAAGCGCGCATTCGTGCGCGAGGTCGGAGTCCTTGAGAGCCGGGCTGTCGAGCAGGACAAAATCGTAGGCCGCGCGCGCGTTCTCAAGAAACTTCGCGAGGCTCGCGCGGAGGCCGTCGGAGGATGTCCCGCGCGTCCACGGGATGATCTCGGCGGCGCTGGCCGGGTCGTGCGTCTTCGCCGCCCACGGGCCGGGCGCAAGCGAGTCCGGGTCGGGCAGGCCCGCAAGGACGGCAAGGCCTGGCTCGCGGGCGGGCAATTCGGCGACAAGGACGCGGAGCCCGTGCGCGGTGAGGGCGCGCGCGGCGAGGAGGGCTAGCGAGGAATTACCCGCGCGCGGGTGGATGCCGACAAAGTCGATGACGCGGGCTTTGGAAGTGGCCTGTTCGGCGATGAGGCGCACGGCGAAGTCGCGGACTGCGCTCGCGGCCGGCGAGTCCCCGGAGAGGACCCACGGGAATGCGGGGTCCTCGGCTCCCCCGGGGAGTTGGGCGGGGACGGGCTCGCAGCCGGGTCCGCCGATGGCGGCTCCCAACTCGGCGCGGGTGCGCACGCGGGGGTCGAAGAAATCGAAGACGACGCAGAGGCCGCCGATGAAGCCGAAGGAGAGCACGAGGGCTGCCAGCTGGAGTTTCGAGGCATTGGTCGAGGCCGGCTTTTCCGGAACGAGGGCGCGCTGGTCGATGAGGACGGGGAGGGGGGCCTTGGCTTCGAGTTCGGCGTCGTCGATGCGGGCCTCGATCGAGGCGAGGCGTTCGCGGAATTGCTCGACGCCATAGACGTGCTCGGAGGCCTGGAACATGGCCTCGGCGATTTTCGAGGCCTCGATATCGGCCTGGTCGAGTTCGGCTTTGAGGTCGTTGGCGGCGGAGAGGGCGGCGTCGTAGGCGTTCTTTGCGCGAAGGACGTCCTCGTCGAGTTCGTAAGTTTTTTTGTCGCGGAAGGTGTTGCGGGTATCGGTGGCGACTTTGTTTTTATAGACGGTGAGGTATTCGAGCATCGACTTCATGCGGGCCTCGACGTTTTTGCGGTCGGGGTTTTCGGGGGTCATGCCGTCGATGGTTTTGCGGAGGTTCTGGGTTTCGACGTAGGTCCATTGTTCCATCTGGTTGATGCCGAGAAAGTTGGCAACCTCGGCGTCGGCGAAGGGGGTGATGTCGAGTTTCGAGACGCCGGTTTTGTCGTTTTCGGCCTGTTCGAATTTGGCCTTTCGTTCGAGGGCGACACCCTGGGCGGCCCAGTAGAGGTTTTGGATGAGGCGTTGTTTGTCGAGGTGGCCGGTGTAGCCCTCGGAGAGGACGACCTTGGTGTCGAGGGATTTTGTGATCCCGAAGAGGCTCTGTTTTTCGGCGCGGACGCGCTCGGCGATGCGGTCGCGTTCGCCTTTGAGGTAGTTGAGCTGGGAGAGGTATTGGCGTTCCTGTTCCTTTTCGAGTTTCTCGACGAAGGTATCGAGGACGGCGTTGAGGGTCTCGGCGAGGCCGTCGGGTTTGCCGCCGTCCATGGAGACCTCGATCATGTAGGTGCGCTGGACTTCGAGCGCCTTGAGGCGCGACATGAGGCGGAAGACGGCGCGGTCGGTATCGCCGAGCCCGCGGAGGAAATCCGGGCGTTCATCTTCGGGGATTTTGCGGATGGCGTCGCGGAGGACGTTCGGGTTCGTGAGACGGAGGACGAGCGTGCGCGCAAACCATCCGACGTCGCCCTGGATGAGTTCACGGTCGCGCCCGTCGATGCTGGGCGCTTTCGTGGGGGTGATGAGCACCTTCGCGTCGACCTCGTAAACCGGGCTGGCAAAGAAGCGGAGAACGACGCTCAGCACCATGAAAATAGGCAGCCCGAAACCGATGATGAGCGGGACACGACGCCATGCGAAATCGAAGATCCCGAACGGCTTCATGCGCTTGGCCTTTTCCAGCGAGCCGCGCTGGATGGCGCCCGGGCCGGCGGCGGCTTCGCTCATGGGGCGGCAGCGGGCGCGCCGCTGTAGATGAGGCTGCCGAAGCCGTCGAGGAAGCCGATGCTGGCGGCCGAGCTGGTCATGATGCCCATGATCGAGAACCAGGGCTGGATCTGGGTGGCGATGTAGTTGAGTTTGCTTAGGCCGGTCTCCGGCACATAGACGAGGTCGCCGTCGCGGAGGGAGTAATTTTTGCGGAAGTCGGCCTTGGCAATGATGGAATTGAGGTTGATGCGTTCGACGGCTCCCTTGCCTTCCGAACTGCGCACGAGGAAGACATCGTTGAGGTTGGCACCCTTGGTGGGTCCGCCGGAAGCCATGACGGCGTCCAGGAGGGTCATTTCCGAGCGGAGGGCGAGCACGCCCGGGGCCTTGACCTCGCCGAGGACGTAGGCGAGCTGGTCTTCGCTTTGCGGGATGAAGATAACATCGCCGTTCTGGAGCCGGGCGTTGAGGCCCATGTTGCCGCGTTCGAGGAGTTCCTTGAGGTCGATCCACATGACCAGCCCGTTGTCGCGCACGATCATGCACCGGCTCAGGAACGACTTGGTCTGGTCGGTGGGGAGGCCGCCCGCCAGTGAAAGGGCTTCGAGAAGCGTGCCCTTGCCCTGGAATTTGACGGCTCCGGGGTTGGCGACGCGACCGAGGACAAAGACGCGGTTGTTGCTGAATTCCTTCATGACGAGGGTGACCTCGGGATTTTCGTAATAGGTCGAGAGCGCCTTCGAGAAATCGTCGGTGAGTTCCTTGAGGGTGCGGCCCTGGACTTTGATAATGCCCACCTGCGGAAGCGAAACATCGCCGTCGGGCGAAACGATAATTTCCTCGCGCGAGATGTCCTCGCGGCCGCGCACGATAAAGGAGAAGACATCACCGGGCCCGAACCGGTAGTCGTTGTCGATCTTCGCGGTGGCCTGCTCGATCTGGGTGGCGGAGGCGAATTGTTTGGCAGAGGTTTCGAGTTCGGCGGTGAACATCTCGCCGGGCTTCATGCCTTTGAGGCGCGCGAAGGATTCCCGGTTCGGCTTCTGGCCATATACACCCGGCTTGACGGTCGAGCAGGCTGCGAGCGGAAAAACGGCGAGCGCCGCGAGCAGGAGCGCGGCGGCGCGGGAGGCGGTGGTTGGCTGGCGGGCGGTTTTCAAGCGGAGACGCGCGATGAGGCGGCGGCGTCGAGTTCGGCGGTGGCGCGGGATTTTCCGACCAAAAGGCAGCGGAGCTGGTAGTGGTTGAGGAAGCGGCGGAAGGCGGGGTCTTCGTAGCGGGGTTTGTGCTGGAGGGCGCTCTTGACATACCCCCACCACATGGCGAGGCCGCCGACGATGTAGGGCGGGTGGGCGAGGCGGAAGACGGCGCTCACGGTCATGTAGAGCAGTCCCGTGCCCATGAAGTATTGGCCGAACCCGTGGCGCATCCGGCCCGTGAAGATGCTCTTCTGACTCGACCCCATCGGGCGGAGGTGGATGAAGCGGATCTCCGGGTCGTCCCAACTGCACGCCTTCCAGCCCAGCATGCGGGCGCGGTGGCAGTCGATGCCGTCCCACATGACCTCGCGGACGAAGCCGCCGATTTGTGCGAAGCACTCGCGGCGGTAAAATTTGGTCATGCCGACCGACATTTCGTCGCCGCATTTCTCGCTCACGAGGGCGCCATTTTCCTCGAAGTAGGGTTTGCCCGAGCAGGTGCCGAGGCGCGGGTCGGCTTCCATGCGGAGGATGAGGGTCTCGAAGTATTTGGGGGGGATGTCGAGGTCGAGATCGAATTTGCAGAGGTAGTCGAAGTCGGCCGGGTTGAGGGTGTCCCAGCCCGCGTAGAAGGCGTCCACGACTCCGGGGCCGACGGCGCGTTTGCCGCGGTCCTCGCGGCGGAGGATTCTCATCCACGGGGTCTTGGCGGCGTATTCGGCGAGGATGGCGGGTGTCTCGTCGGATGAACCGTCATCGACGACCAGCCAGAGCGCCGGGGGGATTGTCTGGGCGAGGACGCTGTCGATGCACCTGTGGGCGTAGGCGGCCTCGTCGCGGCAGGGGGTGATGAGGACGTATTTTCGGGATGTGGCACTCATGGCTGGTTGCGGAAAGCGGATTCGATCCTAGCAAGGTTTGTCTGGGATGAGAACTCTTCTCGCACGCGGGCGCGGCCGCCTTCGGCAAGGCGCGCGCGGAGGGCGGGATCGGAGGCGAGTTCGCGGAGAGCCGCATCCAGGGGCGCCACCCCGCCGGGGGGGACCATGAGCCCGCTCACACGGTCGCGGACGAGTTCGCGGATGGTCGGGAGGTCGCCGCTCACCACGCAGACGCCGTGCGCCATCGCTTCCATGAGGACGACCGGGATCCCGTCGCGGTCGCCGTCGGGGCTGATCCGGCAGGGCAGGGCGAACACATCGGCCGCCGCCAACAGTGCCGGCACGTCCCGGTTCGCCACCGCGCCGGCGAACCGGCAGGGCAGCGAGCCAACGAGCGATTGCAGGGCGGCAAGTTCCGGGCCGTCGCCGGCGATGGTCAGCTCGACCGGAAGCCCGGCGGCATGGAGTGCGGCGCAGGCGCGAATGAGGACATCGAAGCCTTTCTTTGGCACGAGGCGGCCGAGGCCGAGAATGCGGAGCGGGCCGGAATCACGCACCGGGAACGGGGTCTCCGGCACATCGACCCCGCATCGCATGATCGGGTAATCGGCATCCGGTCGGTGGATGATCGAGCGATACCATTCGCGGTGCCATTCGCTGATGCAGGCGACAAAGGAGGCGCGGTCGAGTTTTTTGCGGAGCAGGCAGCGCTCGCGGAAGAGGTCGGCCGCATGGCCGGTGAAACTGAACGGGATCCCGAGCGCGCGGGCGGCATACATGCCGACGGTCGCGGCCGCGTGCGCCATGTGGACGTGCAATTTGCGGCAGCCCGTGCCCCCCGCGCGCCGGGCCAGCGCGAGGCCGGCGAGCGCCTGCACGAGCACCTTCGGACGGGCGGCCGACTTCAGGTCGTCGGCCGAAAGCGCGTCGCCGAACGCGCAGGCGAGGACGGCCGCGCCGCGCGCGGGCGAGGAGGCCAGAAACGCGAGCGCGTCGCGCAGAAGCGGGCGCATCCCCGAATAGACCACGATGGCGCCCGCCGCGAGTTCGTCGAGCGCGGGATCGCCGAGGGCGGGATCGGGCTGGTAAAGCGAGGCGATGGCGACCTTGTGGCCGCGCGCTCGGAGCCCGAGCACCTCGCGGTAAACGAAGGTCTCCGAGCGTTTCGGCAGGAACGAGCTGAGGTAGAGCAGGTTCACGCAGAATCGCGGGGGGGGAGGATTTTTGCGGGGATGCCGACGGCGGTGGCTCCGGGGGGGACGTCCTGGAGGACGACGCTGAGCGCGCCGACTTTCGCGCCATCGCCGATGCGGACGCCGCCGAGGACCTGGGCGTAGGCTCCGAGTTCGACATTGTCGCCGAGGACGGGGACGGGTCCGCCTTCGACACGGTTGCCGATGGTGACACCCTGGCGGAGCGTGCAATTCGCGCCGATGGTGACACCCGAGTGGAGGAAAATATTGCCGAAGTGGTGGATGCGGAGCCCGGGGCCGATGGTGGCGGCTTTGGTGAACGAGACACCCGTGAGGGTCTCTACGACCCGGAAGGCCAGCCAGTAGAGGCGGTCGCAGAGCTTGCGGGAAAAGCCCGGCGGGCGCGCGTCGTTCCAGCGGCCGAAGCGGTAAACGGCGATGGCCCAGAGGGATTGCTCGCGGACCCATGCGGAGGCGGGGTAGCGGGCGCGGTCGGCGGCGAGGTCCGGGATGGTCATTGTTTGTATTCGATGAGCTTTGCGGCGCGGCGGGCGCGGCGGTCGGCGGCGTAGCGGAAAACGCCGAGAAATTGGGGCAGCTTGGCGAGCATGGTGAAGAACCCGTATTCGGCGGCGGGGCGCGGGCCGCCCGCGCGGCGGCGGGCTCCCCATGCGATCCGTGCGGCCTGCAATCCCGCGAAGCCGAACGCGAGCACGAGGATCGCGGCGGAGGCGGGGAACCATCCCGCGAACGCGAGCGCGATCGCGAGCAGGACCGCCGCCGAGACGCCCGCGAACCAAAACCTGGCGCTATCGACGAGGGGGCCGAAAAGCCGCTCGCCGTGGGCGCGGGCGGTGCGGTCGGCGACATCGGCCGCGCCGTAGCCGCCGCGCAGGTTGCGGCGCCACCACTGCGAGAAGCGCAGAATATTCGCGTCGTGGAGGGTCATTTCGCAATCGATGCGGAAAATTTTTCGGCCGGCTTTGCGCAGGCGGAGGCACATTTCGGGTTCCTCGCCCGCGATGAGGTCCTCGTTGTAGCCGCCGATTTTTTCCAGATCGGAGCGGCGCATGAGGGCGTCGCCGCCGCAGGCGCGGGCCTCGCCGCAGGGGGTGTTCCACTCGGTGTCGCAGAGCCGGTTGAAGACCGACTTTTCCGGATGGCGCTCGCGGCGGCGGCCGCAAACGACGGCGGCATCGGGGTGGGTGTCGAGAAAGGCGACCGCCTTGTCGAGCCAGCCGGGGACGAGTTCGCAATCGCCGTCGAGGAACTGGATGTAGCGGACCTCGGGGCATTTTTCGACGAGGTGGCGGAAGCCGGCATTGCGCGCGCGGGCCATCGTGAAGGTGGCGGAAGGATCGAGCGAGAGCACGAAGATGCCGAGGCTGTGGGCGAATTCGACGCTGCCGTCGGTGGACCCGCTGTCCACGTAAATGACGCGGGCCGGGTCGGCGGCGGCGGCGAGCGAGCGGAGGCAGGTCTTGAGCCGCTCGCCTTCGTTTCTCGCGATGGTGACAAAGCCGGTCTGGTTCATGGCAGGGCGCGTAGAAATTCCGCGTAGGCGGCGGTGACAACCTCCCAGGAAAACCGCGCGGCCGCGGCCGCGTGCAGGGAACCGGGGTCGGGCTTCGGCGCGGCGAGGACCGCTTGAATCGCCGCGGCCGTGCGGGCGGGGTCGGAGGTGTCGAGGAGTGTGGCGTGGGAGCCGAGAATCCAACGCGACGTGTCGTAATCATGGGCGACTACCGGGATCCCGCAGGCGAGCGCTTCGATATAGACATTGCCGAAGGATTCCTCGCGGCTCAGGTGGAGGAACACATCGCCGCTGCGGTAAAACGACGGCATGCGGTCGGCGGTGAGGGTCGTGCGCAGGAAGCGTCCGGGCAGATGCTCGCGGGCGAGCGCATCGACCTCGTCCCGGCAGGGACCGTCCCCCGCGACAACCAGCCAGGCCCGTTCCACAAGCCCGAGCGAGCGGACGGCGAGGGCGACGTTTTTGGACGGGATGAGCGCGCTGGCCATGACGACCACCGGCGCGTCATCGGGGATGCCGAAGTCCCGGCGCGCGCCGGGCCCGGGTGCGAATTTTTCCAGATCGACGCCATTGGGCACGAGCGTGCAATTCCATGTGCGCTTGTTGAATTCGTAGAAGCCGGGGTTCGTGCAGACGAGTCCGTCGCAGGAAAAAAGTTTGTATTCGGAATTCGTGCGGCGCGCGGGGTGGTCGCCATTCTGGGTCACAAAGACATGGCGCGACCGGCGGCCGTCTTCGTCGCGGCACGAGCGGAGGACCCAGCTCACAAAGGGATAACTGCACGTGACGGTGACATGCGGGCGCAGGCGTCGGGCCGCTCCGAGGAGGTTCCATGCGAAGGTGGATTCCTCCCAGCGGAACTCGCTTCGCATCGGCGGAAACTTCGGCCACTTTTCAAAACGCTCGCGCGGGACCATGCCGGCCCGCAGGTAGCGATACGGCCGCCCGTCGATCGCCGGACCGCTCCCGCAGACGACCACCTCGAAATCCGGCAGCCCGGCCAGCCCGGCCGCGACGCGCTCGAACGCCACCTCGGCCCCGCGCGAAACCCTGTGGAGCCCGGGGAGGGCGAAGAGCACGCGGCGCGGGTTCATGGCACATCCAGGCGGCCGGTCACCATCGCGAAATTTTCGCGCAGGTGGTCGTATTTTTCCGGATCGCGTTTGCGCCCGCCCCGCAGGGTCAGCCATGCGAAACGCAGGGCAAACATGGCCGCGTAGATCGAGCGGCTGAGCGCCTCGGCGGCCGGTCCGTAGCATTTGCGCTGGACGAGGAAACGCGCCCGCCAGGTGTGCATTTCGCGGGTGCGGTTGCGCATGCGTTTGGTATCCGACGAGGCGCCGCCGAGGTGGACGGTCTCGGCTCCGGGATCGAAGTGGATGCGCCAGCCGTGTTTCCAAATGCGGTGGCACCATTCGCAATCCTCGCCATAGAAAAAGAATTCTTCGTCGAGCACGCCCGCTTTGCGGAGGGTTTCGGCGCGGGCGAGGAAGAACGCGCCGCCGATCCACTCGACATCGCGCGGGCCGGCTTTGCGGTCCCATCCGGCGTCCTCGAGGTCGGCCCATTTGAAGAGCGCGGGGAGGATCCACGGGAGGCCCATGGCGCGAACGCCCTCGCGCAGCGGGGTGGGAAACTTTCGGCAGACATTTTGCACCGACCCGTCGCGGTTGAGGAGCATGCAGCTCATCGCGCCGATTTTCGGATCTTTGTCCATGACGCCGAGGCAGTATTCCAGACAACCCGCACGCACGAGCGTGTCGCTGTTGAGGAGCATGAGGTAGGGCGGGCAATCGGCGGATGCGAGGAACTCGCGGAGGACGGCATTGTTTCCACCCGCGAAGCCGAGGTTTTTCTCGAACGGCCGGAAATCCAGCCACGGCGCGCCGTCCCACCCATTGGCGCGCATCGCCTCGCGGATCTTCGGCACCGAGTCGTCGCCCGAGGCATTGTCCACAAGCACAACGCGCATCCCCGGTGTGCGGCCGGATTCCTCCGCCAATCTGCGCAAACAATCGATCGTCACATCGGGAGTCCGGAAGTTCAAGACCACCACGACAAGTCTGCTGGGCGCGTCCATGGGAATGTGCCGATTGTGAATAACCCGCACCCTGCGGTCCAGCGCAAATCGTCAGGGCCGTGCGGGGCGGCGGGGCGGGCGGAGCCCGATCGGGATGCCTCAGTCCCCGGGCGGGTGGGTCCGCGTTGGGTCGGGATTGGTCCGGGAACTCCGGAGAACGATGGCGCTCCAGATGGCGAGGCCGCCGAAGCCGACGACGGCGGCGGCCAGCGACCAGAGGAGGCCGGAGGGCAGCTTTTGTCCGGGCGACCATGCGACGAGTTCGGCTCCGACCCAGACGGCCATTGCGGCGCGGGGGAGCATGCCGGCGAGGGTTCCGGCGACGAGAGAAGGAACGGGCACGCGGGCGCTTGCGGCAAGGAGGTTGCCGACAGCGAAGGGGACCTGGGGAGGGAGGCGGGCGAGGGCGACGGCGGCGGCGGTGCGGAACCCTTGCGCGTCAAGCAACCGGGCGGCAAGGATGCGGCCGTGGCTGGAGCGGTCGATCAGTTCGCGGAGGCGGTCCTTGGCAAGGCGGCGCGCGAAGGAAAATCCGATGATAGTCCCGATCCCGATGGCAGCGAGGGAGGCAGGGAGTCCGGCGGCGAATCCCAGCAAATAACCGGCAAGCAGCGACGTGAGGTGCGTGGGCGCGAGCGCGAAGCCGACCGCAATGCCCGCCAGGATCACATACGGCAGCCAGAGGATCCAGCCGAGTTGGCGCAGAAGATCCACATGGGGGGGCAGGAAAATGGCGGCGGCCGCGATTCCCAGCCAAGGAAGGGCAACGGCCCCGAACGACAGGGCGGCCAGATACCAGCCGGTCCGCGCGACCGAGCGCGGGGGCAACGCGCCGGCGGAGGAGGCATTTGGATTGGAAGATGTTTTCACGGGCTGGGATTTCCAGACATATCGGCCGTCTCGAACGGGCCGCAAGTTTTCTTACGGCGGGGGGCACTATCCGGTTTCTCCGAAACGGATGGCGGGCGGGGTGGCCGGTTTGTTTTTCCCTGTGCATCGGAGAAACTTGCGGGAAACTAGACGCATGGAAAATGTGGAGACAGGCAAACGGCGGCATCGGCTGCGGCGGCGGGGTCTGCTGATGGCGGGGGCGGGAGTCGTTTTGGCGGTGGTTCTGCTCGTGCGCATGGTGCTGCCGGTTCTTGTGGAACGGGGGATCGCCCATGGTTCCCGGGCGTTCGCGGGGTTGCCCGCGCGGGTGGGCAACGCGGATCTTTCCCTGCTGGGCGGGCGGGTTGTTTTGGAGGATGTGAGCGTGGGAGCGGCTCCGGACGGGGTCGGGCCGTGGGAGGCCGCATGGAATCCGCCGCAGGTCGATGCGCCGCTTTTGCATGTGGACGCGCTTGTGGTACAATGGTCGTGGCCGGCGCTCCTCCGGGGAAACCTGCGCTTGGAGGAACTCGCGATGGAGTCGCCATCGGCAAGGATCATCCGGGAAAAGGACGGCTCGATCGCGCCGCTCGGCAAAACGCGGGCCGTTGCTCAAGGTCCCCCCGCGCCCGCGCCCGCTGCGGAAGCCGCGGGGGACGGTCCGCATGCGCGTCCGGTCGTGATCCGTTCGTTGGTGCTGCGCTCGCCCGCTTTGATTTTAATTGATGGAGCGAGCCGGGCAAGCCTTGTCGAGTTTTCCCTTGAGAGCTTCGAGTTGGAGGATGTCTTGTTGCAGGAGGGCGACCTTGGATTTGGGGCTGTGCGTGTACAGGGGCCGGAATTGCGGGTTTGGCGCGACTTCGTCGCCGGCGCATCGGGCGGAGCGATTCCTGCGGGCGGCCAACCCGCCCCGGCGGCCGCACCGCCGCCCGATCTGAGAATCAATAAAATCGAAGTCGAGCGCGCGCGGTTCACATGGATGAGCGCGGAGGGTCCGCTGGATGTGCGGATGACGCTCCGGGCCTCGAACGTGACGGCCCGCGAGGGGCGGCGGTTCCCGGTGAGTGCCGACGCGGAAATCGGACAGGGCCGCGTGGGAATCGACGGCGAGGCGGGTCTGGCTCCCCCGTATTTTCGCGGGTCGGTGAAATGGAACGACCTCGCGTTTCCGCCGCTTGTTCTCGCGGCATTTCCCGAACTCGCGGGATGGATCCGGAGCGCGGACGCCAGCGGCGACCTCCGGGTCGAGGCGGCGCTCGCGGGCATCGAAGGCGCGCCCTGCATCCGGCTTTCGGGGAAAGCCGGGGTGGCGGGATTCTCGGCGGCGGAACCCGATGGCGGCCGGCTTTCCGTCGCGTGGGATTCGCTCGACGTCTCTTTGGAAAACCTGGTGGTTCCCCTGCCGGAGGAGGGCAAACCCGCGCGCCCGATCGTGGCGGGGATTGAGAGCCTCCGCCTTGCGGGGCCACGGATCGCCTACACCCGCCCGTGGGCCCCGCTCGAGGACCTCATCGTCGGGTCGGCCGGGTCCCCCGCGACGGAATCTTCCTCCGCAGACTGGCTCCGCCTGGAAATCGGCGGGGCCGAAGTGGCGGGCGGGGTGATTGATTTTGTGGATACCATACTCGGGGCGGATGTGAGGGTGCGCGATGTCTCGGCATGGATGCGGGATTTTGTGTTTCCCGACAATACCTTCGGATCGCTTTACGTGGGGGCCTTCCTGCCGGAGGAATCGCGGTTGTCGCTTTGGGGGAACCTTGGCGGCGGATTCCTGGGTGAGTTTCAGCTCAACATGCGGGATCTCGATCTTCCCTCGGTGAGTGCGTTCGCCAAGCCGGCCGGGATCGGGCTTCATGCGGGACGTCTGAGCCTCGAAAGCCGGATGGTTTTGGGTGCGGAGGGGATCCGGGCGGAAAATGAAATCGTTCTGAACAAACCCGGTGTGTCGATGGGGGATCCGGATTCTTTTGCGAAAGAATTCGGTCTTCCGATCAACCTTGCGCTGGTTTTGCTCAGGGACGCCGCCGGCGATATCCGTCTGACGGTTCCTTTCCGTATGGATGAAAAGGGAGCCGCGGTTTCTTTCGGGAGTGTCGTCGGATCCGCCATGCGGGCGGCACTCACGGGCGCCCTCACTTCCCCGCTCAAAATGGCCGGCCTCGGCGCGGCCAACCCAAAATCCGGGTCCGCCCGGAATTCCCCGCCGACCGCCGGCCTCGAGCCGGTCGGGTTCCCTCCCGGACTGGCGGAGCCGGGACCCGAAGCCGCCGGGCGCGCAGCGGGCCTTGTGAAGCTCCTCGCGAGGCGGCCGGATCTCGCGCTCGTGCTCCGTGGAAGTGGCGGCCCGGAAGACCGCCCGCAACTCGCACGCCAGATTCTCATCGAACGCGTCATGGCCGGAAAGGGCCTGCCGGAATTGCACGACGCCGGCTTCCTCGCCCGGCGCAGGATTGCCGGGTATTTCTCGCGGATCGGCCGGGGGGAATCCGCCACCCTGGACGCGAAAGACGAGGCGCTCGTCGGGCGCTTTGTGGAAGCCACGGAAGTGACCGGGGACCGGGTGGCCGCACTTGCCGAGCGGCGGGCGGAAAAGTTGCGGGACCTCCTCGTCGCGCGGGGACTTCCCACCGCCCGCATCCTGATGGAAAAACCGGTCACCACCGGCAAACCTGCGGTCGCCCTCGATTTGCGGGATCTTTTGAACAAGGGCACCGAGTCCGCAGAGCCGACACCGACGGCTCGTTGAACTACCGGCCAGGCCGGGGGGGCGGGGTTTGCCCGTTTCTGAAAAGCACCGAAGGTGCGCTCTTCAATAGCCCAAGGCAACGCACTGGAAATCAATGAAATAAAAACCAGCCCTGAATGGGCGACATATTGCGGTGCGCTTCAAAACGAATCGCCCCCTTTCAGGGCGCAATCAATAACGATCTGATTCCCAGTCCGTTGGGCTGGGGTATGGGACTTGCGCCTTTGGCGCACTCGAAAACGGCCAATCCCCTGCCCCGCCCGGCCGGACGGGAGACCCCGCATTTTAGAAACCATCCGCCTCCGCCACTCGTAGAGCGGGCATGACACCCGATGGATTCAACCCGCTGGAATTACCCGCCGACTGCGGTGTGATGATCCTGCCCGGTCTGCCATTGCTTCCGAAAAGCATGGTCCCGCTTTACATTTTCGAACCACGCTATCGGAAAATGCTCGCGGCGTCGCTGGCCGGCGACCGCATGTTTGCCATCGCCGCATGGGAACCCGGCGACGGACCGGCCATCGGCGGACTCGGCATCGTGCGCGCATGCGTCGGCAACCCGGACGGCACGTCACAGCTCGTGCTACAGGGGATCGCGCGGGTGCGCTTTGATCAATGGATCGACGGCTCCTATCCGCGCGCGTCCATTTCTCACGTGCCGGAAATGGAGTTCTCGAGGCCATTGTCTCTGGAGCTCATGGAGGAAATCCTCTCGTGCATCGATTCGATGGCCGGCGGCTCCGAGGACGCGACCCGCGAGATCCTCACGCTCCAGTCGAGGGCCCTCGCCGCGACCACCGAACCCTCGGAATTCTCAGACTTCGCGGCCGCCACTTTTGTGGCGGATGCCGGGATCCGCATGGCATTGCTGGAGGAAAATAACGCCACCCGGCGCCTCGAGATCCTCGCCGCCTGGCTCAACCGCCAGCTTGCCGACCCGCTGCCGCCGGGCGCACAGGCAGGCGGACAATAAACGTCGCGCCTTCACCGGGTTGGCTCACGAGCGAGACCGATCCCCCGTGCGCCTGCGCGATGTGTTTCACGATCGAAAGTCCGAGCCCGGTCCCGCCCGCCGCGCGCGAGCGGTCTTTGTGAACGCGGTAGAACCTGTCGAAAATATGGGGCTGGTCTTCGAGCGGGATTCCGGGGCCGTTGTCGGCGAATTGCAACTCGATGTTATCTCCGGCGAAAACCCCCGAGACGGTGATGCGGGCTCCCTCCTGCAGGCCGTAGCGCAGGGCGTTCTCGAGGAGGTTCGTGTAGACTTGCTCGACGCGGCGGCTGTCGGCTCCGATTTTGGGAATCTGCGGATCCCAGTCCACAATCACCGACGCCCCGCGCGAGGCAATGGAGGATTCCAGCCGCTCCAGCGCGCGGTCCAGGGCCGCGCGGAGGTCCATTTCCCGGAAATCCAGTTGCTGGGTGCGCTGCTCGAGGCGCGAAATGGAAAGCAGGTCCTCGATGAGAAGCGTGAGGCGCTGGCCGTTTTTGTGCATCACCCGCAGGCTGCGCTCGGCCATCTCGCGGTCCTCCACCGCCCCGTCGAGCAGGGTCTCGATGTATCCGTTGATGATCGAAAGCGGGGTGCGGAATTCGTGCGACACATTGGCCACAAATTCCTTTCGCACCTGCTCGAGTTCCTTGAGTTCCGTGATGTCGTGGAAAACCGCCAGCACCCCCAGCGAGGCCGTACCGGCCTTCGGCGAAAGCCCGACCGCGTAAACCTCCAGAAATTTCCGCTTCGGTCCGCCGGCCTCCCTCGTCTCGATCACGAGTTCGACCCGCCGCGCCGCGCCGCGGGCAAGCGCTTCCTCGTGAAGCCGCTGGAATTCCGGGTCGCGCAGCACCTCGATCACAGGACGGTTGATCGGCGACTGCGCGAGCCCCAGCATCCGCGCGAGGGCGTCATTGGCCAGCCTCACACGCTGGTTCCGGTCGATGATCATGACCCCCTCGACCATCCCCGAAAGAATCGCCCGCAGGCTGAAGCCCTCGTCGCTTCTCTGACGCTCGAGTTCCTGGAGCATCTCCGAAATTTCCCTCAACCGCCGCGCGGTCCCCCGGAAAATCCCCGACCGCGTCCGCAAAATCACCGCCCGAAAATCCCCCTCGGCCAGCCGCCGGATCGCCACCCGCATGAGCCACACCGGTCGCGCGACCTCGGAATAAAAAACCGCCGCCCCGATCCCGGCCAGCAAGAGGACGACCCAGACGGTCATTCGGTTCGGAAAAGGTAGCCTTCCCCGCGGACGGTTTCGAGGCGCGCGGCCTTGGAACCCAATTTTTCCCGCAGGCGCCGGATGTGGGTATCGACCGTGCGGGTGTCGATGGCCGCGTTGTATCCCCACACGTCGGCGAGGAGTTGGTCGCGCGATTGCACGCGCCCGCGCCGCTCGAGCAAAAGACTCAGCAACTTGAACTCGATATGCGTGAGGTCGAGCTTGCGGCCGTCCACCCGGATCTCAAAGACCGTCTTGTCCACCGCGATCCCGTCGAATTCCAGCCCGACGGCCGCCACGGGCGGCTTCAGCCTCCGCAGCAACGCCTGGACACGCAGGATCAACTCGCGCGGGCTGAACGGCTTGGCCATATAATCGTCGGCCCCGGATTCCAGCCCGCGCACACGGTGGTCGGGCTCGCCCTTGGCGGTGAGCATGAGAATGCCCGTCCCGGCGGTCTCGGGATCCCCCCTCACGAGGCGGCAGACCTCGTATCCGTCGTAGCCCGGCAACATGAGGTCCAGCACGATCACGTCGGGACGGCCGGATTTCACCGCCGCGACCCCGGCGGGACCATCGTCCGCAACGAGCACCTCGAACCCCGCCCGGGTGAGATTGTAGCGGAGCAGATCCACGACATCCGCCTCGTCCTCAACGACCAACACACGGTGCTTCTGGCTCATAGACGGCTCGGGTTTCCCATGGGGGAACCTTCCTAGCCGAGCACTCCGGCGGGTTCAAGCCGGCATTCGCCGGGCCGACTCAACGGACCCCCGACGTGCCGAGCGCGATGGCGAAAAGGCCGAAGATGGCTCCGCAGCACAGCAAGGCCGGCATGAGTGCCCCCGCGACGGCGATTCCGGTCGGCACACGCAGCGTCTGCCGCAGACCCACCACGGTCAGCCAAATCCCCACCACGGGAAACAAATACCCCCCGCAGACCGGCAGGGCTTGCAAAACCGACGCCGCCCCCCATGCGTAGCAATGCACCCGCAGGACCCCCCCGTATCCGGGCGCGGCATTCACCACCAGCTTGAGAAACGCGTAAATCATCCCCGCAAAAACCACCGCCGAAACCGCCACCCACACCGGCGTCACCACGACCATCGCCCCGAAGGCCGCCTCGAAAAACCCGGGCGGGATTTCTTTCATTTGCTCGCCGAAAACCTCCGGGTTCACCTTGTAAACCGCATACTGGAATCCCACCGCAACCCACGAGCCGGCCGTTCCCAGCAGCAACAAAAACCACATCGCCTGGAGGGGGCTCCCCCCGGGGTCCATCGCCGAAAATGTCCTCGTCGGCCGGCCCAGCAGCCCGCCGAGGCTCTCGACCACCGCCGCGACAAACCCGATTTGCGCCCGGCGTTCCCACGCCGGCTCGAGCGGCAATTCGGGAGCAGCGGGTCCACTTCCCGGCACGACGGGAGCCTCGCCCGCCGCAGGGGCCTCCATCGGCGGGACCTCCGGCAGACCCCGCAACTCGGACACCGGCACCCAGCCGGTGAGTTCTTCGTGCCAGGCAAGATCGTTGGGGAAAATGCGGCCGTCGCGGAGGCCCTCCGCAACTTCCTCGGCGGTAAAGCGCCCCATCGAGCGGCCCTCCCTTGCAATGTGAATGATCATCGGGACGATACTTCACAGGGAGAGCGCCCCGCCGTCCAGCCCACAAATACCGGCGCCCGGAGTCGCGAAATTGGTTCCTGCGGAAAAAGATTCGGGCCACACGCGAGGAATGTTCAGAACAAAGGAAACTGAACCGCGGTGGCCCGAATTGCTGCCTTAACCGATATGTTTGACCCCCCTCCCCGCCGGGCGTTCAATAATTCTTCAAAAAAAAATTCGGATCGTTCATAAACCGTGGCCATGACGAATAAAACCCGCTGTCTGTCGGTGGTGATGCCGGTTTACAACGAGGCGGCCACGGTGGCCTCGATCATCCAGGCCGTCATGGCGCAGGACCTCGTGGCGGAATTGATCTGCGTGGACGATTGCTCGCGGGACGGCACCCTCGCCGTGCTCCGCGAAATCGCCGCCAAGGACCCCCGTGTCAAGGTCCACGCCCACCCGGTCAACATGGGCAAAGGCGCGGCCGTGCGCACCGGCATCTCGCGCGCGGAGGCGGAGTTTGTCATCATCCAGGATGCCGACCTCGAATACGACCCGGCGGAATACCCGAAGATCCTGCGGCCGATCCTGGACGGGCGGGCCGACGTGGTTTTCGGATCCCGATTCATCGGTTCGGAGGCGCACCGGGTTTTGTATTTCTGGCACTCGGTGGGGAACAAATTCCTCACCCTAGTCTCGAACATGTTCACCAACCTCAACCTTACCGATATGGAGACCTGCTATAAAGCGTTCCGCCGCGAGATCATCCAGTCGATCGAGATCGAGGAAGCCCGCTTCGGGCTCGAACCCGAGCTCACCGCCAAGCTCGCCCGCAAAAACGTGCGCATCTACGAGGTCGCCGTCTCCTACCACGGCCGCACCTACGCCGAGGGGAAAAAGATCGGATGGAAGGACGGCTTCCGCGCCCTCTGGTGCATCCTCAAATACAGCCTCGTCAGGACATAGCCCGGGCCGGCGGAAATCCCGGTTTTTCAAATCCGGGGAGGCAAACCGGCGGGATTGGTGCCACGGTGCACGCCGATCATGTGGATCGTCCTCTTTGCCCTCCGTTACAAATACACGGTCGCCGTGCTGGCGATCCTGATTTTGCTTTTCGGGGTGCTGTCGGCGAACCGCATGTCCACCGACATCCTGCTGCGGGTCGAGAGTCCGGAAATCACGCTCGTCTGGACCTATAACGGGCTCGACGCGGCCGAGATGGCCTCGAAAATCACGTCGTTCTCGGAAATCGTGACGATGAACAACGTGGACGGCCTCGTGGAGGTCCGCTCGGAAACCTCCAACAGCGTGCTTGTCACCACCTTCGCCGGAAATCTCAACGCCCGCGGCACACCCGCCGAGCGCGCCGCATCCGAGGCCGCCGCCACCCGTCTCCGGCCCGTGCTCATGACCGCCACCGTCATGATTCTCGGGGTCATCTCGATGGCGGTCGGCTCGGGCGAGGGCGGCGAACAAAACGCGCCGCTCGGCCGGGCGGTCATCGGCGGACTCGTTTTCGGCACTTTCGCATGCCTTGCTGGCAGTGGAAGAGCCGGAGAACCAACTTTGCCCCGATCTGATGATGGAGCTGGCGGAGGAATTCCGCGGATACGCGCAACGCGGTGGGCAGGTCTTCGTTTCCACCCACTCGCCCGATTTTGTGAGTGGGGCAAAACTAGATGAACTCTTCTGGCTGGTAAAACGAAATGGCTTTACCGAAGTGCATCGCGCCTCGGAGAACGAGACGCTGCTAGGCTTGGTCGAAGAAGGGGACCTTCCCGGCGCACCCTGAAGCGGGGCCTGTTTGAAGGAGCGCAGCCTGGATGAGTCGCTTGGTTTTTCTCCCGGAGGAGCGCTCAATGAAGACATTCCTCGAGGCCTTGCTTCCCCGGCTGTTCCCGGACTTGGCGTTTTTTTGTATCGCCCACGAAGGAAAAAGCGACCTTGAGAAAAGCATTCCTCGCAAACTCAAAGGATGGCGGTAACCGGGAGCGAAATTTTGATCTTGAGGGACAATGACGACGCACATCGCCGAGATCTGAAGAGGCGGCTGGGTGCGCTGTGTGCGGGAACCGGCAGGGAGGGTGTGTTGGTCCGGCCGGCCTGCCGGGAATTCGGGACGACAATGGTATCCGAAGCCGTTCGGGCGGCCGCTGCTTTCGTCAAAGTGAAGCGGTCTCGGGCAAGGGAAGGATGTGTGCCTGAAAGCCGGGAAGACCCTCTGGGAAATCCTTCCGAAATTTACTGCCCCCCCGGGGCCTACCGCAGGTGAACCGGATTGGCGGCCATGGCGGCGTGCTCGGCATCGGTGCAGGCCGAGTTGAGCGGCACGTCGGTGGGCTGCACGGGAGCGCCGACGAGTTTTTGATCGAGGAGGTAGGTTTCGAGCTCCTCGCCGCTGATGTCCGGGAGCATCGTGTCGTTGACGATCACGCAGGGCGAGAGCGGTTGGCCGCTCAGTTGCTCCATTTCAAATCGGTAATCCGGGTTCTGGATGATGTCCTTTTCGGTGTAGTCGAGGTTGTATTTGGCGAGCACGGCGCGCACGCCGCGGCTCCATCCACAGTGGGTCTTCAGGTAGGCGGTAATTTTCGGTGAGGCTGACATAAGAATTGCTGACCGCGCAAGATAGCCGTCCCCGCTCATGATGCAACCGAACGTTTTGCCCGCGAGGGGGTGCGGCCGATTTTTTCGCGAAGAAAATTTCGCGGGCGGGGGTCAGGCGGCTCCGGCAAAAAGCCGGATGCCCGATATGCCGATTTCGCGGCCGGCGGGCGGGAGGCCCTCGAGCCATGCGGTCGAGGTGGTGGTGACGAGGGCGACGGAGTCGTTTGGCAGGAGTCCGAGCAGGCGGGTTCGCCGGCCGGGGTCGAGTTCGCCGAAGATATCGTCAACAAGACAGACCGGACGGCAGCCGGTCTCCCGGAACAGGAGCCCGGCCTGGCCGAATTTGAGGGCGAGAGCGCAGGAGCGTTGCTGGCCTTCGGATGCGAAGGTGGCAGGGGGTCTGCCATCGAGGGAAAGCACGAGGTCGTCGCGGTGCGGACCGCTCGTCGTGGTGCGGGCGCGGAGGTCGGATTCCCACGCGGCATCGAGGGCCTGAGCCATCGGGATCGCGCAGCCAGGTTCGTAGCGGCAGGCGAGGGTTTCCATCCCACCCGAGATCGTAAGGAAGGCGGCGGCGGCGAATGGTTCGAGTTCCCGCACGCAATGCGCCCTCGTGGCCAGCAGGCGGTCGCCAGCGTCCGCAAGCGGGGCGTCGAAGGCGCGGATTTCGCGGGGCGGGCGGGCGTCGCGCAGGAGGGCGTTGCGCGCGCGCAGGGCGCGTTCGTAGGCGCGCAAAGCGGGCAGGTAGCCGGTCCCGAGTTGGACGCCAAGGAAATCCAGGAAGCGCCTGCGGGCGGACGGCGACCCGCACACGAGGTCGAGGTCGGAATTGGCGATCCATGTGACGCGGGCGACAGAGAGGTAATCGGCGGCGGGCACGGATTCCTTCGCGTCGAGCGAGAACCGCTTGAGGCGCCCGTCGAAACGAACGCGCAGGTGCCGCCCGGCGAAGCGGCCGTCGAGCGAAAATCCGCCCGAGCCGAAACGCACGCATTCGGCCGGGGCGGACGTCCGCGGGGACTGCAGGCGGAGAAGGAAACAAACGGCTTCCAGGATGGACGTTTTGCCGCGCGCGTTCGGGCCGACCAAAAAATTGGGGCCGGGGAAAAACCCGGCGTGGAGCCGCTCGAATGGCCGGAAGTTGACGGCCGAAATTTCCTCGAGCATCAGGGCGCGCCCGGAGTGGCGGAGGGGGGAGCTTCGGGTTGGGGGGGGGTGGGAACCACCGGCTGGGCGGGCGTGCCCGGGACCGCCACCGCCGGAACCGGCGCGTCAACCACCGGTGCGGGCGGCGGCGGCGCGGGAGCCGGCTCGGGATTGGAAGGCGTTTCGGCGTGCGGTGTTGCGGGCTCGGCGGGAGGGAAAACCTCGGCCGGCGGAGCGGAGGGGGCTTCGGCAGGTGGGTTATTGGGCAGTGCGACGGCCGGGAGGGCGGTATCGGCGGGAGTCGGGCCGACCGCCGGGCGTGCCGAGGTGCTCTTCCAACGCAGTGGGGTGCCTTGTGGCAGCAACCGAACGGCGCGGGCGATATCCCAGTTTGCGAGCCGGAAGCCGCCGAGGCTTTCGGTGGTGGCCATGGAATCCGGCGTGCTCGTGCCGTGCAGGCCGAAGGGAAGCGGCGTGGGATCCCCGGCCTTGGCGAGGTTGAGCCAGAGAATACCGAGCGGGTTGCGCGGGCCCGGCGGCAGGGCCTCGTCCTTGGTCAACGGGCCGGGGAGGAGGGAATCGGCAATCGAGACGGAATCGCGCGGCTCGCGCCGGGTCACGAGGCGAGGCATCGGCAGCGGGTCGAGCACGACCCACTCGCCGCGGCCGCGCAGGCCGGGCCTCGCGCCGGAAACCGGAAACACGGCCACAAGTTGGTCGCCGTGGTAAATCTCCAGGAGGGCCAGTTCGGCAATGACCGCCTTGGCCGGGTTCGCGGGGTCGGCGGCGGGCTGGAGGGGGGACGGCAGCGCCCGCTCGATTTCGAATGGCCGCACATTCGGAACCCGGAAGCGGCTGCCGGGCGCGGGCACCGATTTGAGGGTGGGATTCAGCGCCCGCAGGAAGGCGGTGGAACAATGAAACCGCTCGGCGACAAATTCCCACGGGCTGCGGTAAAGGAGGGCGGGCGAGCCGGTCATGTCCCGGTAAGCCGCAGCCGACCGCTCGGCGGGGGGTGTCTTTTTCTGGGTGGCCTGGGCCTTGGGGGCGGCGATGAAGCCCACGTCTTCGGGCTGGAGAACGTAGGTGGTGAAGAGTTCCGGCACCTCGGCCCGCGCCCGCGTCCGGAGGGCTTCCATGTCCATGGCGGATGGATCGGCGGCCTGATAGGCAAAGAGGCTCTTCTGGAAACGGAGGCCGTTTTGTCCGTCAATCGGGCCGGGGGAAAAATTTTTCCGGTCGAGGAAAATTTGGAGCAGCAACGCGTCGGGATCGAATTCCGCCGCAAACGGACCCGCCGATGTGGACGCGCCACCGGGGACGGCGGGCGCGGCCGGCGCGGCGGCGGGTTTGGGCATTCGCGCGATTTCCTCGGGGCCCGGAATCCGGAGCACATCGCCGGGGTGGATGAGGTTGTCTTTGAGGCCGTTGGCAATCTTGATGTGCTCGACCGAAACGCCGACCTTGCGCGAAATTTTCGCGAGGGCATCGCCTTTTTGCACGGTGTAGGAATCGAGCGGCGGCGGCGTGGGGGTGGGTTGGCCGGCATTGCGGGCCTCCTCGGCGGCGCTCGGTCCGGCGGTGGGAACCACCGTGCCCTCGACGCTCCACTTCCATTTGACCGCTTCGTCCAGCCCGGACTCGACCCGCGTGAATCCCTTCGCGGGAGCCTGGGCCCGTACCGGCGGCGCGAAGAGAATTGCCGACGCGAATAGGCAGGCGAGCAGTGCGGACGTCCGGTTCATGGGACTCATCTATCGCAAAGGTGCCACCCGCATTCCACAAGATTTTCGGCGCGGACGCCGGGGCGGGCTCACGCGCGCTTGCTTGGAAATGTTCCAGCCGGAAGCGTGGCGGCGAAAAATTTCCAAGGAATTCATTTCTGGCGTGTCATTCGGATGGGAACCCGCATGCTTTTCGAGCCGTCCAGATCTGACAACCGCCCGAGCCCGATGAAGACCCCGCCGCTCAAACCGTCCCTCGGGGAGGTCTTTGCCGGCGAGGAGGGGGCACTGGTGCGGTTCGCGATCGGGCTCTGCGGACGCCGGGAATGGGCGGAGGAAATCGTGCAGGAGGCCTTCTTGAAATTGCACGAACAATGGGACGGCGTGCAAAATCCGCGGGCGTGGCTTTTCCGGTGTGTGCGGAATTTGTCGAGCAACCGCCGCCGGGACGAAGCGCGGGAGGTTCCGGCCGGCGAGGTGCCCGAGTCGGACGACCCGGCTCCGCTGCCCGATGAGGCCCTCGCGCGCATGGAATCGCGCGGGTTCCTGCGCATGGTTGTGGCCGAGCTGCCCGCCGAGGACCGCGACCTTGTGCGGCTCAAATTCGAGGAACGGCTCGGCTATGCCGAGATCGGACGCCGCACCGGCCTCGGCATCGGGAATGTCGGCTACCGTCTGCATCATATTCTCAAAAAATTGGCCGCGCGTCTGCGCGAAGCCGGCATCGAAGGGACCACGCCATGAACGAATCGATGGAAATCCGCATCACGGCCATGATCCTCGGCGAGGCCTCGGACTTCGAACGGGCCGAACTCGCGGCGGCCATCGCGGCCGATCCCGAACTGGCGGCTTTCGCACGCGAGATGGAAGCGCTTGTCGGAGCCATGCCCGAGGCGGTCGCGGCCGGCCCGACACCCGCGGCGTGGCAACTGGCTCCCGCGAGGCGGGACGCGCTGTTGAAGGCGCTGGGGTTGCCGAAGCCCCCGCCCACCGTTTCGCGGCCGGCGGGGACCAAACCGCGGATCGTGCCGGCGTTTTGGAAAATCGCGGTTCCGCTTGCGGCGCTCGTGATGCTGGCGCTTTTGATTTTGCCGGCCGGGTATGTTCAGAAAGCGGGGATGCGCCACGAGGAGGCCCCGGGGCCGCAATTCGAGGGCGCTGCGGGCGGTTTCGTGAGCGAGGGGGCGGTCGCCGACCCTGGAACGCGCGTGAATGCGGACATACTCGCAGCCTTGGACATGCCCGCACTAGCCGCCGTGGCTCCCGAGAAGGCGCGGAGTGACGCCCGGATCCTTTCCAGAGAATCTGTCCCCGCGCCTGCGGCGAAGCCGTCGCCTGCGGCGGAGCCGGCGGCATCCGCGCCCGTCAGCTCCCTGGCCGCCGCGTCCGATTCTGCCGAGACACAAATTCGCGCGTTCACAGGCGGATGGGGCAAGGGCAGCGGCAGCGGAACCGGCACGCGCGCCCGACTGGAGCGCTCGGAACTCAACGAATCCGCGCGGGAAAGCATCGCCATGCCGGCCTCGGAATCCATCGACATGCTCGTGGATGCGGACGAGGCCGCCAAAGCGAAGGACGGGCTCATTTCCTACGGTGCGCCGGTCCCTCAGGAGGCGAAGGCCCGCGCATCCAAAGTGGCGGATGAAAAATCCGACAGGGTGATCCAGTGGGGCGATGAGATGGAATCGCTCCGGCCTTCGAAACCGCTCCGGCTTTTCGAGAACCAGACCTCGATGGTCTCGACCTTCTCGCTGCATGTGGCGGATGTTTCGTTCCGGCTGGCAGAGCAGGCGCTGCTCGAGCGCGGCGAGTTGCCCGATCCCTCGCAAGTGCGTCCGGAGGAATTCACGGCGGCGTTCGACTACGGGGACCCGGGTCCGGGGGGGGACGAGGCGGTCGCGCTCACGGTGGAACAGGCCCGGCATCCGACCCTGCCCGCGACGAATCTTTTGCGGGTCTCCGTGCGGGTGACCTCGGAAGGGCGCGCCGGCGGACAACCGCTCAACCTCATCGTTCTGCTCGACAAGTCGGGGTCGATGGAACGGCCCGACCGTGCGGGAGCCGCAAGGCGGGCCGTCGAGGCGCTGGCTTCAAAACTGGGGCCCGACGACCGGGTCTCGCTGGCGACGTTCGACCGGGTTTTCCACCTGGTCGCCGACGGCCTGAGCGGGCCCGAGGCGGAAAAGAGGCTCATGGCCGAGCTGGGCACCTATGGCGAGAGCGGAACCAACCTCGAAGAGGCGCTCACAAGGCTGGCCGGCAGTCCGGTGCTCCGTCGCAGGGGCGCGTCGGCCGGGCGGATCGTTCTGATCACCGACGGGGTCGCGAACCTGGGTCAGACCCTGCCCGACCGGCTGGCGGGACGCGCGGAGGCGCTGCGCAAGGCGGGATTTCCGGTGGACGTGGTGGCGGTGGGATCCGGCGGCGGCGGGGACGCGGTGTTGGAGGCGCTGGCCCGCAAGGCCGACGGGCGGTATTTCCTGCTGGCCGACGGGCAGGCTTCGGCGGCGGAATTCGGCGACCGGCTGGCGGGCGCGTTCCGTCCGGCGGCGTCGAATGTGAAGGTGCAGGTGCGCTTCAATCCCTCGCGGGTCAAAGAATGGTCGCTGCTCGGCTTCGACGAGCACCTGCTGCGGGAACGCGATTTCCGGGACGACTCGGTGGGAGCCGCCGAATTGGCCGCCGCCGAGCAGGGCACGGCGGTTTACATGGTGCGCATCGACCCGTCGGGATCTGGCGAGGTCGGCCAGTTGTCGGTGAGGTTCCGCGAGACCGCCTCGGGGGAAATGATCGAGCGCACGCGCGTGATTCCCTTTGATCCGTCGGCGCCGGCTTTGGCCGATGCCGCGCCGGGGATGCGTGTGGCGGGGTGCGCGACACTTTTTGCCGAGAAGCTGCGCGGCGGCCCGCCCGCCGAGGGGGTCTCGTCGGCCGAGCTGGCGGCGATCCTGCGGGGGCTCCCGCCCGCATGGCGCGGCCCGGCCCGGGTCGGTCGGCTGGAAAAAATGCTCGAAACCCACACCCGTCTCCAACCCGAACCATGAATGCACTCATCCGCCCGACCGTCCTTTCCGCCATCCTCCTTGCCGCCGCCATCGCGGCCGCGCCCGGCCAGCCCGCCGGCCTGCCGGCCGAGGGAATCCTCGTGATCGACACGTCGAAGGTCCCCCAGCCATCCAAGCCGGTTTACCGGGCCGAGACGGTCACCACCTGGCGGGCGGGGGCCGACAAACCCACCGCACGCATCGAGGGGAAGATCCACTTTCTCGCGGGGGACGCCGACCGCGCGAGCCTCTCGATCGACGGGGCCGGCTCCATCCTGTCGGTGACCGGAAATGGCGTCGCGGGCTGGGCCGAGCGGCGGGATGCGTCCGGCGCGCGGTTGCTCGATGTCGTCGCGGCCAAGCCGGGCGGAGAGCCCGCGCGCACGGAAAAAAAACCCGCTCCGGGCGCATCCGGCGGGCCGTCGCGTGTGCTGGAATTTGTCGTCGAGCTCGAGGGGCCCGCGCGGGCACAGGGAGCGGAATTTTCTCCCGCCCTGCCCGGGATCGGCGGGGCGGCCGGGTTTTCCGGCACGGTGGTTTTCGAACCCGCCGACGGCTGGGGGTGGGAGGTCGTCTCGCCGGGCGGACTCGAAGCGACGGCGGACGCGCCGCGCTTTCTCACACATGGCGGGCCAGCACCGAAGGTGCGCCTGCGGCCGGCGGGTTCGATCGCGCCGCCGGCGGCCCTGAGCGATGCGCGGGTGGAGGGCACATGGGACGAGGCGACCCGCTCGGTCGGGTTTGTGCTCACCGCGCGCGCGACGGCCCGGGAGGCGGGCGCGCGCATTCCGTTCCTGCGCGGCTTCGCGGCGGTGACCGACGCGGGCAATACCGGCGGCTGGGCGCTTGTGCCGGCAGCCGACGGCGGGCTGGACCTCGTCGCACCCG
>Ga0114939_10000561_pt1 | contig 30995 bp, 24 predicted proteins | sample AshMeaCrysSpring_FD_87196 | JGI IMG/M metagenome (GOLD analysis project Ga0114939, IMG submission 87196) | Groundwater microbial communities from Big Spring, Nevada to study Microbial Dark Matter (Phase II) - Ash Meadows Crystal Spring | ecosystem: Environmental > Aquatic > Deep subsurface >...
CTCCGGCGGACCCTCCGCCGCGTCGCGTCAGGTTCGGGCCCTTCGAAGCGGACTTCGACGCGGGCGAACTGCGCAAGCACGGTCGTCGCGTCCGGCTGCAGGACCAGCCCCTGAAGATCCTCGCGGTGCTGTGCGAGCGGGCTGGCCGCCCGGTCACGCGCGAGGAGCTACGCGACCGCTTGTGGCCGGCCGACACGTTCGTGGACTTCGAGCACGGTCTCAACACGGCCGTGAAGCGCCTGCGCGACGTGCTCGGTGACGCGGCGGACCGACCGACGTACGTCGAGACCCTGCCGCGGCGCGGCTACCGCCTCATCGCACCGGTCGAGGTCGTAGCCGCCGTGTTGACCGATGAGATCGCCGCGACGGAACGTGAAGCGTCGCCTGAGCGGCGGATCGACGTCACGCGGATGGAATGGCCGGCAGTTCGACCGGTGGCCCTGCTGGTGGGCGTGTGCGCCGTGCTCCTGGCAGCCTGGACCCTCGACGTGGGACTCCGGCCCCGGGCGTCGACCGCCGTCAGGCACCTCGCGATCGAACTCCCCGACCAGGGACTCAACGAGCAGCAGACGCCCTTCGCCCTGTCGCACGACGGCACCACGCTGGTCTTCGCCGCGGGATCGTTCCAGGGAGCACGTCTCTTCGTCCGCTCGCTCGACGACCCGGGCACGACGCGACTCGTCGGGGAAGTCTCTGCGCGCAGCCCCGCCTTCTCGCCAGACGACCGGTGGGTGGCCTTCGCCGTGGACGATGACACCACGCTGCGCAAGGTCCGCGTGTCCGGAGGCCCTGGGGTGATCCTGGCGCGGACCCACGGTTTCGTGACGGGCGGGCTCGACTGGGGCGCGGGAGCCATCTACTTCTCGGCCGGGGCGCTCTCCGGCTCGGGCATCTCGCGCGTCGCCGAAACCGGCGGCACTCCCGAAGCGGTGACGACTCCCGATGCGCGCCGCGGCGAGATTGCGCACGTCTTCCCGCAGGTCCTGCCAGGCGGACGCAACCTGCTCTTCACGGTGAAGGGCGGCGAGGGAGGTGAGGCGGACCAGGTCGTCGTCCAGTCGCTCGTGACCGGGGCCAGGCGCGTGATCCTGCACGGTGCATCGGGGGCGCGCTACCTGACGAGCGGACACCTCCTGTACGCGCAGGGCCCGGACCTGCTGGCGGCGCCGTTTCACCTCGAGCGCCTCGCGATCGCGGGGACGCCGGGCGTCGTCGTGCGCGGATTCTCGACGGGCTCGCTCGACGAGAGCCCCCGGTTCGCCGCGGCCGAGGACGGCACGCTCGTGTACGTGCCCCCGCGGCGGAGCGACGAGCGCCGCCTCGTCTGGGTGGACCGGAGTGGCACCGAGTCCCCGCTAGGCGCCCCCCCGAACTCGTACTCGTTCCCGGCGCTGTCGCCGAACGGCGCCCGGATCGCCGTCAAGGTGACCGAAACGGGCGTGGCCGCGCGGACCGGGGACGTGTGGATCTACGAGCCCGACGCCGACCTGCTCCGCCAACTGACGTTCTCCGGAGCCGTGCTCAACGCCATCTGGACGCCCGACGGTGCGGCGGTCACGTACTCGATGCCCGGGGCTCGCACGTTTGCGATGGTGCGCCACTCGACGACGGGTGACCAGCGCACTGAGACACTCTTCTCGCGGGGCCTCGGCCTCTGGCCGGGCTCGTGGACACCAGACGGTCGGACCCTCTGCTACATGGAGGCCACCGCGGCGGGCACCGGCGGGGACCTGTCGATCTTCGAAACCGGTCCGGCCGCGCGACATCGACCGCTGCTGACGACCACCTCGACGGAGTGGGGAGGCCAGATCTCGCCCGACGGACAGTGGATGGCGTACATCTCGAACCAGTCGGGACGATGGGAGGTGTACGTGCGTTCCTTCACCGGAGCGGGAGCCGCCGTCCAGGTCTCGCGTGACGGGGGCACCGAGGTGGTGTGGGCGCCAACGGGCCGGGAGTTGTTCTATCGCCAATCGGACGCCGTGCTGGTCGTGCCGGTGCGCAGCACGCCGGCGCTCGCCGTGGGCAAGCCTCGGCGTCTGTTCAGTGGGCCCTACACGAGCGTCCTTCCCGGGGTGGCGAACTACGACGTGGCACCCGACGCGTCGCGGTTGCTGATGATTAGGGCGGGGCCGGCCGAGACCACGCCCCGTGCGCTGCGCGTCGTGCTGAACTGGCCGGGCCGCGTGGATCGTCTGTCACGTTGAGGCACGTCCTCGGGTCCACGAACGCCACGGCCGGGCCTGACGTGTATGGACTCACCGAATGGACGACTCGTGCGAGGTTGCGTACACTGGATGGTTCAGGATGACGGCGCACACGCCCCAGGCGGGGCGCACGGCGCGCCGGAGGAGAAACGACCGATGAGAACTGCCCTTACCACGCTCGCCCTGGCCCTCGTCGTGGCCTTCGGCTTCACGACCTTCGCCCAGGCCGCCGAGGCCACCTACACCGGCAAGGTCGTGTGCGCCAAGTGCACGCTCAAGAAGGCCGACGCCAAGGAGTGCCAGGACGTCCTGGTCGTCACCGACGCGGCCGGCACGAAGGCCGAGTACTACATCACCAAGAACGACGTCGCGAAGGCGTTCGGCCACGTCTGCTCGGGCGAGAACCCGGCCGTCGTCACCGGCACGGTGACCGAGAAGGACGGCAAGAAGTGGATCGAGGCGACGAAGATGGAGAAGCCGAAGGCGTAGCCGGTAGTCGCCGCACGCAGGGCCGGGTCGTCCGCACAGGCGAGACGATCCGGCACTGCACGCACGGCGCGGCTACACGCCGCGCTGCTCTTCCAGGAGGACTTCCAGTTCGGCGATGGCGTCGCGGTCCTTCGGCCGGCCCGCCGCGCGCTTCAGGGCCAGCAACTGCCGCAGGCTCACACACCGGCACGTCCGGCCGAACAGGTCCAGGGCGATCGTACCTTCCACCAGTTCCTCGTAGGTCCCGCCGCCCACCACCTCGCCCAGCAGGTCGAGGTCACCCGCCGTCGTCTCGAGGGTGAAGTTCAGGCCAGCCCTCACCGTCTCGGCGTCCAGCCGGAACGGCAGGCCCGGCGGCGCTCCACGCAGATAGGGTTCGAGCGGCAAGAGCGCGGCCACGAGACGCGCGATGTTCCCGGCCGTGCGCCGATACACGACATCGACGTCGAAGGTGGCCCGGGCCGAGCCGTGCAGGTTCGCGGCGACGCCACCGACGAGGATGAACTCCACCTCGCCGTCGAGCAGCACACGGAGCAGCGTCTCGAAGTCCGTCGGCCTCACGACCGTGCCTTGCGCCCGGCCTCGCGGACGGTGTGGAGGAACCGCACGAAGTCCTGCAGCTTGCGGAGGCGCTCGGCCGGCGTGAGTCTCAGGTTCGCGCGCAGGAGGCTGCGGTCGACGTGCGGCTTGTAGACCTCGGTGACAGGGTCCCGCCATTCGCGGGTCGCCCAGGATGCCCCCATCGAGCCAGTGTACTACCACGGGAACCCGCCCGCGCCTGCCGCGGCCGCTCGCCGCCGGAACGCCGACGTGGGACAATCAGCGACCATGGCCATCACCGATTTCCTCTCCTCCAGCCTGTTTGCCGGCAAGACGGTCTTCGTCACGGGCGGCGGCAGCGGCATCAACCTCGGCATCGCGAAGAACTTCGCCGCCGTGGGCGCGAAGATCGCCATCTGCGGGCGCACCCAGGAGAAGCTCGACGCGGCAGCCGGCGAGCTGCGCGCGCTCGGCGCCACGGTGTGGCACGGCGTGGCCGACGTGCGCGACTACGGCGCGCTCGAGGCGCTGCTGGCGCGCGTGAAGGGCGAACTGGGCCCGGTGGACGTGCTCGTGGCGGGCGCCGCGGGCAACTTCCTGTGCCCCGCCGAGCAGCTGTCGGCCAACGGCTTCAAGACCGTGGTCGACATCGACCTCCTCGGGTCCTTCAACGCGGCGCGCGCCGCCTTCCCGCAGCTGCGCGAGACGCGGGGCAGCATCCTCTTCATCTCCGCGGGGCAGGCGTACATGCCCTACGGGTTCCAGCTGCACGTCGCCGCGGCCAAGGCCGGGATCGACATGATGATGCGGAACCTCGCGCTCGAGTGGGGCCGCTACGGCATTCGCGTGAACAGCATCGCGCCGGGCCCGATCGCCGGCACCGAGGGCATGAAGCGCCTCAGCAGCCCGGGGACGATTGCGCAGATCGAGCGGGCCATCCCGCTTGGCCGACTGGGCACCGTGGACGACATCGGCCAGCTCGCCGTCGTCCTCGCCTCGCCGCTCGCGGCGTACGTGACGGGCACGCGGCTCGTGGCCGACGGGGGACAGAACCTGCCCGGGTCGGCGCTGTTCAACATGGGCGCTGAGCAGGCGCTCGCCGCGATGGCCACGCGCACGGCGGCCGAGACGGCACCCTCGAAGGTGTGAGGCAGCACGGCGGGGAGCCGCGGGGCTAGCCGCGCCGCCGCGCCACGGCCGCCACCGCGCCGCTCAGGCCGATGAGGCCGATGACGTTCGGGAAGATCTGCAGCCCGTTCATCAGGTCGCCCCACGCCCAGACCACATCCACGCGCGCCACCGCGCCGAACGGGATCAGCAGGCAGTAGACGACCCGGTAGACCGACTGGAACACCCGTTTCTTCCCGACGATCCCGGGGTCGTCCGGCACGGCGTGGCGGAAGAGGATGTACTCGAGGAACTGCTCGCCGTAGTAGGCCCAGCCGATCAGGGTAGTGTAGCCGAACAGGAAGGCGCAGAACGCAACGATCCAGCCGCCGACGGTCGGCATCACGGTGTTGAACGCCGCCGCCACGGCGGCAGTGCTCGTCACGCCGGCTGCTCCGGCGCGGATCGCCGCGATCGACTCGGTGGCGACACCGCTGAGGAGCAGCGTCATCGCGCTGATCGTGGACGTGACGAACGAGATGATGAACACCTCCATCACGGCGTTGAGCCCCTGCTGCTCGGGGCGATGGCTCTTGGCGGTGCCGTAGGCGACGGCCGCCGTGCCATAGCCGGCCTCGTTGGCGTAGACCCCGCGCGCCAGGCCGTACCGCAGCGCGACCATCACGCCCAGCCCCGCCGCCGTGCCGCCCGCGGCGCGGAACGAGAACGCCTCGCTGAACACGGTGGCGAGCACGTCGGGCACCCGGGTGAGGTTGGCGAGGATGACGATCACGCCGCCCGCGAGGTAGAGGCCGACCTTCAGCGGCGAGAGCTTCTCGGCGGCGCGGCCGATCGACTTCACGCCACCGAGGATCACGAGCGCGGTGAGCACGGCGATAACGACGCCCGCGGCGAGCTTCGGTACGCCGAACTGCGTGTTGAGCACGAGCGCCATCGAGTTGGGCTGCGTGAACGGCGTGGTGGTGAGGGCGGCTACGCCCGCCAGGAGCGCGTAGACCCAGGCGAGCGCCGGCGACTTCAGGCCGTCGCGCAGGTAGTACATCGGGCCCGAGGACACCGTCTCGCCCCGCACCTGTCGGAACGCGAGCCCGAGCACCGCCTCGCAGAACTTGATCGCGGTGGCGAAGAAGCCGTAGGCCCAGATCCAGAAGAGCGCGCCGGGCCCGCCGGAGATGATGGCCGTGGCCACGCCGGCGATGTTGCCCATGCCGATCGAGGCTGCGAGCGCGGTCATGAACGCCTGGAAGGGCGTGAGCGCGCCGCCGGCCCCCGCCTGCTGGCTCGCGAGCATCGTGCGGAACGCCTCGGGGAGACGCACCACCTGCACGAACCCGAGGCGCACGGTGAGATACGCCCCCGTGGCGAGCAGGACCACGACGGTCCAAGGCATGAAGAGCAGATCGGCGGTGTGCTGGATCAGGGACGCGAGGGACATGGGGGCGGGGGCTACTTGGTGGCTGACTGGTGGTTCATGCTTCGTGGTTCATGGTTCGTGGTTCGTGGTCCGTTCGTGGTTCGTGGTTCATGGTTCGTGGTTCCTCGTTCCTGACACGTTCGTGGTGCGAGGTTCGTCGGACGTCGCCGGCAGGCGCTGGCCGCTCGGCGCTCGCCGGCGTCTCAGATGTTGCTCCGCCCCTGGCAGCCGTCCACTGGGATCGAGGCGCCGCTCACCCAGCTCGCGCGGGGAGACGCCAGGAACGCCACGACGTCACCCACCTCGTCGGCGCGACCGAACCGGCCGAATGGGAGGTCGCGGCGGATCATGTCGGCAATGCCGTCGGGGTCGTCCTGCTGCCGCTTCCACCACGAACCGCCCGGAAACATGATCGATCCGGGCGCCACGGAGTTGACGCGGATGTTGTGTGGCGCAAGTTGCTGCGCGAGCGCCTTGGCGAGGCTCGTCTCGGCGGCCTTCACGGCGTTGTAGGTCATGCGGCCGCCCGACTCACGGCCCCAGATCGACGTGATCATCAGGATCACCCCGCCGCCACGCCGGAGCATGTGCGGTACGGCGGCCCTCGAGGCGCGAATGGCGGGAAACAGGGTCTGGTCGAAGGCCGCCTGCCAGTCCGCGTCGGTCGTCTCGAGCAGTCCTGCGCCGCGAGCGAGCCCGACGTTGTTGACGAGGATGTCCAGGCCACCGAACCGCGCCACGGTCTCATGAACGACGTGCTCGATGCCGGTGGGAGTGGCGAGGTCAGCCACCACCGCGAGCACGCGATCCGCGGCGCCCGACTCAGCGACCAGTTCGCGCTCGGCCTCGCGGAGACGGTCCCCACCCCGGGCACAGATACAGACGCGGCAGCCCTCGCGCAGCAGCGACCGCGCCGAGGCGAACCCAAGGCCGCGGGAAGAACCCGTGATCAGGGCAACCCTGTTGGTCAGTTCCAGGTCCATCTGCAGTCTCTCAACCAGTCGGTCGATCGGTCAGTCGGTGGGTCAGTCGGTCAGTCCGGTGCTGTCGTAGGGCGGGCCCCAGTGCTCGTCCGGCGGGTTCGTCCACCAACCCCGGCGCGGCGGGCCTATCAGGCCTGCCGGGGCAGCCGCTCCAGGAACTGGTGAAGCACGGCGTTGAACACGGCCGGCTGCTCGAGGTTCGAGAGGTGACCGGCCCCGGGGAGCACCGCCAGGTGCGCACCGGGAATGACCTCGCGCAGCGTCTGGTGGAAGGCCAGCGGCGTGAGCGTGTCCTCGTCGCCTGTCACGATGAGGGTGGGGCACGCGATGGCGGCCAACTGGGGGACCGCGTCGGGCCGCGACAACAGGGCCTCGATGGCGGCATCGATGCCGGCGGCGTCGTTGGCCTCGATCAGGCCGCGCACCGTGTCCATCACGCCCGGGCGCTCGCGCCGGGTGGTCTCGCCGAGCAGCCGCGGGATCATCAGGTCGGCAATCACCCCTGCGCCGCGCTGGGCGAGCAGTTCCCGCATCGTGCGCCGGCCGGCCCGGGCCTCATCGGTGTCCGCCTCGGCACGCGTGTCGCACAGCACGAGGCCCGCCACCCGCTCGGGCGCGCGCCGCAGCAGGGCGAAGGCCACGTAGCCGCCCATCGAGAGGCCGCACACCACGGCCCGGTCGATGCCGAGGGTGTCGAGCAGCGCCAGCAGGTCCTTCGCGTGTCCATCCATCGATCTGGCTGGGGTCTCGAGGCGATCCCCGCCGAAGCCGTGCAGGTCCGGCGCGATGAACCGCCAGCCCGGCGGCACGGCCTCGAGCTGCGGCCGCCACATCGCGGCGCCGAGCGGAAAGCCATGGACGAGGAGCAGGGGCTGGCCGGCACCCGCCTCGAGCACGCGGACCCGGTGCGTCCGGACGTCGACGACATGGTCAGTCACGAACGAATCTTACTCCGCGCGGGCCTCGGCTTGTCCGCCATCATCGTTCGGGCGGGCTCACACGGCGTCCACGGGGAAGCCCCAGCAAGCCGACGCCGCTTGGCAGCCGAGCGCCGAGCGGCCAGCGCCCAGCGGCATGGTCTGGCTCGAGGCTGGGGGCGCTCGGCGCTAGGCTGATTCCCCGAACGTGATCCCCTGCGCCAGGGGGAGCGCGGTGGACCAGTTCACCGTGTTGGTCTGGCGCCGCATGTAGAGCTTCCACGAGTCCGATCCGGACTCGCGACCGCCGCCCGTCTCCTTCTCGCCGCCGAACGCGCCGCCGATCTCGGCCCCGGAGGTGCCGATGTTCACGTTGGCGATGCCGCAGTCGCTGCCCTTCGCCGACAGGAACTCCTCGGCCTTGCGCAGGTTCTCGGTGAAGATGGCGCTCGAGAGGCCCTGCGGCACGTCGTTGTGGAGGTGCAGCGCCTGCTCGAAGTCGTCGTACTCGAGCACGTAGAGGATGGGCGCGAACGTCTCGGTCTTGACGATCGCGGTCTGCGCCGGCATCCGAACGATGGTGGGTTCGACGAACTGCGGGCCGAGGTCGGGGCGCAGGCCGCCGCCGTGGAGCACCTCGCCACCCTCCGCGCGCACCTGCTCCATCGCCTTCACCATGTCGGTCACCGCCTCGGGCGTGACGAGCGGCCCCATGAGCGTGTGCGGGTCGAGCGGGTCGCCGATCCGCACCTGCTTGTAGGCCGCCACCAGCCGATCGGTGAGCGTCTTCGCGATGCGCGCGTGCACGATGATCCGGCGTGTGGAGGTGCAGCGCTGGCCAGCCGTGCCGACGGCGCCGAAGAGGATCGCGCGCGCGGCGAGATCGAGGTTGGCGTCCTCGGTGACGACGATCGCGTTGTTGCCGCCGAGCTCGAGGATCGTGCGACCGAACCGCTTCGCCACGACTTCGGCCACGTGCTCCCCGACGCTCGTCGACCCCGTGAACGAGATGAGCGGCAGGCGGCGGTCGTGGAGCATCACCTCGCCCACGCTTCGGCCGGGGCCGATCACGAGCGTCATCACGCCGCGCAGGCCGTGGTCGGCCATGACGCGGTTGGCGATGTGCTGCACGGCGACGGCGCACAGCGGCGTCGGCGCGGCAGGTTTCCAGACGACGGGGTCGCCGCACACCGCGGCGATGGCCGTGTTCCACGACCACACCGCCACGGGGAAGTTGAACGCGGTGATGACGCCCACCACGCCGAGCGGGTGCCACTGCTCCATCATCCGGTGACCCGGCCGCTCGGAGGCCATGGTGAGCCCGTAGAGCTGGCGCGAGAGACCCACCGAGAAGTCGCAGATGTCGATCATCTCCTGCACTTCCCCGTGCCCCTCGGCCTTGATCTTGCCCATCTCGAGGGCGACGAGGTCGCCGAGCGGATCCTTCAGCTCGCGGAGGGCCTGGCCGAGGTCGCGCACCACCTCGCCGCGCTTGGGCGCCGGCGTCATCCGCCACGTGTGGAACGCTGCGACGGCCTCGCGCATCACCTGCTCGTAGGCGTCGGTTGTCGCCTGGACGACTCTGGCGATCGGCTCGCCCGTGGTCGGGTTGTACGACACGACGGGCTTGCCCTGCGGGTCGGCGATCCAGCCGTCGGCGCCGAAGGAGGCCCCGGGGTTGACGTCCTTGATCTGGAGCTTGTCGAGCAGCGCGGAAGCGGTAGCGGTGGGCATGGCGTCCTCGTTTCGGGTGGTACACGGCGGCGGGGCGCGGGGAACGACCGCGGCGGCACGGGCGCGTGGCCCTGCCAAGCCGTCCACGATAACAGGAAACTCGGCCGGCGGAAACGCCGCCGGCGCGGCCCTGGCCTGACCGCCGCCAACCGGGGTTACGGCGATCGGCCGAGTTGTCGAAGGCGGACCGTACGCGCAGGCCGCCGACCACAAGCTGACGGCTGACGACTGATGACTGACGACTGATGACTGATGACTGATGACTGATGACTGATGACTGACGACTGATTATGATCGCCCCATGCGCCGCCTGTCCCGCTTCGCGTGGTTCCTGCTCGCCGGCAACATCGCGGTGATCCTGTGGGGCGCCTTCGTCCGCGCGACCGGCTCGGGCGCCGGCTGCGGGGCGCACTGGCCGCTCTGCAACGGCGAGGTGATCCCGCGCGCGCCCGACGCGCAGATGCTGGTGGAGTTCTCGCACCGCCTCACGAGCGGCCTCGCGCTGCTCGGCGTTGTGGCGCTGCTCGTGTGGACGCTGCGCGCGACCCCGGCTGGACACCCCGCCCGCCGGGGTGCGTGGCTCACGATGGGCTTCATGCTCACCGAGGCGGCGGTCGGCGCCGGGCTCGTGCTCTTCCAGCTCGTGGCCGACAACACCAGCATGGCCCGCGCGATGTTCATGGCCGTGCACCTCCTCAACACCTTCGCGCTGCTCGCATGCCTCACGCTGACGGCGCATTGGCTCTCGGGCGGGCGCGCCGTCGCGACAGCGGGCCGGGGCGCGGTGGCGACGGCGTTTGCCGGCATGGCGCTCGGCATGGCGCTCGTCGGCACGAGCGGGGCCATTGCGGCCCTCGGCGACACGTTGTTCCCCGCACGCAGTCTCGCCGACGCCCTCGCCGCCGACCTCTCGCCCACCTCGCACCTGCTCATCCGGCTGCGGGTGCTCCACCCCGCGCTCGCCATCGGCATGGCACTGGTCTTGGCGCTCACGGTGCGGTACATCCCGGTGCCGGCCGGCGACGCCCGCGGCCGGCTCGCCGCGCGCGCCGTAGTCTGGCTCGCCATGCTGCAGCTCGCCGTGGGCTTCATCAACCTGATCTCGCTCGCGCCCGTCTGGCTGCAGCTCGTGCACCTGCTCGTCGCCGACGCGATGTGGATCGCCTTCGTCCTCCTCGGCGCGTCCGCCCTCGCCGAGGACCGCGGTGCGGAAGGCTCGGCCGCCCGTGCCGCGTGATCAGCGGACCCGGGCCGGCTGCCCGACGTGCCGAGAGCCGGGCGCTGCAGACCACTGAGGCGCCTCGCCTCTCGGTGCTCTTGCCCGCGTGGAACGCAGCAGGCACCATCGCCGCGGCCGTCGCGAGTGTCATTCGCCAGACCGAGACCTCCTGGCACTGCCTCGTCCTCGACGACGGATCCGAGGACGAGACGGCCGCGATTGCCGCGCAGGCCGCGCGCACCGACCCGCGCGTCCAGGTGGAGCGGTGCGCGCACCGCGGGCTCGTGGCCACCCTGCAGGACGGGCTGACCCGCTGTCGCGGTGAATACATCGCACGGATGGACGCCGACGACGTGATGCACCGTTGCCGGCTGCGATCGCAGGCGGCGGCCCTCGATCGCGAACCCGAGCTCGCCGGCGTGGGCTGCCATGTGCGGATCGTCCCGCGACGCGGACTGACGCCGTACCGCCGCGCCTACGAGCGCTGGCTCAACGCGATGACGTGCGCGGCCGACGTCGGTCGCGATCGCTTCGTCGAGTGCCCGATCGCCCACCCGACGCTGACGATGCGGCGCGCGGTCCTGGTGCGCCTCGGCTACCGCGATGCCGGCTGGCCGGAGGACTACGATCTCGTGCTGCGTGCGCTCGGCGAGGGGCTCGAGATCGGCGTGGTCCCACAACGCCTTCATCTCTGGCGTGACACGCCCGGCCGGCTCTCGCGGGTGGACCCCCGCTACGGGCCTGACCGCTTCGTCGCCTGCAAGGCACACCACCTGGCCGCCGGGTTCCTCGCGGCGGCGCCCACGTTCGTGCTGTGGGGTTACGGCGCAACCGGCCGCACCCTGCGGCGGGCTCTAGCGACCCTTGGGCGACGTCCCTCGCACATCGTCGAGATCAAGCCGTCGCGAATTGGGCAGCGCATCCACGGGGCGCCGGTCATCCGGCCCGAGGCACTGCCGGCGCAGCGGGGCACGCCCATCGTGGTGTCGGTGGCGCGCGAGGGGCCGCGACGCGAGATCCGCGCCGCGCTCGTGGCCATGGGCTTCGAAGAGGGGCGCGACTTCGTCTGCGCGGCCTGAGCCCGGCCTCCCCCTTCAATTCTGTAATCGGAGCGGCGGGAACGGCGGGCGTGCCGACGAGGTGGGGCCGTGGCCCTCGGTTTCCAGGCCTGTTCCGCGGCACTCCCGGGCGGAGTCCCGCTTGCACCAGCTCCGCACGGACGTGGGCGCCGGGCACGGCCCGCACCCGCCACCGGCGCACCCCCGCGTCCTTGCCGGCCGCGCCGCCAGGAGATCCGCAATGTCCGTGCGACATGTCCGCACACCGCTCGTTGCCCTCATCGCTCTTGCCGCCCTTTCGTGGCTGGCCGCCAACGCCAGTGCCCAGGGGCGGGGCCACCGACGCGGCCAATCAGACCTGACCGGCACGCTCGAGATGGTCGTGGTGGACGCGCCCGACTTCCAGACCACCCGCCACGAGTTCTTCCTGAAGGAGGACCGCGGGCACAAGATGTATGAACTGCGGTTCGGCCGCCTCTCGCCAGGGCACTTGATGAGCGGGATGCGGCTCTCGGTGAAGGGCACCACCGTCGGCCGCCGCGTCTACGTGGACTCGCTGAAGGTCGAGTCGCGCGGCACGGCCGGGATGCCGGGCGCCGAGGCGGGCGAGAGCGCACCCGAGCCCGACGGCGTGACGCCGGATGCGCCGACCTTGACCGAGCGCCGGGCCGTCGTGTTGATGGTGGATCTGACCGACGCGAGGGCGTCCACCCGCTACACGCTCTCGCAGATCGCCACCAATCTCTACACCGGCACGAAGTCGATGGACGGGCTCTATCGCGACGCCTCGCTCGGCCAGCTCGGCTTCGCCCCCGACACCGACGGGGACTCGCGCCCGGATGTCTTCGGCCCGTTCGCGGTGCCCTACGCGGCGGCGGCCAACTGCAACTACTACGACTGGGCTTACGCGGCCGAGGCGGCAGCCGAGAGAGCTGGCATCGACCTGACCCGGTACCAGCACCGCGTGTTCGCGCTGCCGCACCACAGCCTGCTCACCCAATGCACCTGGGCCGGCGTGGCCAACGTCGGCTGCGGCACGTTCTGCCGCGCGTGGGTGGCCGAGTCGGAGTCGCCACTGGTGTACGCCCACGAACTCGGGCACAACCTGAACCTGGCGCACGCGGGCACCGACCCGGAGAACGACGGCAGGATCAACGCGGTGTACGGCGACCAGTCCGACCCGATGGGCAGCTCGCGCGCCTGGCGCCGCTTCAATGCGGCGCACGCCCACCAGCTCGGCTGGTTTGCCGCGTTGCCGGGCGCGCTGCAGACGGTGGCGGCCAGCGGCACCTACACGGTTGCGGAGATCGGGGCGCCGGGCTCCAGCACGACGGCCCGTGCGCTGCGCATCAGCAAGCCCGACTCCGCCGACTACTACTACGTGTCGTACCGCGAACCCGCGGGGTACGACAGCGGGCTCGCCCTCACCTATACGCAGGGCGTGAGCATCCACCGCTACGGCGGCAGCGGCTACGCGGCCACGTCGTTCATCACGTCGCTCAGCGACGGCGCCAGCTTCGTCGACGCGGTCAACGGCATCGTCATCACGCAGGTGCTCCACGGCGCCGGCTCGGCCACGGTCTCCATCACCGTGCCGGCCGCAAGCACCACCTGCGCGTCGGCACTGCCCTCCGCAACGCTGTCCCCGGGCAACACATACGCCCGCCCGGGCGGATCGGTGTCGCTCGGCGCCTCGTTGAGGAACGCCGACGGCAGCGATTGCCCGCCCACCACGTTCTCACTGGCCTACGGCGGCACCCCGGCGGGAACGCTCGCGCCGGGCACGATGACGCTGACGGGGGGACAAACGGGGAGCGCCACCCTCTCGGTGTCGGTCCCGACCGTCGAGGGTGCCTACACCGTGCAGGTGCGCGCGACCGACAGCGACGGCGCCTCCCCCAGCCATGTCGCCGTGACGGCATCGGCGACCGTGGTCGTGGACGGCACCGCGCCCGGTGTCCCGGCGGGGCTTCGGGCGGCCAACGGGCGGCGCAGCATCGACCTGTCGTGGGACGCCTCGACCGACGCACGATCGGGCGTGGCCGGCTACGTGGTCCTGCGCAACGGGGCGATGCTCGCCGAGACCGCAGCGCTGGCCTACAGCGACACGCGCGTCTCGAGCGGCGTGACCTACACCTACAGCATCGTTGCGAAGGACAAGGCCGGGAACACGTCGGCGGCCTCGACGCCCGTCCGCGCGACGGCCGGCTCGGTCAAGGGCGGTGGACCGAAGAAGTAACTCGAGCGGGCGGGCGATGCAGCCCCGCGGCGGTGCGCTCACCCTCCAGCGCGTCGCCGCGGGGCTGTGCAGGGACCTCCACCGCGGCCGCGCTAGCGCGCGCCGAGCCACTCCTCGAACACCCTGGCGAGGTGCGTGACCCGGTCGGCGGGCGCACGCAGCTCGTGCAGCCGCAGAACGGCGCCCTCGGAACTGAACTCGCCGCGCACGACCCAGGCGACGCCGTGAACCTCGTCCTGGGACTCGTAGGCCGCACCGTGCGCGCGACCGCGCTCGCCGGAGGCGGCCGCTGCGGCCGCCTCCGGAGGGCCAAGCGGCAGCGCCCAGCTCGCATAACGCAGGGTCACGGTGTAGTCGACGACCGGCGAGGACGACAGCACGACGTCGGGCGGCGGGAGGCCGGCACCCGGCTGCGGCTCGGCCACGGGCTCGTGCACCCAGCCGGCGGGCATGCGGACCGACGGCGATCCGGACGCGGGGATCGTCACGGCCTCGAAATCGATCCGCAGCGGAGGGGGTCCTGTCTGTTGTTTCAGCAACTTCTCGACCTCGAGGCTCTCGAGTGCGCGCCGGAGCACGCCGCGGTTGTAGGCGAGGAGGTCGGCCGGCGCGGTGTAGTGCGCGATGACGCGCTCGACGCCGGCGGCGATCACGGCGTAGGCAACGCCCCAGGGCACGTCCTGCTGGACCCCGTACGCCGTGCCGGCGGCGCGCTCCCGGCTGGAGATCGCCCCCCGTGCCATGGCGCGTGCTCCGGCGGGCGCGCCGCGACGGCCCCGCGTCGCCGACGCATCCCGCGAGGCAGGAAACCCGCCGAACTCTCCCGCGAGGAGCGCCGCCGCGAGATCGGTCGTCGAAGCCGTCGAGTACACCCGGTCGATGCGCAGGCCGAGCCCCGATCCGTCGGGCGGCGACAGCCAGCGCGTGCGACCGGGCCACGTGTCGCCCATGCCCAGGGGTACGGCGAGGCGCAGCCCCTTGGCCTCAAAGGCTTGCGGCGGGCCGAGCGTGAGCCGAGCCGGAAACAGCCCCGCAAGACCGTTCACTTCGAGGAAGTCCTTGACGGTGTTGATCGGGATCGTGTGCGCGGGCCCGGCGGAGGGGTCCACGCGGGAGTGCAGGACCCCCACGGCGTAGCCCTCCGGATCGAGCACGGGGCCGCCGTTGCCGGACCGCACCAGGTGCGGCTCGGTGGCCACCATGCGGGGCGCCGCCACCGCTACCCGTTCGCGCTGGTCGGCAGGATTCGCGATGCCGGGTGGCAGGACGAGTGGAGGCAGCGTGCGGCGGCCACGCGCGCTCGGTGCCGGCACCCGGTCCACGCCGCCCTTGCGGGGCGGAGCCAGGGTGACCGCAGTCAGCCGCTCGTCGCCTTCGGGGCCGTCGGAATCCCCAAACGGTACGATGGGCACCTCTCCCCGCACGTCAACGACGAGCAGCGCGAGGTTCAGCTCCTCGCTGCTGGCCACCACTCTCGCCTCGAGCGCCCGCGGCGGCTCGCCATCTCCACCCGGCCACACCGCCTCGAGCCACGGCCTTCCTCCGTCTGCGGGGCGGGCCGCGGCCTGCCCCTCTTCGTCCGGTTCCGCGTCCGCTTGTTCGGCACGCGACCCGCGCTGCGGTGTCGTTCGCGCGTTCACCAGGTCCCAGGTGGTGATGAGGTGTCCGAACGGCGTGACGAAGAACGCGGCGCCCTCCACCGGCGGCGCGGGCGTGCGGGCTTGTCGCGGATCGAACCCGTCCGGGTTGTCCGCGCCTCCTTCGTCCGTGTAGGCGCGCAGGGCGACGATGGCCCGGCCCGCGGCGGGCGGGAGTTCTGCTTGAGTCACGCGGGAGCCCGCCGGAGGGGTCGGCGGCGCGGTCGGCGCCGGGGCCCGCCCGAGTACCCCAAGGGGCACGGTGGTGAGCAGCAGAACCAGCCACGTCGCTGCCCGCAACGGAGCGTGCCGCATGGCGTCCATGCTACTGCGCGTTGGCCTCGACTGAGGCGCCGCTCGACCGCGGGCCCGAGGCCCCGCTACTTCGCGATGGGCGCGGCGGGCACGGCGAGTGCCTTCTCGATTTCCGCCTTGAAGTCCTCGAAGGGCCGTGCGCCGCGGATCTGGGCGATGGTGCGGACACGACTGCCGGGGCCGGGCTCGCGCCGCGCGAGGAAGAAGCCCGGCGTGCCGGTGATCCCCACCTTGCGCGCCTCCTCCATGTCGCGCCGCACCTCTGGGGCGTGCTTGTCGCTCGCCATGCACGCGTCGAAGGCCGCCACGTCGAGCGCGAGCGCCTGCGCGTGGGCCGACCACGGCTCGAGCGCCTTGGCGTTTTCGAAGAGCCGGTCGTGCATCTCCCAGTACTTCCCCTGGTCGCCGGCGCAGTTGGCCGCCTCGGCGGCCTTGAACGCCTGCTTGTGGATCGACTCGAGCGGCAGGTCGAGCATCACGTACCGGATCTTGCCCGTCTGCACGTATTCCGCATCGATCTTCGGCCAGGTATCGCGCACGTGCCGCGCGCAGAACGGACACTGGTAGTCGGTGAACTCCACAAGCGTGATCGCCGCCTCGGCCGGCCCCTTCACCCGGTTGCCGGCGAGATCGAGCACCACGTTCAGGCCGGAGGGCGGGGCGGCCGGACGGGCAGCCATCCCGGCCTTGATCTCCTGGATGTCCCTCTGCATGACCCTGATGCTCTCGGTGAGCGCATCGAGCTGCTTCTTCAGATCCTCGTTGGTGACCTGCTGCGCGCGGACCGGGACGGCGCAGAGCAGAATCAGTGCGGCCATGGCCAGGTCGGTCGGAACGATGCATCGCATCGGCAGTCCTCTCGGTGTCGCGAGAACGCGTGAGCTGCAGAGTGTGCCAAGGTCTGCGGGGAAACGTCAATCGCCCCACGAGATCGCTAGGCGGACGGCGCGAGGCTGCCCGGTCACCACGGCCGCGACGGCAGCGGCCTGCTCGCGGCGTCGGCGACCGGCACCTCCACGTCGTAGCGCCACCCAGGCTGCCACTGCCACGGCGCGGCCACCACCTCGGCCAGCGGGCGCCCGCCGAGCAGGTGCGCGAGCGCGTGGCCGGTGGCGCGGTGCGCGATGACGAGGATCGTCGCGCCCGCGTTCTCCTCGAGCACCTCGTCCAGCCAGGCCCGCACACGCGCCGCCACGTCCTCGTAGCTCTCACCGTCGGGGAACGGCGTGCTGACGTGCGCCTCGCGCACCGCGTCGATCTCGGCAACCGGCGCTTGCGTGAGCCGCCCGAAGTCGCACTCGCGCAGCCGGATGTCGCGGACGATCGGCACGCGCTCGCCGAACGCGATCTCGGCGGTGCGGAACGCCCGCCACGCGTCCGACACGTAGACGACGTGCGGGGGGCCGGCGGCGTAACGCTCGCCGAGCTCCACCGCCTGGCGCTCCCCGGCCGACGACAGCCCCACGTCGTGCCAGCCCGACGCGCGGCCCGCCTCGTTGTCGAGACTCGTGGCGTGGGTCTCGAAGATGATCGTGGTCAAGGACATCGGCGTGCACCGACTACGGCCTCTTGGTGTACGTCACCTTCATCGTCTGCGTGTCCTTGCCGTCGGGCCCCTTCATGAACATCGTCATGACACGTGTGCCGTCGGCCTTCTGCACCGTCTCGGACCGCATCGTCTGGAGGGCGCCCGTCATGTCGGTACCGGTCATCTCGCCCTTGAACGTCTTGCTCGCCGCATCGAAGGTGGACGAGCCGTTCATCGGCGCGGGCGACGTGTTGTCCACCCAGATCCCCTTGTACGTCTTGCTGGCCGCATCCCACCAGGTGAGCCCGTGGCCCTGGAAGGGCATGCCGCCGAAGTCGCCCTTGAAATCCGAGATCAGGTACATCCCGTTGATGAGCGTGTTGATCTCGACCGCCTTCGAGGTCATTGGCGGCTGGCCGGGCGCCATCCAGGTCTCCACGACGGCGTCCCACGTGCCGGCATCGGCAGCGAGCACGGCGTGCTCGGGGCCGGGCTTCGGCAGCGGCGGCATGCCCTCCTGGGCCGCCGCGGCGGCGGCGAGACCCAGGATCGCAGCGAGCGCGATTGATGCGGTGCGCGATGTGAGCGGCATAGTGACCTCCTTGGAACCAACGATCGCGAGACGATACTCCCGGCCGGCGTGCCTCGGCAAGGCCAGGCGTGCGCGCCCATCCGCCGCTGCTGCAGCTCCCCCGGCGACACGTCCTCGACGCGCGTCGCGAGCGTCCACACGTGGCCGATCGGATCGGCGAACGATGGCGTGATCGCCGTCGGGCGCGGGCGTGACGGGCATGGGACACCTCCGGCCGCCGCGGCCGAGTCGGGATGTCGAATCGTGGGCGGCAGTGTAGCAGTGCGCGTCGGCGCCGCTCAAGGTGGACCGTGCGGCCGCCCGGACGGCAACCTCCAATCCTGGCCGCGAGGCGCCGCTGAGGGCGCGCCTCACGGCTGCAGCAGCCGGTACATCAGCAGCGCGGCGCGCTTGGTCAGGAGCGGAAGGGCCTCGAGCTCGACGTATTCGCCCGGCGCGTGCTCGTTTCTGCCGAGCGCCCCCAGGCCGTCGAGGCCGGCGAGCGGCGGGGAGACGAACGACACGTCCCCGGCCCCCCGCCGCGAGGCGTCGTGCGCGGTGATCGACCCGGCGCCCATGTCGCGCGAGACGGCGTCGAGCAACGCGAGCACCGCAGCGTTGGCGTCGGTGGGCTCCATCGAGGGCATGCCATCGGTGAACGTGATCGTGGCCGTCGTCCTCGGCAGGCCCGCGGCGAGGATCAGCGTCATCTTCTCGCGCGCCGCCTCCAGTTGCGCCCGCGTGAGGAAGCGCATGTCGCCCTCGACGACCACCGACCGCGGCACCACGTTCGTCTTGCCTGCGGCCGTGCCGCCGAACGACGTCGGGTCGTACTGCACGTCGGTGCCGCCGAGGATCACGCTCGGGTTGAACGTGAGGTAGGGCTCGCGCAGCGTCTGGTGAAAGGCGGCCAGGATGCGCGCGGCCTCGAAGATGGCGCCGCTGCCACGCTCCTGGCCGAAAATCTGCGACGAGTGGCCCTGCGACCCCGCCACCTCGAGCCGCCAGGAACTGAACCCGCGCCGGCCCACGACAGCCGTCCCTGGCTCGTAACCCTCGAAGGCGAGCGCCACGTCGCTGCGTGACGCGGCCTCGCGCAGCGCTGCCCGGCTCCTCTCGTAGGGCTTCCCCGTGTCCTCCTCGTCACCGGTGAAGAACACGATCACCTGACGGTCCTGCAGGGCGCCAGCCGTGTGCAGCGCCCGGAGCGCCTCGACCACGATGAGGTTGCCGGCCTTCATGTCGGCGATGCCGCTGCCGTGGGCGCGCGCGCCCTCCCGCCGGAACGGCTCACCCTGCAGCACGGTGTCGAGGTGCCCGATGAGCAACAGCCGCTTGCCCTGACCACCTCGGTGCTCGGCCACGAAGTGCCCGGCGCGCCCCACCTCGGCCTGGTCCACCCAGCGTGTCTCGAATCCGAGCGCCTTCAGCTCGGCGGCATAGATGTCCGCCACGGCACGCACGCCGGCGTGGTTCTCGGTCGCGCTCTGCTGGTCCACCGTGCGGGCGAGCAGGGCGATCGCGGCCCCGGTGCGGGCATCGATGCTCGCCAGGATGGCGTGTTCGCCCGGAGCGAGTTGCGCGCTCGCCGCGCGCGGTGCGGCGATCGACAGCAGGAGGGCGGCAGCAACCGACGCGCGGGACGGGGCACGCATGCGGGGAGGATGATACCCTCTCTTGGCACGCTCGTGGCGCTTCCGAACTTCCTGGTCATCGGGGCCGGCCGCTCCGGTACGACGTCGCTGCACCACTATCTCCGACAGCACCCGCAGGTCTTCCTGCCCGCCGTCAAGTCGCCGAGCTACTTCTTCTGCTGCGATCGCCCGGCCGTCGAGGACGCGACCCAGCGGGCACTGGTCCGGCACTACTTCGTCGCCGACTTCGAAGAGTACCAGGCGCTCTTCGACGACGTGCGGGACGAGGCGGCCATCGGCGAGGTGTCTCCCGTGTACCTGGCCACGACGCACGCGGCGCCGCGGATCGCCAGCGTGCTGCCGCACGCGCGGCTGATTGCCATCCTCCGCCACCCCGTCGATCGCGCGTACGCGCGCTTCGTGGCACGCGTGCGCGACGGCCTCGAGCGACGTCACGACTTCGCCCAGGTCGTGGCGGACGAGCAGCGAGAGGGCCTGATCCGGGACGTGTCGTTCGGCACCTACATCGCGAGCGGCTTCTGTGCCCACGTCCTGCGGACCTACCTCGATCGGTTCCCGCGCGGCCGGATCCGCATCCATCTCTTCGAGGAGTTCGCCAGGGATCCGGCGGGCGTGCTGCGGGATCTCTTCGATTTCCTCGAGGTCGACCGCGACGTGGTCGTCAGAACCACGACGTCGCACAACCGGAGCGGCGGCGTGATTCGCAACCCGCTGTTGAGATTCCTCTGGACCCGGTCGTCACCCCTGCGGGTCCGCCTGCGATCGTCACTCCCCGATTCCACGCGTGCGGCGGCCTTCCGCGCGTTCACGAAGCACCTCGTCATGCCCGCGCTCGATCCTCGGCTTCGCGCCGACCTGGTGGCGCTGTTCCGCGACGACATCGAGCGGACCCAGCAGCTCCTGGACCTCGATCTCTCGCACTGGCTCGGCACCGGGCCGGCCGACGCGCCCGCGTCAGGAGCGGTTCCGTGAGCCTCCCGACCTTCATCGTGATCGGGGCAAGTCGCAGCGGGACGACGTCGCTGCACCACTTCCTCGGCCAGCACCCCGACATCTACATGTCGCCGGTGAAGTCGCCGAACTACTTCGTGTCCGGTGACGCCCTGCCGCCATGGGAGGGCCGGCGACTGCGGGCCATGGCGAGACAGTGGGTCACCGATCGGCAGGCGTACGAGAGGCTCTTCGCGCGCGTGCACGGTGAGCAGGCCGTGGGCGAGGTGTCGCCGGTGTACCTCCAGTCGCGCGCGGCGCCGCAGCGCATCCTGGACACCTGCCCGGACGTGCAACTGGTGGCGATCCTGCGCGAGCCCGTCACCAGGGCGTATGCGCACTACCTGGGCCGACGGCGTGACGGGCTGGACAGGCGAACGGACTTCCGGGCGGTCGTGGAGGAGGAGCTCTCGGCCCCGCTGCCAGACGAGGTCGCCTTCGGCAGCTACGTCGGCGCGTCGCGCTATCACCACTTCCTCCGGGAGTTCTTCGCGCGGTTTCCGGCAGATCGCATCCGCATTCACCTGTTCGAGGAGTTCACGGCGAACCCCCGCGGCGTGCTGGCCGATGTGTTCACCTTCCTGGGGGTCGACCCGAACCTGCCGGTCGACACCGACGCGCGGCACAACCGATCGGGCGAGATCGAGGGCGGCCTGCGTCGCTTCGTCTGGACCCGCACCGTGGGCCTGCGGACGGCGCTGCGGCCGCACCTGCCCGCACGCGTGCGCCATGCCGGCCAGTTGGTGATTGGGCGATCCCTCGACAGGCCGCCGCTGGCACCCGACCTGCGCGCCCGGATCGGCGAGGCGCTGCGGCCCGATGTCGAGCGCCTCCAGTCGCTGATTGGGCGCGACCTGTCTGGGTGGCTGCAGGCATGACCCTGCTGTCGCTCGGCGAGGCCGCCCTGGTGGCGGCGTGCGGGTGGCCACTGCTGAAGCTGGCGCTGAACCCGCGCTTCTTCCGAGCGGCGCCCCGCGCGTACGCGCTGCTCGCCCTCTCCGGGGCCGGCGCGGCCGCGCTCGTCGCGTTCATCGGTCTCCGCCTGCCGGCGCTCCTGCACCCGGTGGCCGCAGGCGCCGGGCTCCTGGCCGCCGCCGCGGTCTGGCGCGCTCGGCCCGGGTTCGGACGATCCTCGCACCTGCCGCCCGGATCGCTGTCGCTCGCCCAGTCGATCGAGGCCATCGTCGATCGCGGCTACTACGCGAGGCAGTTCGAGCGCCACGGCCCGGTGTTCAAGATGGCGCAGTTCCACGAGAAGGTCGTGTGCGTCCTGGGCCACGACCGATGGCAGGCGCTGCTGCGCGCGCACAAGCACGAGCTGGGGCCGAGCCTGCAGCGCATCAACGACGACGTGCGGGGCGGATTCCTCCGGTACATGGACGACGACCGCCACCGCGTGTACGGCAGGCTCTTCCGGGCCGCCCTCGCCGAATCCGTTGTCTCGGCAACAGACCCTGTCGCTCGCCGTGCGGCCCGGCGACACCTGTCGAGCGCGGCGGCGGCGTCCGCCGCCGCCGGGCCAGTGCGTCCCGACGAGTACCTCCACGCGATCGTGCTGGCCGCCTTTGCGCACGCGCTCTTCGGTCTCGACCCAGAGCGCGACGCGGCCGAGGTCCGGGTGCTCGCCTCCGCTCACGCCGCCCTCGAGCGCGAGGGCCTCGCGCACCGGCTCTCGGCGACGGGCCGTGCGGCATTCGACGAGCTCGGCGCAGTGATTCACCGTCACGCGCGGCGCCGAGGAGCGGATGTGGCGTCGGGCGACGGGCCGGTTTGCGCGCTGTCGGAGCTGGCGCGCCTCGACCCGACGATGCCCGACGACACGTGCGTCGACAACCTGATCCTGATGCTGAAGATCGGCTCGTCGAACGTCCTCGGCCTGCTGCGCTGGCTCGTCAAGATGCTGGGCGATCACCCGGTGTGGCTCGATCGGCTCAGGGCGGATCTGCACGGGGGCCAGCTCCCGCCCGGACCGCGGCTCGTGGACCGCCTCGTGATGGAGGCGCTCCGGCTCGAGCAGAGCGAGTACCTGTACCGGCGCGTGCAGACGCGGTTCCGCCACGACGGCGTCGAGTTCCCGGCCGGATGGCAGGTGCGCCTCTGCGTGCGGGAGAGCCACCGCCGCGGAGACGTCTTCGAGGCGCCGGATCGTTTCAATCCAGACCGATTTCTCGCGCGTCCGTACACGAAGACGGAGTACTCGCCGTTCGGCACAGGCAGCCACGCCTGCAACGGCGTGGACCTCACCAGCCTGGTCTGCCGGGTTACCCTGGAGGAACTCGCGCGGGGTTTCGAGATGACGCTCGCGCAGGACGGCCCCCCCGAGCGGGACTTCCGCCACTGGAGCCATTGGCGGCCCAGCGCGAGCCTCCGGGTGAGAATCGCGCCGCGGCCGCCGGCGTGACCCTCAGGCGTCCTTCTTCCTGGCGAGCACGGCGACGAAGTGCCCCGTCAGGAAGCGGGTCGGCAACCGGCCCAGCAGCTCGAACCCCGCCAGGATCGCGAGGAACGCGCGACGCCACCCGTCGTGCGCGAAGGCGGGCAGCCGCGACACCGCGACGGCCGTGATGCGCGGGGCGTGCATGATGGCGCGGACGTCCAGGATCTCGAAGTCGAGGGCCGCAAGCACCCGGCAGAGCTGCCGTCGCGCGAGGCTCGCACCGACGTAGTACGGGACGAGGCGCGTACGGCGCAGCAGCGACCAGGGAACGGCGCTGCGCAGCCAGAGCTTGGGGTTCTCGAGGTTGTCCAAGGTCACGACCAGCCGGCCGCCGGGGCGGAGGACCTGGGCGAGTTCACCGAGGCTGCCCGTGATCTCCTCCGTCGAGTCGAAGTGGTCGAGCGTCGAGGTCGACACGATCGTGTCGAAGGTGTCCCGCAGGAACGGGAGATGACGCACGTCGGCGGCGAGCACGGTGCCGCCCTGCGGCCGCGCGTCCCTGGCGGTCGCGATCGACACGTCGATGCCAATCACCCGGCGCGCGCGTGCGCGCAGGGCACGACACAGGCCGGCGCCAACGGCCTCGTCGAACAGATCGGTCTTGAGCACCAGTCCGCACGGGCCCTCACCGAGCCACTCGTCGAGCAGGACGACGTTGACGCGATCGCTGTGGTCGCGCCACAGGTGGTGCCGGCCGTCGGCGAACACGGCGGCCGCGGTGGCCCAGTGGTCGGGGTCAGGCACCGCCTGCGCTCCGCGCCGGCCGCCGTGCCGGGTTGCACGGCACGAGCGAGCGGCTCGTCTGTTGCGCTGGGTGCCCGACGTGGAGTGACACGGCGCACGGATTATGACGTCGGTTGGCGCGATGTCAAACCGGCTCAGCGCGCACGCAGGCGATGCAGGACGGACGGGTCGACGTGCAGGCGGTTCCTGACCTGTCGCCACAGAGCGAGGTTCCAGCCGATCATCGTCGCGGCAGTGGCCATCGCTGCGCCAACGATGCCGAACGCGGGGATGAGCAGGGCGTTCAGGATCACGTTGGCCGCCGCCGACCACATGAGGCTGCGCGCCGTCACGCGCTCGTGCCCCGCCATGTTCAGCAGGAGACTCGCCGAACCCGTCCCGACATTGACGAGCTGGGCGGTGCAGAGGATGGCAAGCGCCGCGTGGCCGCGACGGAAATCGCCGCCAAACACGACCGCCAGGATCGGGCCGCCCGCCACGATGAGCATCACGCCGACGGGCAGGCCCACCGCGAACATGGCGCGGGTGTTCCACGTGACCAGCCGCTGCAGCCGCGGCGTGTCGTTCGCCGCGTGAAGGCGTGCGGCGTGGGGGCCGAGCGCCGTGCTCAGGGCCTCGTAGGCAAACGCCACGAGCTGCGACCCCGTCAGCACGACACGGTAGATCCCGACGTCCTCGGCACCCGCGAGGAGCCCCAGCATCAGGACGTCCGTCTGCTGCTGGACCATGCGAAGCGTGACGATCAGGGTCAGGGGCACGACGCTCGCCAGCCAGCGACGGTCCTCGAAGACCCACGCCGCCTGGCGCGTGCCCTCGGGCAAGGCGCGCTGCAGGAGCCATGCCCCGATCAGGAACGCGATGCACGCCGACGCCACGTGGAGGGCCATCGCGCTGGCAGGCCCCAGCGACACTCCGGCCGTGGCTGCCACCACGACGAACGCAACCAGGAGTCCAGGCACGAGCGCCTTCTCGGGAAGTTCGCCTTCGACGACGCGCCGGAGGCCCCGCAGGGCCGCACCGCGGAGACTGCCCAAGGCCCCGATCGGAACGAGGACGGCGGCCCAGACGAGCGTCGAGACACGATCCGGGCCGACGCGGTCGGACATCAGCCACGTGGCCCCCGCAAGGGCCGCACCGAGCGACAGGGAGAGGCCCGCGACCGCCTGGTTCGCCCGGCGGATGGCGCCGCGCAGGTACTGGCGCTGGCCGCGCAGCTGGTACGTGGCGATCTCCCGCACCAGGAGCGTCGGCAAGCCCAGCTTCACGGGCGCAGAGATCAGCGCCACGAGCGCGAGGGCGTACGCGTACACCCCGTAGCGCTCCGGACCAAGCTGCCGCGCGAGCAGGACGGCAACGGCCAGGGACAGGACGCGGTTGACGATCTTGAGCGCGAGGATCCCGATCCCCCCACGCACGGCCTGTGCGCGCAGCCCGGACCCATCACGCAGGTCGGCCATCCAGGCCGCGCCGTGACGCAGGAGGCCGCGCGTGCGAGTCATCCGCGCGGACGACCGGGGGCCGATCCGGCCCGCTCGGGCCCGAACCGCTCAACGAACGACCATCCGAGGTCGCCTGCGCGACGGCGGTACGAGCCTGCGTGATACCGCGCCAGGTATCGTTCGTACGTCGGACTGGTGAGGAGGTGCGGCGGGTGCACGATGGGGAACTGCAGGGTTCCCCACGCGTCGACTCTCAACGGGTGGCGCCGGCCCGCGGTGTGCGTGGCGTCGGCGCCGACGCCGATGTTCCTGACCAGGTTCGCCGCCGGGATGACCGCCACGCCCCCGTGGCGGACGGTGGCGTAGTACCACGCTCGCGCCCAGGTGAACTTCCGGCCGGCGTGCGCCGCGGCGAACTTGCGGCCGAGGACGCGCCGGAGCGTCGGCGCCGCGGTCCCGAACTCGCGGCGCATGGCCGGCCAGTGGGCGAGCGCGGGGTCGTACAGCCGCCATGCGCGGCGCCACGTCGCCCATCCCCAGATGTGACCGACGCTGGCGAACCCGTAGCTGAACGGAGCGAACGCGTCGCCGGGGCGCATGTTGAGGCCGGACACGTGCATCACCTGCGTGATGTCCGCGTAGCGGGCGAGCAGTTCGCCGGCGAACGGGAAGAAGTCGGGCGAGGGGATGCAGTCGTCCTCGAGGATGATGCCCGCGTTGACGTGCTCGAAGAACCAGTCGATGGCGGAAACGACCGCCTCCTGCAGGCCGGCGTTGCGCTCGAGGAAGCGGGTGCGGACGACGCACGGCCAGTCGATCTCGCCGACGAGATCCCGCGTCTCCCGGCAGCGCACGTCATCGGTGGGACACTCGGCGCGCGGGCCGTCGGCGGCGACAAACAGCTGCGCCGGCCGCCCCACCCGCACGGCGTCCAGCAGCTGGCGCGTGACCTCCGGGCGGTTGAAGACCAGGGCCAGCACGGGCGGCGACGCCGCTCGCTGGGACGCGACGCTACCTGCCATCGAGCCAGCCATCATAGGGAAAGTCGTCCTCGGGAACAAGCGACCGGCTCGAGTAGTTGCTCGTGATCACGCCACGCTCGCGGCAAATCGCCCCTGCCAGGCGGAACCCGGCCAGGATGGAGGGAAGGCGCCGCTGGAGGTGGCTGGGGGCCCGTCGGCTCCTCCCCTCGTGGAATCGTGGCTGGTCCAGGTTCGTCAGATCGACGCCGGCGATGCCCAGGTGCGACGGCGCGCAGGCCAGGGCCAGCTGGACGGCGCAGTACGCCACGGTCCCGCAGGACCCGAAGCCTCGCTGGGTCTCGCACGAGAAGTGCACGGTCTCGTCTGCCGAGGCCCGCACGAACGGCTGGTGCGTCAGCTCGCGGGGCGTCGGGCGGGGTGCCCGAATCGGCCGGTGCAGGATCTCGGCGAGAAACAGCTGCCAGGTGCCGAGAAGGGCCGGACTGATCTCGCACACGGCGCGAATCACGGTGGGTGAGAAGAAACACCTGGTGCCGGCGGGAAGGCTCGTCACGAGGTGGGGCCAGGCGTGAACGAACCCCTCGTCCTCGATGAGGACGGCCAGCGGATCGATCCCGTGGGAACCGATCAGGGAGATTGCCCCGTTGGTCAGGATGGAGGCGCGCTCCCGAAGTCGGTCCAGCCGTTGCGCCGAGAGCGACGGGCCGGCGCCGACCACGACGATGGACTCGGCGCCGACACGCGTCGTCTCGGTGTGCGGCCGCAGTGGCGCCACCTCCCGATTCCGGTAGATCACATGGGACCAGCGGCCGTCGGGCGCGCGTTGGAAGTCGAGGGACGGGACGAGGTCGTACCAGTGGTGACGGGATCGCGGGTGGACGAGCCGGTAGAGCAGCCGGCCGGGATACCGCCGCAACGGGATCGTCACCTGGGACCTCCGCCGCCTGGCACGCGGCCCCGACGCGATGGCCGCGTGCCGGGTGGCGGAAACGCGAACGGGAGCCCGCAGGCCCCCGTCCACGGCGCCTCCGGCGCGGCACCCGCCACCCGCTCGCGGCGCCCTCCGACTGACCGACAGACCGAGAGACCGATTACGCGCAGCCGCTCGTGGTGCCGCAGTTGGCGCACTTGTAGCAGGCGCCGGCGCGGATCATGATCGAGCCGCAGGTCGGACAGGGCGGCGCGTCCTCCTGGTTCTGGATCGCGTACTGCCCGGTACCGGTGCCGGCCGGCACGGCCGCGGTCCGTGATGTGGCGTCACCGCTCGGCGTGAGGCCCGGCAGCAAGGGGTGCGGCTCGGGCTCGCTCACGTTGACGCCCACCTGGAACTGCACCTCGCGCGAGAGGAACTTCGTCGCCATCCACCGGAACACGTAGTCGACGATCGACTTCGCGAAGCGGATCTCGGGGTTCCTGGTCATCCCGGACGGCTCGAAGCGGACGTGGGTGAACTTGTCCACGAGCACCTGGAGCGGCACGCCGTACTGCAGCGCGTAGGAGACCGCCTGCGCGAAGGCGTCGGCGAACCCCGAGATCGTCGAGCCCTCCTTGGCCATCACGAGGAAGATCTCGCCGGGCTGGCCGTCCTCGTACAGGCCGACGGTGATGTAGCCCTCGTGGCCGGCGATGTCGAACTTGTGCGTGATGGCGCGTCGCTCGTCGGGGAGCTTGCGGCGCTCGGGCCGCGCCACCGTCTCGACGGCCTGCTGCGCGGCGGCCTGCGCCACGGCCTTCGGGTCCCTCGACGTGTTGAGGGGCTGGGTGCGCTTGCTGCCGTCGCGGTAGATCGACACCGCCTTGGCACCGAGCCGCCACGCCTCGACGTAGGCGCGCTCGATCTCCTCGACCGTCGCGTCCTTGGGGACGTTGACGGTCTTGCTGATCGCGCCCGACAGGAACGGCTGCACGGCACCGATCATCTTGATGTGGCCGAGGTAGTGGATCGACCGGGTGCCGCGCGCGGCCTTGAACGCGCAGTCGAACACCGCGAGGTGCTTGTCCTTGAGGTGCGGGGCGCCCTCGATCGTCTCGTTCTCGTCGATGTAGCCGACGATCTCGGCGATCTGGGCGGCGTTGTAGCCGAGCTTCTCGAGGGCCATCGGCACGGTGGTGTTGACGATCTTCATCAGGCCGCCGCCGACGAGCTTCTTGTACTTCACGAGCGCGATGTCGGGCTCGACGCCCGTCGTGTCGCAGTCCATCATGAAGCCGATCGTGCCGGTGGGCGCGAGCACGGTGGCCTGGCCGTTGCGGTAGCCGTGCTGCTCGCCGAGCTCGACGCACTCGTCCCAGGTCTCCTTGGCCGCCTCGTAGAGGTCGCGCGGCACGCGCGTGCGGTCCACGTCCTTCAGGGCCGCGCGGTGCTTCCGCATGACGCGGAGGAACGGCTCGCGGTTCCGCTCGTACCCGGCGAAGGGGCCGCCGTGGTCGCGGGACACGCGCGCCGACTGGGCGAAGGCCTCGCCGTGCATGATCGCGGTGATCGTGGCGGCGTAGTCGCGCCCCTCGTCGCTGTCGTAGGGCAGCCCGCGCGACATCAGCAGCGCGCCCAGGTTGGCGTAGCCGAGGCCGAGCGGCCGGTACTCGTGGCTGTTCTTGCCGATGGCGCGCGTCGGGTAGCTCGCGTTGTCGACGAGGATCTCCTGCGCCGTGATCACGGTGCGCACGGCGTGGCGGAACGCCTCGACGTCGAACTCGCCGCGCGCGTCGAGGAACTTCATCAGGTTGAGCGAGGCGAGGTTGCACGCCGAGTCGTCGAGGAACATGTACTCCGAGCACGGGTTGCTCGCGTTGATGCGGGCCGTGTTCGGGCAGGTGTGCCAGTCGTTCACCGTGGTGTCGAACTGCATGCCGGGGTCGCCGCACACCCAGGTGGCCTCGGCGATCTGCCGCATGAGATCGCGCGCCTTGTGGGTGTCCACCACCTCACCGGTCGTCACCGACCGGGTCTGCCACTCGCCGTCGTCGAGCACCGCGCGCATGAACTCGTCGGTCACCCGCACCGAGTTGTTCGAGTTCTGGAAGAACACCGACGAGTAGGCCGTGCCGGTGAACGACCCGTCGTAGCCGGCGTCGATGAGCGCCCACGCCTTGCGCTCCTCGTCCACCTTGCAGTTGACGAACTCGACGATGTCGGGGTGATCGGCGTTGAGGATGACCATCTTCGCGGCGCGCCGCGTCTTGCCGCCCGACTTGATCACCCCCGCGAAGGCGTCGTAGCCCTTCATGAAGGACACCGGGCCCGAGGCGGTGCCGCCGCCGGCGAGCAGCTCCTTCGAGGAGCGAATCGGCGAGAGGTTGCTCCCCGTGCCCGAACCGTACTTGAAGAGCATCCCCTCGGTGCGCGCCAGCGTCAGGATCGACTCCATCGTGTCGGCCACCGAGTTGATGAAGCAGGCCGAGCACTGCGGCTCCTTCTCGATGCCCAAGTTGAACCACACCGGGCTGTTGAAGGAGGCCTTCTGGAAGAGGAGGATGTGCTTGAGCTCGTCGCTGAACGCCTGCAGGTCGTCCTCCGACGCGAAGTACTTCTGCCGGCGTGCCCAGCTGGTGATGGTCTCCACCACGCGGCCGATGAGCTGCTTGACGCTGCGCTCGCGATCGGGCGTCCCCAGGGTCCCGCGGAAGTACTTCGAGACGACGATGTTGGTGGCCTGCTGCGACCAGAAGCGCGGGAACTCCACGTCCCGCTGCTCGAACACCTTCTCGCCCTTCTCGTTGCCGATCACCGCCGAGCGGAACTCCCACTCCACCTCGTCGAAGGGATCGACCCCCTCGCGTGTGAACACGCGCGGGAACTCCAGGCCGGGCGCCGACGCCGCCGTGGTGGGCGGCACCGGCACGGCCGTGGCGGACGTGGACACCTGTTGCGCAACGCCTCTCTGCATCGAACCCTCCGTACGGCCCCGTCCCCCGCCCGGCGAGGGACGTCGCTTCAATACCCGTCGTTCCAAATGGCCCCGGTGACTACGCCGCGTGCGTGACGTGAAGGACCGCTCGAGGCATGCCTCCCCCGGCGCGGCGCGCGACGGCACGCCGCGGCGGGCTGGCTGTCGGGGGGACAGCGCCCTCGTGCCACGTGCGTGTCGTGCTCGCGTCCGACCGGACCATGACGGCTACCTTCGTGTTGCAGCGGTTCCCGGAACATCGAGCGACACCGGGGGCAACTCCGCACCCGGCCGAGACGCTGGGAGGTCCCGACGCTCGTGTTCGCAGGCGCCCAAATATGCGACCGCGCCCCCGCCCTTGTCAATTGCTTTTTACGATCTCGCCACAAGATTTTGTGGCTGAGTTTTCCACCAACCTCAAGATGTAGCGCCTTGGGTCATCCGATAGAAGGTCGTCTAACCCGCTCACCTGCTTGGGCTTCCGGGGTCGATCCGCACGCCGGGGCCGTGCCGCCCCCCCTGAACCCCATGGGGGCCCCCGGGCGCACGACACGGAACTGTGACAGTCCGTGTCGCGGCCTGCTGCCGGAAGGCTTCGCGGCGCCAGAGGGCCGGCCCAGCGCATGGAGGGTGGTAGAGTGCGGCGGTGCATTCGCCGCCCCACGACGACGAGGCCGGGGCAGCCGCCGCCCCAATCGCCTCCGGCCCCGCCGTCGGCGCGCCAGCCGACACCGTCGTGGGAGCCGCCGACCACGCTGATCGGGCCGAGGACCCGGCCCGAGCCGAGGATGGCGCGGAGATTGCCCCAGCACCTGCCGTTCGCCGGGCCAATCGTGTGGCCTCGCTCATCGAGGTGGTGCTCTGCTCGGGCTTCCCCACAC
>Ga0114939_10000562_pt1 | contig 30981 bp, 25 predicted proteins | sample AshMeaCrysSpring_FD_87196 | JGI IMG/M metagenome (GOLD analysis project Ga0114939, IMG submission 87196) | Groundwater microbial communities from Big Spring, Nevada to study Microbial Dark Matter (Phase II) - Ash Meadows Crystal Spring | ecosystem: Environmental > Aquatic > Deep subsurface >...
CGCGAGATGGTGGTGGCGGTGGACCACCCGAAGGCCGGCCGGACGCGGGCGCTGGGCCTGCCCATCAAGTTCTCCGAGACGCGGGGGAGCGTCACCCGCGCCGCGCCCCTGCTTGGCCAGCACACCGACGAGATCCTCGCGGCCCTCGGCTACACCGCCGCGGAGATCGATGCCCTCTGTGCCGAAGGCGCCGTCGCCCGCGCCACCTGACGGCACCGCCCCCCGCCGCGCCATGCCCTCCCTGCCCGTCATCGCCGCCCTCGGCGCCGCCGCCCTCGTCACGTCCTTCATCTCCGGCATCCTCGGGATGGCGGGCGGCATGATCCTCATGGGCGTCCTGCTGGCACTGCTCACGGTGCCGCAGGCGATGGTTCTGCACGGGGTGACGCAATTCGCCGCCAATGGCTGGCGGGCGTTCCTGTGGCGCCGGTCCATCGACTGGCGCGTCCTGCGCGGCAACACCTGGGGCGCGCTCGTGGCGCTGGCGGCCTTCACCGTCGTGCAGCTCGTCGTGAGCAAGCCGGTGGCGCTGGTGGTGCTGGGCGTGACGCCCTTCATCGGCATGGCGCTGCCCGAGAAGCTGGTGCTCGACGTGCAGCGGCGCGGACACCCGTTCCTCTGCGGGCTGGTCTGCATGGCGCTGCAACTGGTGGCGGGGGTGGCCGGCCCCATCCTCGACGTCTTCTTCGTCCGCTCGCAAATGGACCGCCGCGCGGTGGTCGCGACCAAGGCGTCCACGCAGTGCGTCGGGCACACCATCAAGATCGCCTACTTCGGCTTCCTCGTCGGCTCGGCGCAGCGCGGGACGGTCGACTTCTGGCTGGGGGCCATGATGGTGGCGCTCGCCATCGCCGGGACGACGCTCTCCCGGCGCGTGCTGGAGCGTCTCACCGACGCCTCGTTCCGGCAGTGGACGAGCTGGGCGGTCATGTCCGCCGGCGTCGTGTACCTCGCCACGGGCGCCTGGCTGCTCGCCCGCCCGGGGTGATGCGGCACGGCTGGACGTCCGGGACACCGCCTTCCTCGCGGCCTGCCCCCGCGCGCGGCGTTCCCGCTCAGCCGGGGGCGGCGGCCTTGCGCACGATGCACTGGATCTGCGCGAGCACGTCGGGGAACGCGGTCTGGTCGACGGGCCGCAGGAAGCGGCGCTTGAGGGCGCCCTTGTCGCCCCCGAGCAGCCGCAGCAGGCCGTAGGCGACCCGGCCCGCCGCGCGACCGAGGCGCGCCCGCGGCGTATCGAAGGCCTGCCCGTCGCTCAGGAGCTCGCGCCGGATCCCGTGGTCGAAGAGGCGGATGTCCACCACCTCCCCGCCGGGCAGCGACTTCGCGACGTCCAGCAGGTTCACCGACACCGGCGACCAGCTCTGCCGCTTGGCGATGGTGAAGGTCCACTTGTGGTCGCGGTTGAACCGGCTGGGCCAGAAGCCCTGCTCGTAGAGGTCCTCGTCGGGGACGATCACGAACAGCACCCCGCCCGGCCTCACCAGCGCCCACCACTGCGCGATCGCGGCGCGCGGGTCGCGCATGTGCTCGAGGCAGTGCGAGGCGTAGACGAAGTCGAAGGTGCGGTCCACGTGGCGCAGGATCTCGTTCGCGTCGCCCTGCGCCAGGTCGAACGGCATGACGTGCGGAAAGACCGGGTCCGTGCCGCAGCCGATGTCGATGCCCTCGCCCTGCAGGACGGAGCGCTCCAGCGCGCCCCACAACCGCTTCGCCTTCGAGGACTCGTGCGCCATCGGCGTGCCGTTCAGGCCGGGTGCTGGAGCCCCGCGTCGTAGAGCTGCACGCTGTCGCGCCCGTGCGCCTTCGCCCAGTACATCGCGGCGTCGGCGTTCTTCGAGAGTTCCAGCTCGTCCTTGCCGTGGTCGGGGTAGACGGCGATGCCGATGCTGCAGGAGATCTCCAGCCGGCGGCCCGCCACCTCGAAGGGCTCGTCGATCGCGAGCCGGATCTTTTCCGCCACCGACCGGGCCTCGCGCGCGCCCTCGACGGTGCGCAGCAGCACCACGAACTCGTCGCCGCCGATGCGCGCCACGGTGTCGGAGTCGCGCACGTTCGCCCTCATGCGCACCGCCACCTCCTTCAGCAGCAGGTCGCCCACCGCGTGGCCGAAGTTGTCGTTCACCGGCTTGAACTTGTCCAGGTCGATGAACATCACCCCGACGCGCCGGGCCTCGCGGTACGCCGCCGAGAGCGCCCGCCCGAGGCGGTCGGAGAAGAGGGTCCGGTTCGGCAGCCCCGTCAGGGCGTCGTGAAGGGAGAGCTCCCGGATGTGCGCCTCGGTGCGCTTGCGCTCCGAGATGTCGCGGGTCACCCCCACCACGCCCGCCAGCCGCCCGTCCCGGCCCCGCATGGCGGTGACCGTCGTCTCCACCCAGACGGTGGCGCCGTCGGCGCAGAACTGCTCGAGTTCGCTGCGGAACTCCGGCTCCGCTTCCCCGGCGGCGGCCTTCGCCAGGATGTCGGCGATGCCCTCCTTCATCGCCGCCGCGGAGGGGGGCGCGAAGGCCTCGTCCAGCGACTGCGCCATCGCGTCCTCGACGCCGAAGCCGCGCAGCTTGACCACGGAAGGGCTGACGTAGGTGAATCGCCCGTCGAGGTCCCGCGTCCAGATCACGTCGGAGGCGTGGTCACCCAGCAGCCGCATCCGCTCCTCGCTGGCGACCCGCGCGGCGTGCGCCTTCTCGCTTTCCGCGAGCGCCTGCCGCAGCCGGGCATTGATGCGCTGCACGTAGATGACCATGCCGCCCGCGAGGGCGAGCGCCGCCAGCGCCACCGCGAGGAGCACGTACACCCGCTCGAGGTCCGCCCGCGCGTCCGGACGGTAGAGGAAGCCCTCCAGCGACACCGTGGGCGGGAGCAGCTTCTGGTCGATGTAGGCCTCGGCGATCTTGCGCCACCGCGTGGGGTTCATGTGGCCGACCTCGACCAGGTCGGGACGGATCTGCGCCGCCACCACGCCCGCCTCCTGCTGGAAATCCTCGCGCTTGCGGTCGCCGCCGTACGTGCGCAGGACGATGTCGACGGCCTTCTCCCGGTTCTCCATCGCCCAGCGCCAGCCGCGCAGGCTCGCCTCGCGGAAGGCCACGACGGCCTTCTCGCGCCGCCGGATCTCCCGCTCGGCTGTGAAGAGGACGTCGCCGTAGAACACGGACCCCGGCTCCGTCTGCTGGAAGATCGCCGCCAGCGCGACGACCGGCTTTGCCTGGCCATGCGAAACCAGCAGCCGGCTCGAGCCCACGCCGAAGGCGGCCTTCCCGGAGACCACCGCGTCCACGGGAAGGTCTTCCGTCTCCGCCTCCACGATGTTCACGTCGAGGCCTTCGTCCGCGTAGTACCCCAGCACCTTCGCCACGTAGTAGCCGGCGAACCGGAAGGAATGCTTGCCGTTCAGCTGCAACGTCACGCTCTCGGCCGCGAGCGACGGCGCGCCGGCCAGGAGGCAGGCCACGGCAAGGGCGCGGGACAGGAGCAGGAGCAGGCGGGGGGTCGACAACGGGGCGGTCCGGGCAATGGGCGGGGCGAGGCGGCCCCTATCGTCGGCCGGCGCGTCCATCCGTGTCAACCGCACGCGCGTCCTACATCGAGATCGACCCCTCGCGGAACTCGGTCTTGTCGAGCCAGACGTTCACCAGAACCGGCCTGCCGGCGGCCGCGAGGCGTCGCGCCTTCGCGAGGCCCGCCGCCACCTCGGCGTCCGTGCGGATCTCGATGCCCTCGGCCCCGAAGCCCCTCGCGACCTCGTGATACGCCGTGCGCGCCAGCACCGTGCCCACGTCGTCGCCCAGCATCTTCACCTGCTCGCGGGCGATCTGCGTCCAGCCGGCGTCGTTGCCCACCACCGCGATCACCGGCACGCCGTGGCGCGCGAAGGTGTCGAACTCCGCCAGGCCGTAGCCGCTCGCGCCGTCTCCCCAGACGAGCCACACCTCGGCCTGCGGCCGCGCGGCGTGGGCGCCGAGCGCGAAACCGGCACCGACGCCCAGCGTCCCGAAGGCCCCGGGGTCCAGCCACGACAGCGGACCGCGGGGGCGCAGGATGTACGACGCCGTGGCGACGAAATCCCCGCCGTCCGCCACGAAGAGGGCATTGTCGCCGGCCGCACGGTCCATCGCGCGGAAGAACGCCACCGGATTGACGTGCACGCCGCGCGCCTTCGCCTGCGCGTCGATCTCGCGTTCCCGCTCGGCGTCGCGTTCCGCCAGCGTCGCGAGCCAGCCGGGGCGCTCGATGCCCCCCGTCGTGCGCGCCAGCGCCTCGAGGAAGCGCCCGGCATCCCCGATCGCCTCGATCGAGGCCGTGCGGTTCAGCCGCGCATCCTTCGTGCTGCGGTTGGCCGCGACGAGGGTCGCCGAGCGCCGCACGTGCTTGCCGTAGTCGAGGCGGAAGTCGCAGGGAACGCCGGCGAGCAGGACGCAGTCCGCCTCGCGCAGCGCCTTGCGGCGGGCATGGCGCATCTGCAGGGGAGAATCGCGCCCGAGCAGCCCGCGCGCCATGCCGGAGAGGTACACGGGCACGCCCAGGCGCTCGACCGCGTGCGCCACCTTCTGCGCGTGCGCGGCATCGACGAGGGTCTGGCTTCCCAGCACCATGAGGGGCCGCTCCGACTTCCGGAGCGCGGCCGCCGCGAGCGTGAGGGCCGTTTCGCCGGCCACGGGAACGGCGACCCTGCGCACCGCCGGGGCGTACGGTCTTGCGGCACCCTCGAACATCTTCTCGGCGTGGCGGTTGAGGTACCAGCGCAGCAGGTGGTCGGGGATGGAGGTGCCCTTCCCGGCCGCGTCCGAGTACCAGCCGCGGATGAGCTTCTCGTCGTAGAGCAGGTCCACGGGGCACTCGACGAAGGTCGGGCCCGGAACGCCGGCGAGCGAGGCGACGAGCGCCTCCTCCACCGCCGCGCCGAGGTCGGCCACCCGCCTCACCTGCTGCACGAGCTTCACGTGCGGCTCGACCAGCGGCCGCTGGTCGATGTCCTGGAGCGCCCCGCGTCCCTGCAGCGCCGTGGGCGCCGCCCCCCCCAGGAGAACCACGGGCGATTGCGCGAGCTGCGCGTTCTTGAGCGCCGTGATCGTGTTGGTGAGGCCCGGCCCCGCCGTCACCGCGGCCACGCCGGGCGTCCCGGTGAGCCGCGCCACGGCGTCCGCCGCGAACACGGCCGTCGCCTCGTCGCGCGTGTCGACGATGCGGATGCCGAGGCGCCTGGCCGCCACCAGGATGGGCGAGATGTGGCCGCCGCAGAGGGTGAAGATCCAGCGCACCCCGTAGGCGTGCAGCGCCGAGGCGACCCGCTCGCCGCCGTGGGCGGGCGCGGCATGGCCCGCCTGCGATTGCTTCGACTTGCCGCGCCCGGACTTGACCATCGCTCAGCCTTTCGCCTGTGTCGGCGCGCCGGCCGCGTGCCGGCGCGCGAGTTCGCGGTAATCCACCTTCCCCACGCGCGTGAGGGGCAGTTCCCGCACGAATTCCACCTCGCGCGGGCAGGACCACTTGATGAGGCGCTCGCGGCAATGGGCGACGATCGCCTCCTCGATCGCCGCCCCGGCCTGCGACGGATCGCGCAGCACCACGCAGGCCTTCACGCGCTCCACCTGGGCGCGATCCGGGACGCCGATCACGCACACCTCGGCCACCGCCGGGTGCTGGCGGATCACCGCCTCCACCTGCGCCGGGTACACGTTGAATCCGGAAGACTTGATCATGCGCTTCAGGCGCACCGAAAAGTAGGTGAACCCGTCCGCGTCCATCTTCCCGAGGTCGCCCGTGTGCAGCCACGTGCGGCCGTCGGCGTGCGTCTTGAGGGTCTCGGCGGTCGCCTGCGGGTCGTCGAGATAGCCCAGCATCACCGCGGGCCCGGCGATGCAGATCTCGCCTTCCTCGCCCGCCGGCGCCTCCTCGAGGGTGCCCGGCTTCACGATCTTGGCGAGCATGTCCGGGAAGGGGATGCCCACCGAGCCCTCCCGGTACTCGCCGACGGGGGTCGCCATGATGGCCGTGACCGCCTCCGTGAGGCCGTAGCCCTCGAGCAGCCTCACGCGGCCGCCGCCCGCCTGCACCATCGCCTCGAAGCCCTCCTTCACCTCGCGCGGCAGCGTGTCCGCGCCGCAATAGCAGGCGGTGAGGCAGGAGAGGTCCGCCTTCGCGAGCGCGGGGTCGCGCGCCAGTGCCTCGAAGAGCGTCGGCACGCCCACCAGCACGTTGGGACGGTCGCGGCGCAGCACCTTCGACACGATCTCGGCGCTGAACTGCGGCACGAGGATCGACTTGCCGCCCGCCATGAAGGCGGCGTTCACGCACACGCCCAGCCCGAAGCCGTGGAAGATCGGCAGGATCGCGAGGATCGCGTCCTTCTCGCCCATGCCGCACCACGACGCCGCCTGCATCCCTTCGGCGATGAAGTTGCGGTGGGACAGCAGGATGCCCTTGGGCAGGCCCGTCGTTCCGCCCGAGAAGAGGATCGCGGCGGGATCGTCGGTGCGTCCCGCGGGCGGGTCGGTCGCCGGCCGGGCGGCGGCGAGAAGCGGGCCCCAGTCGCGCACGCGCGGGTCGGCCGGCACCGGCGGGATCTTGCGGCCCTTGGTCGCCCAGAAGCCCAGGCGCTTGAGCGGCGACAGGTACTCCGGGATGCGCGCGATGAGGATCTTCTCCAGCGAGCGCTTCGGCGTGGCGGCCGCGAGCGGCCCGTGGAACGCGTCCAGCGCGAGCGCCACGCGCGCCCCGGTGAGGTCGAGGAAATGCGTGATCTCGGGGGCCGTGGAGAGGGGGTGGATGAGCGCCGGCACCGCCCCCAGCCGGTTGGCCGCGTAGAAGGCGATGACGCCCTGCGGGGTCGTGGGCATGGAGACCAGGAAGCGATCGCCCGCCCCCAGCCCCTCCGCCGCCAGCGCCCCGGCGCAGCGGTCCACGAGGGCGACGAATTCCCCGTACGTGCAGCGCGTGCCGAGGAAGTCCCACGCCACCGAATCGGGCACGCGCCGCGCCGTCGCGGCCAGCGCCTCGTAGAGGGTCACCGCCGGATAGTCGAGCGTCGCCGGCACGCTTCCGTAGAAGCGCAGCCACGGGCGTTGCGCCGCGAGGGTCATTGCCTCAGCCGCCGCCATGGACGACGCCGTGATGGGCGGGATCGGGTGAGGCTGCCGACGAGGTCGCCGGAAGCGGCGGGGCGGGAGGCGACGACGAGCACGAGGCGCTTCATGGCGGGGTCTCCGGGATCGACTCGCGAATTCTACCGCCGCCCCGACGCCGCCCTGCGGCGGCAGGCGATAATCGGCGCGCAGGAGGAATGCGCATGAGCACACGCAAGACGGCGGCCGTCATCGGCGGCGGCACCATGGGCGCGGACATCGCGGCCACCCTCGCCCGGGCGGGCTGCGGCACGCACCTGGTCGAGACGGTCGAGTCGGTCCGGCAAACGCTGCCCGGAAGGCTGAAGGCGAGCCTCGCGGCGCTCGGCGCCGTCGAACGGCTGGATCGCATCGCCGTCCGCGCGGGCCTCGACGGCGTGCCCTGGGATGCGGTCGACGTGGTGATCGAGGCCGTGCCGGAGAAGCTCGACCTCAAGCGCGCGCTCTTCGCGGACCTCGCGTCCCGCGCGCGGCCCGACGCGTGGCTAGCCAGCAACAGCTCGAGCTTTCCCATCAGCGCCATCGCCGAAGGCATCCCCGGTCCGCAGCGCTGCGCCGGCCTGCACTACTTCATGCCGGCGCACCTCGTCCCCCTCGTCGAGGTCGTGTGCGGCGCCGGCACCGATCCTGCCGTGGCCGCGCAGCTCGCGGACTTCATGCGCTCGACCGGCAAGGTGCCGGTGATCGTGCGCAGGGACCTGCCCGGCTTCCTCGCCAACCGGCTGCAGCACGCGCTCGCGCGGGAGGCCTATGCGCTCATCGATGCCGGCGTGGCGTCGGCCATGGACGTCGATGCCGCCGTCCGCTTCGGCTTCGGGTTCCGCTACCTCGCCGCCGGCCCGATCCTCCAGAAGGACCTTGCGGGAATCGACATCCACGCCGCCGCGGCGGCGACGATCTACCCCGACCTCGCGCGCGACACGGTCCCCGCCAAGGTCCTCACCGACCTCGTGGCCGCGGGTCGCCTGGGCATGAAGGCGGGCGCCGGCTTCTTCGACTGGACGCCGGAGACGATGGCGGCCGAACGCGCCCGCTACGAGGCGATCCTGCGCGGCGCGCTGGCGCTCCTCGGGCCGGAGCTTCCGACAGTCGATCCCTGACCGATTGGCCCCGGCGGCGGAATTCGCGTATCGTCCGCGGCTTTCCCGCCCTCCTGGAGCCCCCATGCTGCGCGCCGCATCCCTCGCCGTCTCCCTCGTCTGCGCGGCGGCACTCGCGCATGCGCAGGGCCTCGACGGCCGCCTGAAGAAGATCGCCGACACGAAGACCATCGCCCTGGCCCACCGCACCGACGCCACGCCCTTCTCCTTCCTGGACGAGAAGAAGCAGCCCATCGGCTACACGGTCGACCTGTGCAAGCGCATCGCGACCCTCGTGGCCGCGCAGGTCAAGGTCGCCGACATCCAGGTCAAGTGGGTGCCGGTCACCTCGCAGGACAGGTTCGAGGCGGTCGCGAAGGGCCGCGCGGACCTCGAGTGCGGCTCGAGCACCGTCACGCTCTCGCGCATGAAGCAGGTGGACTTCTCCAGCTTCATCTTCATCGACGGCACGACGCTCCTCGCCGCCAAGGCCTCCGGCGTGAAGTCGATGGTGGACGTGCCCGGCAAGCGCATCGCCGTCGTCGCCGGAACCACCAACGAGAAGGCGCTCGCCGACCTCGACAGGCGCCGCCAGCTGGGCCTCAGGTTCGTGACGGTCAAGTCGCGGGACGAGGGCTTCGCGGCCCTCGAGGAAGGCAAGGTGGACGCCTTCGCCGGCGACAAGCTGCTGCTGATGGCGAGTTCGTCCAAGGTGAAGGACCCGAAGGCCTACACGCTCCTCTCCGAGGACCTCTCCTTCGAGCCCTACGCCATCGCGCTGCCGCGCGGCGAGGCGGGCCTGCGCCAGGCCGTGAACGCGGCGCTGGCGCAGATCTACCGCGAAGGCGAGATCGTTCCCATCTTCAACAAGTGGTTCGGCGTGCTCGGCGAGCCCACCGGGCTCGTGCGGGCCATGTTCCTGTTCGGGGCGATTCCCGAATAGCGGCCTCCGGAGCGGCGCTCAGCGACCCATGCGCCGGTTGTAGGCGTCGGTGAGGCGTTGCGTGAGGGTGGGGTCGCGCCTGTCCGGGTCGCGCGCGGTGATTTCCACGCCCACGCGGCCGTCGTTGCGCATGTGGACGTTGATGACTCCCTCGACGCCGCCGCGCGCGCCGCGCACCGTGCCGGTGGCGCGGTCGGCCGTGACGACCGCGAGGCCCGCATCCTCGACCGCCCCGACCGCGGCCCGCCAGGGCGCCTCCATCGGGTCGACGGGGACCGGCTCGTAGACCACGCACCCGGAAAGGCCGAGCGCGACCAGAAGGACGGCGATGCGGTGCAGCAGGCTCATGGACGTTCCTTGGCGGGAATTCAGGGGCGCGCCGCCGGCCGCGGTACCGGAAAGGGGCGGCGCACGGGTAAACTCTACCCGATGCCGCCGCGCCGCCGGTGGCGAACCCGCGAAACCCGCCCTTGAACGCCAACGCCCCCTCCCCCGCCCCCGAATCCTCCGCCGCCCCGCCTGCCGTCAGCGTCGCCCAGTTCCGCGACGCCATCGTCCAGAAGCTCATCTACGCCGTCGGCAAGGACCGCCGCCACGCCCTCGAGCGCGACTGGCTGATGGCCACCGCCATGGCCACGCGCGACCAGATCGTCGAGCGCTGGATGGAGGCCACGCGCCGCACCTACCGCGACGGGCGCAAGCGCGTCTACTACTTCTCCCTGGAATTCCTCATCGGCCGCCTGCTCCTGGACGCGCTCTCCAACCTGGGCCTCGTGCACACCGCGCGCGAGGCGCTGGCCGAGCTGGGCGTGGACCTCGACCAGTTGCGCAAGCTCGAGCCGGACGCGGCCCTGGGCAACGGCGGCCTCGGCCGGCTGGCCGCCTGCTTCATGGAGAGCATGGCGACGCTGGGCATCCCGGCGCACGGCTACGGCATCCGCTACGACCACGGCATCTTCCGACAGGCGCTCAAGGACGGCTGGCAGATCGAGCTGCCGGAAAACTGGCTCTCCTCCGGCAACCCCTGGGAATTCGCGCGCCCCGAGGTGAGCTATTCGGTCGGCTTCGGCGGCACCGTCGAGGCCGTGCCCAATGCCGACGGGTCCACGCGCGCGGCGTGGCGCCCCGCGGAGAGCGTCAACGCCGTCGCCTACGACACCCCCATCGCCGGCTGGCGCGGCGCGCACGTGAACACCCTGCGCCTGTGGTCGGCCCGGGCGCTGCACCCGATCGTGCTCGAGGACTTCAACCGCGGCGACCACGTCGGTGCGCTGGCCGACCGCGTGCGCCTCGAGGCGATCTCGCGCGTCCTCTACCCCAGCGACGACACGCCCGCGGGCCACGAGCTGCGCCTGCGGCAGGAGGTCTTCTTCGCCTCGGCCTCGCTGCAGGACCTGCTGCGCCGCCACAAGCAGCAGCACGGCGAGCTCTCCTCGCTTCCGGACCACGTGGCCATCCAGCTGAACGACACCCACCCGGCGATCGCGGTGCCGGAGCTGATGCGCCTGCTGGTCGACGTCCACGGCATGCCGTGGGACCTCGCCTGGCGCATCACCACGTCCGTCTTCAACTACACCAACCACACGCTGCTGCCCGAGGCGCTCGAGCGATGGTCGGTCCCCCTGATGCAGGGGCTGCTGCCGCGCCACATGCAGATCATCTACCTCATCAACGCGCTGCACCTGGACGCGCTGCGCGCCTCCGGGAGGAGCGACCCGCGCCTGCTGGCGTCGCTCTCCCTCATCGAGGAGAACCACACCCGGATGGTGCGCATGGGCAACCTCGCCTTCCTGGGCTCCCGGCGCGTGAACGGCGTCTCGGCGCTGCACACGGACCTCATGCGGCGCACCGTCTTCCGCGACTACCACGACATCTACCCGGACCGCATCGTCAACAAGACCAACGGCATCACCCTCCGCCGCTGGCTCTTCCAGGCCAACCCCGGCCTCACGCAGCTCATCGGCGAGGCGCTGGGTCCCGCCTTCCTCGACGACCCCGGCCACCTCTCCGGGCTTGCCCGATTCGCCGACGACGGCGCCTTCCGCGAGCGCTTCGCGGCGGCGCGCCGCGCCAACAAGGTGGCGCTGGCGCGCACGATCGCGGAGCGCAGCGGCACGAGCGTCGATCCCGACACGCTCTTCGACGTTCACATCAAGCGCATCCACGAGTACAAGCGCCAGCTCCTCAACGTGCTGGAGACGATCGCCCTCTACAACGACATGCGCGCCCACCCGGCGCAGGACTGGGTGCCGCGCGTGAAGATCTTCGCCGGCAAGGCGGCGGCGGGCTACCGGCAGGCGAAGCTCATCATCAAGCTCGTCAACGACGTGGCCCGCGTCGTCAACAACGATCCGGCGCTGCGCGGCCTGCTCAAGGTGGTGTTCCTGGCCAATTACAGCGTGAGCCTCGCCGAGGCCATCATCCCCGCCGCCGACCTCTCCGAGCAGATCTCGACCGCCGGCATGGAGGCCTCAGGCACCGGCAACATGAAGCTCTCGCTCAACGGGGCGCTCACCGTCGGCACCCTCGACGGCGCCAACATCGAGATCCGGGAGCACGTGGGCGCCGAGAACCTGTTCATCTTCGGACTGACGGCGGAGCAGGTGGCCGCGCGCCGCGCCGGCGGCATCGACGCCGGCGCCGACATCGCCGCCTCGCGGCCCCTCGCCGAGGTGCTGGACGCCCTGCAGTCGGGCGTGTTCTCGCCCGACGATCCGACCCGTTACCACGGGCTGGTGGACGCGCTGCGCCACCACGACTACTTCCTGGTCTGCGCCGACTTCGAGTCCTACCGGGCGACGCAGCGCGGCGTGGCCGAGCTGTGGCGCGACCCCGCGGCCTGGTGGCGGCGCTCCATCCTCAACACCGCCGGCATGGGCTGGTTCTCCTCCGACCGCACGATCCTCGACTACGCGCGCGAGATCTGGCGCGCGGAACCGCGGAGCTGAGGGATGGCGACCATGGCCGCGACCGTTGCCGCCGGCGTCATCGAGGCGATCGTCGCGGGCAGCCACGAGGATCCTTTCGCGGTGCTGGGGCCCCACGAGGCCCGGGGCGCGCTGCGCCTGCGCGCCTTCGTGCCCGGCGCCGAGACGCTGGAAGCCGTGACGCCCGCCGGCGAACGCCTCGCCGCGCTCGTCCGCCACCATCCCGGGGGCTTCTTCGAGGGGACCCTTGCGAAACGCACCCCCTACCGCCTGCGCGCCACCCGCGGCGCCGACACCTGGACCACCGACGACGCCTATGCCTTCGGCCCGGTCCTCGGGCCCCTGGACGACTGGCTGCTCGCGGAAGGCACCCACGCGCGCCTCTTCGACCGGCTGGGCGCGCACGCGCGGACCCACGAGGGCGCCGCCGGCGTCCACTTCGCGGTCTGGGCGCCGAACGCCCGGCGGGTGTCCGTCGTCGGCGACTTCAACGGCTGGGACGGCCGCCGCCACGTGATGCGCCGCCGTCTCGACATCGGCGTGTGGGAGATCTTCGTGCCCGGGATCGGCGAGGGCGCGCTCTACAAGTACGAGGTGATCGGCGCCGGGGGCGACCTGCTGCCCCTCAAGTCCGACCCGCTGGGCTTCGGCTCGGAACTGCGGCCCTCGACGGCCTCCGTGGTCCGGGACACGGAGTCCTTCCCGTGGACGGACGGCGAGTGGATGGCGGCCCGCGCCCCGCGCGACCACCGGCGCTCGCCCATGGCGGTCTACGAGGTGCACCCGGGGTCCTGGCGCCACGCGGGCGACGGCCGCTGGCTCGACTGGGACGCGCTGGCCGAGGCACTCGTGCCCTACGTCGCGGGCCTCGGCTACACGCACGTCGAGCTGATGCCGGTGAACGAGCACCCGCTGGACGCGTCCTGGGGCTACCAGCCCATCGGCCTCTTCGCGCCCACGGCCCGCTTCGGCGAGCCCGCCGGGTTCGCCCGCTTCGTCGACCGCTGCCACGCCGCCGGCATCGGGGTGCTTCTCGACTGGGTGCCGGCCCACTTCCCGACGGACGCCCACGGCCTCGCGCGCTTCGACGGCACGGCCCTCTACGAGCACGCGGACCCGCGGCAGGGCTTCCATCCGGACTGGAACACCGCCGTCTTCAACTTCGGCCGCACCGAGGTCGCCAACTTCCTCGTGGCGAACGCGCTCTTCTGGCTCGAGCGCTACCACGTCGACGGCCTGCGCGTGGACGCGGTCGCCTCGATGCTCTACCTCGACTACTCGCGCCGGCCGGGCGAGTGGGTGCCCAACCCCTACGGCGGGCGCGAGAACCTCGAGGCCATTGCCTTCCTCAGGCGCCTGAACGAGATGGTCCATGGCCTGCACCCCGGCATCGTGATGATCGCGGAGGAATCGACCGCCTGGCCCGCGGTCTCGCAGCCGACCAGCGCCGGCGGACTCGGCTTCGGCTTCAAGTGGAACATGGGCTGGATGAACGACACCCTCCTCTACGTGAAGGAGGACCCGGTGCACCGCCGCTGGCACCACGACCGCATGACCTTCGGGCTCGTCTACGCCTTCACCGAGAACTTCGTGCTGCCCCTCTCCCACGACGAGGTGGTGCACGGCAAGGGCTCGCTCCTGTCGCGCTTTCCCGGCGACGCGTGGCGGAAGTTCGCGGGGCTGCGCGCCTACTACGCCTTCATGTGGGCCTACCCCGGCAAGAAGCTCCTCTTCATGGGGCAGGAGTTCGCGCAGGGTCGCGAGTGGGACTTCTCCGCGTCCCTCGACTGGGACCTGCTGGGCATCCACTGGCACGCCGGCGTGCAGGCGCTGGTGGGCGACCTGAACCGGCTCTACCGCGGCGAGCGCGCCCTGCACGAGCGCGACTGCGAGGGCGACGGGTTCCGCTGGGTCGTGGTAGACGACCGCGACAACTCGGTCTTCGCGTGGATCCGGACCGGCGGCGAGGGCGCGCGGCCGGTGCTGGCCGCCTGCAACTTCACGCCGGTGCCGCGCGAGGGCTACCGGCTGGGTTTGCCGCTGGCGGGCCGCTGGCGGGAGATCCTCAACACGGACGCGGCCGCGTACGGCGGCGCCAATGCCGGCAATGCGGGGGGCGTCAACGCCGAGGCGGCCCCCAGCCATGGTTTCCCCTGCTCCGCCGCCGTCACGCTGCCGGCGCTCGCCACGCTCTGGCTGGCCTACGAAGGCCCCTGACACGCGTCACACGACACGCAAGGAAACGCCATGGACAAGGTGACCTACTCGAGCCCCCTCTCCCGCTCCTCGATGGCCTACGTGCTCGCCGGCGGGCGCGGCTCTCGCCTGATGGAACTCACCGACCGGCGCGCCAAGCCCGCCGTCTACTTCGGGGGCAAGTCGCGCATCGTCGACTTCGCGCTTTCCAACGCGCTCAACTCCGGCATCCGGCGCCTGGCGGTGGCCACGCAGTACAAGGCGCACAGCCTCATCCGCCACCTGCAGCGCGGCTGGAACTTCCTGCAGCCGGTGCGCAACGAGAGCTTCGACATCCTGCCGGCCAGCCAGCGCCTCGGCGACAACCAGTGGTACGCGGGCACCGCGGACGCGGTCTTCCAGAACATCGACATCATCGACGGCTACGACCCCGAGTTCCTCGTGGTCCTCGCCGGCGACCACATCTACAAGATGGACTACGAGCGCATGCTCGTGCAGCACGTCAATTCGGGCGCCGACGTGACGGTGGCCTGCCTGGAGGTGCCCGCGGCGGACGCCACGGCGTTCGGCGTCATGCACGTGGACGCCGACGACCGCATCATCTCCTTCGTCGAGAAGCCGGCCGTGCCGCCGGAGATGCCGGACCGCCCGGGCTGGTGCCTCGCGAGCATGGGCATCTACGTGTTCCGCAAGGACCTGCTGCACGAGCAGCTGCGCCGCGACGCCGCCGATCCGGCCTCGACCCGCGACTTCGGCAAGGACATCATCCCGTACATGGTCGCCCACGGAAAGGCTGTCGCGCACCGCTTCACCGATTCGTGCGTCCGCTCGCGCGACGAGACCTCGGTGTACTGGCGCGACGTCGGAACCATCGACGCCTACTGGGAGGCAAACGTGGACCTGACCGACGTCGTTCCCGACCTCGACCTCTACGACCGCGACTGGCCGATCTGGACCTACGCCGAGATCACGCCCCCGGCCAAGTTCGTGCACGACGTCGAAGGCCGGCGCGGAAGCGGCATCGCCTCGCTGATCTCGGGCGGCTGCATCGTCTCGGGCGCGTCCCTGCGCCGCTCCCTCCTGTTCACCGGCGTGCACATCCACTCCTGGGCCAACATCGAAAACGCGGTGGTCCTGCCCTACGTGGACATCGGCCGGCACGCGCGCCTCGCCAACGTCGTCGTGGACGCGGGCGTGAAGATCCCGCCCGGCCTCGTCGTGGGCGAGGATCCCGTGGAGGACGCCCGTCGCTTCCGCCGCACCGAAAAGGGCGTCTGCCTCATCACCCAGCCGATGATCGACCGCCTCGCTTCATGAGCGGCCCCGTCGTCCTGTCCGTCGCCTCGGAGGTCTTCCCGCTGGTCAAGACGGGCGGGCTCGCCGACGTTGCCGGCGCCCTCCCCCCGGCGCTCGCTGCGGAGGGCGTACCGGCGCGCACGCTGCTGCCCGGCTACCCCGCGGTGCTCGCCGCGCTGGGCGACGCCCAGCCCGTGCGGCCGCTCCCCGACCTGCCCGCCGGTCCGGCGCGCCTGCTCGCGGCGCGCGCCGCCGGCCTCGACCTCTTCGTGCTGGACGCGCCTCACCTCTACGACCGCCCCGGCAACCCCTACGTGGGCGCCGACGGCAAGGACTGGCCGGACAACGCGCTGCGCTTCGCGGCACTCGCCGCCGCCGCCGCGGACATCGGCCGCGGCGGGGTGCCGGGCTTCGTGCCCGACATCGTCCACGCCCATGACTGGCAGGCGGGGCTCGCGCCCGCGTACCTGCACTACGGCGGGGCCCCGCGGCCGCGAACGGTGATGACCGTGCACAACATCGCCTTCCAGGGACAGTTCCCCGCGGCGCTGCTGAACGACCTCGGGCTGCCCCCGCACGCGTGGTCCGTGGACGGGGTCGAGTACTACGGCGCGATCGGCTACCTCAAGGCGGGGCTCGCGCTCGCCGACCGCATCACGACCGTCTCGCCGCGTTACGCCATGGAGATCCGCACGCCCGAGTTCGGCATGGGGCTCGACGGGTTGCTGCGCAGCCGTGCCGGCGTTCTCACCGGCATCCTCAACGGCATCGATACGGGGTACTGGAATCCCTCCACGGACCCGCATCTCGCGGCGACGTTCGACGCGAAGCGCGTGGGCGGGCGCGCGAAAAACAAGGCGGCGCTGCAGGCGCGGCTGGGCCTTGCGCCGGAGCCCGACGCGCTGCTCTTCGGCGTCGTGAGCCGCCTCACCTGGCAGAAGGGCATGGATGTGCTGCTGGACGCCGTGCCGGACCTCGTCGGCCACGGCGGGCAGCTCGCCCTCGTGGGCTCCGGCGAGGCGCCCCTGGAGGCGGGCTTCCAGGCGGCCGTCGCCGCCTACCCGGGCCGCGTGGGCGCCCTGATCGGCTTCGACGAGGCCGTGGCCCACCTCGTGCAGGGTGGCGCCGACGCGCTTCTGGTGCCCTCGCGCTTCGAGCCGTGCGGGCTCACGCAGCTCTGCGCCCTGCGCTACGGGGCCCTGCCGGTGGTCGCGCGCGTGGGGGGGCTGGCCGACACCGTGATCGACGCGAACGAGATGGCGCTGGTGGCGAACGCCGGCAACGGCCTGCAGTTCTCGCCGGTGACGCCCGAGGCGCTGGCCCTCACGCTCGAGCGTGCCGCCGACCTGTGGCGCGACCGGCCGACGTGGCGCCTGCTGCAGCGGCACGCCATGGCGGCGGAGGTGGGCTGGCGCCGGCCCGCCGCGCAGTACGCCGCGCTCTTCCGCGAGCTGGCCGCAAGCCCCGCGCACTGACGGATGCGCGTCCCCGCCGCCGGCAGCCCGGAGCCGCTGGGCCTCACCCTCGTCCCCGGCGGCGCCAACGTCGCGGTCTTCTCCGCCCACGCCACCGCCATCGAGCTGTGCCTGTTCGACGCGGCGGGCGAGGCCGAGACCGGGCGCATCCGCCTGCCGGAGCGCACCGGCGACGTCTTCCACGGCTTCGTCCCCGGCATCGCGGCCGGCCGGCGCTATGGCCTGCGCGCGCACGGTCCCTGGGACCCGCGCCAGGGCCATCGGTTCGACGCCTCGAAACTGCTCGTGGACCCGTACGCGACGGCCCTGGACCGGCGCTTCGCGCTGCACGCCTCGCAGTCCAGCGTGCAGCCGGGCGGACGCGGTCCCGATGGCACGGACAGCGCCCCGTTCATGCCGAAGGCCATCGCCGGCCCGGCGCTTGCGCCACCCCGGACGGCGAGGCCGTGCGTGCCCTGGGACCGCACCGTCCTCTACGAGATGCACGTGCGCGGGTTCACGAAGACCCATCCCGGCGTGCCGGCGCCGCTGCGCGGCACGCTCGCCGGCCTGGCGCAGCCGGCCGCGATCGCGCACCTCGCCGGCCTGGGGGTGACCACGGTCGAACTGCTGCCCATCGCCGCCTGGATCGACGAGCGCCACCTGCCCCCCCTCGGGCTCCGCAACTACTGGGGCTACAACCCGGTCGCCTTCCTCGTCCCGGATCCGGCGCTGGCCCCCGGCGGGATGGCCGAGCTCGCGGCCTGCACCGACGCGCTGCACGCCGCCGGGATCGAGGTGGTGCTGGACGTCGTCTTCAATCACACGGGCGAGAGCGACGAGCATGGCCCGACGCTGTCGCTGCGCGGCCTCGACAACGCTACCTACTACCGCACGCTGCCCGGCCAGGGCGAGCGCTATGCCAACGACGCGGGGTGCGGCAACACGCTGGCGCTCGAGCGCGCGCCGGCCCTGCGCCTCGTCCTCGACGCGCTGCGCCACTTCGCGCGCGCCGGCGGCGTCGACGGCTTCCGCTTCGACCTCGCCACGACGCTGGCCCGCCGCGCCGATGGCTTCGACCCGGCCGCACCCTTCCTGCAGGCCATCGGCCAGGATCCCGTGCTGCGCGGGCTCAAGCTCATCGCGGAACCGTGGGACATCGGCCCCGGCGGCTACCGGCTGGGCGCCTTCCCCCCGGCCTGGGGCGAGTGGAACGACCGCTACCGCGACGCCGTGCGGCGCTACTGGCGCGGCGACGACGCGATGACGGGGGAACTCGCCACGCGCCTGGCCGGATCCGCGGACATCTTCGCCGCAAGGTCGCGCCCGCCGTCGCGCTCGATCAATTACCTCGCCGCGCATGACGGCTTCACCCTTGCCGACCTCGTCTCCTTCCAGCACAAGCGCAACGACGCCAACGGCGAGTCGAACCGCGACGGGACGACCGACAACCTGTCCTGGAACCACGGCGTGGAGGGCCCCTCCGGCGACCCCGCCGTCATGGCCGCGCGCAGCCGCGACGTGCGCGGGCTCCTCGCGACCCTCCTGCTGTCGCGCGGCACGCCGATGCTCGCCATGGGCGACGAGCTGGGCCGCACGCAGGGCGGCAACAACAACGCCTACGCGCAGGACAACGCGCTTTCCTGGATCGACTGGGGAAACGCCGACGGCGCGCTCGCCCGCTTCGTCGCGGCCCTCGTGGCCCTGCGCCGCGACCACCCCGCGCTGCGCGCCGACCGCTGGCTGGCGGGCCGGCCGTGCGACGCGAGCGGCATCCCGGACGTCGAGTGGCGGCATCCGGAAGGACGCGCGATGGACGCGCACGACTGGTCGCATCCGCACGGGCGCTGCCTCGCCGCCGTCCTCTACGCCCCGGCCGAAGGCGGACGGCCCGCCGACCGCGTCGCCGCGGGCCTCAACGCCGGGCGCTCGGAAGTCCGGGTGCGCTGGCCCGATGCCCGCGCCGGCTTCCAATGGGTCGCGGCCGTCGACACCTCGCAGGGCGCGGGCGTCCCGGCGGACCCCTCGGTGCCCGCGAGCCTGCCGTCGCGTTCGGTGGTGGTCCTCGTCGAGAAGCCTTCGCCGTGATCGCCACGCCCGCCGGCTTCACCCCCCTCCTCGCGCCGGTGGCACACCCCGCGCCCCTCACCTTCGTGTTCCGCGGCGGCGCGATCCTGCTGCGCGAAGGCGGGGCACCGGCCGATGACGGCGAACTCGCGCCCCTGGGCCTCGCCCCGGAAGCGATGCTGCCCGTGGGGCTGCTGGCGGGCCGCTACTGCCGGGCGACGTGGGTGCCGGAAGCGACCCCGGCGCCCCCCGGCCTCGCCTTCGCGACCCTGCGCTCGATCTTCGTCGACGGCGACGAAACACTGGCCGCCGTGGCGGGGCGCGCCTGGCAGATCGCCGATTGGGCGCGCACGCACCGCTTCTGCGGCGCCTGCAGCGGGTCGATGCACGCCCTCGCCGGGGAGCGCGCGATGAAGTGCGCGGCGTGCGGGCACTCGGCCTACCCGCGCATCTCCCCCGCGATGATGGTGCTGGTGAAGCGCGGGCCGGAGATCCTGCTCGCCAGGCACCATCGCGTCTCGGCCATCCACACGGCGCTCGCCGGGTTCCTCGAGGCCGGCGAATCCATCGAGGAGGCGGTGCACCGCGAGGTGCACGAGGAGGTCGGGCTGCAGGTGAAGGACCTGCGCTACTTCGCGAGCCAGTCGTGGCCTTTCCCGCACTCGCTGATGATCGCCTTCACCGCCGAGTACGCGGGGGGCGAGGTGCGGGTGGATCCCGCCGAGCTGCTGGAGGCGCGCTGGTTCGGGCCGGGCGACGCCATGCCGAAGCTGCCGATGCGCCGCTCCGTCGCGCGCGCGCTGATCGACGCGAACATACCCCGCTGAGGGATAGGGTCATTGGGTCATTCGTGATAGGCTGCTTCGCGAAGCCGGGCGTCCGGTGCGGCCCGCCGCCGCGCCGGGAAGATCACACCGGTCCCGCAAGGGGGGGAACGTCATTTCGAAGGTTCCGCAGTCCGCGCGCTGGCGACCGGCCGGCCGCGCCATCCGCGCGCAGTTCCTCGTCGCCGAGGGCGAGTCCGGTCCGGCCCTGTATTTCCTGGGACTCTTCTTCGTCCTCGGCACCGGGTTCGCGCTCGGCCGCGGCTCGGCCGGCTCCCTCTTCGTCCAGCGCTTCGGCGTCGGATACCTCCCGCACGCCTACGCCGCCCTCGCCGCCACCATCGCCCTGGCGAGCTTCGCCTATGCGGCCGTCGCCGACCGCGTCCGGCCGGACCGCCTGCTGGCGGCCCTGCTCGCCGCGCTGGCGGCCCTTCTCGTGCCACTCTGGGCCGCCATGGCGTGGTCGGGCATCGCGCTGGCGTACCCCGCCTACTTCGTCGCCTTCCACGCCCTGTCCGAGATCCTGCTGCTGCAGGCGATGCTGTACTTCGCCATGAGCTTCGACAACGCCCAGTCGAAGCGGCTGCTGCCCATCGCCCTCGCCGGGCTGCAGGCCGGCGAGATGGGCGGCGGGCTGGGGCTCACCGCGCTCGCCTCGCGCGTGCCGATGCAGCACGTGGCGGTGCTTTGGTGCGCGTTCCTCGCGCTGGCCGCCGGCCTCGTGCTCACCCGCCACATCGGGGGGGGGCACGCGCCGCACATGAGCCCGGCGCGCCGGTCGTCGCGGCCGTGGCGCGCCGCCGCCGCGCAGGTCGCGCAGGGCATGCGCTTCTCGCGTTCCTCCCCCCTGCTGCGGAACCTCGCGCTCGCCACGCTCTTCATGGTGGTCGCCGTGCACGTGCTCGAGTTCGCGTCCTTCGTGATCTACGCACGCGCCTTCCGCACCGAGGAGGAGCTGGGCATCGTCTTCGGCCTCCTCACGTTCACCTGCGGCGCCACCACGCTCCTCGTCCAGCTCTTCTTCTCCGGGAAGTTGCTGCGGCGCTACGGCGTGCGGGCGATGAACCTTGCCTTCCCCCTCGGCCTGCTCGCCGCCTTCGCGGCCCTGGCCGCGGGCTTCCGCGTGCACGCGGCGCTGGCCGGCTCGTTCGCGCACCGCACCCTGATGCCCGCGATGCGCAACCCGTCGCGGGCCCTGCTCTTCCAGGCGCTGCCCGACCACATGCAGGGCCGCGCGCGCGCCCTGTCCCTGGCGGTGGTGATGCCCGTGGGAATCCTCCTGGCCGCCACCGCCGCGCGCGCCGTCCCGCCGGCAGCGCAGGCGTGGCTGCTGCCGCTGGCCGGCCTCGCCGCCGCCGCCGGCTACCTCCTGTTCTCCGTCGCGACCAACCGCGCCTATCCCGCGGCCCTGCTCGACACCCTGGGCGAGCGGCTGTTCGTGGCGCGCGGACACCTCGGCCGCCTCGACCCGCTGCGCGACCGCGCCTTCCTCGAGAAGCTCGCGGAAGGCCTCCGCCACTCCGACGACGAGGTGGCGCTCGCCTACGCGCATGCGCTGGCGGAGGCGATGCCCGCGGAGGCCTGGCGGCCCATCGTGATGCGCGCGCGCGGCGCAAACCCCGCCGCGCGGGACCGCATGGTGCGGCTCGTCGCCGGCCAGATGCCGGCGGCCCAGCGGTCGATGCTGCGCGAACTCGTCGACACGGGGGATCACCACCAGCGCGCCACGCTGCTGTCGACGCTGTTCGCCGCGCGCGATCCCGACTCGCGCGACCGCGTCGAGAAGTGCCTCGCCTCGGACAATCCGCGCCTCGTCGCCTGCGGGATCCAGGGCGCCCACGACTACGCGATCGAGGCCCTGCTGCCGGCGGCGCGCGCGCAGTGGCGGCAGCTCCTGGAAAGCCCCCTGCCGGCCCGGCGGATGGCGGGACTCGACCTGGCGCGGGCGCGGCCGGAGCCGGAACTTCTCGGGCTCGTGCTCGAGGCGACCGGCCACGCGGACGCGCGCGTGCGCGGCACGGCGCTCGCCACCATCGCGCAGTACGCCGACATTGCCGGCGGCGCCCTCGTCGATTGGGTCAGGACCCGCCTGTCGTCCGCCCAGCCCGACGAGCGCGCGACGGCGCTGCGCTGCGCCACGGATCTGCCCGAGGCCGAGCGCCTGGCCTGCGCGCAGGCCGCGCTGGGCGACGCCCATCCGCGCGTGTCGGCCGCGGCGGTGCAGCTGCTGGCGGACCACCACGGGCCGGCCTTCGCCGACGCCGCCTTCGACCTGCTGGCGGACGACTCCCTGCCGCTGCGCGCCCAGCGGGCGCTTCTCGCCTGGCTCCTCGACAACGCCGCGCCGCAACGGCGCATCGCCGGCTACGCGATGCGTCGCTCGCAGGAAGCCCTCGCGCTCGCGACCACGCTGCAACGCCTGCGCTGCGCGCCCCCCGAGCGGGAGCCGCCCTGGACGCGCAGCCTCCTCGCGACGGCGCTCGAGGAGCGGGCGATCGAGTGCGCCGACCTCGCCCTGCTGGCCCTGGAGGCGCTGGAGGACGAGACCACCGTCGCGCGCATCCGCGCCGCAGTCACCAGCCGCGACGCCCGCCACCTCGCCCGCGCCGTCGAGGCCATGGAAGGGCTGCGCCAGCACGAGACCGGGCTGGCGCTGCGGCGCACGCTGGAGTCCCTGCGCGGCGACGCCCCCCTGGACACCCCGGCGACCGCCGGCCCGGAGACCTTCGCCCAGATCGTGGACTACCTCTCGCAGTACCCGGACGCCCTCCTGCGCGAGTGCGCCCGCTGCGGCCAGCGGCTTTCCGCCGGGGAGGCCGCCGCATGACGGTTCGCGACCCCTACGAGGGCCTCGTGCTGCTGAAGGCCACGCCGACGTTCTCGGCGGTGGCGCTGGCGGACCTTCGCATCGTCGCGCAGGAACTCGACGAGGACGTCTGCTACGCGGGCGAGTTCGTCTTCGAGGAGGGCGATCCCAGCGACCGCATGTTCATCATCGCCTCGGGCAAGGTGGGGATCTCCATCCGCGGCGCCTCCGCGCCCGGCGAATTCGTCTCGGTGCTCGGGCCCGGCGAGAGCTTCGGCGAGATGGGTCTCATCGACGACCTGCCGCGCTCGGCGACCGCGCACGCGCTGGCCGAGACGCGCCTGCTCGCGCTCGAGAAGCACCGGCTGCGCGGCCTCATGGCCTGTTACCCGGGCCTCGCGCTCGGCCTGCTGCGGGGCCTGAGCCTGCGCCTGCGGCAGACGAACGAACTGATGCTGCGCCTGAAAGCGAAGAGCGAAGGCAAGGAGGAAAAATGATGCGAAAGACAGTGGCGACGGCGATCTGGGTGTTGGGCGCGGCGGGCGGCGCGGCATCATGCCTGGCGGCCGACGCGCTGCCCGGCGGCAAGGACAGCCTGCCGATGTCCTCGCCCCACCGCATCGACCTCGGCTTCTTCGACATCCACGTGTGCAACTGGAGCGACCGGCCGATGTTCTTCATGGCGCTCTTCTCGACCACGCGCTTCGACGAGATCGCGAAGGTCGAGGTGCTCGATGCCGACGGGCGGGCGCTGGGAGAGCTCGACCTCGGCAAGTACCGCATCAACAAGGCGCCCGGCAAGCCGGAGAAGCGCGTCTTCATCAGCCAGATCCCCGTGCCCCAGGGCGCCAAGGATGGCTGGTACAGCGCCCGCGTGACCGACCGCGCCGGCAAGCAGTCGGTGGCGCGCGACTTCGTGGTGCTGGCCCCGCTGCCGATCGTGACCGGCGCGCAGCCGAAGCCCGATGCCGACGACATCCCGCTGCCGAAGGAGCTGCGCTGGAACGCGGCCGCAGGCGCCAAGCACTACCAGGTGTTCATCCAGGACCTGTGGGACGGCGAGAAGCTCATCTACACTTCGCCGCTGCTCGACGAGCCGCGCGTGCGCCTGCCCGAGGGCCTGCTCAAGCCGGGCGGCATGTACGCCTGGCGCGTGCACGCGCGCGACGTCAACGAGCACGAGCTGCTCGGCGACTTCAACCACGGCTCCCTCGGCCCGCCGATGAAGTTCTCCGTCGCGCCCTGACCGGCCGCCGGAGGCCTGAACCAAAGGACAGGACCCGGCCCGCGGCCGCTTTGCTACCATTTGGCGCCGAAAAGGGCGCCGAAAAGGGGTCAGATCCCTTTTCCTTCGTGGGCGAGCGCTTTCCGCCCTTGACGCCCATGCGCGCGGGAAAAGGGATCTGACCCCTTTTCGCCCCCCCCCATTCGAACGACCCTTAAAGGACCTGTCCCATGGATATCCAGTCGATGGTCGACTCCGCGAAGCCCGCCTTGACGGCCATCGGCCTCAAGGTGCTCGGCGCGATCGTCATCTACATCATCGGCCGCTGGCTGATCGGCATCGCCGGATCCCTCATCCAGAAGGCGCTGGAGCGCCAGAAGATCGAGCCGACGGTCATCCGCTACATCGGCAACATCCTCGCGGTGGCGCTCAACGTGTTGCTGGTGGTCGGCATCCTCGGCTACTTCGGGGTGGAGACCACCTCCTTCGCCGCCCTCGTCGCGGGCCTGGGCGTGGCCATCGGCGCGGCCTGGTCGGGGCTCCTCGGCAACTTCGCCTCCGGCGTGTTCATCCTCGTGCTGCGCCCCTTCAAGGTGGGCGACTACGTGCTCGCGGGCGACGTCGAGGGCACGGTTCGCGCCGTGGGCCTCTTCAGCACCGCGATCGACACGCCCGACAACGTTCAGACCTTCGTCGGCAACGGCAAGATCATGGCGGGCACCATCAAGAACTTCTCGACCAATCCCTTCCGCCGCGTGGACCTGACGGCGCAGCTCAACCACGCGGTCGACCCGCACGACGCCATCCGCCGACTGAAGGAGGCGCTGCCGCGCATCGCCAACGTGGTGGGGAGCCCCGCCCCGGACGTGGAGATCATCGCCTTCAACGAGCGCGGGCCCGTCCTCGCCGTGCGGCCCTACGTCCACACCGACCACTATTGGCAGGTGTACTTCGACACCAACAAGGCGATCCGCGACACCTTCGGCGCGGCCGGCTACCCGGTGCCGGAGGCGCACCTGCACCTTCGCCAGAAGTCCGCCTGACGAAACCCAACGGCCAGCGGTGACTGGCACGTGCCGGACACGTGTCAGACACCGCGCAGCAGGAGGTCCCCGTGCTGAAGAGTCTCCTGGCGACGGCGCTGGTCGCCTTCGCCACCGCCGCCGCGGCACAGCCCGCCCCCCAGCCGGCCGCGCCCGCCGCCGGCGCCCCCCCGGCGCAAGCCCCGCGCAAGCTCAACATCGCGAACAAGCCCTGGCAGGGCGACTTCGACCGCATGCTCGAGCGGCGCATGATCCGCGTGGCCGCCCCCTACAGCCGCTCGCTCTACTTCAACGACAAGGGACGCGAGCGCGGCCTCGCCGCGGACCTTGTCCGCGACTTCGAGCAGTGGATCAACCGGAAATACGCGAAGCAGCTGGGCAAGCGCCCCGTCACCGTCTACCTCTACCCCGCCACGCGCGACAAGCTGCTGCCGGAGCTGGGCGAGGGACTCGCGGACATCTCCATCGGCAACCTGACGGTGACCGAGGAGCGCCTGAAGACGGTGGATTTCGTCGCGCCCGACGACCAGGCGAGGATGGACGAGATCCTCGTCGCCGGCCCCACGGCCCCCCCCGTGGCGACGATCGGCGACCTGTCCGGGAAGACCGTTCACGTCCGCGAGGCCTCCAGCTACCACGCAAGCCTGCAGGCGCTGAACGGGCGTCTGCGCCAGGAAGGCCGGCCCGAGGTGAATCTCATCCGGGTCCCGGACGCGCTCGAGGACGAGGACATGCTGGAATTGATGAATGCCGGCCTCATCGGGCTGATGGTCGTCGACGACTGGAAGGCGAAGATGTGGGCGCAGGTGCTGCCGAAGATCAAGGTGCGCGCCGACATCGTCCTTCGCGACGATGGCAAGACCGGATGGGCCATCCGCAAGGGCAGCCCGAAGCTCGCCGCCGAGATCGAGGACTTCCACGTCGGCTGGGTGCGCAAGCACGGCCTGCAGCGCACGCGTCTCGCGAGCTACATGAAGCGCGTGAAGAGCCTCAAGGACCCCACCGGCAGCGACGAGTGGAAGCGCTTCGGCGAAACGCTGGTGCTGTTCGAGAAATACGGCAACCGCTACGGCTTCGACCCGCTGATGCTGGCCGCGCAGGGCTACCAGGAGTCGCAGCTGAACCAGGAGGCGAAGAGCCACGTCGGCGCCATCGGCGTGATGCAGCTCATGCCCGCCACCGGCGCGGAGATGAAGGTCGGCGACATCAAGGCCATCGAGCCCAACATCCATGCCGGCGCGAAGTACATGGACCAGCTGATGACGAAGTTCTTCCCGGACGCGAACTTCAGCCCGGGCAACCGCCCGCTGTTCGCCTTCGCGAGCTACAACGCGGGCCCGGGCAACATCTCCAAGTGCCGCAAGGAAGCCGCAAAGCGCGGCCTGGACCCGGACAAGTGGTTCAACAACGTGGAAATCGTCGTGGCCGAGAAGATCGGCACCGAGACGACGACGTACGTGCGCAACATCTACAAGTACTACGTCGCCTACCGCCTGACGCTGGAAGCGCGCGAGCAGGCCGACAAGGCGCGCAGGCAGGTCGCGCCTGCCTGACGCCCTCCGAAAAGGTCAGCCCCGCTGCTGCTTCTTCAGCTTCTTGGCTTCCTTCCTTTCCTTCGGGGTCTTCTGCGGCTCCTTCATCTTTTTCTTCTCGGTGTTCTTGTCCTTGTTGTGGCTCATGTCGATTTCCTCCGCTCTTTGAGGGGGCCGACGCAACGGCGTCATCGCCAGTTTAGGGCATCGCGGGCCGCCGCGAGGGCGTTTGCGCGATCATGCCGCACCCGCGCGGGCGGTCACCTTGCAGGCGTGCAGTTCCAGCCCCGCGATGGACAGCGTCATCGGCTCCAGGGCGTACCGCGCCGGGTCCAGGCCACGCGCCACCTCCTGCGTGGTGAGGACCTCGTTGGCCCGCGCGATGTCCTCGCCCAGCTTGTGGGCGATGTTCACCGGGTCGCCGAAGGCGTCCTTGCCGGGGATGAGGAGCAGGCGGCCGAAGTCGATGCCGATGCCGACCGTGAGGATGCGCCCCTTGGGCCCCTCGGCGCCGGCCTTCGCGATCGCCTCGTTGATCGCGATCGCCGCCGCCACCGCCTGCCGGCTCTCCGGAAACACGGCGAGGACGTTGTCCGCCACGCACTTGACCAGGTCGCCCCCATGGTCCTCGATGAGGGGGAGCACGAGCCGCTGCACCCGGCGGATCTCGCACAGGTGGGCGACGATGCCGCTGCGGCGCACCGACAGCGAGAAGCCGGACATGTCCAGGGCCAGCACCGCGCGCTCGGCCTCGAAGGCATTGCGGATGCGCTCCTCGGCGGCCGCACGAGCCTCCGGGGGTGCCTGCAACATCTCGTCGATCAGGAAGTAGAAGGATTCCATGGCGCGATATTACCTCCGCCCGGCGTGCGGGAGCCCGTTCCCCGTGCCGGCGTGCGGCTCGAACAGCGCCCGGATGTCCACGCGCGCCCGCAGCCTCGCCGCGAGAAGATACATCCCGCCGATCTTGCGGTACAGGAAGAGCACGTCGGCCGGCGGGGAGCGCCAGAAAGGCTTCTCGGCGCCCAACGTCAGCCCCGCGTCACGCATGCGCGCCGGCAGGTCCGAGCCGCCGAAATCATAGGCTCCCCCGTGGCGCAGCGGCTCGCAGGCCTGGATCACCAGTTCCACCACCTCCCGGCGCTGCCGCGCGTCCATGCCGGCCCCGAAGTAGCCGATGTCCGCGGCCGCCGCCTCGACCGCATGCCGGTCCCTGCGCGCCCCGCCCGTGAAGAGCCTCCGGTGCGCCTCGACCTGCGCCTTGGGATACGCCCGCGTCGCGCCGAAATCGAGCAGCACCAGCCGCCGCGACCCGGGGTCGTAGCGATAGTTGGCGAAGTTCGGGTCGGTCTGGACCAGCCGGAAATCGAAGATCTCGCGAAACATGAGGCCGAGCAGCAGCGCAACCACCCGGTCCCGCTCGGCCTGCCGCGCGGCCTGCAGCGACTCCAGCGGCACGCTCTCCACGAACGACATGGCGAGGATGCCCCGGGTGGTGAGGTCCGGGTACACCTCGGGGAGGAGCAGGTCGCGATCCCCCGCGAGCAGCCGCCGGAAGCGCGCCAGCTGCTCGCCCTCGCGCATGTAGTCCGCCTCTTCGCGCAGCTGCCGCTTCGCCTCCTCGAGGACGGGGCGCAGGTCCAGCCCGGGCGGCAGCAGGCCGGAGATGCGCAGCAGCGCGGCGACGTTGTCGACATCGCTCGAGACGCTCCGGCTCACGCCGGGGTACTGCACCTTGATCGCGAGCCTGCGCCCGTCCTTCGTCCGCGCGGCGTGCACCTGCCCGATCGAGGCGGAGGCCACCGGCTCGTCGTCGAAACGCTCGAATCGATCCTGCCACCCCCGGCCCCAGTTCGCGCCGAGCACCTTGAGGAGCTGCCGCCGCGGCATGGCACGGGCGTCGGCGCGCAGGGAAGCAAGCAGGTCGGAAAACTCCCTGGGCAGCAGGTCGCCCGCATCCATGGAGAGGAGTTGCCCGACCTTCATCGCCGCGCCGCGCATCTGCGCAAGCTGGTTGCCCAGCCGGCGCACGTTGGCCGGCGTGAGCAGGAGGTCGCTCACCTTCGGCCGCTTGCCTTTCGAAAGCTGCCGCACGCCTTCCGCCACCATGCCGGCGGCGATGCCGGTCGCGAGCGTCCCCAGGCGCGCGAGGCGCGACACGCGCGTGCTCGGAACCCCGGACGCGCGGTTGTCCATGGCCCCGGCGGCCCGCTTGCGAAGCGGGTCTTCAGAGGCCAAGCATCCACCCTGCCACGCCGCTGGCGACGACGACCAGCCACGGCGGCGCCTTGGCGAACATCAGCGCGGCGTAGGCCGCGAGCGCCAGGCCGCCTTCGCGCAGCCCGTGGATCGCGCTCGTCCACACCGGATCGTAAAGCGCCGCCACCAGCAGCCCCACGACCGCCGCGTTGACGCCGGCCAGGGCGGCCTGCGCACGGACGTTGCGGCGGAGCGCCTCCCAGAAGGGCAGCGCGCCCGCCACGAGCAGGTAGGCCGGCAGGAAGATCGCGGCCAGGCACAGGGCGCCGCCGGCCCAGCCCGTCACCTCGCCGTCCAGCGACGCCCCCAGGTAGGCGGCGAAGGTGAAGAGCGGACCCGGCACGGCCTGCGCGGCGCCGTATCCGGCCAGGAACGCCTCGTTGCCCACCCAACCGGGCGGCACCACCGCCCACTGCAACAGCGGCAGCACGACGTGCCCGCCGCCGAACACCAGGGCCCCCGCGCGAAAGAACGCGTCCACGAGTTCCACCGCGCGGCCCGCCCCGAGGCGCGCGAGCAAGGGCAGCGCGACCAGCAGGACGAAGAAGAGGCCAAGCGACCCAAGCGCGGCACGCCGGCCGACAGCGATGGGAAGCGGGTCGTGGACGCTCGCCTGCGCCGGCCGGAACAGGAGCAGCCCGGCCACGCCGGCGGCCGCGATCACGCCCAACGGCGTCCATGCCGACGGAAAGAGCGACGCGAACCAGCAGGCGACCACCATCATGGCGATGCGCGACCCGTCGATGCAGAGGCTCCGGGTCATGCCCCAGACGGCCTGCGCGACGACGGCCACCGCCACCACCTTGAGGCCGTTCAGGACGCCGGCCGGAATCCGGTCGCCGAACTCGCCGACACCCAGGGCGAACAGCACGAGAAGGATGGCGGAAGGCAGGGTGAAGCCCGCCCACGCGGCGAACGCGCCGGCGTAGCCCGCCCGCGAGAGGCCGAGGGCCATGCCCACCTGGCTGCTGGCGGGACCCGGGAGAAACTGGCAGAGAGCCACCAGGTCGGCGTAGGCCCGCTCGCCCAGCCACCGCCGCCGGGACACGAACTCCTCGCGGAAGTAGCCGATGTGGGCGACCGGGCCGCCGAAGGAGGTGAGGCCCAGGCGCAGGAACGCGAGGAAGACAGGCAGGGCGCCTCGTGGCTCGTCGCGTTGATCTTCGGTCATCGATCCCCCGTGTCTCCTGGCGGGAGTTTACGGGTTGCGGTCGGCTGAATGCCTTCGCCCCTTGCCCCCCGATTGCCATCACAGTAAACTAGTCAGGTATCTAGTCACTTAACGCCATGAGGGTAGCATCATGCACGTCTGGCCCGTTCAGGACGCCAAAGCCCGCTTCAGCGAACTTCTGGACGCCTGCGTCAGTGAAGGTCCCCAGGTCGTCAGTCGCCGCGGTACCGAGACTGCCGTGCTGGTACCCATCGCGGAATGGCGCCGGCTTCAGGCAACTGCGCGCCCCTCCCTCAAGCAATTGCTGCTCGCCGATTCGGCCCGCGCCGACCTGCCGCTGCCCGGGCGCGGCAAGGCCCGGCGTCGCGCCGCGTCTCCGATCCGTTAGCCCCCATGTACCTGCTCGACACCAATGTCGTCTCGGAGCTTCGCCGGCCAAGGCCGCACGGGGGCGTGGTCGAGTGGCTCCGGTCGGTGGACGATTCGAGCCTGCACTTGGCCACCGTGACGCTCGGCGAAATCCAGGCCGGCATCGAACGGACCCGGGAACAGGATGCTGCGAAAGCCGCGGAAATCGAAGCCTGGCTTGACCTCGTATCCCAGTCCTACAACGTATTGCCCATGGATGGGCCGGCATTCCGCTGCTGGACAAAGTTCATGCATCGCAAGTCCGATGCTCTCTGCGAGGACGCGATGATTGCGGCAATCGCCAGCGTCAACGGGCTGACGGTGGTCATGCGTAACAGGGGCGATTTCGCCGCGTTCGGCGTGGCGATTCTCAACCCCTTCGGGTATCGGGGTCGTGAGAGTCGTGAGGGGACGTCGTGAGGGGACGCTACCCTGACCGTGCGCGGTCAGGGTAGCGTCCCCTCACGCAGTCGTCAGGCGGCCTTCCTTGCCTTGGCCGCGCCCTTCTCGAACGCGAACCCGCCCTTGCCGTAGTTCACGCGGACGGCATCCTTGGCGGCGAACCGGCCCTCGAGGATCTCCTTCGCGAGCGGGTTCTCGAGGGACTGCTGGATCGCCCGCTTGAGCGGC
>Ga0114939_10000563_pt1 | contig 30968 bp, 31 predicted proteins | sample AshMeaCrysSpring_FD_87196 | JGI IMG/M metagenome (GOLD analysis project Ga0114939, IMG submission 87196) | Groundwater microbial communities from Big Spring, Nevada to study Microbial Dark Matter (Phase II) - Ash Meadows Crystal Spring | ecosystem: Environmental > Aquatic > Deep subsurface >...
GAGATCACCTGGCCACCCGGCTGATCGAGGTCCACCCGGACCTCCATGCCGGGCCGGCCTGGCACGCGCATCGAGCCGAGGTCCAGGCGCGGCACGTCGGGGGCGTCCTCGGACTCGTCCCACGGCCCGTCCGGGCGCGCCGCGGGCCTAGAGGGCTCCGACGTGGCCTCCGCGGGGACGTCATCTTCGGGCCCGTCCTCCGCGGGCACGCCCTCGGCGGCTGGCCCCTCGGGCGGCACATCGGCCTCGCGGCGTCGCTTGAACACACTCACTCCCTGTCGTCCCGCTTGTCGTTGTGTCGGGCGGAAACGCCTCCGCCGCCAACCCCCGTGCTGCCAAACCCGCCTTCGCCGCGCATCGAGCCGGGAAGGGCGGACACCTCATGGAAGCGCGCATGCTCCACGCGCTGGACGACGAGCTGGGCGATCCGGTCGCCGCGGCGGAAGACGACGGGGTCCCGCGGGTCGAGGTTGACGACGCTCACCCGGATCTCGCCGCGGTAGCCCGCGTCGACCGTGCCCGGCGCATTGACGAGCGAGACGCCGTAGCGCACCGCGAGCCCCGAGTGCGGGTGCACAAAGGCCGCGTACCCGTCGGGCAGGGCCAGGGCGACCCCGGTCGGCAGCAGGGCGCGCTCGCCCGGATCGAGCGTGCAGTCGATGGCCGCGTGGAGGTCGGCGCCGGCGTCGCCCGGGTGCGCGTACGCCGGCAGCGGCAGCCCCGGGTCGAGCCGCACGACGAGCACATCCACCCTGGCCTCAGGCGTGCCGGTCATGGGTTCACCTCAAATCGATCCCCTAGGTCCAGGATGCCGCGGTCGCGCTGGGCGGCCTCGACGTCGGCAGGGCGGCCGTGGTCGACGAAGTGCTCCAGCCCCACGATCACGAAGAGCGCCGCCGCGGTGACGGCCAGCGGGCCGTCCGGGCTTCCCAGGCGGCCCTCGGCCCGGGTGAAGACCTTGCGGCCGGACACCCCGGTGATCTCGGCTCGGATGTGCAGCGTCTCCCCCACCGGGACCGGGCGGCGGAAGTCGGTCTCCAACCGGCCGGTCACCGCCGGGCGGCGAAGCAGCCAGTTCAAGGCCCCCAGCGCCTCGTCGAACGCCAGCGCCAGCATGCCGCCGTGCGCCAGCCCGGGCGCCCCCTGATGGTGGTCGGTGACCTCGAACGTGGCGGTGAGGCTGAGTCCGTCGCCCGCGGTGACCCGCATGTGCAGGCCGCTTGGGTGGTCGTCGCCGCACCCGACGCACCAGCGGTAGTGCGCCGCGATCGGCTCGCCGGGCGCGGGGGCGTCGGGATGCCGCGGCGGGAGGACCGCGTCGTCGGGCGGCAGGGTCGGCAGCGCCGCGCGGACCGGGATCCGCGCCGCCGCCTCGTCGGGACCGCTCACGAGGGCCGAGCCTACGCCCGGCGTGCGGCTAGACGTCCGTTGGCATCGCAGCCGTGCCCGCCTTCATCCGCTCGCGGAACGAGCCGGTCGGGAACTCCCGGTCGCGCAGCTTGAGGAAGAAGTCCCGCAGGGTGGCCGTGCCGTACGGAGGGGCGATGTGGTCGACGACCGACCAGTACTTGGCGGCGTCAAGGTAGAACGCCACGTTGCGCATCGCCGGGTAGACCTTGCCCATGCGCCGCAGCCGGCGCGTCTTGGCGTCCCACGCGGTGAGCGCCTCGACCTCCCACTGCGGCTCGCGCCCGAGGACCTCGAACATCATCTCGCCGGCCGACCGGATGCTCACCACGTTGTCGGCAACCCAGGGCCCGCCGACGGGCAGCACCCTGGAGTACTGCTCGGGGTCGAACAGCGCGTTGACGAGGAACTCGGAGAGGTCCTCGCGCGCGATCGGGTTGCTCAGCGCGTACTCGCCGTGGTCGAAGATGCGGTACGGGCGTCCGTGCTTGACGTCGCCGAAGTTGACCGAGAGGTACGGGAAGTATGCGGTGGGCCGCACGATCGTCCAGTCGATGCCGCCGTGGTGCCCGCCGATCAGCTCGCCCTCGACCTGCAGCTTGTAGATCTGCGGCAGCAGTTCGGGGCGGTAGCAGCCGTAGTCGCTGACGTGGATGAACTGGCGGGCCCCGTGCGCCGCGGCGGACCGGATCCCGTTGGTGACCGCCGTGTAGTCGACCCGGCGGCACTCCTCGGGGTCGTTGGGCCGGCGGCTGCTCAGCAGCGAGATGACGGCCTGGATCGGCAGCCGCTCGAAGACCCGCTCGACGTCGGCCGGCTCGACGGGGTCGCCGACAAGCACGTCGGCGCCGCCGAACTCCGGCAGCGTCGCCGACGCCGGATCCCGGGTGAGCACGACCGGGTGGTAACCGCGACGCGCCAGCTCGGGCACCAGCGCGCGCCCGATGTAGCCGGTGCCCCCAAGCACGAGGACGTTCTCGCCGTGGCCCTCCCCCCGGGCGCCGACGGCGTACGTGTGGCGGGTGGGCGACTCGCCCAGCAGCCGCGCGCGCAGCTGTTGGGTGTGGGCCAGGGCGTCCCCGGCGTCGATGGTGGCAATCGTGCTGATCGGCATGTTCAAACCCCCTGCGCGTAGCGTAGCCGTGTGGACGGGGTGCGGTACGAGGAGCGCCTCTGGGCGCCGACCTGGATGTGGGTCGCCGCGACGCTCCTCACCCTGACCGTGGGAGTGGCGTACGGCGTGCCGCTCGGCCTGCGGTGGGGGGCCTTGGCGTTCGTTGTCGTCGGGGGCGGGTTGGCCTGGCTGCTCATCGGCTCCGCCACGCGGATCCAGGTCGGCCGCGAAGGGCTGGCCGCCGGACGGGCCCTGCTGCCGCCGGCCGCCATCGGGGCCGCGACGCCCCTCGACGCCGAGGACGCCCAGGCCCTCCGCGGCCCGAAGTGCGACGCCCGGGCCTACCTCGTCCTGCGTGGCTGGGTGCGCACCGCCGTACGCGTCGAGGTGGGCGATCCGGCGGATCCCACGCCGTACTGGTACGTCTCGACCCGGCGCCCCGAGGAGCTCGCGGCGGCACTCGCCGAGATCCGGCCGACCTAGGCCCGGCTGACGTGCGCCCCCGCCATGGGGCATGCTGCCGCTAGGTGCGCCGGACGGCCGCCGTTGTCATTGATCGACAGGAGACCGCGCGGATGGCGGGCAACCGAGGGATCGACCCCATCGATATCGCCGCGGCGTTGGTGGCCACCATGGTGGCGCGCAAGGGCCTGGAGATGGTCTGGGTGGCCAGCACCGGCCGCCGCACCCCCAACTCGGTGACCGATCCGCACGAGGCCGGCATGGGAGAGGCGCTCGCGTTCGCCGCGGCCACCGGGGCCACCCTCGCGATCGCCCGCACCTTCGCCACCCGCAAGGTCAGCGAGCGCCGCGCCCGCACCCGGGCAGCGGTCGACGCGCGCGACGCGGTCTAGTTCAACGAGGCGGGCGGGCCAGATGGCCCGAGCACCCCGCGGACGACCCGGCCGGTGATTCCCCCGGTCAGGGGCCGCCGGCGCCGCAGGTCGATACGGATGGTGTCGGCGATCCGCTGCGTCTCGCGGCGGTTGGCGCCGGCCGCCAGCACGGCGCCGACGAAGAGCGGGAACACCGTCCACACCGAACGACGGGTGCGGCGGGCCATCGCTGAGGTGACCCCGCGGCGGCCGGCCGAGCTGAGGATGGCCACCGCGCTCGCCGGTCGGGCCAGGTCGACCCCGCGGCGGTTGGACCACGCCGCGGTGTAGGCCGCGGCGCGCTGGGCGGGGGTGCCGCCGACGCCCACGCCGTACACCTCATGCAGCTCGGCGACCAGCTTCACCTCGATCGCGGCCACGAGCAGCGTCTCGGCCGCCAGCTCCAGCGGGATCAGCGCCATGGACAGCGGCAACAAGAAGTGCAAGGCGGCCATCGAGCCCCCGGCGGCCCCCACCGTCGTGGTGGCCCGGACCGCGTTGCGCACCAGGGCGTCGGCGAGAGGCTCGCCGGAGATTCCGTGGTGCGCCTCCAGGGTGGCCCGGTCGCGCAGGGGCAGGTGGGGGGCGATGTCGATCAGCACCTGCCCGAGCCAGCGGCCGCTGGCGACGGCGGCGGTGCCGGCGGTCTTGGCGGAGGCGGCGAGCGCCCGGCTGAGATCGGCGGCGAGCTTGCTGCGGACCGTGGGGTCGAGGGGCGCGCCCCCCGCGGCCTCACCGGTGTGTCCGGCCGTGAGCTGGGCGACCAGGCGGGCGACCTCGTCGTTCGGGTCGGCGGCCTGGCCGCCGCCAGCCTCGCTGCGGCGGGAGCGCACGCTCAGGCCGCGCACTCCCGGCACACCGGCTGGCCGGTCTCCGACGACAGCTGGCTGCGGTGGTGGACCAGGAAGCACCGGGTGCAGGTGAACTCGTCGGCCTGGCGCGGGATCACGCGGACCGAGAACTCCTCGTTGGACAGGTCGGCACCCGGCAGCTCGAGCGTCTCGGCCAGCTCGGCCTCGTCCACGTCGACGACGCCGCTCTGCGCTTCGGCTCGGCGCGCTTTGAGCTCCTCAAGGCTGTCCTCGGCGAGCTCGTCCGCCTCGGTCTTGCGCGGGGTGTCGTAATCGGTGGCCATCGTGCCCTCCGTGCCGGCTCGCCCGAGCCGTGCGTTGCGTGTGGTCAGCGTCTGGTGTCGTCGTGCGGTGGAGAGGTCGTGCTGGGCCACAACGCCGCGGGGGCAATGAATAGTCCCGCGGCGCAACTGGCCCCGAGCGCCGAATTGTGCCCCACCACGAGCCGCGTTGCACGCCAACCTCCGCACAACCCCCGCGTGACCTTCCCCACATCCCCTTTCGGCCCGGCCAGGACCTTCTGGCACAGTGGCGGAGCCCCGAACCCCGCAGGCCGTGCAGACCCGAAAGGAGCCGCGCAATGGCGCTGTACGCCCTGGGTGACCGCGTCCCGGAGATCCACCCGGAGGCGTTCGTCCACCCCGACGCCGTGATCATCGGCGCGGTGGCGCTCGGCCCCGAGGCGACCGTCTGGCCGACCGCGGTACTGCGCGGCGACCACGGGGCGATCCGGGTGGGGGCCCGCACCTCGATCCAGGACGGCACCGTCATCCACTGCACCTCGACCCTCGACACGGTCATCGGCGACGACTGCGTGGTCGGCCACAACGCCCACCTCGAGGGCTGCGTGGTCGAGGACGGCTGCCTGATCGGCTCCGGGTCGGTCGTCCTGCAGCGGGTCCTGGTCCGGTCGGGCGCCCTCGTGGCCGCCGGGGCCGTGGTCTCGCCGGGCACCGAGGTCCCCGCCCGCGCGATGGCCCTCGGCGTGCCCGCTCGGATCAAGCCCGACGCGGTAGAGCCCGGCTCGTTCGACCATGCCGTGGCCACGTACATCCGCAACAACCACTGGTATCGCCGGGACCTGCGCCGGATCGACTGAGGCCTACCCCCTCAGCCCGCCGGCGCGTCCCGGTAGCCGGGATCCCCTGCCTCGGCCAGCAGGTCGGCCAACCGGCCCATGAGCGCCGGGTTGGCCGCGAGGACCGGGGTGCCCTGCGGATCATCGCCGGCGCCGATCCGCAGCGCCGCGCCCGCCTCCGTGGCCACGACGCCGGCGGCCGCGTGGTCCCAGCGCTGGAGGCCGCGCTCGTAGTACGCGTCCAGCCGGCCGTCGGCCACGTGGCACAGGTCGATCGAGGCGGCTCCGGCCCGGCGGATGTCCCGCACCCGCGGCAGCACGTTCCGCACCACGTCGGCCTGCTGGGCCCGCCGTTGGGCCGAGTAGCCGAACCCCGTCCCCACCAGGGCTGCGGCCAGGTCGCGGCACTCCCCCGTGCGGATGGGATGCCCGCCGCGCCAGGCCCCGCCGCCCCTGGCGGCGACCCAGGTGGAGTCGAGTGCGGGTGCGTGCACGACGCCCACGACAGGTATCCCGTCGACCTCGGCGGCGACGCAGACGGCCCAGCCGGGCAGCCGGTAGAGGTAGTTGACCGTCCCGTCGAGCGGGTCGAGCACCCATCGGAGGCCGCTGCTCCCCTCGATGCCGGCCCCCTCCTCGCCGAGCACGCCGTCGTCAGGGCGCTCGCCCAAGAGCAGGTCCACCAGGAGCCGCTCGGCCGCCCGGTCCATCTGCGTCACCACGTCGGTCGGCGAGGACTTGGTGTCGACCGACAGCGTCTCGGGCCGATCGAGGAGCAGGTCCCCGGCGGCCCGGGCCGCGCGCTCGGCCAAGGCGAGCAGCGCAGCCAGGTCCACGTCGCCGCGGCTCATTCGCCGGCCCCCGCGATCACGGGCGCCGCGCCCCGCGGGTTGGCGCAGCAGCCCACGGCGCAGGCATCCGGCCAGGGGCCCAGCGGCGACAGCGCCCGGGCGGGCACGTCGGCCAGCCGCTCCAGGACGAGCTCGCGCAGCATCGCCACGAACTCCGGATCCGACCCGGGGGTGGCGGCCCGGGCGAAGGGCAGCCCGAGCCGGTCGGCCGCCTCCCGCGCCTGGGTGTCCAGGTCGTACACGACCTCGAGGTGGTCGCTCACGAACCCGATCGGGACGACGACGACCCCCCCTGCCCCCGCCGCGGCCAGCGCCTCGAGGTGGTCGACGATGTCCGGCTCAAGCCACGGCACCTGCGGTGGGCCCGAGCGCGACTGGAAGACGAGGTCGTACGGGCGGGCCCGACCCTCGGCGGCGGCGACGCCCTCGGCCACCAGCGCGGCCACGGCCTGGTGCTGGGCGACGTACGCGCCCTGCGGGGGCCGGGTGTCGGGCGGTCCGCTGGACTCCGCCATCGCCAGGGGCACCGAGTGCGTGGTGAAGACGAGGCGCGCCGCGTCCCGCGCCGGCTCGGGCAGCCTGGCCAGGGCCGCCAGGGTGGAGCGGATGAACGGCCCCACGAACCCCGGGTGGTCGAAGTAGGCGCGGACCTTGTCCAGCTCGGGGGCCCCCGCACCCACCTCGGCCCGCGCCGCAGCGAGGTTCTCCCGGTACTGCCGGCAGCCGGACCACGACGAGTACGCGCTCGTGACGAGCACCAGAGCCCGGCGCACCCCGTCGTCACGCATCTGCGCCAGGGCCTCGGCGAAGTACGGCCCCCAGTTGCGGTTGCCCCAATAGACCGGCAGGTCGATCCCGTGGGAGGGCAGGTCCCGCCGCAGCGCGGCCAGCAGCGCGCGGTTCTGGGCGTTGATCGGGGACACGCCGCCGAAGAGCGCGTAGTGCGCCCCGACCTCGACGAGCCGCTCGCGCGGGATGCCGCGTCCCCGGGTGACGTTCTCCAAGAACGGGACCACGTCGTCGGGGCCTTCCGGCCCGCCGAACGAGGCGAGGAGCAGGGCGTCGTATCGCACAAGGGCGATCCTGTCAGCGCAGATAGGTTCGTGCCGTGCCGAATGCCTACCTCGAGCTGCTCCGCACGCCCGGCGGGCCGGCCTTCTCGGCCGCGGCGTTCGTCGCGCGGCTGCCGATCAGCATGTACGGCATCGGCATCGTGCTGCTCGTCGAGGGCGAGACCGGCCGGTACGGCGTGGCCGGCGGCATCGCCGCCACGTTCATCCTGGCGGCCGCGTTCGGCCAGCCGCTGCTCTCGCGGCGGATCGACCGGCTCGGTCAGGCGCGTGCGGCCTTTCCCCTCCTCGCGGTGCACATCGTGGCCATGGCGGCGATGGTCTGGGCGGCGGCCGCAGACCAGCAGGCTGCGTTGATCGCGGCGGCCGCGGTGACCGGCGCCTCGCTGCCCAACTTCGGCGCCCTGGTGCGCGCCCGCTGGTCGCTGATCTACGGCGGCCGCCCGATGCTGCGCACCGCGTTCTCATTCGAGTCGGTCGTCGACGAGGCGGTCTTCGTGATCGGGCCGCCCCTCGTCACCGTCTTGGCGGTGGTGATCGGGGTCGGGCCCGCGCTGCTGTCGACCGTGGTGCTGGTGACCGTGGGCGGCACGGCGTTCCTGCTGCAGCGGGGCACCGAGCCGCCGCCGGCGCCAGCCGGCCGGCTTGAGGGGCCAGGCGCGCTCCGCAACCCAGGGATGCCCCTGCTCATGCTCGTGATGGCGTGCCTCGGCGGGGTGTTCGGCTCGGTGGAGGTCACCGCCGTCGCTTTCGCCGACGGGCAAGGCAGCGCCGGCGAGGCCGGGCTCATCCTGGCGAGCTACGCCTTCGCCAGCATGGTCGCCGGGATCACCTACGGCGCGCGCCACCCCACGGCGCCCCTGGACCGCCAGCTCCGGATCGGGTTGGCCGCGATGGCGGTGACCCTCATCGCGCTCCCCTTCGCCCCCACGACGCCGTGGCTGATCGGCGCCGTGCTGCTGGCCGGGGCCACGATCGCCCCGACCCTGATCGTCGGCTTCTCGCTGGTCGAGCGGCTCGTCCCCGACGCGCGGCTCACCGAGGGGCTCACGCTGATCTCGACCGCCCTGTCCTTGGGGGTGTCAGCTGGAGCGCTGGCCGCCGGCCAGGTGATCGACGGGGCCGGGGCGAGCAGCGCGTTCTGGGTCGCCACCGTCTCCGGCGGACTCGCGGCCGCGATCGTGCTCACCTGGGGCCGGACGCTGCGCGCACACGCCGAAGGCACGGCCGCCTGACGGCGCGCCGCCTCGCCTGAGCCGCCGGTCGGCGGGGATGCTGCCCGTTCGCCCCTCGCGCGCCGTAGGCTCCACCCACCGCGCCGGGTGGCGCAGCCACGCGAAGGGGGCGGGATGGAGCAGGTCACCATGATCGGCGTCACGCCGGACGGCGAGGCGCTGCTGCTGCAACGCCCCGGCGGGGCCAAACTCCGCCTGCCCCTCGACGAGCGCGTCCGCGTCGCCGTACGGGGCGATCGGGGCCGGCAGCTTGAGATGCACTTGGAGGGCTCCGTGACCCCGCGCGAGATCCAGGCCCGGATCCGGGCCGGACAGAGCATCGACGAGGTCGTCGACGCCCTCGGCGAGTCCCGCGAACGCGTGCAGCGCTTCGCCGAGCCGGTGCTCGGCGAGCGGGTCTACATCGCCGAGCAGGCGCGTGACAGCGCCCTCCGCGGCGCCGCCGAGGCGGGCTCCCTGGGTGACATCGTGGCCGAGCGGCTCAGCGCCGCCGGAGGCAAGGCGGTCGACTGGGACGCCTGGAAGGGCGAGGACGGCCACTGGGTGCTCGTCCTCGTCTACTCCGTCGACGACCGCGAACGCACGGCGACGTTCGGCTACGACGCGACGACCCGCTCGGTGTCCCCCCTCGACGACGACGCCCGCCGGGTCTCGACGCTGGGGTCCTCCCCCGTGGTCGACCTCGCCGCGCGCCGCGAGAGCGCCGAGGCCGCCGAGCAGCCAGCGGAGGAGCCTCCCGCCATCCCCGACGAGCCGGCACTGGCGACCGTCACCCCGGTCCGCCCCGAGGCGGTGTCCCCCACGCCCGCCGAGGAGGCCGCCGAGCCGGCCAGCGAGTCGGCGCCCGAGGCCGAGCCCGAACCTGCGGCCCCGAAGCGGCCCGCCGCCAAGGGCCGCAAGCGCGCGAGCGTGCCGTCCTGGGACGAGATCGTCTTCGGCACGAAGCGCGAGGACTAGCGGGGGCGTTCTCACCCGGCTCCAGTGAGGTCCTCGGGCCCTTGCGGGCCTTGGCCCGTGCGGAAAGGCTGGGAGGCAAGAGAGGACTCCCGTGGCCGGAGACACCGGGTCGGCGGGAGCGGGGTGGATCGCCCCGAGCCGAGGGTCACCGGTCGGCCCCGCCTGGAGGTGATCCTCATGTTCAGTCGGATTGGAAGCCCCGGACGACTGCTGGCCGCCGCCGCCTGCGCTGTGTTCCTGGTGGGTGCAGCCCCGGCCTCCGCCGCCGACCCACCACCGCCAGGGGTCGTCTACGCGAACCTTGCCAGCCGGACGGTGGAGATGCGCGGGTGGCCACTGGGGAGCACTCTGCTCGCGACCCTCAACTCCACGGCGACATTCACCGGCGCGGTGACCCCCGAGGGCAACGTGGGGCCCCGCCCGTATCCGGCCGACAGCGGAGAGCTCTTCTGGCAGGGCGTGACCCTGACCCCAGGAGACCAGCTTGCGGTCGTCGTCATTGACGGCCCCGGCCTCGGGCTTCACCGCGAGATGGTCGTCGGGCCGATCGCGATCGAGGAGATCGACTACGCCAACGACCTCGTCTACGGCGTCGCCTACAAGAGCATCATCGGCGACCTCACCTATGGAGGCGGCCTGGTCCAGATCTGCGCAGGCTGGAACGAGGTTCCGGGCGCGGACTACTCCTGCCGCTGGGTCCAAACCGATGACCTCGCCGACAGCGCGGACTACGGGTCCGACACAAGCACCTGGATGGCCGACTTCAGCGCACCCGGCGCCGACCCGGGGGGCCGCACCTGGCCGGCCTTCGACCTCGCTCCCTACTGGCAGGGGGTCCAGGTCTCCCAGGAGGCGATCCCCCGCCTCGAGGGCACCTACGCCAACCAGACGCTCAACGACCCGGCGGCGTACCCGTACCTCGACGTCCAGTACAACCTGCACTGGGATCCGCCGGCATCCGGCAAGGCCGTGGCCTACGCCTTCGACGTAGGCACCACGGTCGACTTCACCCTCACCAAGGAGGACACGGTCTCGTGCGCCCAACCCGATGTGATGGTGAGCCCCGCGGGGACCGACAGCGACGGCTGGGAGCACCAGCTGGCGTATGCCAACCTCGACCTGGGGCAGGGCGAGTGGCCCGCGTGCAACCCGCAGTCTGGCGACGTGCTGATCGTCCAGGGGACGTCCCTCGGCCAGCCGCTCGAGAAGGCGTTGGTGATCACGCCGCCCATGACCGACGGTGGCTCCCTGGGGGCAGACGTCGATGTGGACTACGACATGGTGAACGGATTCGTGCCCGCCGGGTACGACGTGGAGGTCGCCCCGTGGGACGGCGGGGGTAGCGTCCACGCCCTGGTCCCCGAAGGCGACACCCAGTTCTTCGCCGACATGAACCAGATCGGATACGACGTGCAGCCGTGGTCGTGGTTCGGCGTCGAGGTCTTCGAGCCGGACGGCGACCGCGTCGACACCCAGTTGCGCGCCTCCGAGACCTTGTTCGAGGTCTTCCCCGACCAAGACCTGACCGACGGCCAGGTGGTCACGGTCCGTGGCAGCAACTTCACCCCCGGCGTCGGCTCCCTCGTCCAGGGACACGGGTTCATCGGCGGGCTCGACGAGGCGACCCGCGAGCCCCTGCTGATCGGCCTGGACGGCTCGTTCGAGACGACCTTCGCGATCCATCGCATGGTCAACGTCCCCACAGGCCCGGAGCAGCAGGAGTTCGTCGACGTGGACTGCGCCGGGGTGGCCGCCCCTGACTCCTGCTTCATCGCCGTCATGGATGAGTCTGGCTCGGACTACGCACAAGCGTGGCTCGAGGTCCGCGTCCCAACCGTGGCGCTGAGCCTCAACCCCACAGGCACCCTCAGCAAGGTGGGCGGCAGGGTCAGCGTGGGGGGCTCCCTGTGGTGCGACCCGCTCGACACCGCGGTGGTCACTGGCTCGCTGTGGCAGCGGGTCGGTCGTAAATCGGTGGCCACGGGCACGTTCACCCTCGTCGCGCCCTGCACGCAGTCGACCTGGTCCGCCGTCGTCTCGCCGGGCGGTCAGGTCCCGTTCGTGCCCGGCAAGGCCGAGCTCACCGCGTCGGCGACGCTCACCGTCAGCCCGGTCGTGCGTGACGACGCCACCGCGGTGATCTCGATCAAAGCGCCGCCGAAGCGGTAGCCGCTGCTGTCGTCGGGGGCGGCCCGCACTCAAGGTCTAAGGGTCCGTCTCGTCGGCGTCCGGCCCGAAGGGCAGCGTCGCGGGTGACAATTCGGCCGCGTGGGCCGTCGCCGCCGTCATGCGGCGCCGGTGGTGCGAGCGGCACAGCACCTCGTACGCCACGACATGCCGGCCCTCGCCCGCTGGGCCCTCGCGTGAGCCCTCCCCCACGTCGCCCACGACGACCTGCTCGCCCTCGGTGACCATCAGGCCGTCGACGGTGCGCGCGTTGTGCGTGGCCCGGGCCCCGCACCAGCACAGGGTCTGGACCTGCAGCACCTCGACCCGGTCGGCGAGCTCGACCAGGCGGGCGCTGCCCGGAAACAGCTTGGTGCGGAAGTCGGTCGTGATCCCGAACGCGTAGACGTCGATGGCGAGCTCGTCGACGATCCGCGCGAGGTCGTCCACCTGGTCCGGGGAGTAGAACTGCGCCTCGTCGCAGATCAGGTAGTCCACCCGCTCCCCAGCCTGCATCCGGTCGACCACCAGCTGCCAGACGTCGACGTCCGGGTCGATCTCGAGGGCCGGCACGGCCAGGCCCAGCCGGCTGGACAGCAGGCCCGACCCGGCCCGGTCCCGGGACACGAAGATCAGCCCGCGCAGTCCCCGTGCAGCGTGGTTGTGGTCGGTCTGCAGGGCGAGGGTGGACTTGCCGGAGTCCATGGTCCCGGAGAAGAACACCAGCGAGGCCACCGGCTCACGCCCTCACGGACAGCAGCGGAATGCGCTGGTCGCTGGCCTCAAGCGAGCCGTGCATCCCCTTGAGCAGCGGCGCAAACGGCTCGACGGAGAGCGACACGAGCGCGTGCTGGCCCCGGGCCACCGCGATGACGTCCCCCAGCCGCGGTCGCACCGCGTCGACCACCTCCGGGCCGTACCACCCGGCCTCGATCGCCTCGTCGCGCAGCACGACCCAGGCGCGATCGCCGAGGGTCCCGGCCCAGGCCGCCCGCACGTCCTCGGCGGCGCCCGGGCGGGTGTGGACGTAGCGCGCCCGCGGCTCGCTGGCCAACGCCTCGACGCCCTCGCGGAGCGCGGGGTTGGCATCGAGGTCGACCCGGGCGTCCTCCGGCACGGTGACCATCCCGTGGTCGCCGGTCACCAGCAGCGTCGCGCCCGCCGGCAGCGCCTCGGCCACCCGCGCGGCGAACCCGTCGGTCAGCGCAAGCTGCTGCAGCCACGCGGCCGAGCCGGGAGCCTGCCGGTGGCCCACGGAGTCAAGGTCGCCCTCGTACACGTAGGCCAGCGCGGGTCCGGGAGTCTCCAGGGCCCGCCCGGCCTCGATGATCCGCTCGCCGAGGGCGTCCGCCCCGCGGTAGTCGCCGCCGCGCAGAGCGGCCGTGGTGAGCCCGGTGCCGTGGAAGGACCAGGGCCCGATCCGCGTCACCGCGACCCCGGCCGCCGCCGCCCGCTCGAAGGCCGTGGAGTACGGCTGCCAGCGCTCGGCGTCGATCGGCTGGTCCCAGCGCAGGTGGTTGAGGACGGCCCCGGTCTCCGGCACGCGCACGGTGTAGCCGGCCAGCCCGTGCACCCCGGGGGGGCGCCCGACCCCCAGCGAGCCGAGGCTGGTCGCCGTCGTGGACGGGAAGCCGCAGTCCAGGTCTCGGGCCCGATCGTGCAGCCCGGCCAGGAACGGCGCGTGCGCGGCGTGCTCGGCCAGCAGGTCGGCGCCCAAGCCGTCGACGAGGAGCAGACAGACCAGCGGGCGCTCCAGCGCGACGTCGAGCACGGCCTGCTCGCCGGGCACACCGAGCGCCGCGAGCACCGAGGGCAGCAGGTCGGCCAGGGACGCCGAGCCGTACCGCGGGGACGGAGGAGGCATCGGGCTCAGGAGCGCGCGTGCCCGGTGGCCTCGGAGACCGCCTCGGCGAAGGCCAGCGCCTGCGCCACGGTGTCGGCCCCGTCGGCCACCTCGCTGATCCGCAGCGAGAAGTCATCAGAGGACATCACGCCGGTGTAGCCGTGGTCGGCGTCGCAGTCGGGGTCGCCGCAGCCGGCCGGCTCGAGATCCAGCCGGCTCACCGCGCCCCAACCCAGGGTGAGCAGGATCTCGCGCGGCGGCGCCCCGGCCTTGTGCGTCGCCGGATCGGCCACGATCCGGCTGACCACGACCGAGGCCACCGAGGCCAGGCTCACTGCCTCGGTCGACGCGGCGGCGTACGGGCTCGGGCAGGTCTCGTCGGGGGGATGCTCGTCGACGTGGCCCACGACCAACCGGGTCGGCGTCAGCACCAGGGCGGAGACGTGGCGGCGTAGCTCGTCGCGGTCGAAGGTCGCCTCGTGCTGCACGAGCCAGGAGCGGACGGGCTCCCCGGCCAGCGCCGTGGCCAGCATGTCGGTCACGACCGCCGGGTAGTAGCCGGAGCGCTCGATCGCCTCGATGAGCCCGGGGGCCAGCGCGCGTCCGTCCATGGCTGCCATCGTGTCATGCCGGGGCGGCGAGGAGGCCGCTGGTCGGCCTCCGATCGGCCTTCGGTCAGCCCAGCCTCCGCAGGGGGCTGTCCTTGCGGTCCAGCCGCGGGCGCAGCCGGACGGTGGCCCCCAGGACCGCGAGGCCGTCCGGCGAGACGACGACCGGGTCGAGCTCGAGCTCGCCGATGTCGGGCAGCTCGTCCTTCAGCCGCCCGACGCGGAGCACCAGGTGCTCGAGGGCCGGCACATCGACCGGCTCCGAGCCCCGGTAGCCGAACAGCAGCGGGGAGGCCTTCGGCGAGCGCACCAGGGCGGCCGCGTCGACGTCGTTGAGCGGCGGGATCCGGTACCCCCGGTCGGCGATCAGGTCCGCGCCGACCCCGCCGAGCCCGAACGACACCACCGGGCCGAAGAGGGCGTCCTCAGTCGCGCCCACGCGGCAGGCGACGCCGCGCTCGGCCATCTTCTGCACGATCACCGAGCCGGCGATCGAGTCGCCGAGATCGCGCAGCAGCCCCTCGTACGCGGTGCGGACCGCGCGGTCTGAGGCGAGGTCCAGGCGGACCGAGCCGAGGTCCGTGCGATGGCGCAGATACAGGGCGGTGGTCTTGAGCACCACGGGGTAGCCGAACCGCGCGGCGGCCTCGACGGCCTCCTCCGCGGAGGCCACCGGCAGGGTCGGCCAGATGTTGATGCCGTAGCAGCGCAGCAGGTCGGTGACGGTGGACGCCGGCAGCTGGGCATCAGGGCCCATGCGGTCGATCGCGTCGGCGATCACTGCGCGCGCGGCCGCGGTGTCGACGCCGTCGAGGTCGATCGTCGAGCCGGCCGGGGCGGCGCACCACAGCGCGTACTCGGTCACCGCGGCCAGGGCCAGCACAGCGTCCTCGACCGAGGGGTAGGTCGGGACCGACCCGGTGATCGGCACGCCCTCGGGGCTGAGCCTGCGCAGCAGGCCGGTGACGTCCTCGACGGCCAGCACGGTGGCGGCGATCGGCTTCGAGGTGCGCGCGGCCACGGATGCGAGCACGCGGGCGACGTCCTCGCCGGTACTGCCGATCGAAGGGACGAAGAGCGTGATGAGCGAGTCCACGGCCGGGTCGTCCACCACGGCCGCCAGCACGCGCTCGAACTCGGCCGAGGTGGCCCCGTAGCGGAACTGGATCGGGTCGCCGACCACCTCGAGGCCGTGCTGGGCGCAGCCGTCGGCGGCCAGCACGGAGAGGGCGTCGGAGTTGCTGACGATGCAGACGCGTCGACCCGCCGGCAAGGGCTGGAAGGTGAGCATCTGGGCCACGTCGAACAGCTGGTTCACCGTGTCGACCTGGATCACGCCTGCCTGCTCGAACATCTCCTCCACGGCCGCGGCCGGCAGGGCGGAGGCACGCACCGTGTGGCCGAGCGGGATGCCCTGGCTGGAGCGCCCCGACTTCACCGCGACGATGGGTTTGCGCGGCGCGGTGCGGCGGGCGATCCGGGTGAACTTGCGCGGGTTGCCGATCGACTCGAGGTAGAGCAGCAGCACGTCGGTAGCCGGGTCCTCCTCCCAGTGCTGCATCAGGTCGTTGGCCGACACGTCGGCCCGGTTGCCGGCGGAGACGAAGGTCGACAGGCCCAGCCCGCGCCGGATCACGGTCTCCAGCAGCGGGATGCCCAGCGCGCCCGACTGCGAGAAAAAGCCGATCCGCCCCCGGCCGGGCATCACCGGCGACAGCGAGGCGTTGAGCGAGAGCGCGGGGTCGGTGTTGATGACGCCCAGGCAGTTCGGCCCGATGACTCGCATCCCGTTGGCCCGCGCCTCGGCCACGAGCTCTCGCTGCAGCTCGCGGCCCTCCGCGCCCGCCTCGGCGAAGCCGCCGCTGACGACGACCAGGCCCAGCACGCCCTGGCCCGCGCAGTCGCGCACCACGTCGAGGACCTGGGCGGCCGGCGCGGCGACGAGCGCGAGGTCGACCGGGCCGGGGAGGTCGGCCACCGAGGCGTAAGTCGGGACGCCGAGGATCGGCTCGGTCGCGCGCGGGTTCACGGCGTAGACCTGGCCGGTGAAGCCCGAGTCCACCAGGTCGCGCAGCAGCGTCTGACCGACCGTGTCGGGGCGGCGGCTGGCACCGACGACCACCACCGAGCGGGGCGACAGCAGCCGCTGCACTGAGCGCGCCTCCGAGCGGTGCTCGCGGGCCTCCATGACGTCCAGCGCGTCCTCGGTCACCGCGAGGTCGAAGTCGAGGTGCACGACGCCGTCCTCGTACGACGTCTCGGAGGCGTATCCGGCCTCCTCGAAGACCGCCAGCATCTTGCGGTTGTTCGGGAGGACCTCGGCGGTGAACCGCCGCAGTCCGCGCTCGCGTCCCGCCGAGGCGATGTGCTCAAGCAGCACGGAGCCCAGCCCGCGGCCCTGGTGGTCATCGCGGACCACGAACGCGATCTCCGCTTCGTCCGGGCCGATCCGGTCGTAGCGGACGACCCCCACGATGTCGTCGCCGACCAGGGCGACCAACGCCACCCGGTCGACGTGGTCAACGGTGGTGAACCGCTCGACGTCACGCTGCGACAGCACCGGGTAGGGGGCGAAGAAGCGGAAGTACACCGTCTCCGGCGACAGGCTCTGGTGGAACGCGCGCAGGCGGTCGGCATCCTCGACCGTGATCGGGCGGACATGGCGGGTGGCGCCGTCACGCAGCACGACGTCGGCCTCCCAATGGGCGGGATAGCCGACGGTCACCCCATGAGGCTACCGAGCGGCCGCCAGGGCGAGGCGCACCGCCGCGAGGGCGCGGTCGACGTCGGCCTCGGTGGTCCGCCAGTTGGACACCGACACGCGCATCGCGGCGAGGCCCTTCCAGGTGGTCCCGGACGGGTACGCCTCCCCGCTGTCCTGGACGGCCGCCACAACCGCACCGGTCACCGCGTCGTCATCGTCGAAGCGCACGAGCACCTGGTTGAGCACAACGTCGTTGAGCACCTCGGCCCCCTCCATGGCTTCGAAGCCAGCGGCGAACCGGCGCGCGTGCGCGCAGCAGCGCTCGACGAGCTCGGCCACCCCCGAGCGGCCCAGCGAGGACAGCGCCGCCCACACGGGCACGCCGCGCGCCCGGCGCGAGAACTCCGGGACCAGGTCCATCGGGTCGGGCAGACCGCCGCCCTGGACGAGGTACGCGGCGCGAACGCCCATCGCGGCGCGCAGCGCCGCCTGGTCCCTCACCATCGCGATGCCGCAGTCGTAGGGCACGTTCAGCCACTTGTGCGCGTCGGTCGCCCACGAATCGGCCCGCTCGACGCCCGCCACGAGGGGGCGGGTGGCCTCGGTCGCCCCGGCCCACAGCCCGAAGGCCCCGTCGACGTGCACCCAGGCCCCGTACGCGTGCGCCACCGCGATCGCCTCGGCGAGGGGGTCGAAGGCGCCGGTGTTGACGTTGCCCGCGGCCAGGCTGACCAGCGCCGGCCCGCTGCCCGCCGCCAAGACGCGCTCCAGGTCGGCCACCCGGATCCGGCTCTGCCCGTCGGTCTCGACGCCTTCGACGGTTGCCGAGCCCAGGCCCAGCAGGTGGACCGCGACGTCGATCGTGGCGTGCCGCTCCTGCGAGGCGACCACCCGCACCCGCGGGGCGCCCTGGAGCCCGGACTCCTCCACGTCCCACCCCTCGCGGGCGAGCACCGCGTGCCGGCCGGCCGCCAGGCCGGTGAAGTTGGCCATGCAGCCGCCCGTGGTGAAGCCGACCGCGGCCTCCCCCGGCAGCCCGAGCAGATCGAGGACCCAGCGGCCGGCCCGGTGCTCGAGGGCTGCTGTGGCCGGCGTCGCCGCCCACAGCCCGCTGTTCTGCTCCCAGGCGGAGACCAGGACGTCGGCGGCGAGCGCCGCGGGGTACGAGCCGCCGATGACGAATCCGAAGTAGCGGCCTGAGCCCATCGCCGTGAGCCCTGGCTCGGCGACGGCGGCGAGGGACTCGAGCACGGCCTCGGGGGCGCTTGGCCCCTCGGGCATCTCCGTGTCCACGGCGGCGAGCATCACCTCGGGCGTCGCCGCGGGGGCCACCGGACGGTCCGCCAGCGAGTCCAGGTGGTCGGCGCCCAGCGAGGCGGCTCGCGCCAACAGGGCTCGGATCTCGGGGGTATCGCCGGCACGGGGGGTCATCTGCCGATGGTGGCACTAGCCTGCCCGGCGTGGAACAGCCGACCGAGTCGCGGTACGCCCCCCTGCCTCCCGCCCTCCACGTGGCCGACGAGGTGGCCGACGCGCTGCGCGGCGGGCTGGCGGTCGTCGCGCTGGAGTCGACGATCATCAGCCACGGCCTGCCGCGGCCGGACAACCTGCGGATCGCCCGCGAGATCGAGGCGTCCGTCCGCGCCGCCGGCGCCGTGCCCGCCACCATCGCCGTCGTGGCCGGGCAGGCGCGGATCGGGCTCGACGACGAGGCCCTGGCCGTGATCGCGACCGCTGATGACGTCGTCAAGGTCTCGGTGCGTGACGTGGCCACGGTCGCGGCCGCCGGCGGCCACGGGGCCACCACGGTCGCCTCGACGGCCCATCTGGCGGCCCTCGCCGGCATCCGGGTATTCGCCACGGGGGGGCTCGGCGGCGTGCATCGCGGCGCCCGCGAGACCTGGGACGAGTCGGCCGACCTGACCACCCTCGGCCGCGTGCCGATCGCGGTCGTGTGCGCGGGGGTCAAGTCCATCCTCGACGTGGCGGCCACCCTTGAGCGGCTGGAGACGCTCAACATCGGTCTGCTGGGCTACCGCACCGACCGGTTCCCCGGCTTCTACCTCGCCGACTCCGGGCACGCCGCCGGTTGGCGGGTGGACTCCCCTGAGCAGGTCGCCGCGGTGCTGCGCGCCCGGGACGCGCTCCGCGTGCCCGAGGCGCTGGTGGTGGCCCAGCCGCTCCCGGACGACGAGGCGTTGGACCCCGCCGTGCACGACCGGGTGCTGGCCGACGGGATGGCCGCCGCCGAGGCCGCCGGGGTCGCCGGCAAGGACGTCACCCCCTTCTTGCTCGCGCACTTCCACGACGCCACCGACGGCGCCTCCCTGCGGGCCAATGTGCGGCTCGTGCTGCGCAACGCCGGGCTCGCCGGCCAGATCGCGGTGGCGCTCAGCGGCGGCCCCACGGTGGCCGCGTGACCGGGACGGCAGCGGGCGCCGCCTGGGCCCTCGGGGGGATCGTCTCGGTGGGCGACGTGATGACCGATGTGGTGGTCCGCGCCGCCACCGCCACCGCCCATGGTTCGGACACCCCCTCGCACATCAGCACCCAGGGCGGCGGCTCCGCGGCCAACGTCGCCGCCTGGATCGCCGCGAACCGATCGCCCGCCGCCTTCGTCGGACGGCGCGGCGACGACCCGTACGGCCTGCTGGCCGAGCGGCTGCTGCGCGACGCGGGGGTGCAGGTGCACCTCGCGATCGACCCCGCGCTGCCCACCGGCACCTGCGTGGTGCTCGTCGCGGCCGACGGCGAGCGGTCGATGTTCCCCGACGCGGGCGCCAACGCCGCCCTGTCACCCGACGACCTGCCCCCTGACCTGTTCGCCCGCGGGCGGCACCTGCACCTGTCCGGCTACCCCCTGCTGCACGCGCGGGCACGCGGCGCGGCCTTCGAGGCCCTCGGGCGGGCCCGCGGCGCCGGGATGTCGGTGAGCATCGACCCGTCGAGCGGCGGCCTCCTGCGCGCCGTCGGCCCGGACGCCTTCCTCGACTGGATCGCGGGCGCCGACCTGCTGCTCGCCAACGAGGAGGAGGCCCGGGTGCTGGCCGGCTGCGATGACCCGGACCAGGCGGCGGGCTCGCTGCTGGACGTGTGCGAGGCGGTCGTGGTCAAGCTCGGCGCCCACGGCGCGCTGGCACGCAGCCGTGACGGCACGGCGGCCCGGGTCGAGGCGGTGCCCGTGGACGTGGTCGACACCACCGGCGCCGGGGACTCGTTCGCCGCCGGGCTGCTGCCGGCCTGGCGCTCTGGGGCGGGGTGGCGCGCGGCGCTGGCGGCCGGATCCCGCCTGGCAGCGACCTGTGTGTCGCAGGTGGGCGCGCGCCCCTGACCGCCTCGGTCGGCCGGGTCGGACACAATCACGCCATGGCCCGCCGCACCGCCGCCCCTCCCGAGCCCTTCGACGAGCGCATCGTCGACATCGACGTCGCCGCCGAGATGCAGGGCTCCTTCCTCGAGTACGCCTACTCGGTCATCTACTCGCGCGCCCTGCCCGACGCCCGCGACGGCCTGAAGCCGGTGCAGCGCCGGATCCTGCACCAGATGGCCGAGATGGGGCTGCGCCCCGACCGCGGGCACGTCAAGAGCGCCCGGGTCGTCGGCGAGGTCATGGGCCGGCTGCACCCCCACGGCGACTCGGCCATCTACGACGCGCTCGTCCGGATGGCCCAGCCGTTCTCCATGCGGGTGCCGATGGTCGACGGCCACGGCAACTTCGGCTCGCTCGGCAACGACGACCCGCCCGCGGCCATGCGCTACACCGAGTGCCGCCTGGCCCCCGCGGCGCTGGCGATGACGGCCTCGATCGACGAGGACGTCGTCGACTTCAAGGCCAACTACGACGGCCGCGAGCTCGAGCCCGAGGTGCTGCCCGCCGCCCTGCCCAACCTGCTGGTCAACGGCGCCACCGGCATCGCGGTCGGGATGGCGACCTCGATGGCCCCGCACAACCTAGTCGAGGTCGTCTCGGCCGCCCGGCACCTGCTCGCGCACCCCAAGGCCACCCTCGACGACCTGATGCGCTTCGTGCCCGGCCCGGACTTCCCCACCGGCGGGCGCATCGTCGGCCTGGACGGCATACGTGAGGCGTACGAGACGGGTCGCGGGCAGTTCCGGGTGCGCGCGACCACCCGGATCGAGAGCGTGACCGCGCGGCGCAAGGGCATCGTCGTCACCGAGCTGCCGTACACCGTCGGCCCCGAGCGGGTGATCGAGCGGATCGCCGACCTGGTCAAGAGCAAGAAGCTGCTCGGCATCTCCGATGTGACCGACCTGACGGACGGCAAGCAGGGCCTGCGGCTGGTGATCGAGATCAAGACCGGGTTCCACCCGGAGGCGGTGCTCGAGCAGCTGTACAAGCTGACCCCGCTCGAGGACTCGTTCAACATCAACAACGTCGCGCTGGTCGAGGGGCAGCCCCGGACGCTGGGGCTGCGCGACCTGCTCCAGGTCTACCTCGACCACCGGCTCGAGGTCGTCCGCCGCCGCAGCGAACACCGCCGGCGCAACGCGCAGGACCGCCTGCACCTCGTCGACGGCCTGCTCGTCGCGATCCTCGACATCGACGAGGTCATCCAGCTGATCCGCACCAGCGACGACACGGCGGCCGCCCGCGAGCGGCTGATCGCGGTCTTCGAGCTGTCCGAGGTCCAAGCGCAGTACATCCTCGACATGCCCCTCAAGCGGCTGACCCGCTTCAGCCGGATCGAGCTGGAGTCCGAGCGTGACGACCTCCAGCGCGCCATCGAGGCGCTCACGGCGCTGCTGGACTCCGACACCCTGCTGCGCAAGACGGTGTCCGACGAGCTGGCCGAGATCGCCAAGGCCCACGGCACCCCGCGGCGCACCGTGCTGCTCGAGTCTGCGGGGACGGCCTCGGCTGTCGCCGCCGTGCCGCTGGAGGAGGCCGACGACCCGTGCTGGGTGCTGCTGTCGTCCACGGGGCTGCTGGCCCGCACCCGCGACACCGAGCCGCTGCCGGCGCCCCTGGGCCGGGCACGCCACGACGTGATCGTCTCGGCGATCCAGTCCACGGCCCGCGGCGAGTACGGCGCTGTGACGTCACTGGGCCGGGTGCTGCGGCTAGGGGTCATCGACCTGCCCGCGCTGCCGGCGACGGCGGCCGCCCCCTCGCTCGCTGGCGGAGCCCCGCTTGCGGAGTTCGCGACCCTTGAGCACGGCGAGCGCGTGCTGGCCCTGTGCTCGCTGGCCACTGATGCGCCGGCCGCCGGCTCTGCTGGGCTCGCGCTTGGAACCGCCGACGGGGTGGTCAAGCGGGTCACGCCCGACTACCCCTCCAACCGGGACTCCTTTGAGGTGATCTCGCTCAAGGACGGCGACCGGGTCGTCGGCGCGGTCGAGCTCCGCACCGGCGCCGAGGATTTGGTGTTCATCACCTCCGACGCCCAGCTGCTGCGCTTCCCCGCCTCGGCGGTGCGCCCGCAGGGCCGACCGGCCAGCGGGATGGCCGGGATCCGGGTCGAGGCGGGGAGGGCGGCCGTGTTCTTCGGCGCCGTCGATCCCTCGCGGGAGGCCGTCGTGGTGACGATCGCGGGCTCGTCTTCGGCACTGCCCGGCACGGAGCCCGGCGCGGCCAAGGTGACCCCCTATGCCGAGTACCCCGCGAAGGGGCGGGCCACCGGCGGCGTGCGCTGCCAACGCTTCCTCAAGGGCGAGGACGCCCTCGTGCTGGCGTGGGCCGGCCCGGCTCCGGCGCTCGCCGCGTCCGACTCCGGCATGGCCGTCGACCTCCCCGCCGCCGAGGCCCGGCGCGACGGCTCCGGCTCACCGCTGGCCCACCCGGTCCACGCGGTCGGCGGGCCGGCCGGGGCGTGACGGCCCCCGAGGTCCGCTGCTCCGCGTCCGCCCTGGCCGCCGGGGAGCCGCTGGCCGGCACGGCCCCGTACGCCCGGGCCTGGATCGGCCTGGAGCAGCCCGGCCCGTGGGGCCGGGGTGCGCTGCAGCAGTCGCACCTCCCCGACGGCCTGGGCGCAGCGCTCGCCGAGCGCACCCGCGGGCTGCCGGCCACCGTCGTGCTCATCCGCCGGCCCGGCCGGCACGCGGACCTCGGCGGCGCAGGGACCCGCCGGCTCGTCGTCGCGCACGCCGGTCCGGTCGATCCGTGGCTGCGGATCGCCGACCTCGCCGACCCCTGGGCGGTGCTGGACCTCGATTTCGAGCGGCTGTGCGACGGCACCCCGCCCGACGCGGGCTGGCTTCGGCCCTCCGACGCGCCCACGGCGCTCGTGTGCACCAACGCGCAGCGCGACCTGTGCTGCGCCGAGCAGGGCCGGCCGCTGGCCCTCGCGCTGGCGGCTGAGGGCCTTGAGGTCTGGGAGTCCTCGCACCTCGGCGGGCATCGCTTCGCCCCGACCGCGGCGGTGCTGCCGTTCGGCGTCGTGCTGGGCCGCTGCACGGCCGACGACGTCCGGGCTGCGCTAGGCGGCTTGATCCCGCTTGAGGCCTACCGGGGCCGCTCGGCGTACCCTCAGCCGGCCCAGGCGGCCGAGGCGTACGTCCGGGCGACGACCGGGCTCAGCGCGCTCGACTCGGTCGCCGACGTCGTGCCCGCTGGCCACGGTCGCTGGCGCGTGCGGCTCGCCGACGGCGCCTCCCAGGTGGTCGAGGTGGTCGAGTCGACCGGCCCAGACCGCAAGGAGTCATGCCGCAAGCCGGCCCAGCCGTCTACTCGCTGGACGGCGTCCGTGGGCCCGGAAACGCCGCGATAGCGTCGCCTCGTGGCTAGGACGTGGCGCAGGTGATCGACAGCGGGGCCTTTGACGACATCTTGGCCAGCAACGAGGAGTTCGCGGCGCGCTTCGAAGGCCGGGGGCTGCCGCACATCGCGGCCCGCGGACTGGCGGTGGTCACCTGCATGGACTCGCGGATCGAGCCGCTCCCCTTGCTCGGCATGCGGGCGGGCGACGCCAAGATCCTGCGCAACGCCGGCGCCCGCATCACCGACGACGTGCTGCGCACCCTCGTGCTGGCCGTCTACGCGCTCGGCGTCAACCGCGTGCTCGTCATGCCGCACACCCAGTGCCGGATGGCGTCCTCGACCGAGTCTGAGATCCACCAGCTGATCGCCGAGCGCGGCGGGCTTGACAGCCGCAGCCTCGACTTCCTCACCACTGACGACCTGCACACGGCCCTCCGGCACGACCTGGTCAAGCTGCGCGCGTGGCCGTACCTGCCCGATGACGTCGCGATCGGCGGCGCCATCTACGACGTGGGCACCGGGCTGCTCGAGCCGGTGCCGCTCGAGCCGCGCGCCTGAGCGGCTGACTAGCGCCTACTCCCACTTGGCGCGCAGGGGCCCTAGTCCGTACGAGCCGAGGTCGCCCAGCACGCCGAGCGCCACGACGCCCCAGCCGATCCCGGTCACGCCCTCCACCGGCGAGAACGCCGCCGTGTAGCCGATCGCGGTCCACGGGGCGAAGATCAGCCCGAAGAACGGCCAAGGCATGTCCATCGCGCGCTCCACCGAGGTGCCCAGCCACCACCACAGGAAGAAGCCGATCCGGGGGCCGAGGACGAACGCGATCGCCAGCGGGCAGCACATGCGGTCAGCTCCGGCGGGAGGCGACGCCGCTGCCGTAGCTGGCGATGTCGAGGACGAGTCCCATCAGCACGAAGAAGATCCCAAAGCCGCTGACGCCGGTGACCGGCGCGTAGGCCAGCGCGTAGAACATCGCCGTCCACGGCAGGAAGAGCAGACCGAGCAGCGGCACGATGAAGCTGTAGGACGCGTAGGCGACATCGACCTGCGTGCCGAAGATCCACAGCAGCAGGAAGGCGATGCGCGGGCCGAACAGGCCGATGGAGGCGACGAAGCAGCACATGCGGCGACCGTAGCGCGCTCAGGCGTCGATGCGGGCCCGATCGAGCTGAGCGGCGCCGGCGATGATGAAGTCGCGCCGCGGGGCCACCTCGCTGCCCATCAGCAGGTCGAAGGCCTGCTCGGCGGCCTCGAGCTCGCCGACGGTGATCCGGCGCAGCGTGCGCTTGCGGGGGTCCATCGTGGTCTCGCGCAGCTGGTCGGCGTCCATCTCGCCGAGGCCCTTGTAGCGCTGGACCGGGTCCTTGACCCGCTTGCCCTTGCGCTCGAGGTCGGCCAGCACGCGGTGCAGCTCGGCGTCGGAGTACGTGTAGAGGTACTCGTTCTTCTTGCCGCCCCCGGTGACGACCTCGATGCGGTGCAGCGGCGGCACGGCGGCGAAGACGCGGCCGGCCTCGAGCATCGGTCGCAGGTAGCGGTGCATCAAGGTGAGCAGCAGGCAGCGGATGTGGGCGCCGTCGACATCGGCGTCCGACATCAGCACGACCTTGCCGTAGCGGGCGGCGTCGAGGTCGAAGGTGCGCCCGGAGCCGGCGCCGATCACCTGGATGATCGATGCGCACTCGGCGTTCTTGAGCATGTCACCCAGCGAGGACTTCTGGACGTTGAGGATCTTGCCGCGGATCGGCAGCAGGGCCTGGAACTCCGAGTCGCGCGCGGTCTTGGCGGTGCCCAGCGCCGAGTCTCCCTCGACGATGAACAGCTCGGTGCGCTCGACGTCGTCGCTGCGGCAGTCGGCGAGCTTGGCGGGCAGCGACGAGGTCTCGAGGGCGTTCTTGCGGCGCTGGAGCTCCTTGTGCTGGCGCGCGGCGATCCGGGTGCGCGAAGCGGCGGCGATCTTGTCCAGGACCGCACGGGCGGCCGCCTTGTCGGCGCGCTTGGTGGAGGCGAGGAACGCCTTCAGCTCCTTGGCCACGACGTGGCCCACGATGCGGGAGGCGGCCGAGGTGCCGAGGACCTCCTTGGTCTGGCCCTCGAACTGCGGCTCGGCCAGTCGGACGGTGACGACGGCGGTGAGCCCCTCGAGGACGTCCTCTTTGGTGACGGCGTCGTCGTTGGCCTTGAGCAGCTTGACGGCGCGCAGCTGCTCGTTCACCGTCTTGACCAGGGCCCGCTCGAAGCCGGCCACGTGGGTGCCGCCCTTGGGCGTGGCGATGATGTTGACGAACGACCGCACGGTGGCGTCGTAGCCCGCGCCCCACCGCAGCGCGATGTCGACGCCGAGCTCGCGCTCGACCTCCTGCGGATTGAGGTGGCCCTTGTCGTCGAGCACCGGGACGGTCTCGTGGAAGTGGCCGGAGCCGTGCAGGCGCACCACATCGTGGATGCTGGTGTCAGGCGCGAGGAACTCGCAGAACTCGCCGATCCCGCCGGAGTAGTGGAACGACTCCTCCTGCGGCTCGGGACCGCGTTGGTCGCGGACCACCAGCGTCAGCCCCGGCACGAGAAACGCCGTCTGCCGGGCCCTCGCGTGGATGTCGGCGAGGTCGAGCCCGGCGTCCTTGAGGAAGATCTGGCGGTCCGGCCAGAACCGCACCCGGGTGCCGGTGACGCCTTTCTTCGCCTTGCCCGCGAGCCGCAGGCCGGAGCGCTCGATGAAGACGGCGTCAGGGTCCGAGCCGGCGAACTCGCCGGCCACCCCGCGGCGGAACGACATGGTGTGGATCTTCAGGTCTCGGTCGACCTCGACGTCCAGGCGCAGCGACAGCGCGTTGACCACCGAGGCGCCGACCCCGTGCAGCCCGCCGGAGGCCGCGTACGAGCCGCCGCCGAACTTGCCGCCGGCATGCAGCTTGGTCATCACCAGCTCGACGCCGGTCAGGCCGGACTTGGGCTCGACGTCGACGGGGATGCCCCGGCCGTCGTCGTGGACCTCTAGGGAGCCGTCGGGGTGCAGCACGACGGCGATCCGGTGGCAGTGGCCGGCCAGCGCCTCGTCGACGGCGTTGTCGATGATCTCCCACAGGCAGTGGGTCAGCCCGCGCGAGTCGGTCGAGCCGATGTACATGCCGGGGCGCTTGCGGACGGCGTCCAGGCCCTCGAGCACGGTCAGGTGGCGGGCGGTGTAGCCCCCGGCGGCCTTGGCGGCGCGCGCCTTGGGGGCGGTGGAGGCGGTGGCGGCGGCGGTGGCGGCGGCGGAGGCGGGCGTGCGCTCGGTGGGCTGGGCGGTCACGCGGGTGGGCTCCTCAGTGCTGACTCAACCGGCGGGGCGGGAGGTGTGGCCAGGCTACCCGCGCCAGCCGCTTGTGAGCTTGTGCACACGCCGACCCTGCCATTCACCCTTACGCCCGGCGCGAAACCGCCCAGAAACCCGCCGCGTGGCGCATCCTGAATGCGGGTGGAATGCCGAAGGCCTGGTTGACTGTTACCCCTGTCGACGGGTCCACACCGACCCGCCCCGACCTGGAGGAAGCGAGGAGATGTGACCACCGCACTGGCCACCCCGCAGCTCACCGCCGAAGACCGCTGCGACCGATGCGGCGCGCAGGCGTACGCCCGGGTCATCCTGCCCTCCGGCGGGGAACTCCTCTTCTGCGCCCACCACATGCGCGCCCACCGCGAGCACCTCGCGGCCATCGAGGCGCACGTCGTGGACGAGACCGCCCGGCTGGCCGAGGTCTCCGCGACCGCGGCAGCCGAGGAGCGCTGAGACCTCCTGATCTGACCTCCTCCCCTCCACCCGGCGGCGCCGCGCGAAACGCGCGGCGCCGCCGGACGTCCGGGGGACGAGTCAGCCGGGCTCGGGCAGCGGCCCGACGATCGCCTCGTACATCTCGGCCATCGCGTCCTCGAAGCACCCCGGCAGGCGGTGGTGGTCGGGGAAGCGGGTGGCGTCGGCCCCGAAGGTGACCGAGACGGTCTCGTTGTACGTGAACAGGCCGATGGTCAGCGGCTGGTCCCCGGAGCACGGGGCCCAGCCGAGGACCCCCTCGACGCGCGCGCCGGCGAAGGAGATCGGCGCGCGGGGGCCGGGCACGTTGGTGAGCACCCCGAGGGCCTTGTTGGCGAAGAAGTTGATCAGCAGCGGCCCGACGTCGGAGGGGGTCTGGGAGATCGCGCGCTGCAACCCGAAGGTGATCACCGGCTCGTGGGAGTGCTTGATCTTGCCCATCCGGTCGCTGACCTCGTGCAGGAGCTTGCGCGGGTCCTCGATCGCGAGCGGGAGCTTGAGCATCACCAGCGCGAAGTGGTTGCCGAGGTCTTGGGGCAGCTCGGCGTCGAACGCCATCAGGCTCACGGGCACCATCCAGACGACCTCGTCGAGGTGCGCGCCGTGGTGGTGCAGATAGCGGCGCAGCGCCCCAGCGACCGCCGACATGAGCACGTCGTTGACCGTCGCGCCCTCCGCGCGGCCGATCTGCTTGACGAGGTCGAGGCTGAAGGGCCGCATCCAGTTGGACGCCTTCTCGATGCCCGGCTCGCCGCTCCAGACGGTCTCCGGGCTTGGAGGGGCCATCCCCAGCTTGTAGACGCTCTTCACATCGTTGAGCGCCTCCAGGTCCGCGTGCCGGACCGCGCTCAGCGCGTCCACCACGCGGTGCGGATGCAGCGTCAGGTCGAGCACCCCGGAGAACAGCCCCTTGGCGCCGTGGGCGACGGCGCCCGGCACGTGCGTCGCCGTGACCAGCGGGTGCGAGACCGCATCGGCGGCGCTGACCACGAGATCGCCGGCGACCGCGGTGACTCCGTGCACCGCCGCCTCGAGGGTCCCGGCGACCCCCCCGTGATAGGCCTCACCAGCCCGCGTCACCACGGTGTCGACCTCGGTCTCCGCGTCGCACATGGCGAGCAGCACCTGGGTGAGCCGGATCCCGTCGGCGATCGAGTGGTGGAAGCGGCAGAGGACCGCGGAGCCCTCCTGGCCATCCGGGCGAACGATCCCGTTGATCAGGTGCATCTGCCACAGCGGGTGGTTGCGGTCGAGGGGGATGCTGCGCTGCGAGGAGAAGTACTCCCTGACGACGTCTTCCGTCACCGGCGACGGCAACTCGACGTCGAAGGTGTGGCGCTCGAGGTCGAAGTCGGGAGCCTCTTGCCACTCGTAGCCGTGCTCGCCGTGCACAGGTCGGCACCTGAACACCGGGAACCGGTCAACAAGGCGCTCGCGGATGACGGCGCGGGCCGCCTCCAGGGCGAGCGGCTCCGACAGCCACAGCACGGAGTCGATGACCATCAGGTTGTTCGGTCGGTCCATGGTCAGCCACAGGGCGTCCTGGACGCTCATCGTCTGCGTCGCCATGCCATCCCTCCGCGGCCGTTCCGCCGGCCTCCGCTCCACCCCACACCTGAAGACTCCATCTTGTCGCCTTGGGCCGCTCGCGTCTGCGGCCCTTAGGCCCCTCTTCGCCGCTCGACCTCCCGTCAGGCCGCTGCCGGGTCGTCGAGGACCGCGGCCAAACGCGGTCCTGGCCGAGCCCGCGGGCGAGTGAGTCGGGGGTCCGCCCGTGGCCGGCCGGGTGCGCCGGCTTCTCGGCCCTGAGCGTCGGTAGGGTCCCAACGCCCGCCCGCCTTCAACCGACGGAGTCGTCCATGCCCAGCTCGGCTGCTGACCCCACCCTCGTGGCCGTGTCCGACCCCGTCGACCACCTCGGGATCACTGCCGAGCAGCTCGCCGTGGTCGCCCGGGTGGTCGAGCTGTCCGAGCTCCCGGTCGACCCGCGAATCCGCCACCAGGTCCTGTCCCCGGGCGACCGCGGCCCGGACAGCGGCGCCGGCGCGGTGACGCTACGGTCGTTCACCGGGCCCAAGATCGAGCGTGTCACCGCCTACCGCTTCCAGCGCACCGGGCTGCTCAACGAGCACCTCTTCCATGCGTGGCCGGCCGCCGGGTACGACTTCCCCGCCCTCACCACTGTCATCTTCGAGATGAAGGGCTGGGTCATCCTCGGCGCGGACCTGATCCCCATCGCCGATGTGGCCTTCTACCGCGAGTACTACAGCCAGTGGCACGGGGAGCACACGGACCTGGTGCAGGAGTTCTGGCCGCGGCTGCAGCCGCACCTCATGACCCAGTCGCCTCCGCCGGACGCATACTTCACCAACCAGCTGGGCTCGCGGCTTGCGGTCTTGGCCAACCTGCACGCCGACGCGCTGCCGGTGGCCCTCGACTACGTCCGCGGGCTGACGGCGCTCTGGACGCGACTCTGGGAGCGGGCAGAGCCCACCCCGGAGGAGCACCGCGCGCACGTCGACGCGCGACGCTGGAACCTCATGAAGAAGGCGTACAAGGGCCTTGACTACCACTCACCAGCGGGGCCGAGCCTGGCCTCGGTCCTGGGCTGGGAGGGGGCGAACCTGATGTTCGACCACGTGTTCGGGCCGGACGATCCGCCGCAGCCGCTCGACGCCCGCCGCACGTACCTGGGCGTCGAGGTCTCACCCGGCACGGCCGCGCGGCAGGCGAACCGCCCCGCCCCCGGCGCCTGACCGCGCACCAAGCCAAGCCCCATGGCCCAAAGGGCCCAGCCCGTTTGAGCCCTTGACGCATGCCATCGCCCGGCGCAGGGTGGGGGCTTCCCACGGGGGTCACTCGGAAGGGAACCCCCATGACCAGGCGAGTCGCTGACTGCCGCGAATTCCCCAGCGAGTCCAACTGCACCCTCGCGATCTCCGGCGAGGAGGACGAAGTCGTGCGCGCCGCGGCCGAGCACGCGGTCTCAGTCCACGGGCACGAGGCCGGGCCCGAGCTGGATGCCGCGATCCGGATGACCCTCAAGGACGAAGTCCCCGCGTAGACCGCAGCCCACCGGCGTCTGGAGGCCCCATGTACGGCACCGTGATGATCGGCCGATCGAGTGCGACCCTCGACGACCTCCGCCCGCTCTTCGACGCCTGGGTCGACGCGATCGGCCGCGAGGCGGGCTTCATCGACGAGCGCATCCTGGCCGACGGGGGCGGGCGCGTCGTGATGTGCGTGCGCTTCCGCGATGAGGCCGCGTACCGGGCGTTGGCCGACAACCCGCGTCAGCACGAGTGGTGGACGTCGACGATGGCCCCCCTGCTCGACGGGGAGCCGGAGTGGATCGACGGCCACTGGCACGACCTCTGACGCACCGTCAGCAGGCCCGGCTCCCCAGGTCAGCCGAGGCCACTGCGCACGGCGATGATCTCCGCGGCGACGCTGACGGCGATCTCCTCGGGCGAGTGGCTGCCGATCTCCAGTCCCGCTGGTGCCCGTGCACCCTGCCGGCGGAACTCCTCGCGCTCGGCCTCGGTCAGCGAGCCGAGGATCACGGCCACCTTGCGCTTGGCCCCCATCAATCCCAGGTAGCGCAGCCGCAGCGGCAGCAGCGCACGCATGGCGGCCGTGTCCCGGTCGGCGGACGACGTCATCACCACCGCGAAGGTCGTGTCGGGCGAGGGGACGAGGGC
>Ga0114939_10000564_pt1 | contig 30937 bp, 27 predicted proteins | sample AshMeaCrysSpring_FD_87196 | JGI IMG/M metagenome (GOLD analysis project Ga0114939, IMG submission 87196) | Groundwater microbial communities from Big Spring, Nevada to study Microbial Dark Matter (Phase II) - Ash Meadows Crystal Spring | ecosystem: Environmental > Aquatic > Deep subsurface >...
ACCAGAAGCTCGTCGAGGAGGCCCCGGCGCCGTTCCTGACCGACGACCAGAACGCGAGGCTGTACGCGGCGAGCAAGGCGATCCTGCGCGAGGCGGGCTACTACGGCGCCGGGACGGTCGAGTTCCTCGTCGGTCAGGACGGCTCGATCTCGTTCCTCGAGGTCAACACCCGGCTGCAGGTCGAGCATCCGGTGAGCGAGGAGGTGACCGGGATCGACCTCGTCCGGGAGATGTTCCGCATCGCCGAGGGCCAGGAACTCGGCTACGACGACCCGGAGATCCGCGGCCACTCCATCGAGTTCCGCATCAACGGCGAGGACGCCGGGCGCAACTTCCTGCCCACCCCCGGGCCGGTGACCGCCTTCCGCCCACCCAGCGGCCCCGGCGTACGGGTCGACTCCGGCGTGGAATCCGGCAGTGTCATCGGGCAGAACTTCGACTCGCTGCTGGCCAAGCTCATCGTCACCGGGGCCGACCGCCCCCAGGCGATGGAGCGGTCCCGCCGGGCTCTGGCCGAGTTCACCGTCGAGGGCCTGGCCACGGTGCTGCCGTTCCACCGCGCGGTGGTGTCCGACCCGGCTTTCGCGCCGGAGGTCGGGCAGACCCCGTTCACCATCCACACCCGCTGGATCGAGACCGAGTGGGACAACACCATCTCGCCCTTCGACGGCGCGGCCGAGGCCGAGGAGCCGGCCGGACGCCAGCGGGTCACGGTCGAGGTCGACGGCAAGCGGCTGGAGGTGGCCCTACCGGCCGCGCTGGCTGTCACCGCCGCCCCTGCGGGCGGCGCCGGGGCGGCCCGTCCGTCGGCCCACCGGGGCGGACGCAAGGGCGGCGCCGGCGCTGCCGCCGGCGCGTCGGGCACGGCGCTCAGCTCACCCATGCAGGGCACGATCGTCAAGATCGCGGTCAGCGACGGTGACCAGGTGGCAGCGGGCGACCTCGTGGTGGTTCTCGAGGCGATGAAGATGGAGCAGCCCCTCAACGCACACAAGGCCGGGACCGTCAGCAACCTGTCCGCCGAGGTCGGCACCACCGTGTCCAGCGGCGCAGTGATCTGCGAGATCACCGACTGACGTCGACCTGCTCCCGCCGCTCGTAGGCCAGGTGCTCGGCGGCAACCGCGGCGCTGTGCTGGACGGCCAGCGCGGCGAAGCGATCGGCCACCGCCGGAAGTGTGCGCCCGCGCCGGCGGGCCAGGCAGACCCGGCGAGGGGGGATACTCGGCCGCAGCGGGTGCACGTGCACGGTGGGGTCGTCGAGGTCGACCGCCAGCAGCGGCATGATCGACACACCCATCCGGGCGGCGACCATCGCTTGCACGGCGCTGTTGTCGTTGGACCGGAACACGTACCGCACCGCCACCCCGGCTCCCCGCAGGCCGGTGTCGACGAGCCGCTGGCAGGCGTCGTCCACGTCCTGGCCGATGCACGCGGCGTTGTCGAGCAGCCGCAGCGGGTAGGGCCCGGACGCCACCGGGCAGTCCTCGGCGGCCACGACCGCGACGAACGGGTCGGTACACAGGTCGGCGGCCTCGATCCCCGGGTCACGAACCGGGCCGAGCACGAAGGACAGGTCGAAGTCGTCGCTGGCCACCCCGGTCAGCAGCTCCGGGTTGTCGTCGGACTGGTGCAGTTCGATGTCCACCCCGGGCGCCTCTCGACGCAGGTCGGCCACGATGCGCGGGAGGAGCTTGACCGAGACGCTCTGGAACGTGCCGACCCGCAACCGCCCCCCGACCCCGGCGCGCAGGTCCTCGAGCTGCCGCTGCGCCGTGGCGAGCTGGTCCAGCACTGCCTGCGCGTGCTCGAGCAGCAACGCCCCGGCGGGAGTGAGCCGGGCCGGACGAGGCCCGCCCGGCCGGTCGAACAGCGCCATCCCGACCGCCTTCTCGAGCGCGGCCACCTGCTGGCTCACCGCCGCCTGGGAGAAGCCGAGCGCGGCGGCGGCCCGGCCGAAGGACCCCTCCCGGGCGACCGCCTGCAGCGCTGCCAGGTGCCGTACGTCCACATCGCGAAGCAGCGTCATAGTCATAAGACTACTCGATCATTGTGATAACAAACCATCGCTTTTCATGATGCTTCTTCGGCCGTACTGTGCTGGGTATGAGCACCGCCACCATCACCTTCGCCCTGTCTCCCCTCGCCCTTGACTCCCTGGCTCACGAGGTGGCCGAGTTCGGAGTCGACACCGACCGCGCGACGGTCGTCCAGGTCGTGCGGGCCGCGACCGCCGCCGGCGCCAGTCAGGTGCTCGCCGACGTGGTCACCGACCCGCGCGAGCCCGAGGTGGCCCGCCAGCGTGCCCTCGGGGCGCTGCTCGAACACCTGTCGGAGCACCGGCGCCGCCCGGTACCGCCCGCCGACCCCGACCCGCGCGACACCCTCCCCGTCTGGCCGGTGCACGTCTGCTGAGCCACACTGGACGACGTGGAGCTGCTGCTCATCCTGATCGCCGTCGGCCTCGTCGTCTGGTTGGTGGGTCGGTCCACCCGGTCCGGCCGTCTGTCCGACGGGTCCGCCCCGTCGGTCACCGGCCGTCGGCGTGCGCCCGACCCCCGGATGGACGCCGTGCGTCGGGTGGCCTCGGAGGACGTCACCCAGCTCGGCGAGCAGCTCAGTCGCGAGCCGCTGCCCGAGGGGCTGGGCGAGGAAGCACTGGCCGACTGGCAGCGCGCGCTGGACGCCTACGAGAACGCCAAGGCCGCACTGGACAACGCGGCGACGCCCGAGGACCTGCAGTGGGTCACTCGAGCCCTCGACGACGGCCGGTTCGCGCTGGCAACGCTGCAGGCTCGGCGTGAAGGCCGCGAGCTGCCGAGCCGCCGAGGCCCCTGCTTCTTCGACCAGCGGCACGGGATCGCCGTCGCCGACGCCTCGTGGGCACCGCCCGGCGGCGCGGCCCGCGACGTGCCCGTCTGCGCCGCCTGCCAGGCCCGGATCGACGACGGCTTGCAGCCCGACGCCCGAACGGTGCCCACCGCCGCCGGCCAGAAGCCCTACTGGGAGGCCGGGCCCGAGTACGGCCCGTGGGCTCGGGGCTGGTACGGGTCGCAGGGCGCGTACATGCTCAACGGCCTGCTCATGGGCACCCTGCTGGGATCGATGCTGTGGGCTCCCGTCGGCTACGACCTCGGCGACGCCGGCGGGGACGGTGGCGACGCGGGCGGGGACGGTGGCGACGGTGGGGGTGACGTCGGCGGGGACGTCGGCGGGGGCGACTTCGGCGGGGGCGACTTCGGCGGGGGCGACTTCGGCGGTTTCGACTTCTGACCGGCGCCGCCGTGCGCCGATCCGCCTCACGCCCACAGCCACCTACGACCCGTCGGGCATCCTTGCCCACAGCCCGCCGTCGTCCCCCAGGAGCAGCCGTTGCTGTACGCCGCCTACGCCTCGAGCCTCGACCCGATGGCCATGGCCCACCGCGCGCCGCACTCCCCGCTGCAGGGCACGGGGTGGATCCCCGGCTGGCGGCTGACGTTCGCCGGTGCGGACCTCGGCTGGGACGGAGCGGTGGCCACCATCGTGGAAGCCGGCCGTGGCGATGACGGTGAGCCCGAACCGACCGTCTTCGTGGCGCTCTACGACGTCACCGACGCCGACGAGGCAGCCATGGACGAGTGGGAGGGCCTGGACCTTCGGCGCTTCCGCAAGATCCGGCTGCGCGTCGAGACGCTGGAAGGCCCGGTGCTCGCCTGGCTGTACGTGGTGGACGCGTACGAGGGCGGACTCCCGAACGCCCGCTACCTGGGCATGCTCGCCGACGCCGCCGAAGCGGCGGGAGCCCCCGAAGACTACGTCGCCGACCTGCGGCGCCGACCCTGCCGCTGAGCCGGCACCGCCTACAGTCGCTCCGGTGAACCTGCCCGACCCGGACACGTCCTCCGCCGGTCCCGATCCCGCGGCGCTCGCCGAGCGTGCCGCCGCGGCTCTCGCGCAACGTACCGGCGTGCCCTCCCACGACGTGGCCGTCGTGCTGGGCTCCGGCTGGGGTGCGGCCGTCGACATCCTCGGCTCCCCCGCCGCCGAGGTGCCCCTCCCCGACCTGCCGGGCTTCGCCACCGCGACGGTGACCGGCCACGCCGGCACGGCGCGCAGCGTGACCGTCGGGCGCCAGCGCGTGCTGGTGTTCCTCGGCCGGACCCACCTGTACGAGGGACGGGGCGTGGCCGCGGTGGCCCATCCGGTGCGGACGGCGGCAGCGGCCGGCTGCCGGCAGGTCGTGCTCACCAACGGCTGCGGCGGGCTTGACCCGTCCTGGCCGCCCGGCACCGTCGTGCTGCTGCGCGACCACCTCAACCTCACCGGTCGGTCTCCGCTCGTGGGCGCCACCTTCGTCGACCTCACCGAGGCCTACTCGCCGCGGCTGCGCGCGATCGCCCACGAGGTGGACCCCTCGCTGCCCGAGGGCGTCTACGCGCAGCTGCCCGGGCCGCAGTACGAGACCCCGGCCGAGATCCGCATGCTCGGCGTGCTCGGCGCCGACCTCGTCGGGATGTCCACCGCCCTCGAGACCGTCGCCGCCCGCGCTGCCGGACTCGAGGTGCTGGGGCTGTCGCTGGTCACCAACGCAGCCGCCGGGCTGAGCGGGCAGCCGCTGGACCACGCGGAGGTGCTCGCGCAGGGACGGGCGGCGGCCGGCCGACTCGGCCACCTGCTGGCCGGGCTGCTGGAGAGGATGTGACCCCGCCGATGCCGCTGCTCCAGGCTGCCCGGGACTGGCTGGCCGACGACCCTGACCCGGCCACCAGGGCCGAGCTCGCCGAGCTCATCGCGAGGGTCGAGGAGGGGGTGGACGCCGAGCAGGCCCGCGCCGACCTGGCCGACCGGTTCGCCGGCATGCTGCAGTTCGGCACCGCCGGGCTGCGGGGCGAGCTGGGAGCCGGCCCGAACCGGATGAACCGCGCCGTGGTCATCCGGGCCGCCGCGGGGCTGGCAGCGTGGGTACGCGCCCACGACGGTGGGGGGGTCGTGGTGGGCTTCGACGCCCGCCGCAACTCCGCCGTCTTCGCCGCCGACACCTGCGCCGTCATGGAGGCTGCCGGGGTCGAGGCGATGGTGCTGCCGCGGCCGCTGCCCACCCCCGTGCTCGCCTTCGCCGTGCGGCACCTCGGGGCGGACGCCGGGGTGATGGTGACCGCGTCGCACAACCCGCCGAACGACAACGGCTACAAGGTCTACGTCGGCGACGGGTCGCAGATCGCACCCCCGGTCGACACCGAGATCGCCGCCCAGATCGCCGCTGTGACACGGGTGGCCGGCGTGCCCCGAGCCGACGACGGCTGGGTGACCATGGACGACGCCCTCGTCGAGGCCTACCTCGACCGGGCCGTGGGCGTGCTGGACCCCAGCGGGCCGCGCGACCTCGCGGTCGTCTACACCCCGCTGCACGGCGTGGGCCGTGACCTGCTGCTCGCCGCCTTCACCCGGGCCGGGTTCCCCGCGCCGTCGGTCGTCCCGGAGCAGGGCGAGCCCGATCCGGCGTTCCCGACGGTGGCCTTCCCCAACCCCGAGGAGCCCGGCGCGCTGGACGCGGCACTCGCCCGCGCCGACGCCGAGGGCGCGCACCTGGTGATTGCGAACGATCCCGACGCCGACCGGTGCGCGGTGGCCGTGCCCGACCGGGACGGCACCTGGCGGATGCTCACCGGGGACGAGGTCGGCGTGCTGCTCGGCGCCCACCTGATCGCCCGCGGCGCCCGGGGAACCTTCGCCAACTCCATCGTGTCGTCCACCCTGCTGGGCAAGGTCGCCCGGGCCGCCGGGGTCGAGCACGTCGAGACGCTCACCGGGTTCAAGTGGATCACGAGGGCGCCGGGGCTGCGCTACGGCTACGAGGAGGCGCTGGGCTACTGCTGCGACCCCGAGGCGGTCAAGGACAAGGACGGCGTCACCGCTGCGCTGCTGGTGGCCGAGCTGGCCGCCTCGCTGCAGGCCCGGGAAGCCACCCTGCTCGACCGCCTGAACGACCTGGCGCGCGAGCACGGCGTGCACCTGACCAGCCAGGTGAGCGTGCGAGTGGAGGACGTGGCGCGGATCGGCGAGGTGATGGCCCGGCTGCGGACCCATCCGCCCACCCGGCTCGCTGACGTGGCGGTAGTGGGCGTCGACGACCTGCTCGCCCCCGGCGGGCCGCTGCCGCCGACCGACGGCCTGCGGTTCCGCCTGGACGGGCAGGCCCGGGTGATCGTGCGTCCGTCGGGCACCGAGCCGAAGGTCAAGTGCTACCTCGAAGTGGTGCAGCCCGTGACCGACGAGGACGTCGAGGGTGCCCGCGCGGTCGGCGGGCGGCGGATGCAGGCGCTGAAGGACCAGATGTCCCTGCTGCTCACCTGAGCCTAGGATCAGCCGAGTGACGCCGACCGGGCTCGAGGCCCTTGCCGAGGTCACCGCCTCGGACGCCGCGTTGCGGACCTTCCTGCACGGCCTGCCCGGGGTCGACCAGGTGGGCGCGGACGCCCGGGCCGCCGAGCTGGCCACACGTTCGATCAAGACCACCGCCAAGGCGTCGGCGATCGACGTGGCGATCGCGATGATCGACCTCACCACGCTGGAGGGCCAGGACACCCCCGGCAAGGTCCGGGCGCTGTGCGCCAAGGCGCTGCAGCCGGACCCCTCCGACCTCACCACCCCGCGAGTCGCCGCCGTCTGCGTCTACAGCGACCTCGTCGGGGTCGCGGTGGACGCCCTGCGCGGCAGCGGCGTGCACGTTGCGGCCGTCGCCACCGCCTTCCCGAGCGGACGCGCCAGCCTGCGGGTGAAGCTCGCCGACACCCACGACGCGGTGGCTGCAGGCGCCGACGAGATCGACATGGTGATCGACCGGGGCGCCTTCCTCGCCGGCCACTACCTGCAGGTGCTCGACGAGATCGTCGCGGTCAAGCAGGCGTGCGCCGAGGCACACCTCAAGGTCATCCTCGAGACCGGCGAGCTGGTCACCTACGACAACATCCGTCGTGCCTCCTGGCTGGCGATGCTCGCCGGGGCGGACTTCATCAAGACCTCCACCGGCAAGATCAGCCCGGCCGCGACCTTGCCGGTGACGCTGGTCATGCTGCAGGCGGTGCGCGACTTCGCCGACCGCACCGGCCGGGTGATCGGGGTGAAGCCGGCCGGGGGCATCCGCACGAGCAAGGACGCCTTCCGCTACCTCGTGCTCGTCAACGAGACCGTCGGGCCGGCCTGGCTCACGCCGCAGCTGTTTCGCCTCGGCGCGTCCAGCCTGCTCAACGACTTGCTGCTGCAGCGGCAGAAGCTGCGTACCGGGCACTACTCCGGCCCCGACTACGTCACGCTCGACTAGAGGAGGCGCAGGTGGCCAGCGGCACGCCGTTCGAGTACGCCCCGGCACCGGAGTCGCGGGCCGTCGCACCCATCGCGCCGACCTACGGGCTGTTCATCGGTGGGCAGATGGTCGAGCCGATCGACGGCGCGACGTTCAAGACGGTGTCGCCGTCGACCGAGGAGGTGCTCAGCGAGGTCAGCGAGGCTGGCGCGGCCGACGTCGACCGGGCCGTGCGTGCGGCCCGGGCCGCGTCCCGCGCCTGGGCCCGGATGCCCGGGCGGGAACGGGGCAAGTACCTGTTCCGGCTGGCCCGCCTGGTGCAGGAGCGCGCGCGCGAGCTGGCCGTGCTGGAGACCCTGGACAACGGCAAGCCCATCCGCGAGACGCGCGACGTCGACCTCCCGCTGGTGGCGGCCCACTTCTTCTACCACGCCGGCTGGGCCGACAAGCTGGGCTACGCGGGGCTGGGTCCAAGCCCGCGACCGCTCGGGGTGGCGGGACAGGTGATCCCGTGGAACTTCCCGCTGCTGATGCTCGCGTGGAAGGTGGCCCCGGCCCTGGCGGCGGGCAACACCGTGGTGCTCAAGCCGGCGGAGACCACCCCGTTGACGGCGCTGGCCTTCGCCGAGATCTGCCAGCAGGCCGACCTCCCGCCCGGGGTGGTCAACATCGTCACCGGGGCCGGGGACACCGGCCGGCTGGTCGTCGAGCATCCCGACGTCGACAAGGTGGCCTTCACCGGCTCGACCGAGGTCGGCAAGGCCATCGCCCGAGCGGTCGCCGGGACGCGCAAGCGGCTGACCCTGGAGCTCGGCGGCAAGGCCGCCAACGTGATCTTCGACGACGCCCCGGTGGACCAGGCGGTCGAGGGCATCGTCCGCGGGGTGTTCTTCAACCAGGGCCACGTCTGCTGCGCCGGCACCCGGCTGCTGGTGCAGGAGTCGGTGGCCGAGCAGGTGGTGGCCTCGCTCAAGCGACGACTCGGCACGCTGCGGCTGGGTGACCCGCTGGACAAGAACACCGACATCGGGGCGATCAACTCCGCGGTGCAGCTCGAGCGGATCCGCGCCATGAGCGAGGTGGGGGAGGCCGAGGGCGCGACCCGGTGGTCCGCGGACTGCCCGCTGCCCGAGCGCGGCTACTGGTTCCCGCCGACGGTGTTCACCGACGTGGCCCAGACCCACCGCATCGCCCGCGAGGAGATCTTCGGTCCGGTGCTGTCAGTGCTCACCTTCCGCACCCCGGATGAGGCCGTCGCCAAGGCCAACAACACCCCCTACGGGCTGTCCGCCGGGGTGTGGACGGAGAAGGGCTCGCGCATCCTGTGGATGGCGCAGCGGCTGCGGGCCGGGGTGGTGTGGGCGAACACCTTCAACCACTTCGACCCCGCCTCCCCGTTCGGGGGCTACAAGGAGTCCGGCTACGGGCGTGAGGGCGGACGGCACGGGCTGGCCGCCTACCTGCACGCCGATGACGGGCAGGAGGCGTGATGGCTCGCGCGCAGGTCCGCAAGACCTACAAGCTCTTCGTCGGCGGTGCCTTCCCGCGCTCGGAGAGCGGGCGCTGCTACGCCGTCTCCGACGCCCGGGGCCGGTTCGTCGCCAACGCCGCCCTCGCCTCGCGCAAGGACGCGCGGGACGCGGTGGTGGCCGCCCGGGCGGCCTTCGGCCGCTGGTCGGCGACGACCGCCTACAACCGCGGGCAGGTCCTCTACCGCGTCGCGGAGATGATGGAGGGCCGACGCGACCAGTTCGTCGCCGACGTGGCCCGCGCCGAGGGTCTGACCGCCCGGCAGGCCGGCGCCGCGGTCGACGCCGCCGTCGACCGCTGGGTCTGGTACGCGGGCTGGTCGGACAAGCTCTCCCAGGTGGGCGGGTCGGCCAACCCTGTCGCCGGGCCGTTCTTCAACTTCTCCGTCCCCGAGCCGACCGGCGTCGTCGCCCTGGTGGCGCCGCAGGACTCCTGCCTGCTCGGGCTGGTCAGCGTGCTCGCGCCGGTGCTGACGACCGGCTGCACCGCGGTGCTGCTGGCCAGCGAGCAGCGGCCGCTGCCTGCGGTCACCCTCGCCGAGGTGCTGGCCACCTCCGACGTTCCCGCAGGGGTGGTCAACATCCTCACCGGGTCGGTGGCGGAGGTGGCACCCTGGCTGGCCTCGCACGCCGACGTCAACGCGATCGACCTGACCGGGGTGACCGACGCCGACCTGGCCGCCCGGCTCGAGGCGGATGCCGCCGGCACCGTCACCCGCGTCCGCCGCCCGGCGCCCGGCCCCGTCGACTGGTCGACCGACCCCGGGCTGTCGCGCCTGCTCGGCGTACTCGAGGTCAAGACCGTGTGGCACCCCGTCGGCACGTGACGCCAGCGCAGGGCCCTCCCCCGGGCCGGGTCGTGCTCCTGGCCGGCCCGTCCGGCAGCGGCAAGTCCCACCTCGCCCGGGCCAGTGGGCTGCCCGTGCTGTGCCTCGACGAGTTCTACAAGGACGGCGACGACCCCTCCCTGCCGCGCCACGCCGGCCTGGGCATCGTCGACTGGGACAACCCGGCGGCCTGGGACCGGGACGCCGCCGTGGCCGCGGTCGTCGCGATCTGCCGGGACGGGCAGGCCCAGGTGCCGGACTACGACATCAGCCAGGACCGGGCGGTGGGCCGGCGCACCTTCTCCCGACTCGGACGACCCGTGTTCCTCGCCGAGGGGGTGTTCGTCGGGGAGCTGGTGGCGCCGTGCCGCGACGCGGGGGTGCTGGCCGACGCGATCGTGATCGCCCGGGCCCCGTGGAAGAACTACGCCCGCCGGCTGGGCCGCGATCTGGTCGAGCGCCGCAAGCCGCCGCTGACCCTGCTGCGCCGCGGCCGCGACCTGAAGGCCAAGGAGCGCAGCCTGGTGGCTGCCCTCACCGCGGCCGGGTGCCGGCCCCTGTCCGGGGCGCAGGCCCGGGCGGCCCTGGCCGGGTGGCGTCGGCGAGCCGACGAGCCGGCCGCCCCGCAGGTGGACTCGGCCTGATCGTCAGCGAGCCGGTCGCCGCGGCGGTAGCGTGGGCACCTGTGGCTCGCACTGTCTACGTCGCCGCGGCACGCCCCTACAGCGGCAAGTCCGCCATGGCCCTGGGCATCTACGAGGCGATGCTGCGACGCTCGACCAAGGTCGCGGTGTTCCGACCGGTCGTTCGCTCCCGCGACACCGTCGACCCCGCCATCGAGCTGCTGCGGTCCCGTGGCGGCGTCGACCTGCCCGCCGAGGCGTTCTTCGGGGTCACCTACGACGACGTCCACGCCGACGACGACGAGGCGCTGACGGTCATCCTCGACCGCTACCGCGAGCTGGCCGCCCAGGCCGAGGCGGTGCTCGTGCTCGGCACCGACTACACCGACGTCGGCGCTCCGGCCGAGCTCCAGTTCAACGCCCGGGTGGCTGCCAACCTGGGCTCGCCCGTCCTGTTCGTGGCCACCGCACACGAGCGCACCGTTCAGGAGGTGCGCTACGCCATCGACCTCGCCGCCACAGTCCTCGAGGAGAACCACGGGCGACTGCTGCGAGTGATCGTCAACCGGGTCGACCCGCAGCAGCTGGACCAGGTGCGTGCGGGGCTGGCCGGCGTCGGCGTCCCGGTGGACGTCGTGCCCGACGAGCCGTTGCTGCTCGCGCCGAGCGTGCGCCGGCTCGCCGAACGGGTCGGGGCGACCTTGGTGGCCGGGGACCGGGCCCTGCTCGCCCGTGAGGCCCTGGGCCTGGTGGTGGCGGCCATGCGGCTGCCGAACGTGCTGACCCACCTCAGCGACGGCTGCCTGGTGATCTCGGCCGGAGACCGCACCGAGATCCTGCTGGGGATGCTCGCCGCCCACCGGTCGGACGCCTTCCCCACCCTGTCCGGCGTGATGCTCACCGGCGGCCTGACCCCCGACCCGCAGGTCTGGCGGCTGGTGCAGACCCTGGCCGAGAGGCTGCCCGTCCTGTCGACCCCCCTCGACACGTTCAGCACCGCCACGGCCCTGGCCGACGCGCGCGGCGGCATCCACAGCGACTCCACCCGCAAGATCGAGACGGCCATCGAGCTCGTGGGGGCGCACATCGACGTGGACGCGGTGCTCGACGCGGTCGAGGTCGAGTCGGTCGGAGCGGTCACGCCACTGATGTTCCAGTTCGAGCTGGTCGAGCGGGCCCGGCGCTCGCGCCGGCGGGTGGTGCTACCCGAGGGCACCGAGCCGCGGGTGCTCGAGGCGGCCGGCACCGTGCTGCGCCGCGGCATCGCCGACCTCACCCTGCTCGGGGACGAGGCCGACGTCCGCCGCACGGCCGCGGAGCTCGGCGTCGACCTGACCGGCGCCACGATCATCGACCCGGTGACCTCACCGCTTCGTCAGCAGTTCGCCGAGGAGTACGCCCGGCTGCGGGCGCACAAGGGAGCCACGATCGACGCCGCGCTCGACGTGGTGGTCGACGTGTCGTACTTCGGCACCCTGATGGTGCACGCAGGCCTGGCCGACGGGATGGTGTCGGGGGCGGTGCACACGACTGCGCACACGATCCGGCCGTCCTTCGAGATCATCAAGACCACGCCGGGCGTCTCGATCGTGTCGAGCGTCTTCTTCATGTGCCTGGCCGACCGCGTCCTGGTGTACGGCGACTGCGCCGTCAACCCCAACCCCGGCGCCGAGGACCTCGCCGACATCGCGATCTCCTCGGCCGATACGGCCGCTCAGTTCGGGGTGCAGCCGCGCATCGCCATGCTCTCGTACTCGACCGGGACCTCGGGCGCGGGCGAGGACGTGGACCGGGTCCGCCGGGCCACCGAGCTGGTGCGTGAGCGCCGTCCGGACCTGTCGGTGGAGGGTCCGATCCAGTACGACGCCGCGGTGGACTTCAGTGTGGCCCGCACGAAGCTGCCGGACAGCGAGGTCGCCGGCCGGGCGACCGTCTTCGTCTTCCCCGACCTCAACACGGGCAACAACACCTACAAGGCCGTCCAGCGCTCGGCTGGGGCGCTGGCCATCGGGCCGGTGTTGCAGGGACTCAACAAGCCGGTGAACGATCTCTCCCGGGGGGCGCTGGTGGAGGACATCGTCAACACCATCGCCATCACGGCGATCCAGGCCCAGGGACAGCACTCGTGACTCGCAGCGTCCTGGTCGTCAACTGCGGCTCCTCGTCGATCAAGTACCAGCTGGTCGACGCCGAGTCCGAGCGGGCCTTGGCGAAGGGGCTGGTGGAGCGGATCGGCGAGGAGACCTCGCGGCTGCACCACACCGTGGCCGGTTCCGACCTCGGGGTGCAGCGCGAGCAGGCGCTGGCCGACCACGAGGCCGGGCTGCGCGCCGTGCTCGCCGCCTTCGCCGAGGTCGGCCCGAGCCTGGACGACGCAGGGCTGGCCGCGGTGGGACACCGGGTCGTACACGGAGGCGACCGGTTCGCCGAGCCGGCGCTCGTCGACGACGAGGTGGTGGCGACTATCCGCGCCCTCGTCCCACTCGCCCCGCTGCACAACCCGGCCAACCTCGAGGGCATCGAGGTGGCCCGGCGGGTGTTTCCCGACGTGCCACAGGTGGCGGTCTTCGACACGGCCTTCCACCAGACGCTGCCGCCCGCTGCGTACACCTACGCCTTGGACCGCGCCGTGGCCCGGCGGTTCGGCATCCGTCGCTACGGGTTCCACGGCACCTCGCACGCGTTCGTCTCGCGCGAGGCGGCCCGCCGGCTGGGCCGGGACGACCTCGCGCTGGTGGTGCTGCACCTGGGCAACGGCGCGTCCGCGTCAGCCGTCCTCGGCGGGCGGTGCATCGACACGTCCATGGGGCTCACCCCGCTGGAAGGGCTCGTGATGGGCACCCGGTCGGGCGACATCGACCCGGCGGTGGTGTTCCACCTCAGACGGGTGGCCGACATGTCCATCGACGAGATCGACGCCCTGCTCAACAAGCGCAGCGGCATGCTCGGGCTGGCCGGGGCGAACGACCTGCGCGAGGTGTGGCGGCTGGCCGAGGCCGGCGAGGTCGACGCACAGGTCGCCCTCGACGTGTACGCCTACCGCATCCGCAAGTACATCGGCGCCTACGCGGCCGCGATGGGGGCGCTCGACGCGATCGTCTTCACCGCCGGGGTGGGCGAGAACGACGACCGGCTGCGCGCGCTCGTGCTCGACGGCCTGGCCGGGCTCGGCGTCGTCCTCGACCCGCAGCGCAACGCCGACCCGGCCGACCACGGCGGCGTGATCACGGCGACGCAGTCCCGCGTGGCCGCGCTCGTGGTGCCCACCAACGAGGAGTTGGAGATCGCCCGCGCCGCCCTCAGCCTGGTCTAGGAATCCTGGTACCGGCTGGCGGCACCGGGTGCCCGCTCCGGCTGGTGCTGCGGGGCCGGATGGCCCGGGCCGAGGCGCTGACCGCCCAGCTGGCCGCCGCCCACCACCGCCTGACGACCCACGCCCCCGGCTGGCACCTGCCCCCCGACCCGCCACCCGACCCCGACCCGCCACCGTTCTCAGCCGGGCCTGGGGGTCTGTCCCGGGGCGCTACTCCGGGTCGCGGTGGGCGAGGTCGATGTCGAAGGCGGGCAGGCAGATGGCGACGTAGTGGGCGCCCTGCGGGCCGACGGAGTACTGCACCCGCTCTCCCGCCCGGGTGATGACTGCCTGGCCGGCCGTGACGGTGACCGACCCCTCGGCCGCGGTGACGACGACGCTGCCCGAGAGCACCACGGTGAGCTCGTCGAAGTCGGGCTGCTGGGCCGGCTCGGTCCACCCGGGCGGTGCGGTCATGACCGCGACGCTCGCGGCGGCATCCCCCGTCGCCACCCGGCCGACGTACTCGTCGATGGTCTTGCCGCCTGGGACGGGGATCCGGGCCGGTGCCCGCACCAGCCGCATGTCAGCCGACCCGCTCAAGCACGAGCGGCAGCACCTCGGGCCGGGCCCCAGCGGGGGCGACCGTCACTGCCTCGGCGAGGGCCGCCCGGGCCCACTCGAAGCGCAGCGGGTCGTCGGCGTGCAGGGTCAGCAGCGGCTGGCCGGCACGAACGGCTGCCCCGGGCTTGGCGTGCAGCTCGACGCCGGCACCGGCGCTCACCTCGTCCTCCTTGCGGCTGCGGCCCGCGCCGAGGCGCCAGGCGGCAACACCGACGGCGAGGGCGTCGATCCGCACGAGCACGCCGTCGGCGGGCGCCAGCACGATGTCGCTCTCGGCCGCGGCCGGCAACGGCGCGTCGGGGTCACCCCCTTGGGCCGAGATCATGCGACGCCAGACGTCCATCGCAGAACCGTCCCGCAGCGCCTGTCCGGGGTCGGCGTCGGCAAGCCCGGCGGCGTCGAGCATCTCCCGGGCCAGAGCGAGGGTCAGCTCCACCACGTCCGGCGGCCCCCCGCCGGCGAGCACCTCGATGCTCTCGGCGACCTCCAGCGCGTTCCCGGCGGTCAGACCCAGGGGGGTCGACATGTCGGTGAGCAGGGCCACGGTGCGCACCCGGGAGTCGGTGCCGAGCTCGACCATGGTCTCGGCGAGCAGCCGCGCGATCATCCGGTCCTTCATGAAGGCGCCCGAACCCACCTTGACGTCGAGCACCAGCGCGGACGTGCCCTCGGCGATCTTCTTGCTCATGATCGACGAGGCGATGAGCGGCACCGACTCGACCGTGCCGGTCACATCGCGCAGCGCGTAGAGCTTGCGGTCCGCGGGGGCGAGGTCCTCCCCCGCGGCGCAGATCACGGCACCCACCTCGCGCAGCTGAGTCAGCATCTGGGTCGGGCCGAGCGACGCCCGCCAGCCCGGGATCGACTCGAGCTTGTCCAGCGTCCCCCCGGTGTGGCCGAGACCGCGGCCGGACAGCTGAGGCACGGCCGCCCCGCACGCGGCCACCAGCGGGGCGAGCGGCAGGGTGATCTTGTCGCCGACGCCACCGGTCGAGTGCTTGTCGGCGGTGGGACGGCCAAGCGACGACCAGTCGAGCCGCCTGCCCGTGTCGATCATGGCCCGCGTCCACCGGGCGACCTCGGCCCTATCCATGCCGTTGAGCAGGATCGCCATCGCCAGCGCCGCCATCTGCTCGTCGGCGACGACACCCCGGGTGTAGGCGTCCACGACCCAGTCGATCTGTTCGGGCGTGAGCACCTGCTTGTCCCGCTTGGCCCGGATCACGTCGACGGCGGCGAACGGCTCGGTCATCGCTGGATCTCCGCAGCGTCGAACGCGTCGGGCAGCAGCCGAGCCAGCGGCACCGGCCCGGCAGCGGTGTCCACGAGCAGGTCGGGACCACCGTGCTCGGCCAGCAGCTGGCGGCAGCGGCCGCAGGGCAGCACCACCAGCGCAGCCGACCCGTCCCGCCCGCCCACGCAGGCCACGGCGACGAGGCGACCACCACCGCTGGCGTGCAGGTCGGACACGACTCCGCACTCGGCGCACAGGGTGAGCCCGAAGGAGGCGTTCTCCACGTTGCAGCCGACCAGCACCCGCCCGTCGTCGGTCAGCGCCGCCGCACCCACGAGGTAGTGGGAGTACCGGGCGTAGGCGTGCGTACGCGCCAGCCGGGCCTGCTCGCGCAGCAGGTCCCAGTCGACCGCAGTCTCGGCCCGCGTCCCGGTCACGACTTGATGTACGGCTGGCCGTCCGCCGCCGGGACTCGCACCCGACCGACCAGGCCGGCGACGGCGAAGATGGTCACGAGGTACGGGGCCATCAGCATGAACTCGCTCGGGACCGGTGCCCCGACGATCGTCAGCACGTTCTGCAGGTTGTCGGCGAAGCCGAACAGCAGAGCGGCGAACACGGCACCGACCGGCGAGTACCGGCCGAAGATCATCGCTGCCAGGGCGATGAAGCCCTTGCCCGCTGTCATCTCCTTGCCGAACGCACCGACGGCCCCCAGGGTGAAGAACGCGCCGCCCAGACCGGCCACCGCTCCGGCGATGAGCACGTTGCGGGTACGCACCATGTTGACCTTGATGCCCACGGTGTCGGCTGCCTCCGGGTGCTCGCCCACGGCTCTCACTCGCAGTCCCCAGCGGGACCGGAAGAGCGCGACCTGCAGCACGGCCACGACGACGTAGAGCAGGTAGACGATCACCGACTGGTTGAAGAACACCGGTCCGATCACCGGTATGTCGCCCAGCAGCGGGATCTTGATGGGCTGGAAGGTTCCCGGGGTGTTCCACTCGGACTGGTTCTTCGACAGCACCTGGCTGAACAGGAAGCCGGTGAGCCCGATGACCAGCACGTTGAGCACCACGCCCACGATGATCTGGTCGACGAAGTACCGGATCGCGAACAGCACCAGCAGCAGCGCCACGAGCAGCCCGAACAGGGGGGCCGCTGCCAGCCCCAGCCACAGGCTGCCGGTCAGACTGGCCACCACAGCCGCCCCGAAGGCGCCGGCGAGCAGGTGACCCTCGATCGCGATGTTGATCACGCCTGCCCGCTCGCAGAGCACGCCGGACTGCGCACCGAAGGCGATCGGGACGGCCAGCAGCAACGAGCCGGCCAGCAGCCCGGTGAGGGAGATGCTGGCGCCGGAGACGGCCCAGACCAGGAAGGCCAGCACCCAGGCGACGCCGAACAGTGCCAGCGCCCAGATCGGCGTCGGTCGGCGCTGGTAGCTGAGCACGGCCGAGAACGCGACGATGGCGGCACAGATGAGCGCCAGCGTCCAGGTGGCAGTCGTCGTGGTCACCGTGATGGGGCTCAGCTGAACGTCGTCGCCGGGCAACGACAGACCGAAGGTGCTGGTCTCCCCCACCGGCGCGCCAACGGCGAAGGCCACGACGGCCACCACCGCGAACACCGCCAGCCAGATGGGTGCCTTCCACGACCTCGCGATCGGCAGCGCCGAAGCGGAAGGCGTCGGCGAAGCCGACGGGGACGTCGTCGTCACGGCCATCAGCCCCATCCCTTCGTCAGCTGCAGGCTGCCTCCGCCACCGGCCGAACGGAGTCGGAACACCTTGCGGACCAGTGGGGGAGCAGCGACGAACAGCACGATCAAGGACTGCACCACCAGCACGATGTCGATCGGCGTCCCGGTCCTGGCCTGCATGATCACTCCACCGGCACGCAGCCCGCCGAACAGGATCCCGGCGAGCACGGTCCCCAGCGGGGTGCCGCGTCCCAGCAGCGCGACCGTGATCGCGTCGAACCCGATGGTGCCGGCGATGCCGAGCGTCAGGGCCTTCTCGGTGCCCAGCACCTGGATGGACCCGGCCAGCCCGGCCAGCGAGCCGGCGATGGCCATCACGAGGAAGTACTGCAGGTTGACCGAGATGCCGAAGGTGCGGGCCGCGTTCGGGTTGGCTCCGACGGAGCGGATGCGGAAGCCGAGGACGGAGCGGTTCAGCAGCCACCACACCCCGGCGGCGGCCAGCAGCGCGAGCACGATCCCCAGGTTGAGCCTCGACCAGTCGCCGAGCAGCGCCCGGTACTGGGCCGAAGGGGCCACGAACGGGCTGATCGGGTCGTTGCGGCCCGGCCGTTGGAAGGCCGGAGTGCGCAGCAGGTAGGCCAGCAGATTGAGGGCGATGAAGTTCATCATGATCGTCACGATGACCTCGTGCGCCCCGGTGCGGGCCTTGAGCAGCCCGACGATGCCGCCCCACAGCGCACCGCCGAGCAGGCCGGCGGCGGTGGCGACCAGCATGTGGACGCCGAACGGGAGACCGGTCCAGGTGAACCCGACGTAGCCGGCGAGGATGGCACCGACGATGAGCTGGCCGTTGGCGCCGATGTTGAACATGCCGGCTTTGAACGCCAGCGCGACGGCCAGCCCGGCCGCGATGAGGGGCGCGGCGACCGTGAGGGTCTCGGTGAGCGGTCGGACCGCCTGCTGGAGGCTGTCGGCCCGCGGGTTGACGACGGACCCTTCGAACAGGGCGACGTAGGCGCCGGCCACCGAGTCCCAGACGGCCCGCAGGGTGTCCATGGGCTGGGCGAAGAAGTAGCCCGCGGCCTGCGTGACATCGGGGTCGGAGACGGCGATGAGCACGCCACCGATGAGCAGCGCGAGGACGAACGCCAGTGCGGTGGTCAGGACGGTGTCCCAGGCAGGCGAGCGGCGCCGCGTGGTGACCGGCTCGACCGGCACGGCCGCCGGCTCGGCAGGAGGGGCGGGCGCGGTGGTCACAGCGCGCCGCCGTCCACGACAACATGCTCGTGCACGTCGTCCTTCACCGGGCTCTGCCGCACCGCCTCGTCGTAGGGGACGCCGGCCATCATCAGCCCGAGCACGTGCCGGGACACGTCCGGTCCGACGATGCCGACGACCCGGCCCCGGTACATCACCACGATCCGATCGGCCAGCGCCGCCACCTCGTCCAGCTCGGTGGACACGATGAGCACCGCCGTGCCGATGTCGCGCTCGCGGACGATGCGTTCGTGCAGGAACTCGATGGATCCGACGTCGACGCCGCGCGTCGGCTGGGATGCCACCAGCAACGACAGCGGCCGCGACAGTGCCCGGGCCATGACCAGCTTCTGCTGGTTGCCGCCGGACAGCGAGGACGCCGGCTGGTCCACACCCTGGCTGCGGATGTCGAACTGCTCGACCAGCCTCGTCGCCGTCTCGTCGATGGCGCGCAGCCGCAGCACCCCACCGGCGGAGTAGGGCTTGTGCTGCACCTGGTCGAGCACGAGGTTGTCGGCCAGGGAGAACGAGGAGATGAGCCCGTCGGTCGACCGGTCCTCGGGCACGTACCCGACCCGGTCGAGCAGCTCACGGGTCGACGTGGCGAGCACCGATTCCCCGAACAGCTCGATCTGCCCCGCCTGGTGCCCCGTCGACAGGCGCATGATCGCCTCGATTAGCTCGGTCTGGCCGTTGCCCTGGACGCCGGCGATGGCCACGAGCTCACCGGCGTGCACCTGGAACGACACGTCGTCCACGACCGGCTGCCCGGTCTCCGACACCACCGTGAGCCCCTTGACGTCGAGCACCACGTCGCCGGGCTCGCGCGCCTCCTTGCTGATCGTCAGCTCTACCGGCCGCCCGACCATCAGCGCCGCGAGCTCGGCCTCGGTGCTGTCCGGGGTGGCCTCTCCGACCACGGCTCCGCGGCGGATGACGGTGATGCGGTCGGCGACCGCGCGCACCTCGCGCAGCTTGTGCGTGATGAACACGATGGACGTGCCCGACTGGGCCAGCTCGCGCATGATCCGCATGAGCTCGTCGGTCTCCTGCGGGGTCAGCACGGCCGTGGGCTCGTCGAGGATGAGCACGGAAGCATCGCGCGCCAACGCCTTGACGATCTCGACCCGCTGCTGTGCTCCGACCGGGATGTCCTCCACCATCGCGTCCGGGTCGATGTCGAAGCCGAACCTGGCCGACAGCTCCTGGACCTGACGCCGGGCCTGGGCATGGTCGAGCAGGCCCGGCCCCCGGGTGAACTCGTAGCCGAGCATGACGTTGTCGGCGACGGTGAAGACGGGCACGAGCATGAAGTGCTGGTGGACCATGCCGATCCCGGCGGCCACCGCATCTCCCGGGCCGGAGAACCGGACCGGCTCACCGTCGATGAGGATCTCGCCCTCGTCCGGGTGCAGCAGCCCGTACAGCACGTTCATCAGCGTGCTCTTGCCCGCTCCGTTCTCCCCGAGCAGGCAGTGGATCTCACCGGGCTCGACGACGAGGTCGATGTGGTCGTTCGCGACGAGGCTGCCGAACCGCTTGGTGATGCCGCGCAGCTCCAGCCTCATCCGCGTGCACCTTCCCTACCGAGAGAAGAATCCGGGGGGGCGGATGGCCCGCCCCCCCGGATTCTGCACCACCGGTCAGGCCGGTTGGGGCGAAGACGCGGACTCGACCACCAGCGTGCCGTCGATGATCTGCTGCTGCAGGTCCTCGATCGCGGCCTTGAGCTCGTCGGGCACCTGGTCCTCGAAGTCGTGGAACGGTGCCAGGCCGACACCCTCGTTCTCCAGGGTCCCGATGTACTGGGCCGGGTCGAACTCGCCGTTGAGCGTCTCCTCGGTGGTGGCGAAGGTGGCGCCACCGATCTGCTTGAGCACCGAGGTGAGGATGAGGTCGCCGAACTCGGGAACGGTGTTGTAGCCGTCGCTGTCGACCCAGATGACGCTCACCCCGTCGGCTTCGCGAGCCGCGGCCAGAGTGCCCTTACCCACCGGCCCCGCCACCGGCAGGATGATGTCCGCACCCTGGGAGATGAAGTTGGCCGTCGTCTGCTTGCCCTTGGCCTCGTCGGTGAAGTCGCCGGTGAACGAGCCGTTCTGAGTGGCCTTGTCCCAGCCGAGCACCGCAACGCTGGTGCCGTTGTCCTCGTTGTACTTGGCCACGCCGTCGACGAACCCGTCCATGAAGATGGTCACGGTCGGGAAGGGACGGCCGCCGTAGGTGGCGACCGTGCCGGTCTTGGTCATCCCAGCGGCCAGGTAGCCGGCCAGGAACGAGGCCTGCGCGGTGTCGTACACCAGGGGCTTGACGTTGTCCGGCGGCGGTTCGAACGAGTCCGGCGTGGCCGGGTCGCCGTCCGGGGTGTCGTCCACGATGGCGAAGCTCTGGTCCGGGTTGGCCAGCGCCGCCTCGACCGTGGCCGAGCCCATGGCGAAGCCGACGGTGAAGATGATGCCGCAGTCGTCCTGCAGCAGGGCGTCGATGTTCGGCGCGTAGTCGGCGGCACCGGCCGACTCGACGAGGTTCGTCGTGACGCCCAGCTCGTCCTCCGCGCGAGCCAGGCCTTCGGCGCCGGACTGGTTGAACGACTGGTCGTCGAATCCGCCCTCGTCAGAGACCATGCAGGCCTTGAAGTCGACCTGCTCGGCTCCGCCCGACGTGGGCTCGGTGGTGGAGGCTGCCTCGTCCTCGGGGGCCGCACCACAGGCGGCGAGGACGAGAGCGGCGGCGCCCAGGAGCGCCGCGCTACGCATGCTGACCTTCAAGGATCCTCCCGGTGACGGTGGTCGTGGCCCCGGGGTGGGGCGGGCCAAGGGTACGCGACGTCGCCGCCGGTCCGTTCAGGGCACCGGGCGCCCGCTCGGCTCCCCGAGCACCGCGCAGGCGGCCAGCAGCCGCACCGCGATCCCGATCGCCTGCTCGTCGGGGTCGAACGAGCCCTGGTGCAGGTCGGCCGCCCGCAGGTCGCCCGGCCGGCGCACCCCCAGCCGCGCCAGGGCGCCGGGGACGTGTTCGAGGTACCAGGCGAAGTCCTCCGCTCCCAGGCTCTGGTCGGTCGGGGTGACGCTGTCCGGGCCGAGCACCAGGCCGGCGGCCTCGGCGAGCAGGGCAACCGACGCCGCGTCGTTGACCACCGGCGGCTGGCCGCGATGGGTCTCCACCTCGGCCGTCACGCCGAACGGCGCGACCAGCTGCTCGGCGAGCTCGGCCGCCAGCATCGGCGCGGTCTCCCACGCCTGCGGGTCCAGGCAGCGGATCGTCCCCTCGGCCCAGCCCTCGGCCGGGATCGCGTTGGCGACGTGCCCGGCGTTCACCCGTCCCCACACCAGGCTCACGCCCGCGCGCGGGTCCAGCCGCCGCCCAAGCACCGCCGGCAGCTGCGACACGAGCACCCCCAGGGCATGCACGACGTCCTGGGTCAGGTGCGGCCGGGCGGTGTGCCCGCCGTCCCCCGAGAGTCGCACGAGGATGCGGTCGCTGGCCGACGTGATCGGACCCACCGTGAGGCCGACCTGACCCACGTCGACCCTCGGGTCGCAGTGCAGCGCGAGGATCCGGCCCACCCCGTCGAGGCCACCGGCCTCGATGACGTCGTGCGCTCCACCCGGCATGGTCTCCTCGGCCGGCTGGAAGACCAGCCGCACCCGCCGGGGCAGCAGTCCGGCCGCCGCGAGGTCGGCGAGCACGAGACCGGCACCCAGCAGGCCGGCGGTGTGCACGTCGTGGCCGCAGGCATGGCAGACGCCGGGGATCGTGGACCGGTAGGGCACGTCCTTGTCGTCCCGCACCGGCAGCGCGTCGATGTCGGCTCGCAGCGCGAGCACGGCCCCGGCCCGGCGTGCCAGCCCGTCCACCGGCGGGGAGGGTTCGACGTCGCAGACCACCCCGGTGGACGGCAGCAGCCGTGGGGTCAGACCCGCGTGCCGCAGCCGGTTCACCAGGACGCGGGTGGTGCGCACCTCGGCTCGGCCGAGCTCGGGGTGCATGTGCAGGTCCCGGCGCACCGCGACGACCTCGTCGTCGTACTGCTTGGCGAGACGCTCGATCTCGACCAGCAGCTCCTCGTGCGACACGGCCTGTCCTCTCCCTCGCACCCACGCCGGTCCGAGCCTACCGGCGCCGCAGCGGGCCGGTGGTGTCGCTCACACGAGCGTTGCACCCGGTCCCCCTCGCTGATCAGCACGGATACCATGATTGGTGGTCTGGTCGAGCGAGTGAGGTGAGGGCGGTGCCAGCAGCACCAGCAGGCACGTTGTACCGCGGCCGGGAGGGCATGTGGTCGTGGGTCGCCCACCGGGTGACCGGCGTGGCCATCTTCTTCTTCCTCTACGTGCACGTGCTCGACACAGCGCTGGTACGGGTCTCGCCGGAGGCGTACAACACGGTGATCGAGACCTACAAGAACCCGGTCGTCGGCCTCATGGAGGTCGGCCTCGTCGGCGCCGTGCTCTACCACGCCCTCAACGGCCTGCGCGTGGTGCTGGTCGACTTCTGGTCGCGCGGGCCTCGGGTGCAGCGCCAGATGCTGTGGGCCGTGCTCACGCTCTGGGTGCTGCTCATGATCCCGTTCACGATCCGCCACCTCGGCAACGTCTTCGGGGAGTGACGATGGCGAACACCCAGCTCCCACCGCCGCCGCTGTCCTCGGCCCGGCCCCGACCCCTGCGCACCCGGCGAACCAACGTCGAGCAGTACGGCTGGGTCTTCATGCGGGTGTCGGGCGTGCTGCTCGTCGTGCTCGTCCTCGGCCACCTGTTCACCAACCTGATGGTTGGGGACGGCATCACGGCCATCGACTTCGCCTTCGTCGCCGGCAAGTGGGCCAACCCGTTCTGGCAGGTCTACGGCCTGGTGATGCTGTGGTTGGCGATGATTCACGGGGCCAACGGCCTGCGCACCATCATCAACGACTACGCCGAGCGCGAGCAGACGCGGTTTGGGCTCAAGGCGCTGCTCTACGTCTCGGCCGCTGTGATCATCACGATCGGCACGCTGACGATCTTCACCTTCGACCCCTGCCTCGACCCCGAGTCGACGCTGTCGGTCTGCCTGAGCCGCTGACCGCCGGACCCCTGCGAGGAGTGCCATGCAGCAGCACCGATACGACGTCGTCATCGTCGGCGCCGGGGGCGCCGGGATGCGCGCGGCGCTCGAGGCGGGCCAGCGGACGCGTACCGCCGTCCTCACCAAGCTCTACCCCACCCGCTCCCACACCGGGGCCGCACAGGGCGGCATGTGCGCCGCGCTGGCCAACGTCGAGGAGGACAACTGGGAGTGGCACACCTTCGACACCGTCAAGGGCGGTGACTACCTGGTCGACCAGGACGCTGCCGAGGTGATGTGCAAGGAGGCCGTGGACGCCGTCCTCGACCTGGAGAAGATGGGGCTGCCGTTCAACCGCACGCCGGGCGGGACCATCGACCAGCGCCGCTTCGGCGGGCACACCCGCAACCACGGCGAGGCCGCGGTGCGCCGCTCGTGCTACGCCGCAGACCGCACCGGCCACATGATCCTCCAGACGCTCTACCAGCAGTGCATCAAGCACGGGGTCACGTTCTACAACGAGTTCTACGTGCTCGACCTGCTGCTCGACCACAGCGACGGCACCCCCCGCACCGCCGGCGTGGTCGCCTACGAGCTCGCCACCGGCGAGGTGCACGTGTTCGCGGCCAAAGCGGTCGTGTTCGCCACCGGCGGCTTCGGCAAGGTGTTCCGCACCACCTCCAACGCCCACACCCTGACCGGCGACGGCATGGGCATCGTCTGGCGGCGCGGCCTGCCGCTGGAGGACATGGAGTTCTTCCAGTTCCACCCGACCGGCCTGGCCGGCCTCGGGGTGCTGCTGTCGGAGGCCGCCCGGGGGGAGGGCGGGATCCTGCGCAACTCCGAGGGCGAGCGGTTCATGGAGCGCTACGCCCCGACGATCAAGGACCTGGCCCCGCGCGACATGGTGGCCCGGGCGATGGCCAACGAGGTACGGGAGGGCCGTGGCTGCGGCCCGGACAAGACCTACGTCCACCTCGACCTCACCCACCTGCCGCGCGAGCAGATCGACGCGAAGCTGCCGGACATCACCGAGTTCGCCCGCACCTACCTGGGCGTCGAGCCGTACACCGAGCCCGTGCCGGTGTACCCGACGGCCCACTACGCGATGGGTGGGGTGCCCACCACCATCCGCGCCGAGGTGCTCGCCGACAACGAGGCCGTGGTCCCCGGCCTGTACGCGGCCGGCGAGGTCGCCTGCGTGTCGGTGCACGGCGCCAACCGACTGGGCACCAACTCGCTGCTCGACATCAACGTGTTCGGCCGCCGGGCCGGCATCTACGCCGCGGAGTACGCCGAGCAGACCGAGTTCTCGCCGCTGCCGGACGACCCGGCGGCCCAGGTCGAGGACTTGCTCGCCGGGCTGCGCGACGGGGACGGCGGGGAGCGGGTGGCGGCGATCCGGGCCGAGCTGCAAGCCAGCATGGACACTCACGCGCAGGTGTACCGCACCGAGGCCTCGCTCAAGCAGGCGCTGTCGGACCTGGCGACGTTGCGGGCGAGGTACGCCAACGTCACGGTGCAGGACAAGGGGGCCCGCTTCAACACCGACCTGCTCGAGGCGGTCGAGCTCGGCTTCCTGCTCGAGCTCGCCGAGGTGCTGGTGGTCGGGGCGCTGGCCCGCAAGGAGTCCCGCGGCGGCCACTTCCGCGAGGACTATCCCGCCCGCGACGACGAGCAGTTCATGCAGCACACCATGGCCTACCGGACGGCGGCGGGCGACGGCTTCGCCGGCAGCGACGTCCGGCTGGACTACAAGTCGGTCACCGTCACCCGCTACCAGCCGATGGAGCGCAAGTACTGATGGACGTCACGCTGCGGATCCGCCGGTACAACCCCGAGACCGATGCCGCCCCCCACTGGGAGGACTACACCGTCCCAGCCCACCCGACCGACCGGATCCTCGACGCGCTGCACAAGGTCAAGTGGGAACTCGACGGCACGCTGACGTTCCGCCGCTCCTGCGCCCACGGCATCTGCGGCTCGGACGCCATGCGGATCAACGGGCGGAACCGGCTCGCCTGCAAGACGCTGGTCAAGGACCTCGACGCTTTCACCCAGCTCGGCGACGGGACCCTGGGGCCGGGAAAGCCGATCATGGTCGAGCCGATCAAGGGCCTGGCCGTGCTCAAGGACCTCGTCGTCGACATGGAGCCGTTCTTCGACGCCTACCGCTCGGTACTGCCGTTCCTCATCACCACCGGGGCCGAGCCGACCCGCGAGCGGCTACAGAGCCCGGCCGACCGGGCTCGTTTCGACGACACCACCAAGTGCATCCTGTGCGCCGCCTGCACCACCTCGTGCCCGGTGTACTGGACCGACGGCCAGTACTTCGGCCCGCAGGCCATCGTCGGCGCCCATCGGTTCATCTTCGACAGCCGGGACGAGGGCACCGCTGCGCGGCTGGAGATCCTCAACGACGCCGAGGGGGTGTGGCGCTGCCGCACCACCTTCAACTGCACGGACGCATGCCCGCGCGGCATCGAAGTCACGAAGGCGATCCAGGAGGTCAAGCGGGCGCTCATCTTCGGTACCCGGGGCCCGGCCGCGCTGAGCCGCTGAGCGGGAACTCCCGCACCGCCGTCCACCCACCGGTGTCGCCTCGGTAGAGCGTGAAGGAAGCGACGTCGAAGGTCGCCTCGAAGCCTGCATGGTCGGCGAAGGCACGGTCGAGGTCGGCCTCGCCCACGTCGTGCGCGATGGTCACGTGCGGGTGGTAGGGGAAGCGGCGGCCGCTCGCGAGCGCCTCCATGCGCAGGTCGGCCTCCAGCCGCTCGCAGCAGCCGACGCCGTCCACGACCCCCACGAACACCACAGGCGAGACCGGCCGGAAGGTGCCGGTCCCGCGCAGCCGAACCGTGAACGGCTCGTGCCGGGCCGCCACCGCCGCCAGGACCGACGGCAGCGCCGCCCAGATCGTGTCGTCGACGTCGGTCGGCGGCAGCAGCGTGATGTGCGCCGGCGTCGCGAGCGCGTCCCCCAGGCCACGGCGGTAGTCGTCCAGCACGCTCCGGTACGGCTCGGGCACCGGGATCAGGACGCCGGCGGTCGGCAGGGTCAGCCCTTCCTCGGTACGAACCCGACGCGGTCGTACACCGTCGCCAGGGTGTCCGTCGCCACCGCTGCCGCCCGACCGGCGCCCTCGGCGAGCAGGCCGGACAGGTGCTCGGGGTCGCCCAGCAGCTCCAACGTCCGGGTCCGGAACGGCGTGAACTCTTCGACGAAGACCTCGGCGACCCGGGCCTTGAGATCCCCGTAGCCGCGACCGGCGAACTCGTCCTCGATCGCCCGCGTCGTGCTGCCGGTGAGCGCGGCGAGGATCGTGACCAGGTTGCTCACGCCGGGCTGGTCGGGGTGGACGCGCACCTGTCGGCCCGCGTCGGTGACCGCCGAACGAATCTTCTTCACGTTCACGGCGGGCTCGTCGAGCAGGTCCAGCACGCCGGTGGGGGCGGCCGCGGACTTGCTCATCTTCGCCGTCGGGTCGGCCAGGTCGAGGATCTTGGCGGTACCGCGCAGGATGTAGGGCTGGGGTAGCACGAAGGTCTCCCCGAAGCGGCTGTTGAACCGCTGCGCCAGGGTGCGGGTGAGCTCGAGGTGCTGGCGTTGGTCCTCGCCGACCGGCACCTGGTCGGCCTGGTACAGCAGGATGTCGGCCGCCTGCAGGATGGGGTAGGTGAACAGACCGACCGACGAGCGGTCGGCCCCGCCCCTGGCCGACTTGTCCTTGAACTGCGTCATCCGGCTGGCCTCGCCGAACCCGGTGAGGCAGGACAACACCCAGGCCAGCTGGGCGTGCTCGGGCACCTGGCTCTGCACGAACAAGGTGGTGCGCGCCGGGTCGAGACCGGCCGCGAAAAGTTGAGCGGCCGCCACGAGCGTGCGGCGCCGCAGCAGCACCGGGTCGTGCGCCATCGTGATGGCATGCTGGTCGACGACGCAGTAGAAGGTGTCGTGGTCGTCCTGCAGGGCCACCCACGACTGCAGCGCGCCGAGGTAGTTGCCGAGGTGGAACGAGTCGGCCGTGGGCTGGATCCCGGAGAACACCCGGGGACGCCGGTCAGCGGTCGACATGGTCCGGATTATCCTCTGCTGTCCCCTCGGCGGGGGACACCGGGTCGGGCACGGGCGGGGCGAGCATCGACACCCGCACCCGCTCGATCCGTCGGCCGTCCATCGCCTCCACCTCGAGCAGATGCCCGCCCGCCTCGACCGACGACCCGATCTCGGGGATGCGGCCGAGCCGCGAGACGACGAATCCCGCGACCGTCTCGTAGGGGCCTTCGGGCAGCTCGATGCCGGTCCGGTCGGCGAACTCGTCGAGGTTGAGCAGTCCGTCCACCGCTCCCAGCGCCGGCACCCGGTCGGCCCAGCCGGGCTCGTCGTACTCGTCGCGGATGTCGCCGACGAGCTCCTCGACCAGGTCCTCGAGGGTCACGATGCCCGCCGTCCCGCCGTACTCGTCGACGACGATCGCGAGGTGGTTGCCGGTGCGCCGCATCTCGGTCAACGACGACAGCACGGGCTTGGTGCCCGGCAGGAACAGCACGTCACGGGTGAACGCGGCCACCCGCAGGCCCCGGTCGGTCAGGGACGGGTCGAGCAGATCGCGGACGTGAACGAAGCCGGTGACCTCGTCCGGCGAACCGTCGATGACGGGGTAGCGGGAGTGCGGCCGCTCGACCGCCTGGTGCGCCGCTGTCGCGACCGCCAGGTCGGAAGGCAGGAACTCGACCTCGGTACGGGGGACCATCACCTCCTTGAGCTGGCGCTCACCGGCCTCGAAGACGTCCTCGACGATGCGCCGCTCGTCCTCGGAGAACTCCTCGTGCGCGGTCACGAGCTCGCGCAGCTCCTGCGAGCTGATCTGGTCGCGGCCGAGGTCGGGGTTGCCGCCGAGCAGCCGAACGAGCAGGTTGGTGGACCTCGACAGCAGCCAGATCACCGGGCGGACCAGCGTCGCGAGCACGTCGAGCGGGGGGGCCAGCACCATCGACACCGACTCGGCGCGTTGCAGCGCCAGTCGCTTCGGCACGAGCTCACCCAGGACCAGCGAGAGGTAGGCGATCACCAGGGTGATCGTCACCAGAGCGGTCGTCTGCGCAGCGGCGGCCGACAGGCCCCAACCCACCAGCACCGGTGCGAGGTCGTCGGCGAGCGTGGCCGCCCCGAACGCGGCCGAGAAGAACCCGGCCAGGGTCACACCGATCTGTACCGCCGCGAGGAATCGGTTGGGGTCGGCCGCGAGCCGGGCGACCCGGGAGCCGCGCCGACCCCGCTCGGACAAGGCCCGGATCTGGCTGTCCCGCAGCGACACCAGGGCGATCTCGGCCGCCGCGAACACGCCGCCGACGAGCACGAACAGCAGCACGAGCGCGACGTTGCCCGCGGTGCTGCTCACCGCACCGAGCCTACGGGCACTCAGCCACCGCGCGGCCCCTGTCCCTGCGCCACCAGCCACCACCGCCAGCGGTACCGGCCCGGTCCGAGCCGGTAGGCGGGCAGGGTGTCCGGGCCGCACGAGCCGGTGCCGATGCCGCGGACGGCACCGTCCACGTGCAGCTCCGTCGTGGCCCGGGCCGGCAGGTCGCTGGCCAGCGCCGCGGCCTGCAGGTCGGCGTCGGTGCTGCGACCCACCCGCAGGTGCACGAGCGGCCCGTCGGGGTCGGCAACCACGCTCAGGGTGCCGGCCGGGCCGGACAGCCGGGCCCAGCGGACGTCCAGCCGCATCCCGTGCTCCTGCGGGTGGACCAGCGGCTCGGCGAGGTCGTCGACGGCTCGAGTGTGGACGCCGACGACGCCGGAGGCCCGGCGGTCGGGGTAGCACTCGTGCGGCCCGAGGCCGAACCAGCTGAGCTCGTCGAGACCGGCGGCGGTGTCGACGACCGCGCCGATCCGGGGCAGGTCGTCGAAGGCGCGCGGCACCCGGACGTCCTCGGCCACGCTGACCCGTCCGTCGGGGTGCACCCGCACCGTCCGGGACCAGGCGATCTCGCCCCGTCCGGTCGGGCTGCGCAGCACCCCGGTGGCTCGCACCGTGGTCCCGGCGCGGCCGCGGGTGAGCGAGGGCTGCTCCCAGTCCTGCTCCATCCGGTCCAGGCCCCAGTCCAGCCAGTCCCGCAGCCGCCCGGGCTGCCACCACAGCCCCTCGGGGGTGCCGTCGTTGTCGGTGGGAGCCCGCCACACCGTGGCTCCCAGCGGGCCCAGCAGCCTTCGACCGTCGACGCGCACCTCGTCCCACCCGCTCCGGCCCGGCTCGACCTCGGGCGGGTGGGTCGGCGCCGGCACCCGGCGTGGGGCGGGCTGCGGCACCGGCAGGGGGTGCTGGTCCCAGCCGACGACGTGGCCGGCCGGAGCCCACGGCGTGACCTCCCGCTGCCGGACGACGACCCCGAGGTGCAGCTCACCGGCGTCCCGGGGCAGCCGGCGGGGCAGCGGGACCCGCAGGTCGGCGCTCCCCCGCGCAGCCAGGTCGGGCAGGTCGAGGTCGCCCTCGGCGACCACCAGCCCGTCGGCGCGCAGCTCCCAGCCCACCGCCAGGTCCTCCACTCCGGCGTGGTAGCGCTGGTTGCCCACCCTGACCCAGCCCCGGGCCGCCTTGGCCGCGTCCGGGTGGGCCGTGACCCGCAGCGGGCGGGCTAGCCAGGCCAGTTCCACCAGGCCCGCGTGCGGGCGGCGGTAGGCGTCCACCAGGCCGTCGGCGCAGAAGGCGCCGTCGTGGTCGGGCTCGCCGCAGCCGCCACCCACCACCAGCCTGCCGTCCCGCCACAGCGCATGGTCGGCCCACTCCCAGACGTAGCCGCCCTGCACGCCGGTCCCGGCCTCGAACACCGCCCAGTAGTCGGCGAGGCTGCCGTTGCTGGTGCCCATCGCGTGGCTGTACTCGCACAGCACCATCGGCCGAGGGTCGGACGAGGCCACCCACCGGGCCAGCTGGTCCAGCGAGGGGTACATCGGGCAGGCGATGTCGGTGGCGGGGCCGGGCACCGAGCCGGCATCGGTGCGGTGGCAGCCCTCGTAGTGCACGTAACGGCCGGGGTCGACCCGGTGGATCCAGGCCGCGGCCGCGTCGTGCACCGGGCCATAGCCGGACTCGTTGCCCAACGACCAGCCGACCACGCTCGGGTGGTGCCGGTCGCGCACCACCATCCGCTGGACGCGGTCGAGCACGTGCGCGTCGAAGCGCCGGTCGTGGGTGAGACTCCCCAACCGTCCGTGCGTCTCGACGTCGGCCTCGTCGAGCACCCACAGTCCGAGCTCGTCGGCCAGGTCGTAGAGCACCGGGTCGTTCGGGTAGTGCGAGGTGCGCACCGCGTTGATGTTGTGTGCCTTCATCAGCATCAGGTCCGCGCGGATGTCGTCGGCCGTCACCGCCGGGCCGCGCTCGGGGTGGTCGTCGTGCCGGTTGACCCCAGCGATGCGCACCGGTTGCCCCTCGAGCAGCAGCGCCCGTTCGGCCACCCGCACCGACCGGAACCCGACGGGCAACGCGGCCGTCTCCACGCCGCGGCCGGCCG
>Ga0114939_10000565_pt1 | contig 30874 bp, 23 predicted proteins | sample AshMeaCrysSpring_FD_87196 | JGI IMG/M metagenome (GOLD analysis project Ga0114939, IMG submission 87196) | Groundwater microbial communities from Big Spring, Nevada to study Microbial Dark Matter (Phase II) - Ash Meadows Crystal Spring | ecosystem: Environmental > Aquatic > Deep subsurface >...
AGCACCCGGTCCCTGCCCGCCCTGATGCGGGAGGCCAGCCACCGCACCGAGGCCCTGCTGGAGCGGGCGCGGCGGCACTTCGCCGTGCATATCGCCAGGCCCGAGGTACGATTCGACCTGCGCGGCAAAGCCGCCGGCCAGGTACGCATGGCCCCTGGACGGGTCTGGCAGGTGCGTTACAACGCGATCCTGCTGGCCCGCGAGCCTGACGCCTTCCTCGCCCAGACCATTCCCCACGAATGTGCCCACCTCATTGCCTTCGCCATCCACGGGCGTGGCATCCGCCCCCATGGCGAGGAATGGCAGGCCGTCATGCGCCACCTTGGGGCCGAGCCACGCCGCTGCCACGGCTTCGCGGTGGACGACCTGCCCACCCGCCGCCTGCGCCGCTTCGACTACCACTGCGCCTGCCGCACCCACCAGCTCACCAGCACCCGACATTATCGCGCCCTGGCCGGCCAGACCTACACCTGCGTGGCCTGCCGCGAGCCCCTGAGACCGGGACCAATACCCCGGGGTAAACCGGACCTTGGGGCAAAGTGATCAGCGCCGCGGCATTCGAGGGAGGGGGCCGCGCCCGAAGAGGGCGTCGTACTCCTGCACTCCCACTGTCCCTCGCGGTCACGCCGCAACCGATTGACTTCAGAGATGCGCCGCCACTGCCCGGGGCGCGGCGTGCGACGCCCGCGGTTTACGAACCTGGACCACGGCAACCAAAGTCGCGGCCGGGGGGCCGCTCCCACCGGAGTAAAGGAGTTTGGCAAGGACATGAGGCTGGTCGGCAGATACGAGCTCAAAGGGACCAGGGGCAATTGGCGGCTCTGGGCCGAGGCCAGGGATTCCAGTTCCCTTCGGACGGCCGATGACGGCGAGTGAGACCATGCCCACGGCATGCCGGGCCACATCCTGGCCCCTGGCCCCTGGACCCGTGCTCCGCACCTCGGTCCCCTCGGCCTGGGGCCGAGGCGGAGTAGCACTGATCACCTCCGGCCATGCAACCTGTATCACCATAGCGACCATTGAGGCGAGGCGACGCATGCACGAGAAGCTCTACATCCTCTTCGGCACCGGTCCGGATGCGGTCGGCCTGGTCCAGCAGATCACCACCCCCATCGCCCGCATGGGCGGCAATGTGATCGATCTGCGCCAGGACGTGCTGCACGGCCTGTTCACGGTCTTCCTGGTGGTGGACTTCGCCGACTCGGCCGCCTCCCTGGAGCAGGTCGAGGACCTGGTCGCCGAGATTGCCGGGGACACCGGTCTCGACCTGCGGGTCGAGAAATACCAGCCCGTCGCGCGCAGTGCCGAGCGGGCGAATCTGCTGCTGATCCTGGTCGGCCGCGACCGTCCGGGCATCATCGCTGCGGTTTCGGACTGCCTGCGCAGCTACCGGGTCAACATCGAGCTGTCGCAGATGATCGCGCGCGAGAGCATCTTCCTCATGGAGCTGCTGGTCGACATCAGCCGCAGCACCCTGCCGCTGGAGAACCTCCAATCGACCCTCCGCGGGCACATGGCCGAGCTTGGTATCGAGACCCAGTTCCAGGACCGGGACGTCTTCAACAAGAAGAAACGGGTCCTGCTCTTCGAGCTCGGCGGCAGCTTCATCGACGGGGCGACCCGCGGCGAGATCCTGCGCCAGGCCGGTATCCCCCTGGATGCCTTTCAGGCGATCTACCCGGCGGGCGACACCGCGGCCTGTCTCGCTGCGGCCTTGGCGCGGCTGGAGGGGCTGCCGGTCGAGGTGGTGGAGAAGCTGGCGGCCTCCGCCGCGCCGACCGCGGGCACGGCCGAGCTGATCCAGACCCTGAAGACCATGGGTTACCAGGTCGCCGTGTCGTCCGGCGCCTTCACCCAGCTCACCGACGGGCTGGGCCCCCGCTTAGGACTGGACCATTGCTACGGGGTTGCCGCGCCCGTGGACGAGGACGCCATGACCTTCGCCACCGAGCCCTCGGGCGAGGCGCTGGTGCCCCTGAGTCGCGAGCGCATCATCGGGGGATTGAGGACACAGGAGGGCGTGGCGCGGGAGGACATCAGCGTGATCTCTGACCTGGGGTTCGGCGACTCTGCGCCCCCTGGCATCCACCTGAGCTTCGATACCCGCCTGTTCCTCGACTTCCTCAACCAGCACGTCCTGAGCCCCGAATCGCTGATCGGGGCGCTTGGCGCCTTCGGTCCGCCGGTCGCACGCTGATATCGGCACCGGAGTCGCCTTATGAGATCGGACATCGACATCGCTCGGGAGGCGCGGCTGCGCCCCATCGTCGAGGTCGCCGAGAAGGTGGGTCTCACCGCCGGCGACCTTTACCTCTACGGCAACCACATCGCCAAGGTGCCCCTCGCGGTCATGGACCGCTACCGGGACCAGCCGGACGGCCAAACGATCCTGGTCACCGCCATGACCCCGACCCGCTTCGGCGAGGGCAAGACGACGACCACCATCGGGCTGACCCAGGCCCTGGCGCGCCTCGGCAAGCGAGCCATGTGCGCCATCCGCGAGCCATCCCTGGGGCCCTGCATGGGGGTGAAGGGCGGGGCGGCCGGGGGCGGCTACTCCCAGGTACTGCCCATGGAGGAGATCAATCTCCACTTCACCGGCGACCTGCACGCGGTCTCGGCCACCCACAACCTGCTGGCGGCGGTACTGGACAACCACCTGCACCACAAGGGCGCACCGGAGATCAACCCGCGCAACCTGGTATGGAAGCGGGTCATCGACATGAACGACCGCGCGCTGCGCAGCATCATCGTTGGGCTGGAGGGGCGGGGCCTGAACGGCGTGATGCGCGAGGATGGCTTCGAGATCACCGCCGCCTCCGAGATCATGGCGGTCTGGGGGCTCTCCCATGACTTGGCCGAGCTCAAGGCCCGCATGGCGGCGATCATCGTCGGCTACGACTTTCTCGGCAAACCCGTGCGGGCCGGCGACATCGGGGTCGAGGGGTCCATGGCGGCCCTGATGAAGAACGCCATGCAGCCGAACCTGGTGCAGACCTTCGAGGGCGTGCCGGCGCTGGTACATGGCGGGCCCTTCGCGAACATCGCCCACGGCTGCAACACGCTTGTGGCCACCAAGCTGGCGCGCAAGCTTGCCGACTACACGGTCACCGAGGCCGGTTTCGGTGCCGACCTGGGGGCGGAGAAGTTCTTCCACATCAAGTGCCGCATCGGCGGCCTGGTCCCGGCCGCCGTGGTGCTGGTGGTGACTCGCCGCGCCCTGGCCGTGCACGGCATCGCCAATGTGCGCCGGCACGTGGAGAATCTGGGCCATTTCGGGGTGCCCATTGCGATCTCGGTCAACCGTTTCCTGGACGATTCCCCCGGAGAGCTCCAGGAGATCCTCGCCGCCTGCCGGGGGCTGGGGGTGCCCGCGTCCATCACCGACTACCGGGAGGCCGGCGGGGAAGGCGGGCTGGAGCTGGCCGAGCTGGTCATCGAGGCCTGCGAGCAGCCCTCGCAATTCGGGCCCCTCTATCCCTTGGAGATGCCCATCGAGGACAAGGTACGCTGCCTGGCGCAGGACCTCTACGGCGCCGACGGCGTGGACTTCTCGCCGGAGGCCGAGCGCGACATCAAGCAGATCGCCAACCTCGGCTACGGCAAGCTGCCGGTGTGTGTGGCCAAGACCCCCAGCTCACTGTCGGACGACCCCAGGCTCGTCGGCTGCCCGACGGGCTTCCGGCTCAGCGTCAGCGGCGCCCGGGTGTCCGCAGGCGCCGGGTTCGTGGTCATCTACACCGGCAAGGTCATGACCATGCCCGGCCTGCCGCGACGGCCGGCGGCCCTGGACATCGACGTGGACGGTGCAGGCACCGTCAGCGGCCTGTTCTGAGCGCCCCTCGAACAGGGCCTTGGAGGTCAGGTTGTCGCGGCGGATCTCCAGCCGGACATATAGGCACGCTCCTCGGCCCAGGCGCGTGCCTCCCCCGCGGCGACGAGGGCCAGCCCGATGCCGCGCCCGCGGGCCTCGTCGTTCAGCACCGTGATGGAGTAGATGCGGGCCACGGATGTCACCCGGCTGAACAACAGCAGGATGTAGCCGAGGATGCCCCCGTCGGCCTCCGCCATCGGGGGCGGCGTGAGCCCGGGTGATCATGTGACGGTACTCGCGGCGGGTCAGGCGGTCTGCCTGAAAACAGCCGACCTCGATCTCCACCAGGGCGCGGAGATCCGAGACGCCGGCGGGCCGGATCTGCATCGGGTTCGGATCTGGGGTAGGCACCAGGCTTGCCACTGGCAATGGGGCCCAAGTCGGGATAAGCTCGCTGCCGATGTCGTTTCGGTGCTCCTGGGGGTACGCCGCCGGCTCGGTCGCCGCCGTGGTCCGAGGGGGCGGTTTGCGATGGCCTTATCCCCTTCCGCTATTGGGCGAGCTTATCCGTTTATGACCGCTTCGGTACAGGAGCCGGCGCGATGACCGGCCAGGCCCCTCCGCTTCGCGAGATGCTCCAGAGGCTCATCGCCGCGCCCTCGGTGAGCAGCAGCCGGCCCCACCTGGACCAGAGCAACCTCCCTGTGATCGAGCACCTGGCCGAGTGGCTGGCAGGGGCGGGCTTTGCCGTGGAGGTCATGCCCATCCCCGGGCGCCCGGGCAAGGCAAACCTCATCGCCACGCTGGGCCAGGGGCCCGTCGGTCTGGTCCTGGCCGGGCATACGGACACTGTCCCCATCGATGCGCACCGCTGGCACCATGACCCCTTCTGCCTGACCGAGGAGGGGGGGCGCCTCTATGGCTTGGGGACCAGCGACATGAAGTCCTTCCTCGCCCTGGCGTGCGAGGCGGCGCGGGGACTCTCTGCGCGGGATCTGGAAAGGCCCCTGGTGATCCTGGCCACCGCGGACGAGGAGTCGTCCATGAGCGGGGCCATCGCGCTGGCCGAGGCCGGGCGGCCCCTGGGGCGCTACGCCGTCATCGGCGAGCCGACGGGGCTCAAGCCAGTGCGCATGCACAAGGGGATCATGGCCGAGGCGATCCGACTCATCGGGCGGGCCGGGCACTCCAGCGACCCCAGCCTGGGGAACAACGCCTTAGAGGGCATGCACGAGCTGATCGGCCTCGTCCTGGCTTGGCGGACCGAGCTGCAGGCCCGGCACCGCCACGACGCCTTCCAGGTCGCCGTGCCGACCCTGAACCTGGGGCACATCCACGGGGGGGACAGCCCCAACCGGATCTGCGGGGAGTGCGAGCTGCACATTGACCTGCGGCCCATCCCAGGGCTCGGCCTGGACGGTCTGCGCGCGGCGCTGCACCAGCGGGTGGCGGACCTGGCCGGGCGGCGCGGGTTGGACTGGCAGGTGGAGCGCCTATTCCCGGGCATCGAGGCGGTGGAGACCCCGGCGGGCTCGGCCATCGTCTCCGCCGGCGAGGCCCTGACCGGTTACAAGGCCGGGGCTGTGGCCTTTGCCACCGAGGCCCCCTTCCTGGACCGCCTGGGACTGGAGACCCTGATCCTGGGGCCGGGTGACATCGCCCAGGCCCATCAGCCGGATGAGTACCTGGAGGCGGCGCGCATCCCGCCGACCATCGAGCTGCTGCGTGGCCTGATTCGGTACTTCTGCCAGACGCCCGCGGCAGCCTGAGAACTTGGGGAAACGGGGCCGGCTGCTGGAAAGGAGGCCCCGTCTTGGGCGATGATCGGGGGCAAGGCCGGCGGCCCTGTCCACCGTGCCCTGGCTGGCACCGGGTCATCCGGTCCACCACCGATCACAGAAGACGACCAAACTCTTGGGGGGTGTCATGCGCTGGAGAACTGGCAGGCGAAGCGAGAATGTTGAGGATCAACGCGACGAGTCCGGGTTTCCCGGCACCGGCATGGGGGGCGAGCGGATGCCCGTGCGCATGGGAGGGAGGGTGGGGGGGGGGATCGGGACCATCGCCCTCCTGCTGCTAGGGCTCTACTTCGGGGTCGATCTGAGCCCCTTCCTCGGCGGCGGGGGCCAGGCCCCTGACGGCGGCAATGGCTTTCCGATAGAGCTGCCGAGCCAATTCCCCAGTCCAGCCCCGGCAGATCAGGCGCCCAGCCGATCACCATACGGTACCCCGTCAACCGACGGCCCCGGCGGCTTCCAGGCGCCAGGCGCAGGGGCCGGCGAGGATGAGCTCAAGGACTTCGTCTCCGTGGTCCTGGCCGATACCGAGGACACCTGGGGGGGAATCTTCGCGCAGGCCAACCAGCGCTACCGCCAGCCCAAGCTGGTCCTGTTCTCCGACTCGGTGCGCTCGGCCTGCGGCTTCGCCGAGGCTGCCATGGGGCCCTTCTACTGTCCAGGGGACCAAAAGGTCTACATCGACCTCTCCTTCTACGACGAGCTGCGCAGCCAGTTCGGGGCCCCCGGGGACTTCGCCCAGGCCTATGTCATCGCTCACGAGATCGGCCACCACGTCCAAAACCTGCTTGGGATTTCGGACCAGGTGGAGGAGGCCAAGCGCGGGCGCGGCAAGGCCGATGCCAACAACCTCTCGGTGCGCCTGGAGCTTCAGGCGGACTGCCTGGCTGGGGTCTGGGCCTACCACGCCGACCGCGCCCGAGGCATCCTGGAGGCGGGGGATATGGAAGAGGCCTTACGGGCCGCCTCCGCCATCGGCGACGACAGGCTGCAGAAGCAGGCGCGCGGCTATGTCACGCCAGACAGCTTCACCCACGGCAGCTCGGCGCAGCGTGTTGCCTGGTTTCGCCGCGGGCTGGAGAAAGGGGACATCAATCTCTGCGATACCTTCGGCGCCAAGGATCTTTGAAGGGGGCAATGACGATGGCCGAGAGGCGTGACCGCGGCCGTGGCAACCCGACAGCGACCGGGCGCACCTGTGCTAGGTTTGCAAAGCGGCTGCCTGGGCGGAGGGCCATTCGGCAGGAACCCGTCCAGGGTGACTGGGTGGGGGGAACATAGTTCCGCCGGCTGGGCCTCAGGTGCCCCAGCCTGGTGGGGTGCCCAGCCCCGCCCAAAGCACGCCGCCGCGCCGCCTCCTCAGAGCCAGCGGACCCTGGGCGGCCCACCGGGCAGCGAGGCCAAGCGAGGAGCGCGACAGTTTGCGCTGAACCATCAGCTCTGCTCGCACCAGTCAGGTAATCCCGGCAGGCAGTGGCAGCGGCAGCCGGATATAATTACGGCCCTTTTGGTGTTGATTGACCACTCGGGGGCAACGTTGGCGAGCGCGGATGGAGACGTTTCCACGTTCCAAGGGCTGATTTTCGCCTTGGAGCGCTACTGGGCCGAGCAGGGCTGCGTGGTCCTTCAACCACTCGACATGGAGGTAGGGGCCGGTACCTTTCACCCGGCGACCTTCCTCCGGTCCATAGGCCCCGAGCCATGGCGTGCTGCCTATGTGCAGCCGTCGCGGCGGCCAACCGATGGACGCTATGGGGAGAACCCAAACCGGCTTCAGCACTACTACCAGTACCAGGTGGTGCTCAAGCCATCCCCAGACGCCATCCAGGACCTATATCTTGGCTCCCTGCGCGCCCTGGGCATAGACCCCTTGGTGCATGACGTACGCTTCGTCGAGGACAATTGGGAATCGCCGACCCTCGGGGCATGGGGTCTGGGATGGGAGGTCTGGCTAAACGGCATGGAGGTGACCCAGTTCACCTACTTCCAGCAGGTGGGCGGACTGGACTGTCGGCCGGTCACGGGCGAGATCACCTACGGACTCGAGCGCATCGCCATGTACCTTCAAAGCGTGGAGAGTGTCTACGACCTCGTCTGGGCGCGGTCTCCCGAGGGGGGCGTGACCTACGGGGACGTCTACCACCAGAATGAGGTGGAGCAATCTGCGTACAACTTCGAGCATGCCGACGTTGACGCTTTGTTTGCCCTGTTCGATACCTGCGAGCGATCGAGCCAGGCCCTAATCGAGGCCGGACTTCCGCTGCCGGCCTACGAGCAGGTCCTGAAGTCCTCGCACACCTTCAACCTGCTCGACGCACGCAGCGCCATATCCGTCACAGAACGGCAACGCTACATCCTACGGGTGCGCACCCTCGCGCGTGCGGTCGCCAAGGCTTACTACGAAAGTCGGGCGGCCCTCGATTTCCCAATGCTGAAGAAGGGGTAGGGGTCGTGGAGAGCCGCAAAGACCTCCTGATCGAAATCGGGACCGAGGAGCTGCCACCGACGGCCCTAAGGCGGCTGTCGCACGCATTCCGCGACGGCGTTCACAAGCAGCTCACCGACCACGCCCTGTCCTGCGAGGACTGCGAGCCATTCGCCACCCCGCGGCGGCTAGCCCTGCTGGTGCGGGGCCTGGTCGAGCGGCAGCCGGACCAGGAGATCGTCCGCCGGGGCCCCGCCCTTCAGGCTTGCTTCGCCCCGGATGGCAGTCCCAGCCAGGCCGCGAGCGGATTCGCGCGGTCCTGCGGGGTGGAAGTGGCTGACCTGGAGCAGCAGATCACAGAGCAAGGGTCCTGGCTGGTCTTCCGCCGGGCCCAGGCGGGCCGTACCGCCGCCGAGCTGATGCCCGCCCTCGTGGAATCAGCCCTGCACGGCCTACCCATCCCCAAACGGATGCGCTGGGGCAGTGGGGAGGAGCAGTTCGTGCGACCTGTCCACTGGGTCTGCCTAGTATTCGGCGACCAGGTCGTCCCGGGACAGGTCCTCGGACTACCGACGGGCGGGGAGACCTATGGGCACAGATTCCACGCCCCGGCCGCGCTGACCCTCAGACAAGCCACCGACTATGCGGAATTGCTCCGGAGCAAGGGCTGGGTCGAGCCGGATTTCGAGCGCCGACGCAGCGAGATTCGCGCCCAGGTGGAGGGACTCGCTCAACATGCCGGCTGTCGTGCGCGGATCGACGATGAGCTGTTGGACGAGGTCGCGGCATTGTGCGAATGGCCAGTCGCGCTTCTCGGCAGCTTCTCTGAGGAGTTCCTCACGGTTCCGCCCGAGGCACTGATCGAGACCATGCAGAGCAACCAGAAGTATTTCCCGCTGTTCGACCCGCAGGGGAGGCTCTACCCCGGTTTCATCGCGGTCAGTAACATTCAGAGCCTGGATCCCGACCAGGTTCGCATGGGCAACGAAAGGGTGATACGTCCCAGATTCGCGGATGCGGCCTTTTTTTGGAAACAGGACCTCCGACAGCCCCTCGACGCGCTGCTACCGAGGTTGGATACGGTCGTCTTCCAGGAGCGCCTCGGCACCCTGGGCGAGAAGTCCCTTCGGGTCGCACTCGGTGCGGGGGCAATCGCCAGACAGCTTGGCCTTGATGTCGCCCTCGCCGAGCGCTCGGCGCTGTTGGCGAAATGCGATCTTATGACGCAGATGATCTTCGAGTTCCCGAGCCTCCAGGGGATTATGGGGCGTTATTACGCCGAGCGATCGGACGAGGACCCCTGTGTGGCCACCGCCATGGAGGAGCAGTATCTCCCCAGGTTTGCCGGGGACAAGCTGCCCCAGAGCGACTGCGGTCGAGTTCTGGCGCTCGCCGACAAGATCGACACCCTCGTGGGGATCTTTGCCATTGGGCAGAGGCCCACCGGGGTCAAAGACCCCTATGCCCTGCGCCGTGCCGCCCTTGGGATGCTGCGCATCCTGATCGAGACCCCCTTGGCCTTGGACCTGAAGCCGCTCTTGGCCACCGCCGCCGCTCAACTTGCCGCCAAGGTTGATGCGACCAAGGCTGCGGAAGAGGTCCTGGACTACAGCCTGGAGCGGCTGAAGGGTTACTACCAGGACAGGGGTATCCCGAGTGACAGCGTGGAGGCGGTGTTGGTCACCGGGGTAACCATGCCAAGCGACATCGACAGGCGTATCCAGGCCGTGGAGGCGTTTCGGCGCCTACCCGAGGCAGAGGCCCTCGCGGCAGCCAACAAGCGTATCCGCAACATCCTGCGGAAGAGCGGTCAGGACCTCGCCGGTCATCCGGTCGATCCCAGGTTGCTCACGGATCCAGCCGAACAGCGACTCCATGACCGCATCGCCGAGGCGGCCGAGAGGGTGGCCCCGATGCAGGCGGAGCAGGATTACACCGGTGTCCTCAGGGTCCTGGCAGGCCTACGCTCCGACGTGGATGCCTTCTTCGAGGCGGTCATGGTGATGGCTGAGGACGAGGGGCTGCGCCGCAACCGGCTGGTGCTTCTGGCATCGTTGGAGGCGCAGTTCCTCAGCGTGGCGGATATCTCGGTGCTGCAGTGATGGCCGCAGACGGCGGGCCCACCGACCCGGACTCCTTCTTGACGATGCTGGAGGCGGTACAGGCTTTCCACCGTAAGCACCGCTTCCGCGAGCTGGGTGGAGAGGAGATGACCTATCGCATCTCACTGATGGCCGAGGAGCTGGGGGAGATATCGGCCTGCGTCACCAAGGGAAAACCCAAGGACGTGCTGGCCGAAGAGGTCGCTGACCTCTTGATCCTGGTCATGGGAACCGCGATCGCGCAGGGATTCGACCTCAACGAGGCTTTCTGGCGGAAGATGGAGAAGCTCAGTCGCCGTGAGGGGCGACTGGTGGACGGGAGGATCCGCGTCTCCGAGTTCCGCGGGGTCCCTGAGCATCCAGTGCCTCCGACCGAGGTGCCGTGAAGCTCGTGGTCCTGGACCGCGACGGGGTCATCAACATGGACTCCGACGCCCTCGTCAAGTCGGCGGAGGAATGGATACCCATCCCTGGGAGCCTTCAGGCGATCGCCAGACTCAATCATGCCGGCCATCGCGTGGCCATTGCGAGCAATCAATCCGGGCTTGGGCGAGGCCTGCTTACCCCGGACGACATCAATGCTATTCACCGGCTCTTGCACACTCGGCTCGCGGAGCTTGGCGGGCTGGTCGACGCCATCTTTTTCTGTCCCCATAGACCCGAGGCCCAATGCGACTGCCGCAAGCCAAATCCGGGGCTCTTGCTCGCCATTCGGGATCGCTTCGGTGTCAATCCGGTCGATATGGTGGTGATTGGTGACTCACGACGGGACCTGGAGTCCGCCTGGGCGGTTGGCGCCACGGCGATCCTGGTCCTGACGGCGAAGGGCGCCGGCACCCTGGCCAGGTATCCAGACCGGTTGGGGTCGATCCCAATCTATCGCGATCTCGCCGCAGCGACGGACTCACTCCTCTCTGGCTGAGGGCATCCGGCCATGTTGACGATTCGTTCCCTGGCCTATCTTCTGGTCATGGCCCTCTCAGTCGCGCTTTACTCCGTGCCGCTGGGCCTCTTCGGCTGGGCAATACCGGACCCTTGGCTGAGCCGCATCGGCAGACAATGGGCCCAACTGAATCTCATCGCGCTGCGCAGCCTGTGTGGACTGAGGTACAGGGTCACTGGTTTGGAACACTTCACAGGCGATAGTGGCATCGTACTAAGCAAGCACCAGTCCGCCTGGGAGACCATCGCCTTCCTCGCCATCCTGCCCACACCCCAGACCTGGGTGATCAAGCAGGAGCTGCTGCGAGTCCCTCTGTTCGGTTGGAGCCTCACCCGTTTCAGGCCCATTGCTATCGACCGCAGCGCGGGGCGAAAGGCGGTACGGCAGTTGCTTGACCAAGGTGCCAAGGCACTGGAGGAAGGGCGATGGGTCGTCATATTCCCGGAGGGGACCCGGGTTCCGGCGGGGCAGCGGGGCCGCTATGGACTCGGCGGTGCAATGCTCGCGGAAAGGACAGGGCGGCCAGTTGTCCCGATCGCCCACAATGCCGGGGTATTCTGGGCGCGAAGGGACGTCCGGAAGTATGCGGGTGTGATTGAGGTCGTGATTGGCCCCCCCATCGAGACCAGGGGGCTAAGGGCGACGGAGATCAACCGGGCCGTAGAGGAATGGATCGAGGAGACAGTTGCACGTCTGCCCGGACCCTCGCCGAAGGGGCGGCTAGAGGGGTCCTGATCGGCATGGGGCCGCAGGCGCCCCCTGCATGCAGTCCTGCGTCGATGGTCCCATCATAGTCGGCTAGACATCGATGTTCTCGGCCGCGAGGGCATTGCGATCGATGAATTCCCGGCGGGGCTCGACCTGATCTCCCATCAGGGTCGAGAAGATCTGATCGGCCATGATCGCGTCCTCAATGTTGACTTGGAGCAGACGGCGCGTCTCCGGATTCATGGTCGTCTCCCAGAGCTGGGCGGGGTTCATCTCCCCCAGCCCCTTGTAGCGCTGGCGTTGATAACCGCGCCCGGCATCTTCCAGAAGCCACTGCAGCCCCTCACCAAAGGCGCTGATCGCCTTGCGGCGATCTCCGCGGCGCACATAGGCGCCCGCAGCTAGCAGGTCGCGAATCCGCTCCGCGAAGGTAGCGATCCGGCCATAATCCGCGGAGAGGAAGAACTCCGGCGGCACCTCCCGCTTCTCCGGGATTCCGTGCAGGAGCTTGGTTACCCTCAGCGGGCGACGGCGACATTCGCTCCCGTCGCCAAGCTCGAGGACGAAGCTGGCGGACGGCCCGGCCGCGACATTCAGGAGGGACTGCAGGCGGTCACGCCATTGGCCATAGCCTGCGTCGTCGTCGAAAAAGGCTGGATCGAACCGCTCCACCTGGATCAGTGCCTCCAGGAAAACAGGCTCATAGCGGGAGGACAGTCGGCGCACCACGGCCTGGAAGGTCTGGTAGTCCTGAGCGAGGGACTCGAGTGCCTGATCGCTCAGGGGCGGGGCCTCCTGGGACACATGCATTGCGGCACCCTCCAGCGCCGTTTGGAGCAGGGCCCCCCGCCACTCTGCGTCGTCTAGTAGATACCGCTCCTGCTTGCCGCGCTTGACCTTATAGAGGGGCGGCTGAGCGATGTAGATGTGGCCGCGCTCCACCAACTCCGGCATCTGTCGGTAAAAGAAGGTCAGCATCAGCGTTCGAATGTGGGCACCGTCCACATCCGCATCCGTCATGATGATAATCCGGTGATAGCGCAGCTTGTCCGGATCGTAGTCCTCCCTACCGACACCGCACCCAAGCGCGGTGATGAGAGTACCGACCTCGGCCGAGGAGAGCATTTTGTCGAACCGGGCCTTCTCCACGTTCAGGATCTTGCCCTTGAGAGGGAGGATGGCTTGGAAACTCCGGTCCCGCCCCTGCTTGGCAGAGCCGCCAGCGGAATCCCCCTCGACGAGATAGAGCTCGGACTTTGCGGGGTCCTTTTCCTGACAGTCAGCCAGCTTGCCCGGAAGTCCGGCGATGTCCAGCACCCCCTTGCGACGGGTCAGCTCCCTTGCGCGGCGGGCGGCCTCCCGAGCGCGCGCCGCCTCCAGCATCTTGTTGGCGATGATCTTCGCTTCGGCCGGGTGCTCTTCGAGAAACTCGTTGAAGTATTCGACGAGCGCGCCCTCGACCACTGGCTTGACCTCGGACGACACCAGCTTCTCCTTGGTTTGGGAGGAGAATTTTGGGTCAGGTACCTTGACCGACACCACCGCCACCAACCCTTCTCGGGCATCGTCGCCAACGGGCCGAATCTTCTGCGACTTGTCCAGCCCCTCGCGCTCGATGTACTGATTGAGCGTTCTGGTCAGGCCGGCGCGGAAGCCGGCCAGGTGGGTACCTCCATCCCGCTGGGGTATGTTGTTTGTGTAGCAGAAGATGGTCTCCTGATAGGACTCGTTCCACTGCAGTGCGAGCTCGACGGCCATCCCGCTTCGTTCCGTCAGGAAGTAGCAGATGGTCTCGTGGAGCGGTGTCTTGTTCTTGTTCAACAACTCCACGAAGGCGCGGATGCCGCCCTTGTACTCGAAGCAATCGGTGCGCCCGGTTGCATCCTCCGAAAGGCGGATCCTGACACCCGAGTTCAAGAATGATAGCTCCCGCAGCCGTTTGGCCAGAATGTCGTAATGGAACTCGATGTGGCTGAAGACCGCAGGAGAGGGGCGGAATCGAATGGTAGTCCCGCGCGCATTGGTCGTGCCGAGGGTCTGGAGAGGATAGAGGGGTTCGCCATCGGCATACTCTTGGTGGTACTCGTGGCCGTCGCGGCAGATCCGCAAATCCAAGTGCTCAGACAGGGCGTTTACTACCGAGACCCCGACCCCATGCAGACCACCAGAGACCTTGTACGAGTTGGCGTCGAATTTACCGCCCGCATGGAGGATGGTCATGATGACCTCAGCCGCGGAACGCTGCTCCTCGGCGTGGATGTCGACCGGGATTCCGCGGCCGTTGTCGCGGACGGTCACCGATTGATCTTCGTGGATGACGACATCGATGTCCGTGCAATATCCGGCCAGCGCCTCGTCGATGGAGTTGTCCACCACTTCGAACACCATGTGGTGCAGCCCGGTGCCGTCATCGGTGTCGCCGATATACATTCCGGGGCGCTTGCGGACGGCGTCGAGGCCGCGAAGTACTTTGATACTAGTCGAGTCGTAAGACATGGGACATCAAATTCCAGAGATGGGCCAAGATCAAGGTGACCAGGACCGACGGTGGGCGAAGGATGATTAGGCGGCCATGCAGCGCCGGGAAAGGAGCGGGAGTCGAACCAGCCGGCGACGGTGTGGGAGGGCCTCGGCAAAGACCTGAAGACGCGGGACGACCGACCAAGCCGTCGCGGCAATGTGGTTCCACGGGCAGGCTATTATACGCCCGCCGGACGGTAAACTTCCCGATCCCGGCCTACCCAAAGCGCAGTGTTCCACGTGGAACCAACCAGCAGCCGCGACGACCCACCAAGGCCACGTCATGGCGATTGTCCCCTCGCCTTCTAGGTGCGCCCTGGACCCGAATAGATCGCCGTCCTTCCAGTCCCGCGACCGGTAGAACAGCCATCCTCACCTGACGGTGTTGACCCCCTGACCGAGCATCTCCGGCGTCACCAGAGTAACCCCACCATCCGTGACGTGGAAACCCCTTGCCCGGTCGGCCTCCTTATCTACCCCGATGATGGTCCCTTCCACAATCTGGCAATGCCGGTCGATTACCGATCTGTCAATGTGGCAGCCCCGCCCGATCTCTACGTCCGGCAGGATGACCGAATCACGCACCTCGGAATAGGAATTGACCCGCACATTGGAGAAGAGCAGGGAGTGCCTAACGACGGCCCCCGAGATGATGCAACCACCAGACACCATGGAGTCCACGGCCATACCCCGCCGGTCGTCATCATCGAAGACGAACTTCGCCGGAGGAAGCTGCTCCTGGTAGGTCCACATTGGCCAGGCCTTGTCGTAGAGGTCCAGAGGAGGCGTCACCCCAATGAGCTCCAGGTTCGCCTCCCAAAACGCGTCGACCGTGCCAACATCCCGCCAGTACGCTTGAGCCCCCCCCTTGCGCTGATCCCGAAACGGATAGGCAAGGACGCGATACTTGTCGATGACTGACGGAATGATGTCCTTGCCGAAGTCGTGGCTGGAGGCCCTCGTGTCCGCGTCCTTGATGACCTGCTCCAGCAGGAAGTCCCGATTGAAGACATAGATCCCCATGGAGGCCAGGCAGACATCATCGCGCCCGGGGATGGTCTCCGGTGCTTGAGGCTTCTCCTGAAAACGTCGCACCCGCCCTTCGGAATCCACCGCCATGACGCCGAACTCCCGGGCTCGCTTGACATCCACCTCGATGCATCCGACGGACATATCCGCACCCGTCTCGACGTGCCGGGCAATCATGGTCCCATAATCCATTTTATAAATATGGTCCCCGGCAAGGATCAGGATATAGTCCGGATTGTGGTTTCGGATGATATCCAGGTTCTGAAACACCGCATCCGCCGTGCCCGAGTACCAGGCTGACTCAATTATCCGCTGCTGCGCCGGCCATAGCTCCACAAACTCTCCAAACTCCCCCCGTAGAAAGCCCCAACCCTTCTGGATATGAAGGATCAGCGAATGGGCCTTGTACTGCGTCAGGACTGCGATCCGGCGAATGCCAGAATTGATGCAATTGGAGAGGGGAAAATCGACGATACGGAACTTGCCCCCAAACGGCACCGCCGGCTTGGATCGCCAGCTCGTCAGGTGCATCAGCCGCGAGCCCCGGCCACCCGCGAGAATCAGGGCTAACGTGTTGCGCGTAAGCCGGCTGACGAACCTCGGATTGGAGCTGGGCATGTCATCCTCCTGTCGGCGTTAGCCCAGGTGGAACCCCCGGACGTACTGAACGCGCGGGCCCCGAGCACCTCTGGCGATGGACCTTATGGTACCATTTCGTCGATTCGCAACGGTTGGTTTCATTGCCACGGTGACCTAGGATCGGGGGCTGGGCCATTGCCTCGCGGCCTGCCGTCCTGCGGGCTCCCCCCGGGCCTCGGCTTGCTCCTTGCGTCCGCCAGCCTATACCACCCCCGCCAAGATTAGGACCTTCCCGTTTCGCTTCGAGCCAGCCCGGAAGCACTCTCGTACCACTAGGAACCCAGGTTGTTATGCGCACCCCTAATGCCTCCCCGACCAGCCTTAAGCTCCCCGAGCCAATTCGGGCACTGATCGAGGCCCGGCACCATGACCCTTTCTCTGTCCTTGGTCGCCACCTCCGTGATGAGCGTGTCGTGGTGCGTGCTTACCTACCCCTTGCCGAGCGCGTCCAAATCGCCGATGACGGCCCGGTGCTTACGCGGATCGAGGATACAGACCTCTTCGTTTGGGAGGGAGACGCCCGGCTAGTGCCACCGCGCTACCGTTTGGAGTGGTTGGATCGATCCGGCGACACCCATTGCGAGTATGACCCCTACTGCTTGCCGACCCAGCTCCCGGACTTCGACCTGCACCTGTTCGGCGAGGGCAGGCATTGGCACGCCTACCGGTTCATGGGCGCCCATTTGCGCTCGGTGGATGGGATCCCTGGTGTCCAGTTTGCCGTATGGGCGCCGAATGCTGCCCGCGTGAGCGTCGTCGGGGACTTCAATGCCTGGGATGGACGGGCGCACCCGATGCGCAGCCGCGGCGGGTCCGGGGTCTGGGAGCTATTCCTTCCGGGCTTGGGGACCGGCGCACTCTATAAGTACGAGTTGCGCGATCAGGCCGGAAATGTCCATGTCAAGATCGACCCTTATGCGAACGCCTTTCAGCTGCGCCCCGAGACCGCATGTCTGGTCTACGACGAGGGGCGCTACGTATGGGGCGATGGCGCCTGGATGACGGCACGGGCCAAAGCGGACTGGCGCCGCCGACCCATGGCGACCTACGAGCTGCACCTGGGCTCCTGGCAGCGCAACACCGACGGGGGCTTCCTAAGCTATCGGGAACTAGCCCCTCGCCTGGCGGACTATGTCCGGGAGGCCGGTTTCACACACGTGGAGCTTCTGCCCATCACTGAGCACCCGCTCGACGCGTCTTGGGGCTACCAGACCACCGGCTACTTCGCCCCCACCAGCCGATTCGGCTCCCCTGACGACTTCCGTTTCTTTGTCGACCACCTTCATCGCAGCGGTATCGGGGTCCTGTTGGACTGGGTCCCCGCCCACTTCCCTCGGGACACGTTCGCCTTGGCGCGCTTCGACGGCACGGCCCTCTACGAGCACTCCGACCCGCGCCAGGGCGAACATAGAGACTGGGGCACCTTGATCTTCAACTACGGGCGCAATGAGGTGAAGAACTTTCTCCTATCCAGCGCCCTGTACTGGCTGAACGAATTCCACCTCGATGGATTGCGCGTCGACGCCGTTGCCTCCATGCTGTATCTGGATTATTCGCGCCAACCCGGGGAGTGGATCCCCAACAAATATGGCGGCAACGAGAACCTCGACGCAGTCGACTTCCTTCGCCAGCTCAACGTGGTCGCCCACGAGCAGCACCCCGGCTCACTGATGATTGCCGAGGAGTCCACTTCCTGGCCGGCGGTCTCCAGACCGACCTATCTCGGCGGTCTGGGCTTCAGCATGAAGTGGAACATGGGGTGGATGCACGACACCCTGGCCTACATGGCCAACGACCCCATCTACCGCCACTACCACCACGACATGCTCACGTTCGGCCTCCTCTATGCCTTTTCGGAGAACTTCGTGCTGCCCTTCTCCCACGATGAGGTGGTGCACGGGAAGCGCTCCATGCTGGACAAGATGCCCGGGGATGCCTGGCAAAGGTTCGCAAGCCTGCGACTCCTCTACACCTTCATGTACACCTATCCCGGGAAGAAGCTTCTGTTCATGGGGTGCGAATTTGCCCAAGGTCGGGAGTGGAACGAGGCCGCCGCGCTGGACTGGGATCAATTGGAGGGTGCGCCCCACCAAGGCGTGCTGAAGCTTGTCTCCGACCTGAACCGCCTTTACCGCGACGAGCCCGCCCTCCATGAGCTCGATTTCGAGGGCGGCGGATTTGAATGGATCGACTGCCACGACAGCTCCCAGTCGGTCCTCAGCTATCTCCGCAAGGATCAGGCTGGCGCCGAGTTTGTCGTCGCCCTTTTCAACTTCACCCCGGTACCCCGAGACAACTACCGCATTGGTGTCCCGCTGGCAGGTTTCTATCGAGAGGCGATCAACTCGGACGCGCAGTTCTACGGCGGCAGTAACGTCGGCAATCAGGGCGGCGTCCAGTCCGAACCCATGAGCTGGATGGGGCGCCCCTACTCGATCCCGATCAACCTCCCGCCCCTGGGTGGACTGGTGTTGGTCTACGAGCCCCCCGCGGCCTCGGTGGAGCAGGACGCCGTGGTGCCTGACGAAGCCAGGGACGAGTCACTGGATGCAGATGCCGAGTAGGCCGCGGTGGCCACCCTCTTCGCCCCTGCTGGGCACACGACCCCTCCAGTACCAATCCGCATGGGTGAAGGCCAACGGAGACGACACTCAAGGCGAGACCTTTTCCCCTTTCCGCCACGGTCCTGGGTCACGTCCGGCGAGATTAGCCAGGACCATCCAAGAGCGGCTGCGCCAGATGCCGGGCCGTTAGACGCCGGTAGTGCTCGGCGGAGTATTCAAGGTAAGCCAACTCATCTTCCGAAAGGGGCCGCGCCCGCCGTGCCGGGGACCCCACCCAGAGGTAGCCGCCCTCCAGCCTACGCCCGGGCGGCACCAGGGCACCGGCGCCAAGCATGGTGCGCGGACCCAGCACGGCCCGGTCCAGCACCCTGGCCCCGATGCCGACCAAGCACAGCTCGCCGATCTCGCAGCCATGCAGCACCGCCTGGTGACCGACGGTGACACGCGGGCCGATCCTGAGTTCGGCGCCACCCGGGTGGAACCGACTGTCGTGGGAGACATGCAGGATGCAGCCATCCTGGATGTTGGTCTCAGTACCGATCTCGATCCGGTTCACATCCCCGCGCAATACACAGAAGGGCCAGACGGAGACCCGCGGGCCCAGGGTCACATCGCCGATGACCAAGGCCGTCTCGTCGACCCAGGCGTCCGGCGCCAGGGTCGGCGTCTTGCCCTCGAAGCTGCGGATGTGGGACATGTCTCTGCACCATATTGAGCTGGCGGAGGCTAGCCGCCATCTTAACAGCGCGTGAAGCAACCCTGGGCAGACGGACGGGTTTGGTGTTCGCCTCGGCTCAGGCGCCGCCCCCAGATTTCGCGCGCGACCAACCGGAGCCACCATGAGCCACTTCAGGATCGTCTCTCGGACCCTCATCGCTTGCCTGGCCATAGCCCTGGTCGGCACGCTGGCGGCGGCAGAGCGCGACATCTTTATCCACGGCCCCAAGGACATCAATCCCAACTACCAAGAGCCGGAGGCGTGGAAGGAGCAGGCCGCTGCCAGCCTGCCACCTTGGCCGAAGGACGCAGACCTGGTGGAGTTTCACACCAGCGATCCCCAAACGCCGTTCCGTCACTTCATCGACACCAACAGCCTGTCCGTGGACGCGCAACAGGTCGTTCGTTACACCGTGGTGGTCGCGTCCGCCAGCGGTAGCCGCAATGTCGCCTACGAGGGCATCCGCTGCACCCCAACGGGCCAGCACCGCATCTACGCCTACGGCGCCTCGGGAAAGTTCGAGCCCATCCCGGACAGCCCCTGGCGGGGCGTCATGGAGTCGGGCGTCCCGCCTTACGCCCGCGACCTCCAACGATTCTTCCTGTGCGTCCCGCTCAAGTTCGAGCCGCGCCCCGTCAAGGAGATGCCGCGCGTCCTCAGCGGGCGCGGCAAGCCCAGGGACCAGAGCGGCTTCCTCACCGACTGAGCTCAAGATCCACACCCTGCCGCCATCGGAGTCACCCATGGACAACCCCCTCTTGGACATGACTGGTCTGCCCCCCTTCTCCCGGATCCTCCCGGGGCAGGTCGAGCCCGCCCTCGACGCGGTACTGGCGGATTGCCGGGCTCGCATTCAGGACCTCACCTCCGCAGATGCGGTGCCAACCTGGGAGGGCTTCGTCGAGCCTTTGGAGGAGATCGACGACCGCCTCAGTCGGATGTGGTCGCCCGTTGGGCACCTCAACGGCGTCTGTAACAGCGACGCCTTGCGCGCCGCCTACAACGCCTGTCTACCCAAGCTCAGCGCCTACGCCACGGAGGTAGGACAGAACGCGGCCCTGTTCCGCGGCTACCAGGCCGTTGCGGCCCAGGAGCATCTGAACCCGACCCAACGGAAGCTCCTCTCCAATGCGCTGCGCGATTTCCACCTCTCCGGGGTCGACCTGCCGCCGGACCAGCAGGCCCGCTACAAGGACATCAGTCAGGACCTCTCCTCCCTCACCAGCAAGTACGCCGAAAATCTTCTGGATGCCACCAATGCCTGGACCAAGCGCATTGACGACGAGACCGGGCTCGCCGGGCTCCCCGACTCCGCCAAGGCCCTGGCGCGGCAGACGGCCGAGGAGCGCGGCGAGGCCGGCTGGCTCCTGACCCTGGACTTCCCCTCCTATCAGCCGGTGATGACCTACGCCGACGACCGCGCCCTCAGGCGCGAGGTCTACGAGGCCTACGGCACCCGCGCCTCGGACCAGGGACCCCACGCCGGGCGCTGGGACAACACCGAGATCATGGAGCGTATCCTGACGCTGCGCCACGAGCTCGCCGGGCTGCTCGGCTTCGGCAACTACGCCGAGCGCTCCCTGGCCACCAAGATGGCCAAAGACCCGGACCAGGTGATGGCCTTCCTCGAAGACCTGGCGTCTCGATCGGTGGACCGGGCCCGCGCAGAGCTCAAGGACCTGGCCGAGTTTGCCCGGGCCCAGCAAGGACCCGATGCCCTCGAGCCCTGGGACCTCGCCTACTGGTCCGAGAAGCTCCGCCAGCATCGCTACCAGATCACCCAAGAGGAGCTGCGGCCCTACTTCCCCATCGATCGGGTCCTCCCCGGCATGTTCGCGGTGGTGGAGCGCCTCTTCGGCCTGACCATCACCGAGGTCGCCGAGGTCGAGACCTGGCACCCGGACGTGCGTTTCTTCGAGATCCGCGATGCGCGCGGCGCCATCCGCGGCCAGTTCTATCTCGACCCCTTCGCCCGCCAGAACAAGCGTGGCGGTGCCTGGATGGACGTCTGCACCAACCGCCTGCACACGGTCCACTGCGACCAGATCCCGGTCGCCTACCTGGTCTGCAACTTCAGCCCGCCGGTGGGCGGCAAGCCCTCGCTCCTCACCCACAACGAGGTGGAGACCCTCTTTCACGAGTTCGGTCACGGCCTGCACCACATGCTCACCAGGGTCGATTACCCCGCCGTGGCCGGCATCAACGGCGTCCCCTGGGACGCGGTGGAGCTGCCCAGCCAGTTCCTGGAGAACTGGTGCTGGGAGCGCGAGTCCCTGGATTTGATCGCCGGCCATGTCGAAACCGGCGCGCCTCTGCCCGAGCACCTCTATCAGCGCATGCACTCGGCGAAGAATTTCCAGTCCGCCATGCAGATGGTGCGGCAACTGGAGCTTGCCCTGTTCGACTTCCGCATTCACCGGGAGTATGAACCGGCCCGCGGGGGACGCGTATACGAGATCCTCGACCAGGTCCGCGACCAGGTGGCGGTCATGAAGCCACCCGCCTTCCACCGTTTTGCCCACGGCTTCTCCCACATCTTTTCCGGCGGCTACGCGGCCGGCTACTACAGCTACAAATGGGCCGAGGTCCTGTCGGCCGATGCCTTCTCGCTGTTCGAGGAGCGAGGGATATTCGACCCCGAGGCCGGGGCAAGCTTCCGGGACAACGTCCTGGAACGTGGCGGCTCGGCAGAGGCCATGGACCTATACATCGCCTTCCGCGGCCGTCCGCCGACCGTCGATGCCCTGTTGAGGCACTCGGGAATCGCGACGTGAAATACGCCGATCTGCGGGACTTCATCGACCAGCTCGAGGCCCGCGGCGAGCTCAAGCGGATCTCCGTCGAGGTCGACCCCCACCTGGAGGTGACTGAGATCTGCGACCGAACGCTGCGCGCCGGCGGCCCGGCCCTGCTCTTCGAGCGTCCCAAGGGGTCGCAGATCCCGCTGCTCGGGAACCTGTTCGGCACCCCCAAACGTGTCGCCCTGGGGATGGGGGAGGAATCGGTGGAGGCCCTGCGCGAGGTCGGGCGGCTCCTGGCCTTCCTCAAGGAGCCGGAGCCGCCCAAGGGCATGCGAGAGGCCTGGGCGGCCCTACCCATCTTCAAGAAGGTCCTGGACATGGCCCCCAAGGTCCGCCGCGGCGCTCCCTGCCAGGAGGTCATCCACGAGGGCGCGGACGTCGACCTCGGCGCCCTTCCGATCCAGCACTGCTGGCCAGGCGACGCCGCGCCCCTCATCACCTGGGGTCTGGTGGTCACCCGCGGCCCCGACAAACCCCGCCAGAACCTCGGCATCTACCGCATGCAGGTCCTTGGGCCAAACCGGGTCATCATGCGCTGGCTCGCCCACCGCGGCGGCGCCCTGGACTTTCGCGACTGGCAGCGCGCCCACCCAGGCGAGCCGTTCCCCATCGCCGTGGCCCTCGGGGCCGACCCAGCCACTATCCTCGCCGCGGTCACCCCAGTCCCAGACAGCCTCTCCGAGTACGCATTCGCCGGACTCTTGCGCGGCAGCCGCACCGAAGTCACCGCCTGTCTGGGCAGCAGCCTCCAGATCCCGGCCAGTGCCGAAATCATCCTCGAGGGTCACATCCACCCCGGCGACACCGCCCCCGAGGGCCCCTTCGGCGACCACACCGGCTACTACAACGAAGTGGACGACTTCCCCGTGTTCACCATCGAGCGCCTGACCCAGCGCCGCAACCCCATCTACCACAGCACCTATACGGGCCGCCCCCCGGACGAGCCGGCCATCCTCGGGGTCGCCCTCAACGAGGTGTTCGTCCCGATCCTATGCAAGCAGTTTCCCGAGATCGTCGATTTCTATCTGCCGCCGGAGGGCTGTTCCTATCGCCTGGCCGTGGTGAGCATGCGCAAGCAATACCCGGGCCACGCCAAGCGGGTGATGCTCGGGGTCTGGTCCTTCCTGCGGCAGTTCATGTATACCAAGTTCGTCATCGTCGTCGACGAAGACGTCAACACCCGGGACTGGCGGGACGTCATCTGGGCCATGACCACCCGCATGGACCCGGCGCGGGACACGGTGCTGATCGAGAACACGCCCATCGACTACCTGGACTTCGCCTCCCCCGTCTCCGGCCTCGGATCCAAGATCGGCCTGGACGCCACCAACAAATGGCCAGGCGAGACACAGCGGGAATGGGGCCGCCCCATCCACATGGACGAGGCGGTGAAGCGGCGGGTGGACGACCTGTGGCAGCAGTTGGACATAATCCCGCATCGGACCGCCACAGGCCAGCCGGACTAGAGGCGTTGGGACCTGTCTGCAGGAAAGGCGACAGACCCATGCCGAGGACCGCAATACCCATCCCCCGATGCAGGAGCCCAGACCATGGCCACGCCAGGCACGGCTGTCGATCATGGCGCCGTTGCACGCCACCCCGCGTTGTGCAACGTCTGCAACGCCATGATTGTTCCCTCACCCCAACAAACCCCGCCGCCGCCCGCGAGATCGCGGAGGCTGTCGCGGTCGCTGCGGTGCCGCCAAGGGCATAACCTCGCCCCATCATGCCGCCCGGCGGCCGCCCGCGGGCGACGCGCTGGGCGTCGCTCAGGAAGGGCTTGCCCTCGGGGATCGGCAACACCCGGGCGATCGACTCGCCGCGGCGGGCGAAGAGGATCTCGGTCCCCTACTCGACCCGACCGGGAACAAAGTGGGCGGCCTCGCCCTTGCCACGCGCGGTATTCGTCGCTCAGTTGGCCAAGCAAGCCCTCCTTGACGTAAATAAAATCCGACTTTACTTTAGTCAGCGCGTATATCCAGCGTGCCTTAGCCCATACAGCCCGGCAGGCTCGGGCGGCCTTTCCGGCGGTGCTGCTCACAGGTCCCCGGCAATCCGGCAAGACCACCTTCCTGCGCCATGAGTACGGTGATCAGTCAGACTACCTGAGTTTCGACGACCCACTGGAAACCGAGTTTGCCCGCACCGACCCGGTGGGCTTCCTCAACCGCTTCCGCGATCGATCCATAATCCTGGACGAGATCCAGTACGTCCCGGACCTCCTGCCCCACCTCAAGCTCCGCATCGATGCCCAGCCGGGCCGGACCGGCCGCTGGCTGCTCACCGGCTCCCAGCAGTTCGAGCTCATGCAGGGGGTGAGCGAGTCCCTCGCCGGGCGGGTCGCCATCCTGGACCTCTACCCCTTCAGCGCCGCCGAGCGCAGCCCCGGGTCCCTGGCGAAGGCGATCTGGCTCGGGGGCTGGCCTAACCGGTCCCCGCGCTTTACCCCGAGCGCCGGAATCTGTGGGCCCGCTCCTACATCGGCTCCTACCTGGAGCGCGACGTCCGCCAGGTGAAGATGGTCGGCGACCTGCGTGCCTTCGAGCTCTTCCTAGGGCTCTGTGCGTATTCCGGCATCGCCCCCCTTGACGACACCACCCGGCGCGACCTGCTGGAGATCCTTGATGACCGCTTCGACCGTCGCTCCACCCTGGTTACCAGCCAACTGCCGCTCGCCCACTCGTCTGGTGCACAACGCGTACAGGATCGAGATGACCGGGGAGTCGATGCGCAAGCCACACCTTTTCCCTGACAGCCGCGACCCTGGAACGGTAGAAATCAAATTCCCTGCTCAGGATCCCTTCACGGGCGGCCGGTTTGCGCCGGAACGGGTGGCCGAAACCGTCCGAATACACAGGCTCTGCGCCGCCCATCACGGGCAGGAGCTGCACAGGGCGAGCCTAGCGCGGGACTGCGGTCTCTCCCAGCCCACCGTCGCCGCCTGGATCGGGGTACTGGAGGCGTCCTACGTGCTCGCCCTGCTCCCGCCCTACCATCGCAACTTCGGCAAGCGGCTGATCAAGACCCCCAAGCTTGATTATGTCGACTCCAGCCTGGTGACCACAACCTCACCCGCCAGCCGGACGGCGACTCCGCCCTGGCCGGACCCATGGGCGGCGCCCTCTTCGAGGGCTGGGTGGTCGGCGAGGCGATCAAGGCCTTCGCCGCCCGGGGCCGCAGTCCCGACCCCTCCTCCTGGCGTAGCCACGACGGCCTCGAAGTGAACCTCCTGATCCGCATCGGCCCCCGGCTGCACCCGATCGAGATCAAGCTCATGGCCACTCCCACGTCCCGGAATCTGGACCCCCTGAATCGGCTTAAGTAAGACCCTGATAGGGGCGGAAGCGGCCAAGCAGGGGCTCCTGGTCTGCACCTGCGACGAGGAGCGGCCCCTGCCCGGCAGCAACCTTGCAGTGTGCCCTGGCAGGGCTTTCCGGGATGGATAGCGGGGCAAGTCGGCGAGCATACGGTGCGCGACTGATGGCCCCTACGCCGACACCCGATCGGTGCCGTCCCTGCCGCTGAAGTCTCGGTGGGCCCCGGTGGTTCCGACCCGGCTGTGCCACGGCCGCTAACACAGGGAATAGGTGCCCAGGCCGTTGCCAACCCCGAAGTGTCGTCGTCTGGATGTTCCGGTGTACTGGACCCCCGATCGACAGGGCCCCGCGCCCTGGATGCCACGGCGTCGATGCGCCCGCAAATGACGGAGACCGCTCAACTCGGGCGCGGCACCAGATCCCGGTAGGCGTGCCACGTGGCGTGACCCGCCAGCGGCACCGCCAGAAAGAGCCCGACATAAAAGGTCAAGAGTCCCGCACCGACGATGACCACCAATAGCGCTGCCCACAGCAGCATAGGAAGCCAGTTGTGGACCACGGCCTGGAAGCTGGTCCGCGCAGCCGTGAACCCGTCCACTGGTCGATCGATCAGCATGGGGATGGTGATGGCACTGACGCAGAAGGCACAGGCAGCGAAAAATGCACCGACGAGGATAACGGCGACCACCAGCCCGGTGTGCTTGCCCGACAGCAACACCGGGATGAAATTCTCCCAAGTCGGCAAAGGGGCATGGAACAGCATGATGAACAGAAAGACCGAGGCGAGGATCCACAACTGCATGATGATGAAAAGGAAGCCTGTCGCCACTCCCAATTGTCCCTGATTGCGCTTGATCGCCTCCAGGGCCTGGCAGCTTGCGAGCGGCTCACCCCGCTCCAGGTGAGCGCTCATCTGGTAAAGCCCAACCGCCAGGAGGGGCGCGATCAGAAAGAACCCAGCGGTGAGGAAGGGCACCAGAAACGTCAGGTGCCCGACCACTGTCAGCAGCAGGATCAGCCCGCTGATCAGGGCGATCCCGGCACCGTAGCGCAAGCTGAAGCCCGGTGCCGCCCGGATGTCCTGCCAGCCTTTGGCCACCCACTGCCATGGGTGTCCCAAGGTCACCCGATTCACCTGGGGATCTTGCCACTTGGGCAAGAGGTCATCGACCGTCTCGTTCATTCTGAATCGTCCGCATCGCAGTCGTCCGGTTTGGCGGGCGGGCCGCCACAGGGCCATCCGCCATTGCTTATTAGACCTAGCAGCTTGAGGGCCGGGCCTACGGCGCCTGTCCCGCCAGGTCTTTTGGTCCGCCGTTGGCGGCCCCACAGCTGCCCGCGGGGCCGTAGCGTACCTTGGCTGTTGCGAACAGAATCATACTCCGGGACCGCTACTGGCCGGATCCTATCTGTTGGCGCTGCCCTGCAGTGCTCACCATGTGCCTCGTACCGATATCGCGGGCATCAGTGCGTCGAAACATGATCCACAGAGACCGAAACTTTACCGTAAACCGTCGGGCCGTCTGACAGCGTCTCTGTGTCCTTGGCCTGCCGGTCTAGCACGCAGGCGGACGACCCGAGGACGAGCACCAGAACGAGGGGCAGGAGACCAATGGTGAGACGCGACTTGGATGTCATCGGTCAGTCCGGTGACTTTGGCGAGGGCAAAGACCGCATTCTGCCTCCCAACCGACAAAAGAGCGAGGGTTTCTTCGTCCAAGGCCTCCGCGTGACCCATCTTGCGGAGGGTGTCCTGGTCACGTCGCCGGCCAGCTGCTGGTACGCGCCGATGGCGGGGGCAACGAGGCGAACAACGTCGGCCAGCTGATTCGTGGTGGCACGTTCGATGAGCAGATAGGCGAGGTCGATGCAAGAGAGATGGTCGGTACACAGCTTTTCGAAGGAGCAGTCCCACGGGTTCGCAGCGATCTCTATCCCAGGCGGCTGTCCTCTACCGAGGGCGCGGCCTACTCGTTCTCGCATCGGCCTATCCGGCCTGCTGTCCAACCAAACAAAAACGGCCTAGGCCTCTTCGGACCTAAGCCGCTGTCTTTTGGCTCCCTGGGACGGGCTCGAACCGCCGACCTAGTGATTAACAGTCACCCGCTCTACCGACTGAGCTACCAGGGATCGCTGCAAGCCGCGCATGTTAACGGGGACCGTAAGATCGGTCAAGCCTAAGCCAAAAGCCACTGCCAAAACCCAACGCTTTCGACCAAGGGCGATGACTTGTGGTCAGGCCGGCAGGCTAATCGGGTCGATCCATTCCTTTGCCCCGACGCCCCAATCGGCCTTCACCTGCCAGGCGAGCACCGCATCAGGGATCTGCCGGCCCCTGCCACTGGGTTTGCGCGACGGTCCTGCCCAAAGGGCCGTAAGCAGGTCAGAGCCCAACACCCGCAATGCGCTCCAGCGCCTTCTCCAGGTTCGCCCGACCGGTTGCAATCGAGATTCGCACATGGCCACCCAGTCCGAAGGCGGAGCCCGGCACCAGCGCCACCCCGGCCTTCTCGATCAGGTACTCAGCCAACTCCAGGTCGTTGCTGACCCCATCCAACCTGTCGATCATGCCCTGAACCCTCGGGAAGACGTAGAACGTGCCGTCCGTAGGCAGACATTCAATGCCCGGGATACGGTTGAGGCCTTCGACCACCAAGTCGTGGCGCTCCTTGAAGGCCGACAGCATGGTGCCGATGCAGTCCTGCGGACCCTCCAAGGCGGCCTGCGCGGCGACCTGGGAGATCGAGGTCGGGTTGGACGTGCTCTGGCCCTGGACCTTCTTCATGGCCTTGATAATCTCCGCGGGCCCGCCGGCGTACCCGATACGCCAGCCAGTCATGGAGTAGGCCTTGGAGACCCCATTGAGGACCAGGGTGCGGGGCGCCAGATCGGGGCAGACATTGAGGATGTTGACGAAGGGGGTACTGGCCCAGCGGATGTGCTCGTACATGTCGTCCGTGGCGATCACAGCGCGAGGATACTCCCTCAGCACCGCCCCGAGGGCGGCCAGCTCGTCGGCGCTGTAGGCCATGCCCGTGGGGTTCGACGGGCTGTTGATCACCACCAGCTTGGTCTTGTCCGTCATGGCGCCGTTGAGCTGGGCCGGGGTGATCTTGAACTGCTGGTCGGCCCCGGCGTGGACCAGGACCGGGGCCCCGCTGGCGAGCAGGGCCATGTCGGGATAGGAGACCCAGTAGGGGGCCGGGATCACCACCTCGTCGCCCGGATCGAGGATCGCCTGGGCCAGGTTGAAGAAGCTCTGCTTACCGCCACAGGAGACCAGGATCTGATCCGGGGTATAGGTCAGGCCGTTCTCGCGCTGAAACTTCGCGACGATGGCCTCCCTCAGCCCGAGGGTCCCCTCCACCGGCGTGTACTTGGTGAAGCCGTCGTGGATCGCCTTGATGGCCGCCGCCTTGATGTGGTCCGGGGTGTCGAAATCCGGTTCCCCGGCGCCAAGCCCCACCACGTCCTTGCCCGCCGCCTTGAGGGCCTTGGCGCGGGCATCGATGGCGAGGGTAGCGGATGGCTTCACGGCCTGGACACGGGCGGCGAGTTTGATGCTCATGACGGGAATCTCTGTCTTTTCTTGTCGGTCGAGGTGGGTTGGAGCTGGGCAAATCCCCCCTGCATCATAACCAAACCAAGGCCGAGGGGCACTCGGCGTGATGGCCGCCACCGGCGTGGGAATCCTGTTTAGAAGGCGCCCTGTAACCGACTGGACAAGCTGTGGACAGATTTCGAGCCCATAAGTGTCCACAGGGGCTCCACACCCTACCCCTTTCAAGTCCCCACCTTCTATGCAACGTATCTATCTGAATTATATTTATTTTCATGAAAAGTTGCGGTTATCGACAGGCCTTATAGCAACTACAGATTAGAGAAAATACTACTAATTAGCAGATCGAGCCTCGGTGCCATGTCGCCTTGCACCGAGGACCCCAGATACCCAGACGACGCCTTTGCCCCCTGGGTCCTCTCCTCTACCGTCCCCAGATCGGGCAGAATCCTGTCGCCTCGCTCACACTAAGGACCCCCGCATGGACACGGCCCTCAGCGCCAAACCCTTCCGCCTCGTCTCGAGCTTCGCGCCGGCGGGAGATCAGCCCCAGGCCATCCACGCCCTGTCCGAGGGCCTGCGCGATGGCGAGGCAGGCATGACTCTGCTAGGGGTCACAGGTTCCGGGAAGACCTTCACCATCGCCAACGTCATCGCCGAGCTCCAACGCCCGGCCCTCGTCCTCGCGCCAAACAAGACCTTGGCCGCCCAGCTCTACGGCGAGATGCGGGAGTTCTTCCCAGACAATGCGGTGGAATACTTCGTCTCCTACTACGACTACTACCAGCCGGAGGCCTACGTCCCTTCCACGGACACCTACATCGAGAAGGATGCCTCGATCAACGAGCACATCGAGCAGATGCGCCTGTCGGCCACCAAGGCCCTGTTGGAGCGGCGCGACACCATCATCGTAGCCACCGTTTCGTCCATCTACGGCCTGGGCGATCCGGACGCCTATCTGCGCATGGTCCTCCACCTCTCCCGGGGGGACATCATCGACCAGCGGGCCTTGCTGCGGCGTCTGGCAGAGCTTCAGTACCGGCGCAACGAGATCGAGCTGGCCCGAGGGACCTACAGGGTGCGGGGCGATGTCATCGACATCTATCCGGCGGAGTCCGACGACGAGGCCCTGCGGGTAGAGCTCTTCGACGAGGAGATCGAGGCTCTGACCCTGTTCGATCCCCTGACCGGGGAGCAACTGCGCAAGGTCGCCCGCTATACGGTCTACCCAAAGACCCACTACGCCACACCGCGGGAGACCATCGTCGGGGCCGTGGAGCAGATCAAGGTCGAGCTCAAGGACCGCCTCACCTGGCTGAGGGACAACAACAAGCTGGTCGAGGCCCAGCGCCTGGAGCAGCGCACCCTCTTCGACATGGAGATGATGCTGGAGGTGGGCTACTGCTCGGGGATCGAGAACTACTCCCGCTACCTCTCGGGGCGGGGCCCGGGCGAGCCGCCGCCGACCCTTTACGACTACCTTGCCGGCGATGCCATCGTGGTCATCGACGAGTCCCACGTAACGGTCCCCCAGCTCGGGGGTATGTACCGCGGCGACCGCTCACGTAAGGAGAATCTGGTGGAGTACGGCTTTCGCCTCCCCTCGGCCCTGGATAACCGACCCCTGCGGTTCGAGGAGTTCCAGGCCCGCCAGCCCCAGACCATCTATGTCTCCGCGACCCCAAGGGACTACGAGCTAAAGCATTCAGGGGCCGTGGTCGAGCAGGTGGTCCGTCCTACCGGCCTGGTGGACCCAGAGGTCGAGGTTCGCCCGGCCATCACCCAGGTGGACGACCTCCTCTCGGAGATCCGCCTGCGGGTTGCCCGCGACGCCCGGGTCCTGGCCACCACCCTGACCAAGCGCATGGCCGAGGACCTCACCGACTACCTGAGCGACCATGGCGTGCGAGTTCGTTACCTGCATTCCGACATTGACACC
>Ga0114939_10000566_pt1 | contig 30865 bp, 22 predicted proteins | sample AshMeaCrysSpring_FD_87196 | JGI IMG/M metagenome (GOLD analysis project Ga0114939, IMG submission 87196) | Groundwater microbial communities from Big Spring, Nevada to study Microbial Dark Matter (Phase II) - Ash Meadows Crystal Spring | ecosystem: Environmental > Aquatic > Deep subsurface >...
TCGCGATCGGGCGCTGATCGACCTGCGACGAGTGCAGGCCACGCACTTGTGCGGAGATCAACATCTCGCTGTGGTCGTCAAGCACGGGATCGACGACTTTGGCGACGGCCCCTACGGCTTCACCAGTCCGGCCCTGGTCAACACGATCTATGGCCGATGGTGGCATCCCGACAACGATCAGGCTGGCCCAAATCCCGTAGCAAACAGCCCTCTGCCATGGACTGGCGACTTCCGCGATGGACTCGGCAACAAAATCTCGATGATGGCTTACGCCAACCCAAAAAACATGTCAGACGAGCGTCAGCGGGCCGACGGCTACGGGCTTGTTCGCATCAACAAACCGAAGCGGCAAATCACCATTGAGTGCTGGCCACGCTTTGCTGATTCGGAAGACGGACAACGGGCCCAGTTTCCCGGCTGGCCGATCACGATCTCCATAGCCGACAACGATGGTCGCAAGCCCGTCGGATGGCTCCCGGAGATCATCTTTGAAGATGCTCGAGATCCGGTGGTTCAGATTGTCGAAGAACAGACAGGGGACGCCATCTACACCATTCGCATCCAGGGCGATCGGTTCCAGCCGCCTGTCTTCCGACCCGGAAAATACTCGATCAGAGTCGGCCGTGACCGACCACAGCGGACCGTCAGTCGGTACCTCGACGCGGGCCCGAAGTCCACCGTGGGAAGCTTGACGGTCCACGTGGGCTGACACAACTTGCCCGCTTCGTGCACCCCATCCGTGGATCATTGCTCACGAGCCATTACAAAGGAATTCCCATGGCGATCCAGCTATCCAGCACCGCGTTCCAGCAAGGGACTTCGATACCCACACGCTATACCGGAGACGGTGCCGATCAATCGCCTCCCTTGCACTGGTCGAACTTACCGGCAGCTACCAAAAGCCTTGCATTGATCTGCGATGATCCAGATGCTCCTCGCGGTACGTGGGTCCATTGGGTGCTTTTTAACCTGCCGCCTGCCAATGAATCCTTGGACGAAGCGATCGCAAATACGCCCGTCTTGCCAAACGGCGCTCGCCAGGGACGGAACGATTTTGGCAGTTTTGGATACGGCGGTCCCGCCCCACCAAAGGGCAAAGGCCATCGCTATTTCTTCAAGCTGTATGCACTGTCGGAAAGCTTGAATTTAGCCCCCGGCTGTACGAAGGCCGAACTGGAGGCGGCGATGCAGGGAATCATTTTGGCCCACGGTGAACTGATGGGAACGTACCAACGATAGCCCCGAACGGTCGAAGGTCTTTTCCGGTCTTTTCCAACCTTCGATCACGCCGCTAGTCATTAGCAAATTCCTCGCACCCGGGGGCTCATGAGGCTTCCTTTCCCTTGTTGCAGCCAAGACATCGAGGCTGCTGCAATTGCACGACTTCTTTGAATCACTGATCTTCTTCTGGTCGGCTGCGAACGCCTTCACCAAAGCGATCCATGCGCAGCAAGCCACGTCCAGCGTATCCCGCACGAGGCATGGGGATCGAGCAAGGCCATGCGGGCCATCGTGGCGTGGCTCCGCTGCCAAACGAGCTTTGGGTTTGAGGAAAACGTCACGAGCCGATCTGTATGTTCTTGTTTGCCTGCCCGAGCAGAGACGGGTTCGAATCCCCATCGCCCAGTCATTGACGTAATAACGACTCACGCCTCAATGGCGGCACCGTGGCAGCGGCTAGACGCGGTGAGGACCCGACGTAGGATGCCACTGACGTCTTCCAGAGACGAAGAACCAACTGTGGAGAATTTGCGAGATGGCGAGTCTGTTTAGCGAGTTTGGTCTGAAGAGCGTTACGTTGCGGAACCGCATCGCCGTTTCACCGATGTGTCAGTATTCCTCCGCCGACGGATTCCCAAGCGATTGGCACCTTGTCCATCTGGGCTCTCGCGCAGTGGGTGGAGCAGGACTTGTCATTGTCGAAGCCACAGCCGTATCCCCGGAAGGAAGAATCAGTCCTGCCGATAGCGGCATCTACCTTGATGATCATGTGGAACCGTTTGCAAGAATCGCCCGGTTCATCAAGCAACACGGCGCCTGTCCGGGCATCCAGCTTGCTCACGCCGGACGAAAGGCGAGCGCCAGCAAGCCGTGGGAGGGTGATGGTCATATCGACATCGACCAGGGAGGCTGGGACACGATCGCTCCTTCCGCGGAAGCCTTCGGCGGAATTCTCCCCAAGGTGCCGCGTGCGATGTCTGTTCAAGATATTGCCCGAGTCCAGCGAGCCTTCGTTGAGGCTGCCAAACGGTCTCTAGCGTCAGGCTTTGAATGGCTGGAACTTCATTTCGCCCACGGGTATCTCGCTCACGAATTTTACTCACCGCTTGCAAACCATCGGACCGATCGGTTTGGTGGCGATTTTGAGAATCGCATTCGGTTCATGCTGGAGACATTCACAGCCGTCCGCAATGTCTGGCCAGAGCGACTCCCTTTGACCGTTCGACTGTCCGTCACCGATTGGATCGAAGGCGGCGTTACGGTCGAGGAGTCCGTCGAGCTGATCCGTCGGCTCAAGTCGGCCGGACTCGACCTTGCAGATGTCAGCCAAGGATTCATTACACCGGATATTTCCCGCGTACCTTGGGGACCGGGATTCATGATCCCGATTGCCGGTCGCATCCGTCGCGAAGCTGAAATCCCCACCGCCGTTGGATGGATGATTTCAGATCCACACCAAGCCGAAGAGGCCATTCGCGACGCTCAGACGGATTTGGTGATGCTGGCGCGCGAGCTCCTCCGTGATCCCTATTGGCCATACCACGCCGCCCAGGCCCTGGGGGACGAAAAGGCCGAGTCCATTCTGCCCGTCCAGTACGCCCGAGCGGTACGCGCCCGGTAAGGTGCAGTTCACGGCGGGCTGTTTCGCCTGACAAGTGGATCTCAAGGACTAACTTTTCTCGATCCGCCACGGCCGGCGCATGCTGAGACGATTGCAGCCAAACGAGATCGCTACTGCTGAGTCACTTGGTTGCGATGACCGGACGGTCCTGCATGCTGCACGGATAAAATCCGTTGCCAGGCAAGCTGAACATCCCATGTCCGACAGATGCTTCCATCGTGTTCATCGAACCGGTTTAAACAGCAGAGCACGTTCCACCGCCGGCGTGCCGCAGGAATGCGGCGGACGGAATCGGTTCAGTGGGTAGCGCCTCAGATCCCGACGCACTACGTTCCTTCGATACTAGCGATCGCCCGTTCCACAAAGCCCACAAACCGGCCGCCTTCTGCCTGTAACTTGCGAAGTGCCGGGAGGGCTTCTTTGGCATCCGGTCCCATCTTGCTAAGTAAGAACACGGAAAAGAAGCGGAGGCGGCGGTCGCCACTCTCCAGACCTTCGACAAGCAGCGGCACAGCTTCCGGTCCCGCTGTTCCAATCTCGTTCAGCGCGCCGCGGACAAAATCAGAGTCGGCTTCGTTCTTGAGCATTGCGAACAGCTTTGGCACAGCCGCCTTGGCATCGGCGCCGCGTTCTCCCAGTCCGCTGGCCGCGGCACGGCGAATATCCCACTGCCCATCGTCGAGCAATTCCTGCAGGAGCTCTACCACTTGCTCCGTGTTCGGTTCGACTTTCGCATAGGACTCAATGGCGATCGCGCGGAGTGGTTGCGGGCCATCGAGCGCCCGTTCGCGGAGCGATGCACTGACGACCGCCGCACGTTGACCGAGCGCACCCAAGGCTTGTGCAGCCGTAGCTGCGACCGCTTCGTCCTGATCGCCCATCCTCTCTGCCATTCCCACCGCGATTGGCTCAGAAACGCTCTCTGCCGTGGCCAAAGCTTCCAGCGCGGCGACGCGGACCATTGCATCGCCATCGATCAACCTTTCAGCCAGTCGGCCAATCGTGGGCTCATCGAGCTGGCCGATTTCCTTGAACATAGCAGCGGATGCCGCGCGTACTTCCGCGGAGGAGTCGGCGAGGCTTTGCTGGAGCTCCGCCAAAAACTCTTTGGCCGTTTCACCGTCTTTCGAAATCGCTGCAATCGCGGAGAGCCGAACACGTTCGTCTGGATCGTTCAATGCGTTGCGCTGTAAATCCTTGAGCCGGGATGGCTCGAGCGACTTGCCAACGACGGCTGTAAGAGCGGCAGCCCGCACCTCAGGGTAATCATCGTTCAACCGCGCGATGAGCAGGTCGACCGAGCGTTCATTGAGAGTAATGGCGTTGCCTAATGCGCGGGCGGCAGCCGCACGAACTTCAGCATCATCGTCATTCAAACGCTGAGCAATCGCCTGGATCGCGTCCGCCGGCAATGGACGCACCAACCCGACGGCTCGCGCCGCCGTCGCGCGGACAGCCGCCGAATCATGATCGAGACCTTCGAGAAGCGGTTGAATCCCGCGCATGCCAATAGCTGCAAGGGCCTCGGCCAACCGTTCGCTGCATTCAGGTCGAGTTGCGATGGCCACCATGATGGGACGGGCCGCTGCATTGCCGATTTGACCCAATGCTCGCTGAGCACTGCGATCTTGCGGCTCGGCGACACACAATGCGTCGATCAGAGCTTCTGTTGCTGACTCGGCCCGCGGTCCGATCAGTCCAAGGGCCAAGGCTGCTGCCTGACGGGTCGTTGGCGATTCATCGCTGAGCAGACTGGTCAGTCGGGGCAAGTATGGGTCGGCCTTTGCTCCGATCCGAACGACGGCTGTCAGCCCCGCATCCCGCTCACGAGGGTCCTCCGAGCGGAGAGTTTTCTCCAAGTAATCACCGAATATCGATCCGTCGCTTTCGACGACTGCCAGTGCCACGAGCGCAGCGCCGCGTTCCAAGACCGATTCTCCCGTGGCAAGTTTGCGTAGAGGGGCAAGCGCTGTCTCGGGCAGGTCGGGGACCGTCGCGAGTGACTCGACCGCCGCCACGCGCACTTCTTGGCTCTGGCTCTCCAGGGCAGCGAGCAGAGCTTGTATTCCCGCGGGCCCGATCAGCGTCAGTGACTCCGAGATCGCGCTGACAGTCTGCGGGTTCGCCTTTTCCAATGCGGCTGCCAAAGCATTTGCACTTGCATCGGCCTCCAGCCCCATCCAGCCCAACGCCTCCGCAGCGCCTCGCACCATTCGCGGGTCTTCGGCCTCCAGGCCTGCCTGCAGCCTCTCGATGGCCGAGGGACCAATTGCGCCGAGAGCACGAGCCAGTCGATAGTGTCGTTGTGGATCCGTGGTCGAAAGAGCCGTCAGCAGTTTCTCCGTCGCCGCGGAGGCCCTGGGACCCAGTCTCTCCAGAGCGCGGACGGACTGCGACCAGATCTGCTCGTCGGATTCACCTAACTGAGCTGCGAGGGCATCGACTGCAGCTTCGGCTCCTGGTGGCACTGCCGCCAAGCCATACGCGGCCTCTCTCCGCACTTGCAGATCGCTGGATTGTAAGTCAGCAATCAATCGTTCAATCGACTGAGTCGGATCGGTAACTGCGGCTTCCTGGGCACAAACCATGGAGTGCAAGGGGACGACCGCGATTGTGATCGCGATCGCGACTTCCCGTGATCCTTGACGGCCCCAAAGTGCGAACTGACGCGGCAGTTGATTGAGCATCAGGAGACCTTCAAGCCACGAAGCGATCCAGTGCTGTCGCCATGGGAGTCAACCGGCACGCCCATTGACTCAAGCATTGAGACAAACAGGTTGCACATCGGTGTTTCGTCCGGGTATCTGATGTGGCGGCCCGGATCGATTGCTCCCCCGCCACGCCCGGCTAACAGCACCGGCAAATTGTCATGATTATGCCGATCTCCGTCGCCCAATCCGCTGCCATAACACAGCATCGTGTGATCCAAAAGCGTGCCTTCGCCTTCTGGAATCGACTTCAACCGCATCAACAAATAGGCAAGCTGCTCGATGTGAAAGTGGTTGATCTTACGAATTTTCGCATGCTTTGCCGCGTCGCCACCATGGTGCGAAAGATCATGGTGTCCATCCGGAACGCCGATTTCCCGATAGGGTCGATTACTGCCCGCGTTAGCGAGCATCATCGTCGCGACACGCGTGGAATCGGTCTGGAAAGCCAGTACGATCATGTCGCACATCAACCGCACATGATCCCGATACTCAGCCGGTATCCCCGAAGGCACGGGGTAATCTACTTCGACGTCCCCTAAATCTGCTGCGGTGGCCTGCTCAGCACGTTCGATCCGTTGCTCGATCTGCCGAACTCCTGTCAGGTACTCGTCCAGCTTCCGACGATCGTTGTGACCGAGCGCGTGCTGGAGCCGACGTGCGTCTTCGGCCACGAAATCGAGGACGCTCTTCCGCAAGTACATGCGGCGTTGCTGGCTCTCGTCGACTTGGGTTGGCGTGCCCCCAGCAAACAGCCGCTCGAAGACGGAGCGTGGATTGACCTCCTTGCCCAAAGGAGTCGCCTCCCCACCCCAGGAGATATTCGAGGAGTAGGCGCAGCTGTAACCCGAATCGCAGTTGCCAGCATTCTGCCCGCGCTCGATTCCCAACTCCAGTGAAGCAAACCGCGTTTGGGAGCCAATGGCTTGCGCCGCAACTTGATCCACGGAGATCCCGCTGCGGATGTTGGCACCGTCGGTTTTTCTCGGCTGAGCTCCCGTGAGAAAGACCGAAGCGCTGCGGGCATGATCGCCAGGACCATCCCCGTTAGCGCGGCCCTTGTCATGAGCCAAGCCTGTGAGCACGCAGAAATCGTCGCGCAGGGCCTCGAGCGGTTGAAGGATATAGGGAAGCTCAAACCCATATCCTTCGCTTTTCGGGGTCCAATCAGGCAGGTGGACGCCGTTTGGAACAAACAGGAACGCCATCCGCTTCGGCGGAGCCACTGCAGTACCGGCCGCGGTCGAGGCAGCCATCGCTCGACCGGAGCACTGAATTGCATCGAGCATCGGCAGACAGACGCTCACACCGAGTCCACGAAGGATACTCCGCCGTGAAAGGATTCCGTTGTGAAGTGTCATGGTATTCCTCGCCTCTAAAGTCTGTTTGAGATGTCGGCAGGGCCCTGATCTACGCGAAAGGAAGCCAGTCCCCTCAACGAGCAGCTCGGTAACGAAACGGATCGCTGTTCACGATCGCGATCACCATTGCGGAAAAGCGATGATCTTCCGCTGCCATGCGGTCCAGAATCCCGTTCACCGCGCAGCGATCATAGGATTCCAATCCTCGCCCCAAGGCGTAGGTCAACATTCTCTTCGCAAGGCATCGCAAGAACGCCTCTGCGTTGTTTTTGCAAAGCAGATCCACCAGCTCTTCCGGCCCAGAGAAGCCGACGTTCCCGGGGAGGGTTCCGGTGGGATCGATTCGATCGCGCCCATCCATTTCGCGCCACGCTCCGATCCCATCGAAGTTCTCCATGCCAAAGCCAATGGCATCCATCTTCGTGTGGCATACGGCGCATGATGGGTTGCTGCGATGCTGTTCCATCCGGTCGCGGAGCGTACCGAGTTGGTCAGCACCTTCCTTTAACTCCTCGACGCCGGGAGGAGGCGGCGGTGGGGGTTCGCCGAGCAGGTTATCGAGCACCCATTTGCCACGCTTGACGGGGCTGGTCCGCGTCGGATTACTGGTCAACGTCAAGATGCTCGCTTGGGTCAATACGCCACGTCGTCCAACCGGCTGTGAAACGCGTACAAACTGGTCTCCTGAAATCCCGTCGATTCCATAATGTTCCGCCAGGCGTTGATTGACGTACGTGTAATCGGCCGTCAAAAACTCCTTCACGCTCCGGTCTTCACGAACGATCGTTTCGAACAACATTTCCGTTTCCCGCTGCATGGCTTGACGCAACGCATCGTCAAACCCGGGATATCGATCCGGATCAGGGGCTAACCGGCTCAGGTTCCGCAACTGGAGCCACTGTCCGGCGAAGTTATCGACGAGCGCACGCGCCTTTGGATCGGCCAACATCCGTCGAACTTCGCTCGCCAGAACTTCCGGTTCGCGAAGTCGACCTTCACTGGCAACCGCAAAAAGCTGGGCATCGGGCATGCTGCTCCAGAGGAAGTAACTGAGCCGTGAGGCCAGTTCATAATCGCCCAGCTCTCGTATCCCATCCTCGTCTTCAGGGCTTGGATCACGTTCCACCCGGAACAGGAAGTGCGGATTCGTCAGCACTGCCAGCATCACCGTCTGGTAAATCTCGTCCGGCGGACTGCCCTGCTCATAGGCCAACCGCATGATCCCGAACAGCCGCCCCAACTCCTCATCGGTAACCGGACGGCGGTAGGCATCGCTGGCAAACTCGCGAAGATTCCGCATCGCCACCGCCACGACATCATCGCCTTCCGCTACTTCATGTCGAACGACGCGGCGGCGACTTTCGGGATTCTCAAACGTCCGCTGCGCAACTTGCTCTGCCGCATCGAGATACTTTTCCATCAACAACGGGGGAATCGCCAAGACGTCGCCGATGTTGTCAAATCCATGCCCCACATCGTCCGAGGGAAAGTCATCCGCGGGCCGAAAATCAATGCCTAACAGGTCGCGGACCGTGTTGTTGTATTCGGCGCGGTTCAACCGCCGGATCGTGACGCGGCCCGGCTGAGTACCGGAACCGCAATCAATTGCATTCATGGCGGAGTGGATCGCGGCGACAGCCTTGGTGATCTCATCCTCGGCGGGCTGCGGTTCGTCCTGCGGCGGCATCTGCCGCTCACTGACGACACGGACCACTTTCTCCCAGAGTTCCCCGCCTCCACGGAGCGCAGAGGCATCCATGACTTCGTCCAGGGCAATGCCGCCCTCGGCGGACTCCCCACCATGACAGCCCGCACAATGCACCTGGAGGAAGGGCACGACATCCTGGACGAACGCTTCCTCTACACCTGCATCAATCCCTGTTTCGGCCAGAACGAACGCCGGCGGCCAAAGGCAGCCCCAAATTGCGATCACTTGAAGAAATCGAAGCACATCCACCTCCGGACACGGGACTCCTGGACGGACGTCCCCATCGCGTCCTTTGAGGGAGCGGGCGGATGGGCGCGGTCCCTCTGGGAACACGAGCGGACATCGCTTCCCCTGCAGTTGCAGGAGAAAACGGGTATCGGGCGGGTTTTCAGGCGGGAGCTGCTAGACCTGACGGCATCAATTGAGCCGGCGGCAGTTTAGCAGACGAGCAAGGCGATTCCCAGCGAATCTCCCCAGCCGTGGATCACCCCGCAGGGCTGATTGACCAGGATCCACCTCGCAGCCCTGGCAATCGGTCACCTCGGGAATCGGATGCGGGGAGACCCTGCACCGATCAGGGGCTGGTCACGTCGGTCCATTGGCCCGCTTTCTCCGAGGGCCGAAGCCAGCAGAAATTCGAGTCGATGCCGCCCCTTCGCGACGCGGCTCAGCGTCACCCCCGTTTGGCACGGAGTCTGGCCGCGCCGGGCTCACAATGTGGAGCGAACGATCGATGGTTCAGAATCCTCGCCGTTCCCATCAGTGAAATCCAAACCGGATGGGCTTGGTGTTCATCTGCCCTCTGGCCCTCGCCAAAACCCAAGTCATGACTCGGACCCATCGCCGCGCAACACCAACGGGTTCTTCTGGATCGCAGTGAGTGCGATGAGGATTTTGCGTCACTCGATCAGTTCGGACAGACCAGCTGGTCGGACAGACGAAGTCCTCGCAGCCTGCGGCAACGGCCACGTCCTGCGGCCACCCGCAATTTGGACCTCAGGGGGCGACACTCGAACAGATTGTCGCCGGCATGCTTGGTGCGGTCGAACCATTTCATGGAAGCGAGCGCAACCGCTTCCGCCCGCAATCGGAAACGTTTTTGTAACACCATGAATTCGCGATTCCCCCTGGTTGTTCCGTTCCCCCTGGTGATGTGCCTTGCTTGGACCGCCGACGGAAGACAACCCAATTTCCTGGTCAATGTGGCGGATGACCAATCGCCGTTCGATTTCAAGTTCTACAACGCCAACAGTGAACTTCGCCCACCCCACATCAACCCGTTGGCGGAACGCGGGATGGTATTCGACGGCGCATACCATATGGGATCTTTCAGTGGAGCCGTCTGCACGCCATCGCGGCACATGATCATGACCGGAAGAAGTTTATGGCACCTCCCGATCGGCCCGACGTCGGACAGGCACTGTCCGGCGGGCATCGAGCAGAACTCGCTGCCTGCCGTGTTCAAGCGGTCTGGCTACGCGACGATGCGGACGTGCAAGCTGGAAAACAGTTTTGAGGCCGCCAATCGGTTGTTCGAAGTGCGGCATGACGTGACCAAACGCGGCGGAGACGATGAATCTGGCAGTGGCTGGTACGCCGATCAAGTACTCGCTTACCTGCAGGAGCGGGAGGCAACGAATGATTCCCGGCCGATGTTGATTTACTTGGGATTCTCGCATCCTCATGACACCCGAGACGGCAAGCCCGATCGATTGGCCCACTATAACGCCGTGAATCACGTGGACCGGACGCGTCCACCGGCTCTGCATCCGAAGCAGCCCAAGCTCCCGCCGAACTGGCTTCCCGAAAAACCATTCCCAGACGGACATCCCGAGCTCCGCGATGAATACTCGGTGAGCGGCGTTTGGGATCGGCGCGATGCATCGACGATCCGTAATGAATTGGGGCGGAAGTTTGCCTGTGCCGAGAACATTGACCTTCAAGTAGGTCGTGTGCTGCAGCGGCTGGAATCGATGGGAGAACTGGAAAATACGTACGTCATCTACACCGCTGATCACGGTATCGCGATTGGGAGGCACGGATTTCAGGGTAAACAGAACCTCTACGAACACACTTGGCGTGTGCCGATGGTGATGGCGGGTCCCGGGATCAAACCTGGGTCACGCGTCCAAGGGAATATCTATCTGATGGATTTGCTTGCGACCCTGTGTGAACTTGCCGGGATTCCCGCACCGGAAACCAACGAGGGGACCAGTTTCTGCCCGGTGCTCGATGGACAGCAGGAAACTGTCCGTGATGTGCTCTTTGGAGTGTATTGCGGCGGAACCAAGCCCGGAATGCGAAGCGTCCGCAAGGGAGAATGGAAGCTGATCGAGTACGACGTGCTGGATGGATCCGTGCGAGAAACCCAACTTTTCAACCTGCATGAGAATCCCGAAGAATTCCTGCCCCAGCATCATGCAGATGAAATTACGGCGCGAACCGAAGTCGTTCCCACTAGACGACAGACCAACCTCGCGCAGGACCCGCGGTACAACGCCCAACTGGAAGCCATGCGCAGGCTGTTGCTGTCACAGATGCGATCCTGGGACGATCCATACCGCCTGTGGAACCAGACGGAGGAGAGCCCGAACGCCTCGGATGGTGCAGATACGGGACCCGCGGATAACCGGGATCGGTAAGCTTTTGCAGGGGAATCGTTGTGAGGCTGAACGATCCTTCGCCCCACGATCAACTCCGCGGGCGGTTGCCAATTTCGGTCGTGCCTGGTCGTTCCCTACATTTCAGCCCTGGCAGCAAGTCATCAATCGGGAACAAACCGGATTCGGCAACTCGGATACGTTGTCGCGAGATAGCTTAGCAGCGTCCCGATCATCACAATCACCCCTGCCATCTCCAGGGATTCCTCGATGGTGCTGATCACGGCATATCCAAAATCCTCTATACCGTGCATGCTTCGATAACGGCCGCCCAACATCTCCATCCCGGTCGCTCCAGAAAGGAACAGCGTTGCCGCGATGAAGACCCCGGCTCTGGTCTTTGGGGGCAGACTCAAGACAAAGCGTAGCATTGTCAGTGAAACGGTCAGCGCCAATGTCAACCCTGGAATGATCCATCCGAATCCGACAGCTCGAATAATCTCTTTGTCGATCAGCGCTCTTGCAGGTCGTTCCAGACGTTCGTGAAGTTGAAATGCCTCATCAAATGCCAGATACAGAAACAGAAGTGACAGGATCAACCACCAACCACTATTCGGCCTTGACTGCTGGGAAGTGACGAGGCAGATCAACGCGAGCAGCGCGCAGGTGCTAAGGTGAAGCACCACCGAATAGAACGTCGGAATGTTGTGCTCGGCATTCAAATGCAAGACATTGGTGATCGAGCGTACGACCTCGGGGCCATATGGAATCACACCGAATGACTCAAATCCCACGAAGAACTTGATCGCCTGGCCGGCAAGCGAAGCGAGCGCAAGCAACGTGGCGATTGCACTCAGGCCATAAACGATCTGCGCGTTGCGAATCGTGATCGAATCGGGATCGTGGGCGGATGTGTCCACGGCCAGCATCTCTAAGGACGACTCGACATTCCCTTTACGAGTTGGAACGCGGAGCATACGCCGATTAGTATCTGATGAGGATGGTGCGACAGAACTTGGTCCGTCACGATGGGGCATACCGTTCTGCCCGCGGCCAGGCGACGGTGCGCGGCCGACTTTCCGTTCCTGTGCTCCAGTCCTAACGATAGGCCGCCGAGTGCACTCAGTATGCCAAGGTGAGACAAAATCTTTTCGCGAGAGTGCCAAGTGTGGGGATTGTGCGAGCTAGGAGCTTGGCCACTGAGCATGGGACAAGGCCTTGCGTGTAGCGTTTTCCGGATGTGCCGAGTGGATGATTCGCGAGGACGACTCGGCTCAGGCCAGGCAAAAGACCGAAATGTGGTTGTTATTGCGGCGGCAACATCCCACGTTGGAACGACCTGCCCCCTTGATAGCCCGCCAACGTCCGTTGCATCCGTCCGGTTCGCTCGAGCAGGCCGACCCTCCGGCCCCTCGCCCCAGGCAATCGCTGCAGTGAACCATCACGATCGTCCGCCGGGTCCTACGTGGCTAGGCTCGACGGCCCTCTCCATTTGCTCGCCAAGACGCTTTCCCCACCGGTCGAGTCATTACTTGACATGTAAATCATCTTCTTATAAACTAAGTGCCAGACAGGGGAGAGCGACTGTGGCACAGAGTCGACTGCATAAGGAACTGAAGAAGAAGCAGCCGTTCGCTTCGCTGGAGCAGCAGGCGAACCTGAATATCCTCCGCACCAGCGACCAGTTTCAGAACCGGTTCCTGAGGCTGTTCCGTGACTACGGGCTGACTCCGTCACAGTACAACATCCTGCGAATCCTCCGCGGCGCAGGTCAGCCGATGCCCTGTCTGGAAATCGCCGCGCGGATGATTCAGGTCGTGCCGGCCATCACTGGATTGCTCGATCGCCTCGAGCATCAGGGATTGATCGCGCGGCAACGATCCACAGACGACCGGCGCGTCGTCTATGTGTCACTCACTGACCCAGCCAGGGAGCTGCTCAAGCGTCTCGATCGCCCTATCCAAGAACTGCATGAGTCCTTGATCGGGCATCTGACGCAAGCCGAACTCAAAGAGCTCAGTCGCCTGCTGGAAAAAGCTCGCGAGAGCCTCAGCGAGACCGTCAATTCGTGAGACGCCGCTGCCGCATAGTTGACATGTCAACCATTTGATTGAGAGGAACTTTCGATGGGGTTTGATGGAAAAGTCGTTCTGATCACTGGCGGTACTTCTGGGATCGGGCGGGAGACAGCCATCCAGTTTGCCAAAGCAGGCGCGAAGGTCGCGATTGCCGGACGAAGGGCCGATCAAGGCAAAGCCGTGGTCAGTGACATCACAGCCTTGGGCGGTCACGCGATTTTTGTCGCGACGGACATCTCCCAAGCAGACCAGGTCAAGCGGCTGGTCGACCAGACTGTGTCCCAGTTCGGCCGCCTGGACATCGCTTTCAATAACGCCGGGATCGAGCAACTGGGAACGCTCGTCGACTTCACAGAGGATCAATACCGGAAGCTGTTCGATATCAACGTCCTGGGGGTCCTGCTCAGCATCAAATACGAAGTTCCTGCGCTGCTGCAGAGCGGCGGCGGAGTGATCATCAACACATCGAGTATCGTGGGCCACATCGCGATGCCTGGCGCCGGACTCTACGTCGCGTCCAAGCACGCCGTGGAAGGCATTACGAAAGCTGCGGCCCTGGAACTGGCCGAACAAGGCATTCGCGTCAATGCGATCGCACCTGGAGCAATCGCCACGGACATGATCGATCGGTTCGCGGGCGAAGAAGGATCTGAGAACCGCCAATGGCTGGCTGCTCAGCATCCTCTTGGGCGAATCGGCCGCGCGAGCGAGGTTGCGGCCGGTGTGCTGTATTTGGCTTCCGATGCCGCATCCTTTACGACCGGCGTCTCACTCCCCGTCGACGGGGGCTATCTCGCAAAGTAGCCCGCCCGTCTCACGGGAGGTCTTAGAGTCCCGCTTCCCACAGGCTGGCAGGGCGCGCGTGAGAGATCTCTTTCCTCGCGCCCGTCACGGCAGCTTGCGACTTATGGGGCATTGAACATGTTCGCCATCCGAAAAGCCGACCAACGCGGCCATGCCAACTACGGCTGGTTAGACACCTACCATTCGTTTTCCTTTGGCGGGTACCGAGACCCACGGCACATGCAGTTTCGGTCGCTCCGCGTGATCAACGAGGATCGCGTGGAACCCGGTCAAGGGTTCGGTACGCACCCGCACCGCGACATGGAAATCGTCACCTATGTACTCTCCGGGGCACTCGAGCACCGGGACTCCATGGGGCATCGGGAAGTTCTGCGACCTGGCGAACTGCAGCGGATGACGGCGGGTACTGGGATCACGCACAGCGAGTACAACCCCTCGGCGGAGGCTCCCGTTCACCTCTATCAGATCTGGATTCTGCCGAATCAGCGGGGGCTGGAGCCGAGCTATGAGCAGAAGAGCTTCGCGGCGGACGAGCGAATGAACCGCTTTCAAGTGGTTGTCTCTCCCGATGCGACGGATCGCTCTCTGCGGATTCGCCAGGATGTACGGATTCTCCTGGCAACGCTTACACCGGGGCACACGGTCCAGCAGGTACTGGAACCTGGTCGTCACGCCTGGCTGCAGATACTTCGCGGGGCGACGGTTCTCAACGAGTCGCCACTCTTCGCCGGTGACGGAGTCGCGATCAGCGATGAGCAACTCTTGCAGATCGGCGGAGAGGGCGGCGCCGAAGTGATGCTGTTCGACCTTGCTTGATCGAGACGCGTGCTCCGAGACTGGCTTTGTTTCTCACGCGACAGATCCTCCCGCGATGATACAAGCGGCGCAACAGCTAAGTTCGCCATGCGCCGCGCATTCATATTTGGCCAACTGATCCGGATGAAGCTCCTGGATTGCTGTCGGACTACCAAACCTTGCCCAGCCGGCAAATTGTCTTGGAATCGTGCAGCTTTGACAGCCGATTGCCGCCGGTAGCACTTCGCTCAGCCATTGACGACCGTGGCAACGGTCAGTCGTCGATCCCTTTCGACGTTTATCGCTGCAGCGACCGACTCCTCAGGTGCCTGGTATGCGCGGATCGCGTTGGGCGTCGAAACCGGCTTCTTCAAACGACGGCGGCTGGCCGTTGTTTGACAGCGACGGTTCGCTCGACCCGAGCGACTGGTCAGCCTTTGAACGGCTTTGTGCTGAACAACTGGAAGCCCTGCTCAGCCATTTGCAGGCACCACTCGATCGGCCTGTTTGGCGTCCTGTCCCCGACATCATCAAACAGTCGCTCCACGAGCCGTTGCCCTTGGAACCGCAGGGCGCCGCGCATGTCTGCCAGGAAATCTGGCAAAAAGTGATGCCGTATCTCCTTGGCAATAACCACCCTCGGTTTTTTGGCTGGGTGCACGGTGGCGGAACGCCGGGGGGCATGTTGGCCGAGCTGTTCGCGGGCGCCATCAATGCAAATCTTGGCGGGCGTGAACATGCCCCCATCTATGTGGAACGCTCCGTCATCGAATGGTGTCGCCAGATTTTCGGATTCCCAGTGACCGCCAGTGGGCTGTTGCTGAGCGGCACATCGATGGCCAACCTCGTCGCTCTCAGCACCGCCCGTCACACACACTCGCCCGTCGACGTTCGCGAGCATGGACTGTTTGATCAACCAGCCCCGCTTGTCGGATATACCTCGTCCGAAGCCCATGTCTCCGTGCGAAAAGCGTTCGAGCTCCTCGGCTTGGGACATCGCTACCTGCGTTTGATCCGAACAAATCGAAACTTTCAGCTGGATTTGCAACAGCTGCGGCGAACGATCGAGCGAGATCGGGCGGATGGCTTGACTCCATTTTGTGTGATCGGGACTGCCGGAACGGTGAATTGCGGAGCCATCGATGACCTGCAGGGAATCGCAGATCTTGCTGAACGCGAAAACCTGTGGTTTCACGTCGATGGAGCGTTCGGAGCTACGGCCATCCTGAGCGATGAGATCCGTCCACAGCTTGCCGGCATCGAACGGGCTGATTCACTTGCGTTTGATTTCCACAAGTGGCTCCACGTGCCCTATGACGCGGGCTGCGTATTGATCCGAGATGGCGACGCCCATCGATCTGCGTTCAGTACGCATGCTGCCTATCTGAACGACAACCTGGCCGCCGCAGGAGGGACGCCCTGGTTCTGCGAGTATGGACCGGAGCTTTCCCGTGGTTTTCGAGCGCTGAAGGTCTGGTTTACGCTCAAAGAGCACGGACTTCGCAAGCTTGGGCAAAAGATCAGCGACAACTGCTGGCAGGCGCGCTATCTGGCCGAACTGGTGATCGGGCATCCGCGCCTTGAACTCCTGGCGCCCGTCAACCTCAACATCGTCTGCTTTCGTGCTTGCTTGCCACAGCTCGCCGAAGACGATCTGGACCACATAAACGCAGAATTGGTGGTCGCATTGCAGCGGTCAGGGACGGTCTTACCTTCCTCTACGCGGATTAACGGCAAGACCTCCCTTCGCATTAACCTGACCAATCATCGCACTCGAACTGCGGACCTGCAGCAAATCATCCAAGCGATCGAAGAAGCTTTGCCGAGCGTCTTGGCGAAAACCGGCCTCCAAGAACCTTATGGTGTGACGTGCAGCGGTCCGGCGAACTCAGATCGGACACTCGCTGCGGCAGAAAAGATCCTTCAGGAAGTGCTCGAACGGGCAGAATTCGCACCCGTGCTTCCGGGAATCCGAGTCGTCAATGATTTGTCTCTGGAACAGCCATTCGAAATTCATGCGCCCAGTGATGTTCGACTCGGGAACCAGGCGAGCCACTCGATCTTCGGATGTGCCATTCTCACACGGCATGCGTGCGAGCTGATCATCCTGAGGCGTTTGCTGGATGACGAGCGCCCGTTTGCGGCAACCATCCGAGCACTGCTTGCAGCGCGAACCGCCGCGCTTTATCAGCCAACGCCTCCGCTTGGCGCCGATGTCCATGACCTATTCCTGCCCGCCGATTACGCGGCGATTCGGGAAGCATGTCAGACGCCGAACTGGCCCCCTCAGGGATTGGATCAAATCGCGGATTTGGCGCGGCGCTTGCTGCCGCTGGACGGTTTGCCCGCCGAGACAGTTGACGAACTGGACGATCGATCCTGGGAGGCGATCGCTTACCGGGTGTCGAATGCTGAGGCGGTTTGCGGTCCAACGGAGTACCTGCTTTCCTGCGGTGGCGATGATCGATTAGATCGAGATCCGGTCACTGGCTTGCATCGCTACGGATTTCGCCCAAGGCCGACCAGCGACTTGGTTTCACTGGCGTCATCCACAGCCACCACGATCAATCGGCAGAATCTTGATGCGAGCGAGCAGGTCCGGCGACACCTGATGGACGGTGCCCAACGAGGCGTCCTGATCGCGCATGCACTCGCCGAAACCGTGTCGATCCAGCGCCGCATCCTTGAACATTGTGACGCTGGCGATCTACCCGGTACAGAAGTCCTGCTCTGCAGTTCTGGAACCGATGCGGAACTGATCGCTGCCTGCCTGATTGCCGCGCAGAGTGACGCGGCGGTGACAAATCTGGTGATAGCGCCGCAGGAAAGCGGCAGTGGTGTCCGATTTGCAGCAGCGGGGCGACACTTCTCCAAACGCACGCCGATGGGGACAGCCGTCCGACCCGGCGATCCGATCGATGCAACGCTCGCGGCGCGGATCAGCTATGTGCCACTGGAGATGGAAGAGTCTCCTGTCTCTTCCCATTCACTGAGGAAGTTCGATCGGACCGTAGAGCAAGCCGTCGAGCACGCGGTGTCCAGCGGCAATTGCCTTCTGCACATCCTCGACGCGTCGAAAACCGGATGGGGCGCTCCAAGCATTCAACTTGTCCAGCAGCTTGTCAACCGGCATCAAGGACGGCTTCAAGTCGTGGTCGATGCCTGTCAAATGCGTTTGGATCGCCGGAACATAGGCAACTACCTGCGGTCCGGATTCCTGATCCAAGCCACCGGCTCCAAGAGTTTTGGCGGACCACCCTTCTGCGGGGCCCTTATCCTGCCTCCCGAGTTTGCAGGGAAGATCCGCGAGATACCAGTATTCCCTGGCGGGCTAGCGAGTTATGTGGCTGCGACTGACTGGCCTTCCACTTGGACGGTTACGCATTCACAGGATCGTTTCCCATGCAATGCCGGTCTACTGCTTCGCTGGACAGCTGCATTGCGCGAAATGCAGGCGTTTTCCACGGTGCCGGATCTGCTCAGAGCCGACGTCCTCAACGTCTTGGCCGACACGATCCGTGAACAACTCTCGCTCTGTCCTTGTGTAACAGCGATTGACGTTCCACGGTTTGAGCGATCAACGGGTTGCTCGTCATCGTCGTGGGAAGGGATTGCGACGATCTTCCCCTTTCTCGCTCACCATGGAAGCAAGACACATGGCTCTCGTCTGATGTCCCACGCGGACATGCAGACCCTTCACCGACGACTCAACACGAATCTGACTCCGATGGCTCACGGCATGGATCCGGTCAACGCGGACCAAGTGGGCGGACTATGCCATCTGGGTCAGCCCGTGGAACTTGGGGCAGGCGGATCGCAGAGGCTCAGTGCGCTGCGGCTTTGCACCGGGGCCCATGTCGTCAATCGCGTCTTCTTTGACGCTCTTCATGGCGATTCAATTCAGGCCCGGCTCGCTTCCGAACAAACTCACATAAAAGCCGTGTTCCGCAAATTGGCTTGGATCGTGGAGCACTGGCAAGAACTTGATCGTTTTGAAAAGGATGAGGCTGATCAGCGGTCTTCGGTTCCGCTGTCGGCAATTGCAGGAGGCAGTATTACGAGCGCAACGCCGGTCAGGTCGTCGTGACGCAACCTGACGGGCTTCAGTCCATTTCGCACTCCTGCATGCATTCCTCCCGGAGGACCTTCGGTCATGACGATTCCCAGTAGCGTTTACGAGTCAGGGCAGGTTGCGACTGACTTCGCTTTGTCGAAGCAACAACTGGATATCAGTACAAGCATCCGCTCGGCCATGGAGACCGGCAAGAAAGGGCTGGTCAGTCAGTTGCTTGAATACGCGCGGCTGTCACGCGCGCCGGGACGGCTGGAGATGAAGGATTATTATCTGTACCGGCTGTACGACGACTCCCGGCTATCATTTGAAGACAAGCGTCAGTTTGTCAGTGAGCGATTCTACTTCGACATCATCAAGCAATGCTGTGATCCACGCTGGTGGATCCTGGCGGACGACAAACACTGGGCTTATACGGTGCTTGCGGCAAACGGCTTTCCGGTACCCGAGACACAGGCCGTCTACTGCACCTCGGGCCGTACATTCGGATCCGTGACAACGCTGACCAACGCCGAGCAGTTGGAACGATTCTTTGCGAATGCTGCGCGATTCCCCTTGTATGCCAAGCCGAATCATGGCATCGGCAGTTTTGGCAACTTCCTGCTCGATGACTTTCGCGCTCCCGAACTGAGTCTGAATGACGGGAAGTCGATGGCGATCGATGCATTCATCAGCCAGTTAGATGCGAAAAACGGCCAGCTCTTTCAGTCCCTGCTCAAACCAGATGCTGCCCTTGAAGAGTTCAGCAGTCGCGTTTCCACGGTCCGCGTCATCCTGATCCTGCGACAGGGTGAGCCAAAAATCATTCACACGGTATGGAAGATACCCGCCAGCCGTAACATCGCGGACAATTTTTGGCGAGTTGGCAATATGCTGGCTTCCGTCAATCTTGCGAAAGGAACCGTCGAGCGTATTGTGGGCCATCAAAACGGCGTTCCTGAACCGCTTGCACAAGATCATCCACTTGCAAAACGGCTCATCGGAGTCCAGCTGCCCCACTGGGAGGAAGTTCTCGATCTGTGCCTGATGGGTTCCAAGCTCTTCGCGCCGCTCAAGTTCCAATCCTGGGATATCGCTCTGTCGCAACGTGGCCCAACGGTGATGGAGTTCAATCCGGGATCGGCCTTCAATCTGAGTCAGCTCGCCGAGGATCGCGGCTTCCTGAATGATGAATTCTACGACTTCCTGATCGAATGCGGCTGCAAGCTCAAGCCGCTGCATTGATCGACGTGTGGCACCGGCGTCTGAGGCTAATCCCCGCCGACTATACTTGCGGATACCCATGAGCCGCCGGCCTGCATAAAGTATCCCAACGATGAAGATTCCGAATGCGTTCCTGATCACGGTGTGGGCGTGTTTGACGGCAAATGGAGCCGTAGCCGATCATCCCGTGCTGCTGGACCTTGATCAGCAGGTGCAGCGTCAAGTGACTGTCGATCAGGAACCGGGACAATATCTCGGTCATCCGACGACTTGCCTGCTGGAAGATGGCAAGACCATTCTGTGCGTCTACCCGAAGGGACATGGCCGCGGCGCGATTGTCTACAAGCGAAGCAGCGATGGCGGGCTTACATGGAGTGACCGCCTTCCAACGCCTGACAACTGGTCAACCTCGTTGGAAGTCCCGACGATCCATCGGGTGGTGGGTCCTGACGGTGCAAAGCGTGTTATCCTCTGGTCTGGACTCAGGCCAGCCCGGCTCGCCGTCAGCGAGGACGACGGGGTTCATTGGAGCGATCTGAAACCCGTCGCGGATTGGGGCGGAATTGTGGTGATGGGTTTCGTTGAACCATTGCGGACGGCAGATGGGCATTACCTGGCGATGTTCCACGACGACGGCCGCTACTTTTCCGAACGGCCGCAGCCTTCCACGAAGTTCAGCCTCTATCAGACAATCTCCACGGATGGAGGCCTGCGCTGGTCAACCCCCGAGTTGATCTTCGAATCCGAAGAGGTCCATTTGTGTGAACCCGGATGCGTGCGATCACCGGACGGCAAGACATTGGCAGTCTTGCTCCGCGAGAACAGTCGACGCAAGAATTCCCATCTAATTCTTTCCCACAACGAAGGACGCTCCTGGTCAGCGCCGCGGGAACTGCCTCTGGAATTGACGGGCGACCGACACACGGCAAAGTATGGTCCGGATGGACGCCTTCTGATCAGCTTTCGCTGCAACTCGCCGATTCGCTATCGGTCCGAACGACCATTCGAAGGTGACTGGGTCGCATGGGTCGGCTCATGGGAAGATCTTCTGAACGGACGACAAGGACAGTACTTCGTCCGACTGAAAGACAACAAGAAAGATTACGACGCAGCTTATCCTGGTGTTGAAAGGCTGCCCGACGGCACGTTTGTTCTGACCACCTACGGCCACTGGGTCGAAGATGCAGCGCCGTACATCCTCAGCGCTCGGTTGAAACTCAGCGAGCTCGATGCACTGTCTGCTCAATGCCCATGACTCTAAACCAGCCCTCCGTGGCTCTGGCTGTCTTCGACCCGCGTTTCCCTTTGTGACAAACTTCGGAAAGGCACAGTGTGCGATGTGACCGAACAAGCACTGGAACGGCGTAACCACGCGTTTAGTCCCGTCACGGCACAAACAACCGCACCCTTGCGCATTGCAGTCAGGGCACGGCGCACTGCGAAAATCCGTCACGCGCGACTTGGCTTTGCCCTGAACTCCCTCCTCCCTGTACTTGTCCCCTCCGCAACAGTCGGGGCACAGTGTCAACCTGAATCGCAATGGGGCCAGTGTTACCTTTTTTCGAGAACACTTAGTTCTCGAGAGCATCTGCAATGGTCTCGAAGAATCTGCTCGACCACTCGGCATAGCCAGGCCCAGTCTGCTTGCGTACTTGGGTGATCACCAGTTGCTGCTGCAGATCCACGATAAAGATGCACCCTGAGAACGAACCGTGTCCGACCGTGGACTCGCTGAATACGAGCTCTTGAGTTCCTTGGCCGGCAGTCTTGGACCTGTAGTGCCGGATCCAATGAAGCCCGATTCCCTCGTCGTTGGTAGCTCCTCGGTCTGGCACCGTCAGAGGCCGAGGTAACAACTGATCGAAGGTTGCCGCACGAAAAAACTGCAGACCTTCATAGCTCCCGCGATTTGCAATCAGCTGGCCCAAGATTGCAAGTTCTTTCGCCGTAAACTGCCCATCGGAGCTGGCGTTATCGATCGGAACATCCCCGAGCCCGAGCGGCTGGAAGAGGTGCTCATGGTATAAGCGAACCGCGCTCCTCCCCGTAAGCATTTCCATTGCTTTTGCGACCAGCTCGAACCCTAAACCGCTGTACTCGTACTTCACTGCTGGTTGATTGATATCGATCAGATTCAACACAACATTCTCGAGATTGGGATTCCGCATCCCTCCAAAATTGTTCTTGCCCGACAAACCGCTGGTGTGGTTCAAGCACTGGCAAAAGGTTGGAACACGGGGGTCCGTCTCTGGGTAGTCAGGGAAAGCGACGGCCAGAGAATCATCCAGTGTCAGCCGTCCCTGATCCACGAACTGGCTGAATAAGAGCGCCGTAATCGTTTTGGTGATCGATGCGACCCAGAATCGCTGGTCCCGGGAGATCGTCGATCCGGTTCGATCTCGACCAAAGGCTTCGTGAGTAATCACAGACCCGTTGCGCGCGACAAGTGTGACAAAGGGTTCACCGCTCTCTTCAGCCCACTGCCTGCAGACCTCGTCGATTTTCGCCTTCGCATCTGGTTTTACGTTTGCCCGATCTATCGTCCCTGACCGAATGCCGAGAGCCATGGACTGCAGAGGAAGCGGAGGTTCCAGGGCTTTGACTGCGTGCCTAGGCCTGAGCAGTTTGAGCTTCAGCTCAAGGTGCAGGTCCTCGTTGCGAACGGCAAAAGTCTCTGTGAAGCGGGCTGGTCGGCCAAGCGGTTTCATTTCGGTCAGGCCAGCAGCCACGATCGCGGTTCGCTCTGTATCCAGCAGTGCCAAAGGTACCGCGTCTCGAACTGCACTGACGATCTCCGACTGATGCTCGAGCACCAGCGGTGGCGGTGTCGGCCCAGGGAAGTTTGGCAATTCAATGGTCAGATCTGGTACATAGTTTTCGGCGATGGACCCCGGCATCGCGCAGAACGTCAACGATCGCCGAAACGGATGGCCATTGGGGGCTACCCCTTCAACCCATGCGATCCAGCGACCCGCGTGGCCCGGCTGCCGATGCTCGACCAGTTCCGAGTCAAACCACCTGACCTTCAATGGCTGCCTAAAGCCCAGCAGCGACACCAGCTCAAGGTCCCGCCAGATGATTCGGGGCGGTGAGTCAAGTTGAAACAGCCAGCCATTCCGCTCAGCTGGAATCAGTTCCTGCGTGGCGAACTTTATCCTTTGCTCCCGCAGGTCTCCCTGATCGCTGACTGGTTGAGCCGCAAGTTGCGACGCGAGTAGCGCCAACAGAACAAATCTGAACCATGTGCCGGCTCGAGACACGAAAGGACTCCCTTTTCGGTCGGCCGTCGCGACAGGAATACTGACGACCTGGTGTTACGCAGCGCGGTGTGACTGACTCATCCGCCAAAGCTCAAGAAAGGCGTCGGTGAACGACCTGCGTTCCAATTCATGATACGGAGATTCCGGGGGCAACTCGCGAGTCAGTCGGCGGTGAGCCTCGGGCATGTTGTGGTATGGTAAGGACGGAAACAGATGGTGCAAGGCATGGAAGCGCATTCCAACCGGTGCCCATAGTTCCGTCATTAGCGGATGGTGTGGGAAGTTCAACGAATCGAGCACTTGGTCACTAAAAGTCATGGGCTCGTCATCGCCATTCGTCCAGCGATGGGCGACGAGAGTCCGAACATTGTTCATCAGCACAATGCAGACACCCGTCGCATACGCCTGAATCAGGAAGGGAAACGGCCATCTGCCATTTGTCAGCACCATAGCAAGAACACCCGCACACCAGAGAAATGTCAGGACCTCCTGCAGGCGCATGATCCGAATATCGCGGCTCGGCAACTCGGGGCGGACAAAACTAGGGTCGATGATCATCGAGGACGCATGGCGGAGCACCCAGCGTCGAACAGCGGGCGAGAACCAAGTAAGGGGCGTCAGCACAAGAAAGCGAAATACTGCCAGCAAGGGCACGTACAGTGGTTCGGTAAGAAACCAGACAATCATCCACGGTCCGCGTTTGGCGAACGGCAAATATTCCCCGTCATCGTGCGTTCCATAAGTGGTTCCCTGATGGTGCTTGATGTGGGTCCAGTAAACGAAGGAAGGAATCAGAAATGGAATACCGCAAAGCAGGTTCCACGCGACACGAAACCCGACAAACTGATCGCGTTTGATGTGCATCAGTTCATGAATGAAGCTGCCGCATCGGTAGTACAGAATCACCGTGGCGGTGAAGCAAACTAGCTGGGCTAAGGAGAACAATGGAAACTGGCGGACAAGCTGGAAGCACAAACAGCCCACAGCGAATGAAGCCAGAAAATCGGTCCAGTAGATCCATGGGTTTGGGTCAAACAGATCGGAGACTATCGCGCGTGCTTGAGCGATGGAAAATCTGCTCGAAGCGCGGCGTTCTAGCCCGACCGGGACATTTGCTTGATAACCTGCGTCAATGAGCGACATCGCGCTCCCCCTTCACCGATCAATCTTCCGACTCTTTTCCCACACTTGCACTCGCAGGATCGAGGTCACTCGAGGAACTCCGGCGAGTGATCGTTTACATCGTGCCCTCGTCGGCAAAACCTTCAGGGACTGGAATCCACGTCATCGATTTTTCATCGCCGTCTTTCGATTCCTAATGGGTACAACAGTCTCTCCAATCCTTCTGGAGAAAGCCATTTTGCCGAAAATGCCGGAACTTTGGCTCATGCGACCGAGTCGGCCGGGGTGAGAAGCCCGCACAGTTCAGGCAGACCTTGTGGCCGGGAATGCCCCTGGCCTGCCAATCCAAACGGACCACGGTCGGACGCTGAATCGGACCCAATTTGCCTGGCAAGACGTCGCGCCGTGGTCTTGCTCCAGCAGTCCAGCCCGGTACGGGGCTAAACCGTTTCAGGTGAGGCCGGCTACTTATTGCTTCCGAGGAGCTTTGGCGGCGGGGCCGCCTGCCCGCCAATTCGAGATCCTCTGGTTCCAAGCGGTGAATCAATTGACAGTTCGGGACTCCGTCGGACCGCGCGATCGGATCAGGACACCCGTATCGGTACCCGCAGCGCAACCGCGTTCAAAAACGGGCACCATCTGCCAGCCGTCGGCTCTTCTGTTGGCGAACGGGCCCTGCAGCGGTTCCCAAAGCAGCCCGACACGAGTTTCCATGCCGGCAGGGAGACAAGCCCACGGGGTAGCCCAGCCTGCACACTGAAGATTTGGAAGCATTGACCCATGGCAAGGACGCCAGAATCCGCCATTCGAACGAAGCGAATCTGACTGTCCGATCAACCTCCAATTCAACTTCCAATCAACCGAAAGAGCGCTGGCTGGCGGAAGCCATAACCAAACCACGCGAGGACCCCTAGAATGATTGGAAACGCAATTGGCTCGTCGACGCGCAGATGCGTGACGACGGCTCCACCCAAATACGCGGTCAGCAGGATTGTCCCGATGAATGCGGTTCGCGGAAACAAGAAAAGCAATGCGATCCCAACCTCCAGGACTCCAATCTTGAACAGAGTGCTTTCCGTGAACCCCATCTTCGCGAGCATTTCAAGCTTTCCTTCCCAATCGACGAACTTGCCGATTGCGCTTGGCCCCATCAACAAGGCTGCAATCAGCCCACTGATGATCCAGCCTGCGATCCGCGATTTCGACGAGGGATTCATCCGGTCCTCAGTAGTTCATGGAAAGAGGGAAATGCAATTCTGAGTTTGTATTGGTGCAACCAGATTCTATCCGCCAAAAGGCCTCAGACACGCCAGAATTGGGATTTTTCCGGCCCTTGATAGACAACTTCCATTTCGGGAGTTTCGAATGGCAAACTCCCGCGGAACAGGGATTCGATACCGCCGATCACCATCCCCGATGTCAGCAATGTCCGTTCCACGGGGTAAGGGGCTTGGTTCTCAAGAACCAGGGACTCGATATGCCGAGCCAACGGATTGAAGAAATCGGCCGTTGTCGCGCTTTGTGTAGGCATCGGAAGGTACATCTGGCAGGAGACAATCTCGCCGTTATCTTGCCGCATTCCTGCATAGTTGAAGTCGCGAATGGCAGTCAGCAGCATCGTCGTCCGGAATCCATCACAATGCTCAATCAAGTAGCCGATCGTGTCCGGCAGGGCCTGGCGGGCCCATTCGAATGTGACGGGCGCCGTGGGATATCCCCCTTCAACCGGCAAATTGTGGCTGCGTGTCAGGGCAGCGACGATTAACTGGCGTGTCGCTTCGCGATCCGAAGCTTCAAGCGCCTGCCATAGTGGCTCGCCGCGCAGGGCATGTACCTGACGAATCCCGGTCTCGCCGCCGGCACGTCGCTCCGACATGCACTGAGCAGTTTCCAATCCGTGGAAATCATAACTATCGACTCCACCGTAACAAACACAGACACTTTCGCGGAGTGGGACCTGAAAGGGCATGTCGATCGCTGGCAAGCGCCACGTCACCGGGAGCGAGGAACCTGCAAGAAATGCAAATCCCAGGCGCTTTGAATCCGCAACCATCTCGACGCATTCATCCCAGTTTGTCGACAGATGTTTATCATTGAAAACGGGACAGCTTCTGCCGGAGTCCTCGAACACACGGACGACCTCCTTGAACCAGCGGTAGCGAGGATAAAGGCGCTGGCCCCGGTCATTGGCCGGATAGTCACCGTGCTCCGCAATGATCACGACTCCGTCTACAGCGAGCTTGGATGTGCCCAGCGTGAGGGCCTCGGCAATCGTCGGATATTGCTGCAGCTTGTACTTCGCGATTCTCTGCCGAGCCAAATCGCCTTCGGGAAACTGATCGATGAATACAGATGCGATGTCGAACCGCGGAGGCTGCCATGTACCGGCCCACGTATAACCCATGGCATGCCGGTCGAGAAAGTGTTGGGCGTGTGAATGCTGGCGCACCTCCGTCCCCAGAAATGCGATCCGCTTTCTTGGACCGTCTGCCCGGGCGGTTGGCAGGCCCGGCATGACAGACACCGCTCCATAGGCGGCCAGAACGGATTGCATCCAATTGCGTCGGGGAATCAACGCATGGCGGTCCACCCGACCATCAGCCGATAATGTCGTATTCATGAATCAAGCATCTCCGCAGAACCGACTGTAATGTCGCGGGGCCAAAGAAATGCAAAAGCAGCCAGTGCGGCCAGAGGCAAGCCAGCGGCTAGCAGGATGCCACGGTCGAAACTACCGCTGCGATCGGCCCAACGCCCAAACAGGATTTGAAACTGAGACGAAACCAGCCAGCCGACCGCCCCCGCAACGCCCGTGATCAAGCCAATCCGAAAGCGCGAGATATCCTGCGTGAAAGAGTAATACAGAGGAAACACGCCTAGCGCCCCCGCGCCCGAGATGAGCAAGATCACCAGCAGTGCAGCACCGCGGTTCATCCATGGTACGAAGACCAACATCGAGCATGCCGCCGAGCAAAGACCAAATGTGGCCAAGCGTGAAGCTCTCACGGACCAGCCACGCCCGGCGAGCCGATAGGCCAGATAGCCGGCGCCGATGCAACCGAGATCGGTGAACACAAACCAGAGTGCTGTGAACCACAATGTTTGTGACTCAGAATAGCCCACTTGCTGCTGCAGCACCTTGGGTAGCCAAGCGCGAAGCAACTGCCATGTCGTGTTGATTACGGAGATGGCGATCAGGACGGCGAGCAACATGCGGAGCGTCCTTGGGCTGGACAGTTCCTCCATCAGTGACGGTCGTCCCGTGGTCCCCGGCGTTCCGCCAAGAGTTCGCTCACTTGACAAAACAAAGTCGCCGCTGCGCGTGATGACTAACCAGCCAATGATCCAAAAGACACCCAGCACGCCTACCAATTGAAAGCCAACTCGCCAGCTCCATCCCTGCTGCACCATGATCCACCACATCACCACGGGTGTGAGGATCGCACCGATCGAAGTCCCGCTTTGCAAAACGCCATTTCCCAGCGCTCGACCGCGCGCTTGGATCAGCAACTGCGTCGTCTTGAGTGCACAGGGCCAATGAGCGGCCTCGAAGAACCCCAATGCACTGCGGCACCAGAGCAAGTGTTCGTATCGCTCAGACCAGCCGGTCGCGAACCCTGTGGCCGACCAGAGACAGAGAGCGGTGGGATAGAGCCAACGCACTGAGAAGCGATCCGCTAGCAATCCAAATACCAGCGATCCCAGAGCAAAGAACGTCGCAAATCGCGATTCAATTCTGCCGTATTGTTCTTCGGTCAGTTCGAATTCACCGCTGATCCGCACGGACGCAGCCGCTAACGTCTGTCGATCCATGTAGTTGATTGCTGAGGCCATCAGCAGCAGCCCCGCAATTGCCCAAATGCGCCGCCTTACTGTTTGCTCGGACGGGGAATCGGCAGGGATCCTTTTTACCCACTCCACGACTGGCCGTCCCATGCGATGATCCGTTCCAGCCAAGCGGTCAGGTCATCAGCAAAAACCTGCAGCAGGCACTCGCCCTTCTGGGCCGTGGCAAGATTCGGCCAGCCAATATGGCCTGGACTGGAACGATCCTGGGTGATCCACGCCCGATGGCCCGGGCGAAACGGGTTGCCGGGCTCGACCACAGGGAGCGAATCGATCGAGCCAACCAGCTGGGGCGCAATCGCCATCATCATCGATGTTTCCCACTCGCATGCATGTCCCATCTCGCGCTGATGCAAGGATGGCTCACGTAGCCAAGGCTGTGAGTTGAGCCCCCAATAGGTCGTCATGGCAAACAACAAGTCAGTGCGCAGTCGATATCGCTGGCGAAGTTCAAACAGGGCTTGCTTGGCCGGTACATCGTTGCCACCGTGACCATTGATGAACACGATCCGCCGAAAATCATGACGCAAGACGCTTTCGGCCAAGTCGATCAGCAGATCAAGGTAAACGCGAGGACTGGCGGACAGAGTTCCTGCGTACTCCAGATGATGGTGTGAATTGCCCAGCCATTGAAGCGGTGCTACCAAAATCGAGTCGGTCAGTCGCGTCTCGACTCTTTGGACGATTTCCTCCGTCAACAAACTGTCAACGAGCACCGGCAGATGGTGGCCGTGCTGTTCCATCGCGGCGATTGGAAAGACGACCGGCGTATGCGGCGCTAACCGCTGGATTGCCGGCCAAGACAGTTCCGCCAACTTCATTCGGACAGCCTTTGAGGAGAATACAAGCGAGCAACCGATCCGCGCGCCCAGGCCAGCCCTGCCAGCGCCGCACATCGACGGCGGTACCGGCCCAATATTCTTCCTGATCGCTCCAGCCTACTCCAGATCGGGCTGCCAGATCTTGCTTTCCTGCGCTTCCAGAAAACCCTGATTCGTCGGTCCAATGCTCCACATGTCCACGCGTTCGATCATCGTGGGAGCCCCTACAGAAAAGGCCGTAACCCGCGGTTGAGCCTGGTACTGGGGATAGGCCGTGAGCAGTGCCTGGCGGTCGTTCACGAATAACTCGGTGATGTACTTGTCGATGAAGATCCGCACAATGACCGGCTCACCCTCCGGCAAGTCACTGACGGCAAAGGGTGCTTCGGCACTGCCCAAAAGAATGGTCCCGTTCTCAGGCCGAAATACGATCGGAAGACCGCCGCCCGATCCATCGTCAAACAACGTGAATCCAAACAGCTTTCGATCTGCCTGATCGCGAAGGATGGTTATCCTCAACTCTACGGAATCTCCGGAAAGGTCGAGCAACGGCACGCCGACGGGCCCCTGCCCGACCGTAACCTGCGGCGCTAACTTGTCGACCTGGATCGCCTCACGCGTCACAATGGCCCCGCGTTGAAGTTCCAACTCGCGAAGCGGCTTGATTCTCAAGCTGCCGTCGGAAGCCAGGCTGAGTTCCCGGGGCAATGATTGAATCGTCTTGCGACTCATTTCGCCGTCGGAACGACCGACTGTCGCACACCAGGCCCACATGACTCGGCGTCCGTCGGTCGTGAGCAGACTTTCGGGAGCAAAGAAATCCACCCGCCAGGGAGGCATCCCATACAGGCTTTGTTCATCACGACGAAAATTCATCCGACCATGGGACTCCGGAACAAATTGTTCGGCTTGCTCGTCCCAACTGCCTAGATAGTAGCGGCACCCCACTGGATGGCTGATGCACAACAGCATCCATTTGTCGCCCAGCGGAAAAAAGTTCGCGCACGAAATGTCTTCTCCGCGAACCACGTCTGGCAGGTCGTGCTTGAGAAAGTCTCCGACGAGTGTCCAATGCTTGAGATCCTTGGATTTCATCAAGGGAGGATTCTCGCCACCGGAAATCGCGTAATAAGTGTCCCCAATCAGAAAACAATCAGGGTCCCAATGGCGAATGTCGGCGGGCGTTCCATCCACCTGATGCACTTCTATCGCATAGGGCTTTTCCCATTCACTCAATTGCCTGTCTTTGGCAATGGCGATCTGGTTTCGCCCGGAAGCCTGTCCATGGTAGATCGCGGCCGGCCGGCCCTCTTTCGTCAGGAAGCCGGTACCGCTGAACATGCCATGTCCTGAAAACGAGGGCTGCAGCTTTGTCCGTTGCCAGGTCCAATGGAGCATGTCTGGACTCGTGACATGAACGAAACTGAATGAGCCGCCGCCACGCCACGGGTGCGACAGGATGTAGTGGAGGTGATACTTTCCATCAAGGCAGAATGCCGCATTTGGATCACCCGGTGCGCTGTCGCCTCCAGGATGCATCAGGTGGTAGTTCAGCGCCTCGCCTGCAGGCTCTGTGAACGGCTGCTGTCGCGCAAGCAATGCCGACTCGCCTCCTTGCAGCACAAGTCGCCCTTCGCGGACAAAA
>Ga0114939_10000567_pt1 | contig 30864 bp, 30 predicted proteins | sample AshMeaCrysSpring_FD_87196 | JGI IMG/M metagenome (GOLD analysis project Ga0114939, IMG submission 87196) | Groundwater microbial communities from Big Spring, Nevada to study Microbial Dark Matter (Phase II) - Ash Meadows Crystal Spring | ecosystem: Environmental > Aquatic > Deep subsurface >...
AGAACTCGCCGACGCAACCCGCGACCATGTAGGTGTAGCGGTCCAGTTCGGCGGGATCGAGCGGGCGGCAACCAGGCTGGAAGCGGGTTTTGTCGAACGACTGACCCTCGCGAATCGCGGCCCAAACGCCTTCGATGGCCGCGCGGTCGGGCGAGGCCGCGAGAGCGGCGAGCAGGCTTTCGCGTTGGGCGAGCAATTCTTCTTCGGCCGGGTTTCCCGCGCCGTCGGCTTCGGTATCGGAATAGCGTGCGAGCAAATAGGCCAGCTCCAGCGACGGTCGCACCGCCCGCGGAAGCAGGCTCAGAGTGAGCGCGAATGTGCGCGCGACGGCGGGAAGCAAATGCCGCGGAATGGGGGGATCAGCGCAGGGCATCGATGCCGGCCCGCACGGATTCGATCCGCGCGGGCGAATGTTCGCCCAAGCCGAGCTGGGTCGCGCTCTGGATGTAACGGGTCATGGGAGCCAGCGGTGGCAGCTTTGCCTGCTTGCGCAATTCTTCGAGCATTTCCAGCAGGGTGGCGTCGATGGCCACCGGGTCGCGGCTTGCGAAGACGGCCATATTGTCGGATGTGAAATTCGGATTCGGTCCGGGTCCGCCGGCGTATTGGAGCACCAACGCGTCGAGCAGGGTGAGCACCACCTTTTCTCGGATCATCGGGTCGGAGTAGATCTCGGCAAGGTAGGGGTCGCCATGGTCGGGCGCGCGCACGAACCGCCGCCAGTTGTCGAGGTTGGAGAGGGTCATGTCGGCGAGCGCGCCGTTGATGCCGGTGAGGAAGCTGTCGGTGGCGGACGGGATATGGATGACTTTTGTGACGTCGCGCGAGAGGATGCCCGCGAAAAAACTGCGGTTGCTGAGCTGCTCCCCGTTGTCCATGAGGTCGGCGGAGCGCTGGTCTTCCAGAATCCCGAAGGCGCGGTCGCCCCAGACCAACTTGCCCAGCACCGGAGCGGAGACCTGCGCCTTTTTGTCGTAGCCGTCGGCGGGGTTGATCCAGCGGAGGGTGTAGAGGCCGCTGTTTGTGCGGAAGCCGGCGGTGAGCAGGTCCTCCTTGTTGCGGTCCCACACCAGAATGCGCTCGCGCGGGATCCCGGCCTCGCGAAGGCCCGCCGCAACGGCCTCGACCACGGCCGGCTTCGTCCCGCCGATCGGACCGGCCGCCGTTGAAACCTTGATGCCCACAACATCCGTCGGCGAAACCAGCGTCCGCCATGCCGAGGCTGCGGAAGGGCGTGCCGTGACCCCGCGCACCAAGGCATCCACCATCCTCCGCACAATCGCCCGGTCGGGCTCGCGATCCGGCCCCAGCACCGAAAGGTCCAGCGCGTAAAATACCTTGACCGGCGGCTTGGGAACAGCCTCCGCCGGCAACACCGGCAGGATCTCGCCGGCAACGGGCAAGACCCACCCGGGGCAGAACGCCAGAACCCAAGCGGCGATCAAGGGCAGGACATGCGGTCGGTCACAAGGCATGGGGAGACTTTTCGCGGACCCCGGATCGTTTGGCAATGCCGATCCGCACGCCAAAATCCGGCCAAAAGAAACAGGAACAGACCGGATGGCCGCGAAGCGGAAAATAGGGGCTTTCGGGTATGCGTCCGGGCGGATCAGTTCAGCCCCAGCATGGCGACCACATTAAGGCCGAATGCGAACAGGAGAGCGCCGAGGAAAATGCTGACCGGCAGGGTGAGCACCCACGCGAGGAGGATGTTGCGCACGGTGGCCATTTGCAGGCCGGATTTGTTGGCGGCCATCGTGCCGGCGACGCCGGAGGAGAGCACGTGGGTGGTGCTCACGGGCAGGCCGAAATGGTCGGCCACGAGGATGGTGGACATGGCGACCAACTCGGCGGCTCCGCCCTGCGCGTAGGTGAGGTGGTCTTTGCCGATTTTTTCGCCGACGGTGCGCACGATGCGTTTGTAGCCGATCATGGTGCCGAGCCCGAGCGCGAGGGCGACCGAATATTTGACCCAGTCGGGGATGAAGTTGGTGAGGTCCTCGCCCTGTTTGCGGATGGCGGTGGCGGTGGTTTCGATGCCGGCGTCCTTGAGCGCGCCGATCTTCTGCATTTTCTCGACAGTTTTGGAAATCAGGAAAAGGTCGGTGCGGATGTTGCCGCGCTCGGCCGGCGGAATGTCGGCGAGGGTCTTGGCTTCGCCGAGCCGGGTTGCGAGGTCCTCCGCCTTCTGGCGGACCGCCCCATAGACCTCCGGTCCGGGAGATTCCGGGTGTTTGATGAAAGAGGTGAGCGAGTCTTTGGCGGCCTTGTCGTCCGGGAGAATGCCGTTCGACGGCGCGGCAAGTTCGGCGGAGAGGTTTCTGGCCAGAGCGGCCACCTCTTGGGCGTCGGACGCGCCGGCGCTGATTTTGAGGGCGTAAGTGCCCGGCAGAATGCCCACCAAAATCAGGACGATGAGCCCCATGCCTTTCTGGCCGTCATTTGACCCGTGGGCAAAGCTCACCCCGGTGCAGGTGAGCATGAGGATCCCCCGGATCCAGAGCGGGGGAGGGGTCTTTCCGACCGGGGCCTTGTAAAGCGCGGGATTTTTCACCAGCGCCTTGCAGAGCAGGAGCAGGAGTCCGGCGGCACAAAATCCCACGACGGGCGAGATCAACAGCCCGATCACCACGTCCTGCGCCTTGGCCCAATTCACACCGTCGGTCACGGAATGCGTGGATCCCATCAGGGCATTTGCCAGCCCGACCCCGATAATCGCCCCGATGAGCGTGTGCGAACTCGACGCCGGCAGCCCGAAATACCATGTGCCCACGTTCCATGTGATCGCGGAGATCAAAAGCGAGAAGACCATCGCGAATCCCGCCGCAGACCCGATATTCAAAACCAATTCGACCGGCAGCAGCGCCACGATGCTGAATGCCACAAGCCCGGACGAGGTCAGCACCCCGATCAAATTCCAAATTCCGGACCACACCACGGCGGGCGTCGCTTTGAGTGTGTTTGTGTAAATGACCGTCGCGACCGCGTTCGCCGTGTCGTGGAACCCATTCACGAACTCGAAGGCCAGGGCGAGAAGCACCGCGAGGACCAGGCAAACGTAGGTGAGCGTCGTCGGCTCGACGTAAGCGTAGGCGGCGGGAAACATGAGGTCTTTCTCTATCCGGCAGGCCGGGGAGCGGGAAGGTTGGGTCTGTGAAAAGTTCGTAACATTGCCTACGACCAATCAAGGCCCGCCAAACGCGAAGCGGCCTCCGCCGCGCGCTCGCGGGAATTGAAAGCGGAGATTCGGAAGTAACCATCGCCCGCCGCGCCGAACCCGCTGCCCGGAGTGACGACCACTTTGGCCTGGTTGAGGATGCGGTCGAAGAGGTCCCAACTGCCCGCTCCCGCGGGGCCCTTCACCCAGATATAGGGTGCGTTGACCCCGCCATACACTGCGAGGCCGGCTCCCGCAACCGCCTCGCGCAGGATGGCGGCATTGCCCATGTAGCCCGCTATCAAATCCGCGACCTGCGCGCGTCCCTCCGGCGAGTAGAGCGCCGCGGCTCCGCGCTGGGTGACATAGCTCACGCCGTTGAATTTCGTGCTGAACCTGCGGTTCCAGAGCGGGTGGAGCGGGCGCATGCCGCCCGAGGCGTCGCGAAGCTCGAGTTCTTTCGGCACGACGGTGAACGCGCAACGCACGCCGGTGAACCCGCCATTTTTCGAGAAGCTGCGGAATTCGATCGCGCACTTGCGGGCTCCCGGAATCTCGTAGATCGAGCGCGGCAGGGCGGGGTCGGAAATGTAAGCCTCGTAGGCCGCGTCGAAGAGGATCAGCGCGCCGTGTTCCAGCGCGTAGGCGACCCATTCCTCCAGTTTCCGCCTGGATGCGGCGGCTCCGGTCGGGTTGTTCGGCGAGCAGAGATAGACGACATCGACGGGCGTGTCCGGCGGGCCCGCCATGAAATCATTCTCCGGCGTGCAGGGCAGGTAAACAAGGCCGGCATAGGATCCGTCGGCCTCCGCCCCGCCGGTGTGGCCGGCCATCACATTCGTGTCCACATAGACCGGATACACGGGATCCATCACGGCGATCCGGTTGTCCGGCCCCAGCACATCGAGGATATTGGCGCAGTCGCACTTGGAGCCGTCGGAGACAAAAATTTCGTCGTCGGCGACGTCGATCCCCCGCGAGCGGAAATCGCCCTCGGCGATCGCCGCGCGCAGGAACTCATAGCCCTGCTCGGGCCCGTATCCGTGGAAACCCTCGCGGGTGCCGAGTTCGTCCACCGCCGCGTGCATGGCTGCGCGGACGGCCTCCGGCAATGGCTCGGTGACGTCGCCGATCCCGCAGCGGATCAACCTCGCACCGGCGGCGGGATCCGCCGCAAGGAAGGCGGAGACCCTCCTCCCGATTTCTGGAAACAAATATCCGGCCTTGAGTTTCAGGTAGTGAGAATTGAGAGACGCCATATGAGGCGGCTAACTTGGCATTCCGCCCCCGCATGAGGCAATCCTTGAAAATTCTGCGCAAAATCCAGAAAATGGTGCTTGCGTCCGGGCGGGGCGGCCAATAGTTTTGACCTCCTTTTCCGCCGCACAGGCGGTGCACTACTTTTTTATGGCTAAAGAAATTGTCGGACAAATCAAGTTGCAGATCCCGGCCGGGGCGGCGAATCCCGCCCCTCCCGTGGGTCCCGCGCTCGGCCAGCAGGGCGTGAACATCATGGCCTTCTGCAAGGAATTCAACGCGGCCACACAGAAACAAAGCGGCGACATCCTTCCGGTCGTCATCACCGTTTACAAAGACAAGACCTTCACGTTCATCACCAAGTCGCCGCCCGCCGGGATCCTGCTCAAAAAAGCCGCCGGCCTCGCCTCGGGCTCGAAGGAACCCAACAAAACGAAGGTTGGCAAGCTCACCAAGAAACAGGTCATGGATGTCGTGAAGATCAAAATCGGCGACATGAACACCAAGAACGAGGAGGCCGCTTTTCGCACCCTCGCCGGCACCGCCCGCCAGATGGGCATCGAAATCACAGACTAGTCTCCAAAACCCGAACGCAGGAGGGCAAGGCCCCGGCCGACCGCCCGCTCGCACTGCAAACCACCATGCAAAAAAAACGAAGCAAACGCTACAAAGCCGCCGCACAACTCGTGGACGGCAAACGCAAATACCAACTCGCCGAAGCGATCAAGACGCTCAAGACTCTCCCGGCGACCAAGTTCGACCAGACCGTCACACTCTCTTTCAAGCTCGGGGTTGATCCCCGGCAGAGCGATCAGATGGTGCGCGGCACCTGCCCGCTGCCACACGGAAGCGGCAAAACCGTCCGCGTGTTGGTTTTCGCGACCGGCCCGGCCGCCGTTGCCGCCCAGGAAGCCGGAGCCGAGTTCGTCGGCTACGAAGACCTCATCAAAAAGGTGACCGGCGGATTCTCCGATTTCGATGTCGCTGTCGCCACCCCGGCCGCCATGGCCGAGGTCAAAAAGCTTGGTAAGATTCTCGGGCCGCGCGGGTTGATGCCCAACCCGAAGACCGGCACCGTGACCGACGACACCGCCAAGGCGGTCAAGGAAGTCAAAGCCGGCCGTGTCGAATTCAAGCTCGATAAAAACGCGAATGTCGCCGTGCCGGTCGGCAAATTTTCCTTCGATGAAGGCGCCCTTGCCGAGAACGGCCGGGCGGTGATCGACGCGGTCGTCAAAGCCCGCCCCGCCACCGCCAAGGGCAGCTTCGTTGAAGCCATCACCCTCAGCGCCACCATGACGCCCGGCCTCAGTGTCGATCCGGCGCCTTTCCTGAAGAACTGATATGCGCCCAGAAAAAGCCACCATTGTTTCCGATCTGCGCGACCGCCTCCAGCGCTCGCCTTTCGCCATCATCGCCGATTACTCGGGGATGCAGGTCAAGCACTTCGCCGAGCTGCGCAACCGCCTCTCGGCCGCCGGCGCGACCTGCTACGTCGTCAAAAATTCCTTCGTCAAGCGCGCCGCCAAAGAACTCGGCATGCCCGAACTCAACGGGGCGCTCACCGGTCAGACCGCGATTGTCACCGGCGAGGCGGATATTTGCGCCGCCGCCAAGGTGCTCAAGTCCTTCGCTGCCGAGTTCACCAAGCCCACGATCAAGGGCGGTGTGCTCGACAATGCGCTTCTGAGCGTCGAGCAAGTGGCTTCGCTCGCGGACCTTCCGCCGAAGGACGTCCTGCGCGCTCAGTTGCTCGGACTCCTCCTCGCACCCGCGACCAGCCTGGCCCGCGTGCTTGCCGAACCCGGCACCAGCCTCGCGCGCCTGCTCAAAGCCAAGGCCGAAAAGGAAGGCGGCGCTCCCGCCGAATAACGGCCCCCAAACACTTTCGCGGGGCGTCAGAAGCCGCGTCCCGCGACAAACAAAACACAAAACTGGTTCCTCGTCGGGCCGCCGGCTGGCGGCCTCAAATGCCCTGAGGCTTCGGGGCGCGACGATACCGACTACAAAATACATACCATGGCAGATACATCCGCACTCGTCGATCAGCTCAGCGCCCTCACCGTGCTCGAAATTGCTGATCTCGTGAAACAACTCGAAGAAAAATGGGGCGTCAGCGCCGCCGCTCCCGTGGCGGTCGCCGCGGCTCCCGCAGGTGGTGGAACCGCCGCGGCTCCCGTCGAGGAAAAAACCTCGTTCGACGTCATCCTCAAAGAAGCCGGCGGCAACAAAATCGCCGTCATCAAAGAAGTCCGCGCCGCCGTGGCCGGGCTCGGCCTCGCCGAAGCCAAGGCCCTCGTCGAGAGCGCTCCCAAGCCGCTCAAGGAAGGCGTCACCAAGGAAGAAGCCGAGGAAATCAAGAAGAAGATCGAGGCCGCAGGAGCCAAGGTCGAAATCAAGTAATTTCCCTCCCGCAAACCGGAACCCCGGAGCCCCGCCGCCGCTTTTGCGGCGGCGGCCGCCCGGTGGGGGAAGCAGCGTTCGACATCGAACGTTCGAAATGGAACTTTTGACCCGGAGCGGACTTTCCCCCGGCTCCCTTGATGTTCAGAGTTCAGGACTAGAAATTGAACGTTGAAGGTTCAACGTTGAAGATTGAAAGTTCTCTCCGTTGCTGGGTCGAGGTCGATCTCGACGCGATCCGGCGCAACCTGCGAGCCATCCGATCCGCCATAGGGGGCGGTCCCGAGATTCTGGCTGTTATCAAGGCCAATGCCTACGGGCACGGTGCGCCCGGGGTCGCTCGTGCGATCTCCCGGGATGTCGCGTATTTCGGCGTCGCCTGCATCGACGAGGCCGCCCGGGTGGACGGGTTGGGGCCGCGCGTGTTTTTGCTGAGTCCCTGCCTGCCCGCCGAGCGCCCGCGTGCGGTCGGGTCCGGATATGTGGTGACCGTCTCATCGGCCGAGGAGGCGCGCGCGTTTGCCGCCATCGGCCCGGTCGCCATCAATTTCAAAATCGACACCGGCATGGGCCGGGTGGGGTGCCCGGCCGACGCCGCCGGCGGCGAGTTGGCCGAAGTCAATCGCATCCGCGGGATCACGATTCACAGTATTTCAAGCCATCTGCCCTCGTCCGACGACGATCCCGAATTCACGGCGCGCCAGCTCGCGCGCGTGGAGGAAATCCGCGCGGCTCTCGCCCCGCTCGCCCCCGGGGCAAAGTGGCATGTGCTCAACAGCGCTGGCATCTTCGGCTTTCCGCGACACGCCCATGAGATCGTGCGGGCCGGCCTGGCGCTTTATGGCAGTGCCTGCCCGCCCGGTTTTCAGCACCTCCTGCGACCCGCCATGGCATGGCGTGCGCGCATCACGCTTGTGCGCGACATGCCGGCGGGTGCGACAATCAGCTACGGCCGCACGTTTCGCGCGCCCCGGCCGATGCGTGTGGCCTGCATTTCGGCGGGTTATGCCGATGGATATCCCCGTCAGGTCTCCGGCCGCGGGGCCGCGGTGCTCTGCGCCGGCGTGCGTTGTTCCGTGCTGGGTCGTGTCACAATGGACCAACTCGTGGTCGATATTTCGGAGGTGCCCTCCGCCGTCCCCGGGGACGTGGTCACCCTGCTCGGCCGGGATGGCGGGGAGGAAATCTCTGCCTCCGAACTGGCCGGATTGGCGCAGACCATCTCATGGCATATTTTCACAGGCGTGTCGTCCCGTGTGAGGAGGATCTACAACGAACCCGCCGAGGGCTAGACAGAGGTGGACCCCTGGAAATTGGCGGTCAAGGCCGTGCCGAATGCCTCGCGCGACGAGGTCAGCGGCTGGCTCGGCGGCGAGTTGAAAGTGCGCGTGGCCGCGCCGCCCGAGGGTGGCAAAGCCAACCGTCGCATCGTGGGCATGCTGGCGGAATTTCTCGGTCTCCCCGAATCGGGCGTCCGCCTGGTATCGGGCGGATCGGGGGCGAGAAAAGTCTTCGAAATCCGGGGTTCGTCGGTTGCGGAACTCCGCGCGAAACTCGGCGGGGGCTGACGTTCGTTCTTGATCTTGGCCGCGTGGCAAAGACACTCGCCGCCATGCTCGAATATTTCAAAGTCATGCGGCCGGATCACTGGCTGAAGAATATCTTTATCGTCTTCGGTCATTTGGTGGCGGTTGTTTTGCTGGCGTATCCGATCAAAGGGACGCCGGAGATGACCGTGACATGGCACACGGTCGTGATGGCGGTGCTGTCGTTGATCCCCGCCTGCTTCATCGCCTCGGCGAATTATATCATGAACGAAATCCTGGATGCGCCGTTCGACCGCTTGCATCCGACCAAGAAGGACCGCCCGGTGCCCTCGGGCAAGGTGAAGGAATCGTGGCTATGGGCGCTGATGGCGGTCCTGTGTGTGCTGGGTTTCGGGATGTCGGTGCTTGTCTTCAACGCCGGCTATACCATCGCGCTCGGGCTCCTGCTTCTGAGCGGACTGGTCTATAATGTGCAGCCGCTTCGGGTCAAAGACCGCGCGTTTTTGGACGTGGTGGCCGAGTCGTTCAACAACCCGATCCGCCTGTGGCTGGGGTGGTATGCGCTGGCTCCGGCCACGTCGTTTCCGCCGTTGTCGATTGTGATGGCGTGGTGGTTTTTCGGAGCCCTGCTCATGGCGGGAAAGCGGTATGCGGAGTTCCGTTTTATCGGGGACGCCCAGCGGAGTGGAAGCTACCGGAAGTCGTTCCAAGTTTACACCGAGAAGTCGCTCATTCTCTCGATGGTGACACACGCGAATTTTTTCTGCTTCTGCATGGGCATCGCGATCACAACCTACCGGCCGAACCTCGTCTTTGTCTTCCCCCTCGTCGTGATCGCGATCTGCGTTTACCTCAACCGCGCCATGAGCGAGGAAGAGGCCCGGCTCGAGCCCGAGCACCTTCTCACCAGCCCGATGGTCATCGCCTGCACGGCCGCCGTCGTGCTCATCTCCGGGTTCCTTGCGTGGACCAAGGCCGACCTTACCACGCCGTTCCGCTTCTTCCAATTGATCGGTGGATAGCAACCTCTCCAAAACGCTGCGCGGCATCATCCGCCGCATGCGCTTCGCCGCCCCCGACGTCCTCCGCGTCGGCGGCGCCGGCTTCGACCCCGAACCCCTCCGCGTGGCCGCCGAGGAAGAGGGCATCTCGCTCGATTTCGCCGAACCCGAGGGCTGGATCGTCTGGGCTCCGGAGGCCGCCCCGGAAAACTGCCGCCCGCCGGGTTCGTCCTGCCTTGCGGTCACGGTCGTCGCACCGGATGTCCGGGAGCCCCCCCTTCCGAATGCCGCCCGGGAGGTGCCCGCGCGGGTCACGATGACATTGCGCGAGTGGGTGGGGGACTGGCCGTGCGGAAGGTTGCTCGCGCCGCTGCTGGCCTCCGACGCGGTCGGCGCCCGCACCTGCCGCTCGCGCCTTCACGGCGCGACCGAATACCTCTTCCTGAAAAATGCCCCCGGAGGCGGATCGCTGCACGGCAATGGCCGGGCCGAGGAACTCGCGGTCACCGCGCTCGGGATCGGGTTTTTCCCCGTCATGCCCGCGACGCTGGCCTGTCTCGTGATGCTGCCGTTCGGGCTCGCGGCGTTTGTTTTTCTGGGTGCGGGCGCCTTTATCGGGCTCTCGTTCGTGGTGGCGGCGGCGGCCTCGGTGGCCGCCGTGGCGCTTGAACGCTGGGCGGGGGCGCGGTTCCTTGCCGAGGACCCACGCGAGTTTGTGCTCGACGAGGTCGCGGGCATGGCCTTCACGTGGGCGTTGATTCCCGTGGACGCCCCGTGGTGGGCCGTGGTGGCGGGCTTCTTATTCTTCCGCCTCTTTGATATTTTCAAATGGGGCATCGCGTGGATCGAGAAGGTGCCCGTTCGCGGCAGCATTCTCTGGGACGATCTCCTCGCCGGGCTCTACGCCGGCCTCTGCGTGATCGGGGTCTGCTTCCTGTCGCGGCTGTGAACTCCGGAGCAAACCGACTCGCTGCGGCGGTTGTCATTCTCGCCGTCTGCGCGCTCCACCTTGGCTTCAGCGCGGTCACGATCGCCCGCTCGAATGCCGACCTCCGGGCGTCCGACCAGGGTGCCGAGATCTGGCTGGCCGCGCTTTCGCGCTCCGACCTTTTCCCGATGCGAACCGACGGGGTGCGCCACCCGCTTTATTCGTGGGTCGCGCGGTGGTTTCACACCGGCGACAAGGAAGCGTTTTTTGAGCGGGGAAAATGGTTCAACACGATCCTTGCGACGCTTTTTCTTGCGGTGCTGGGAATCCTCGCCGCCCGCTGGCTTGACCCGCTTGCGTTGGCGAATTTACTGGCACTGTCGAGCATGGGCTGCCTTGTGGTGCGGGGCACGTATTTTCAGCCCGAGCCGCTTTACTACATCCTCTTCTTTGCCTGTTGCGTGCTCGGTTGGCGGATCCTCAGAGGGCAAAGCGGGCCCCCGTGGTATCCTGTCTTCGGCGCGCTTTGCGGGCTAGCCTTTCTGGCCAAGCCCTCCCTCTCGCCATTTCTCGCCGCCTTTGCTTTAGGGGTCGTTTTCCGGTTTGCGCTGACGCGGTTCCGCATGCCCGCGAGTCGGGGCAGCTTCTGGGCCGGCGCGGTCGGTGCTGTGGCCCTCTTCGCCGCCATCATCACCCCTCTCGGGATTTTCAGCCGCGAGCATTTTGGAAAACCCTTCTTCAATTACCCGCAGGTCTGGATGTGGATGGATGATTTCGATACGGAGGCCTGGCCGTGGCAGGACCGCCACCCCGGCCGCGTCCAACTCGAAAAATTATCCCCCTCCGAAACCCCCTCGCCGGCATGGTATTTCCGCCGGCATTCCCCCGCCGACGCCGTCCGCAGGCTCGTTCAAGGGGTCCGCGAGGTCGGCGTCCGCTTCCTTTTCCCGGAACCCAAACTGTCATGGTCAAAAATCTTCTGGCGTCCGTATTCGGATAAAAAGCGCTGGGAACAACCGCTCGTCCACCGCGGGATCTACCTCGGCGCGCTGGCCCTGCTCGCCTGCGTCCTCGCGGTGATGGCTCCCGGGAATTCCCTGCGCCGGTTCGCCGACCCCGGCTTGATTGCGGCGTGCGGGTTCGTGCTGGCGGCATTCTGCGCCTACCTTCTGCTTTACGGGTGGTATTGGCCGATCGGGCGCGGCGACCGCTTCATGGCCAGCCTTTGGATCCCGTGCGTCTTTCTCGCCGTGCGGGCGGGGGCCGTCCTTGTCGGGGAGGCCCAGAACCGGTTTTCAACGTGGATTTACCGGGGTGCGCATGCCGCGGTGCTATTGTCCCTGCTCGTCCAATACGCGTCCACCGCCGCGTTTTTTCTCTCCGGAGCCGGCCTCACGACCCGCAACTGATTCACGCCATGGCGGGCTCGTAAAAAGTGGGCGGCTCGACCGGGGGCTTGTTTTCCATCGCATGCGCTTCGCGTTTGATCGACCACAGCACATAGGGGCCGCCGAAGAAAGCCGCCAAACGTGACCGCCAACCGAACTCAGCGACAAGATCCCGCAGTGTGTCGTCCGCCAGCTTCCTCAAATCCCGATCATTCTTGAACCAGGCCCTTGCGCCGGCGATGGCCGCCGCGTATTGGATGGGGAGGATGCGGGCTTCGCGGCGGAATCGCGCGCGGACGCGCGGATCCGGGCTGTGCCCGTAGCGTTTCCACCCCCTCAGCGCCGTCCGCGCCATGCGGATCACGCTGGGTCCGTTGACGTCGGAATCGCGCTCACCGCCACCACATCGTGAGTCTTCGTCCGCAATTCTTCGATAAACCGCTCGCGTGTCGGAAAGTCGAGCAGCGTCCCCGGCGCGTTCACATTCTCCCTCAGCAACATCAACCCCCACGAACGGTGGAACATCCGCAGTGAAAAAGGCCCCTGCAGCCGCGTCACTTGGTTGTGGTAAAGCTCCATCGGGTTGATCTTCCGGCTCCCATACTCGTCGTCCTGCGCATACGGGCCGAACACACTCGAAAACAGAATCCTCGGCGGCCGCTCCCAGTGGACAGATGCATCGGCTGTTGCTGTTTTCAATTTATCAGACTCGCTCATATTTTCAAAAAGCCCCCTCAGCCTAGTCGAATCCGGAACCTCTTCCAGAAGTATTCAAATTATTATTTTTTTGTTGAATTGTGTGAATATTAAAAAAATATTCTGAAAGAGAAACGCATCCCTCAAAAATTCCACCACACATGAGGTCGGAAGAGAGAAGCCGCCCGCGACCGCTTCCGCATGGGGCGACCGGCCGGCGGGTGGATCAGGATTGGCGGAGCGTGCCTTCGGTGACGCCGAGGCGGGAGTCGGCGCGCACCTTTTCGAGCAGGGTGGGGGCGGTGAGTTCGCCGCGGAGGAGTCCGCCGTAGGTTGCGAGAATCTCGTGCGAGCGCGAGGGGTCCTCTTCGAGCAACTCGATGCGGAAGGTCCGGAAACCCGCCCGCAGGAGGTCGGGGTAATACGTCGCGCCGCTTTGCGCGGTCGCGTTGAAGAGGGTATTGCGGCAGCCGACATCGGCCCGGAGCGGATGCTCGATCCCCACGCGGTCCCGCAAGTGAACGCTGTGTTTTTCGCACGGACGCCCGCAATCCAGAAACGTGCGTCCCTCGGACATGAAGGCCGCGAACGCGCAGTGCTCCATGTGAAACATTGGCATGTGCTGGTGCAGAGCCAGCTCAAGCCGGGCGGGATCGCAGGTTCCCGCCAGTGCGAGCACCTGCGCGATGTCCAGATCGTAGGAAACCGTGAGCGACTCGAGTCCGAGCCCGGTAAATACCGCCACCGAGGCCGCGTTGGCAATATTCAGAGAAAAATCGCCTGCCATCCGCAGTCCGGATGCGCGGAAGTATTCGATCGCGCCCGGATTCCGCACCAGCACACCATCGGGGGCGCATTTTTCGATGAGTTTGAAAAAGCCGGCCTCTCCCGCTTTCTGGATGCGGGGAGTCGCGACGAAAATTTCCACTCCGCTCCGCCGCGCTGCACCGACCGCGCCGGAATACCGCCGGATGTCCTCGAAATCGACATAGATCCGCCGCGGCCGGGCCTCGACGGCGGCATCGAGCTGGCCGTCGGTCCGCACAAGCACATGGAGGACCGGGGCGGTCACTGGGGGTCCGGACGGCAATGCGGCCCCGATGATTTGCATGGCTTCCCCGAGCGTGACGGACGGGGGCTCACGGAGGCCGGCTTCCAATTTTTCCAGCGCATCCAGAAGGCCGCTCTTCATTTTGCCGAGTTCGCTTTTCGGGAGGAAGACCCGGCCATCGACTTTCCACTGAAGCGTCCCGAGCGAGAAGGCGGTCCCGCCGAGGCGGGAAAAAATTTCCGTGACAATTTCCGGCGTGAGGGGAGCCCGGTGCGCCTCGCCGAGTGCGAGCCCGGATTCCACCCGCACCCCGCCGGCCTCGACAACAAGCGGCTCGCCCGCCCGTCCGGAAAAAACCGGATCCAGCGCCCGCTTCCCATCCGGGTGTCCGCGCGGCTGACCGGCGAATGACGCGCGGAGCGCGCGCTCGAGCGCCGGGTCGGATGTTTTCCAAACCCGCGTGCCTGGTGTCACCCGCGAATAATCGATGCGGCCGCGGTGGGTCTGAACGCGCGCCGAATTCCCCTCCCGCGAGATGTCGATGACATGGCCGCCCTGCTCGTTGTTGGTATCGGCAGGGTTCTCGAAGGCGATCCCATCGCCCGGTTTGAGCGGGGGATTTTCGGACGAAAAATCAAGGGTGAACCCATCCCGGAAAACCCGGCCGACCTTCCCGAGAAAGACGCCGCGTTTTTTTCCGAAAGTGGCGCCGACGAGTGCCTGGTGGTTGACTCCGTGCATCCAGCCGCTGAAGAGTCCGCGCGAGAATGTCATCTCGAGGCCGTAGCGGTCGGCGGGGCCCGGGGCATCCGCGTCCCGGCCGGTGGCGGCATCGATCGCCTTGCGATAAACCTGCGTGACGGCCGCGACGTATTCGGGCGATTTGAGGCGGCCCTCGATTTTGAAACTGGAAATCCCGAGCCGGATGAGTTCCGGGATTTCATCGACCGCCGCGAGGTCCTTCGGCGAAAGCAGGTAGCGCTTGTCGCCGAGGTCGCGAAGGACTCCGTCCACCACAAGGCCGTATGGCATCCGGCACGCCTGGGCGCATTCCCCCCGGTTCGCGCTGCGCTGCCCCAGCGATTCGCTGGTAAGGCACTGTCCCGAGTAGGCCACGCAGAGCGCTCCGTGCACAAAAACCTCCAGCGGCAGGCCGGTGTCAAACTTCGCCAATTCGCGCAGGGAAAGTTCCCGCGCCAGCACGACCCGCTTCGCGCCGAGCGATGCGGCGAAGCGGACCCCCTCCGGCGAAGTGATGCTCATCTGGGTCGATGCGTGCACGGCCAGCGAGGGCGCCAGAATCCCCGCCAGCCGGGCCAGCCCCACGTCCTGCAGGATCACCGCGTCCGCACCCGCCCGCGCCAGCAGCCGCAGGTAATTGACGGCCTGCTCCAGCTCGTTCGGGAAAATGAGCACATTCAACGCCACGAAGGCCTTGCATCCGTTGGCGTGCAAAAACTTCACCAATTCCGGAAGGTCGTCCTCGCGGAAATTGTCGGCCCGCATCCGCGCATTGAAAAGCGGCAGGCCGAAATACACCGCGTCGGCTCCGTTCGCCACGGCTGCCCGCGCGCAGTCCCAGTCCCCCGCGGGAGCGAGAAGCTCGGGAGCCTCAGAACCCCTCATCCCCGTGGAGGAAATCCGTCTCCAAAGGAGCCATCACCCGCGCGCCGGCGCGGTTTCTGATTTCGATACCGCCCGCCACCGGCCGGATAGAGGCCACGGCCCCGAACTTTCCGGGAACCTCCGCCACACCCATGATCGTATTCACGACGAGCGCGCCATTCGGATCCAGTACCAGGTTGGTCGGGATGCCGTCGCGGCTCACCGGATTCGGCCGCGCCGACTCGGCGAGGCCGAGGTGGAAATTGGCCGTCACTTCCTCGATGCCGAGCACGCCCCGGTGGCGGCCGCTCCACGGCGCGTAGTGCCGGCCGCCATTCGAGTGCCAGAGCACGGTCGAAGCCAGAATGCGCGGGTCTTTGAGCGAAAACCAAACGTATCCCTCGTCGGGAAAACTTACCGCGCTCCAGCCGAAATCCGACCCCGGTTTGGACGAGACCATCACGAGGTCTTCGAATCCTTCTCTCGCCGGATATTCCCGCAGGTCGGCAAAATCGCCCGTCGCCATCGGCACCCGGCCGAGGTCGCTGAAGAACGCCCCCGGCATCAATGCCGAATACCCGCCCGCTGCGGGGTCCTCGAAGGCCCCCGGAAAAACCTGCCCGCGCACGAACGGCGCCACCGAGACGAGTCCCCGCTTCGAGCCGAACGCCAGCATCGCATGGTGCCCGAGGCACATCGGTCCCCGCGCTCCGGTGATCGTATGGCGGGTGTAAACAACCGTTTCCCCGGCCCGAAGCGCGACCATCTTCTCGACCCGCGCGGGCCTCACCTCCGTCTCCATCGAAAGAACCAGGCGGGCGGTTCCGTCGTTCGCGGCCGCCTTCACAAATTCCCAGCGCCCGTTCGCCGTCTCGCCATGAACCGGATGCTTCTCACCCCGAAAGGCGGTCGCGTTTCCGCCGAATGGCATGCAGAAAAAATCCCCCCGCAAAACCCGCAGGATCGCCGGCGTCTCCGGCGCCAATTTTTCCCCGGCCCACGGTGCGCAATGCAGCGGAGCCACCACCCGCCCGCGCCCCAGACTAAATTCCACCGGCCCCGTGTGTCCGCCCTCCCGTGTGACCCCGAGCGACACCCGGTCCGAATGCAGGCTCCACGATTGTTCCCCGGCGATTTTCTCGGTTTTCATAACCACGCCAACCTAACCGTCCGCCCCTCCAGGCACAAACCCAAAGCAACCCCCCCGCCTTGAATAGAAAAGGAGGGGGGGATTCGCACAAGCAGGAATTTTATCGGCTTGGGAATTGCGACCATCAGGCGCTTCGGGTCAGGAAGGCGTCGAGCGGGCTGGTGGCCGAGGCGGCTTCCGAGCGGGAGGGGAGTCCGGCGCGGACGGCGGCGCGGGCGGCGCGGACGGTATCGCGGAAGGCGGCGGCCATGGCGGGCGGGTCATCGGCGGCGGCGACGGCGGTGTTGACGAGGACGGCGCCGGCTCCGAGTTCGATGGCTTCGGCGGCGTGGCTGGGGGCTCCGATGCCGGCATCGACGATGACGGGGACGCGGGATTGTTCGACGATGATGCGGATCTGGGCACGGGTTTCGATGCCGCGGTTGCTGCCGATGGGGGATCCGAGCGGCATCACGGCGGCGGCTCCGGCGTCCTCGAGGCGTTTGGCGAGGACGGGGTCTGCGTTGATATAGGGGAGGACGACAAATCCTTCTGCGGCGAGGATGCGGGCGGCTTCGAGGGTCTCGACGGGGTCGGGGAGGAGGTATTGCGGGTCGGGGTGGATTTCGAGTTTTACCCACTTGGGAAGCCCGGCCGCGGCGGCCATGCGCGCGAGGCGGACCGCTTCCTCCGCGGTATTCGCCCCGCTGGTGTTGGGGAGGAGGAGGTATTTCGACGGGTCGATAAAATCGAGAATGTCGGCGTGGGGGTCTTTGGCTCCCGTGAGGTCGGCGCGGCGGAGGGCGACCGTGACGATTTCGGCTCCGCTCGCGGCGAGCGCGTCGCGCATGAGGGCGTTCGATGCGAATTTGCCGGTGCCCATGAGCAACCGGGACGTGAAGGCGCGTCCGGCGATGGTGAGCGGGTCGTGCATGGGCGGATTCAACGGCGGGATGGCGGGATCACTCGGCATATTGGGTGAGAATACGCGCGACTTCGCGGATGGCTTCCCGATTTTGGTGGGCCGAGTGGTCGGAGGGAACCACGAGCTCCGAGCGGGCCTGCGGGATGTGGGAACTCCAGTAAGGCACAATGCCGTCGGTCATGACCGGGCGGGTGCGGTCTTTGTTGCCGCCGCGTCCGCGGTCGCCGCTGATCACATGGAGGGGAACGCGCGGGTTCATGGGAATGGTATTGATGGCGCGCACGAAGCGGTTGTTGGGCGCGAGGGTGTCGATGCTGGTCGGCAGGCCGCGCACGCGGAGGTCGTCGATTTCGAACTGGATGAGATCGAGGGCGGAGCCTCCCGCCTGGAGCAGGTGGGAGGGCAGACGCACGAAGCGCGAGCCAAGGCGGCCGATGAACCCGCTTGCCAGCTCGCTCCCGCGCAGGGGCGCGGAAATGAAGATCACCCGGCCGACGTCGGGCACCGATGCGAAAATGAGGGATTCCTCCATGAGGGCCCGCACATCGGGCGCGAGGCCGGATTCGCCCGGCGGCTTGCGGAAGATCTCGCGCCAGAGGGTCTCGCCGCTGTCGGTGACGAGCAACCTCGCGATGCATCCCCCCATGCTGTGCCCGATGACCACCATCGGCTTCTTCAACGGGAAGATCCGCCCGGCGGCTTCGAGTTCCCGGCGCAGGATGGCGGCGGAATACGGGTAGGGGAGGCCGCTCGGATAGCTGAAGAACCAGAATTGGTAGTTTTCACGGATCCGCCGTTCGGCGCGCAGCGAGTTGATGAGCGGGGTCCATGTGGCGGGCGTGTCCATGAGGCCGTGGACAACGAGAACGACAGTCTTTTCGGGGTCGTAGGGCTGCAGCCGGCAGATGCGGGCGGTTTCTTGAAAGCGTCCGGGATTGAGCAATCTGGGAAGTTCGTAGCGGCGGGGATTCGATTGCGCGAGCAGCACCGCCAGGGGCACGGTGAAATCGGCCGCCAGCGGGATTTCCCGGCGGCCGAGGCGGATTGCCTCGGTGGCAAGCGGGTCCTCGAAGGCGAGTTCGGCGGTGCGGCCGCGGAAGCGGACGACGGCGGTGACCCCGTAGAATGTGCGGGGCAGAGAGAAGGTCGCCCGGTAGTCCTGGTTTGTGTCGCGTCCGATGGCGACGACGGGCGCGCCGATGCCGTCTCGTGTCGAGCGTTCGCGCACGAACTTGCCGCGCACTTGGAATTCGTCGGCGGGCACAAACCGGTAGAGGGCCGGATTCCATGCCGGGCGCGGGTCCGGCCGTGTGACAAGCACCTCCCCGCCGCTTCCCGGCAGTTGGATGGGTTGCTTCCATGGCTCGAGTCCGGCGCGTCCGATGAGGCGCACGATGCGGGCGACTGCAAAATCGTAGGCTTCGCGGGCGACCGGGTCGGAGGGGTCGGTCTCCAATTTTCCGGCGGCCTCGCGCGCGGCCGAGACGAGCAACCCGAGCGCGGGGATCGGGTCGCGGCGTTGTTCGCGGAGGGCGTCGCGGATTTCGTTGACCGCGCCGGAGAGGCGCGGCGCGGCCGTCTCCTCGAGGCGGAATCTTGGCGGACGTTCGGAGACGGCGGCGTATTGTGCGCAGCCCGGAAGGCCCGCCATCGCAAGCACCGCGAGAAGCAAAAATTTGAGAAGGGTTTCTTTCATGGGAGCAATGAAATGGCCTCGCCCACCAAAAAAAGCGAGCCGGTAATGAGCACCCGGCCGGAGACCGGCGATCCGTCTGCCTCCGCCTCGCCGAAGGCTTTGGCCTCGCCGATGGCCTCCGCCTCACCGATGGCTTCCGCCTCACCGATGGCTTCCGCCAAAGCGGGGAAAACCCGCGAGGGTTTGCTTGTCAGTTCGCGGAAGCACGCGGGATCGACCGCGCGGGCCGACTCGCGCACCGGCACAAACAAAAACCGGGAGGCAACCGGCGCGATCGCGTCGAGGATTCCCCGAGCGTCTTTGTCGGACAGGCACCCGAAAATGACCGGCGCGGTCCGGCCGGGAAATTCCTCCCGCCAGGCCCGCGCGAGGGTGCGCGCGGCGTGCGGGTTGTGCGCGCCATCGAGGACGAATCCATCGGGCCGCACGTCGAACCGGCCGGGCCAGCGGGCGGCCGCGAACCCGCGCGGAATGGCCTCCGGCGGCAGCCCGAGCCCGGAGGCGGCGAGGGCGGCCAGCGCAAGGGCGGAGTTGGATTTCTGGTGCGGGCCGCGAAGACCGAGCGGGCCGGTGAGCGGCGCGCCCGCGAAGGTGAGCGGCGCGCCGGCCGCGCGGGCGGATTCTACCAACACGCGTTGGGCATCCGGGTGCTGGGCGGCCGAGACGACCGGGCGGCCGGGTTTGATGATGCCGGCTTTTTCGCGGGCGATGGCGGCGATGGTCGGGCCGAGCCATTCGGCGTGGTCGATATCGATGGGGGTGATGACCGAGACGAGGGGGTCCACCACATTCGTGGCGTCGAGACGGCCGCCCATCCCGGTTTCGACGACGGCCACTTCGCACCCCGCGCTGGCGAACCGGTCGAAAGCGAGCGCGGTCGTGTATTCAAAAAACGTGGGCGGGTTCGGGAGGCTCTCGCCCACCGCCCGCAGGCGCGCGAGGCCGTCCGCCACGGCTTCCCGGGGGATTGGCGAGCCGTCCACCCGGATGCGTTCCTCGAAATCGACAAGGTGCGGCGACGTGTAGAGGCCGCAGCGCAGTCCGGCCGCGCGGATGGCGGAATCCAGAAACGCGCAGACCGATCCTTTGCCATTTGTGCCCGCGACATGGATCGACGGCACGGCGGTGTGGGGGTTTCCAATCCCGGCAAGCAGGGCGCGGATATTTTCGAGTCCGAGCTTGATCCCGAATTTGCGGGTGGAAAGCAGCCACCCGAGAGCCTCGTCGCGGGTCACGCGCAATTGGCGCAAAGATACCCGAGCGACGCGGAGACGGTCTCCTTGAGCTTCGAGCGCGGCACGACCGCGTCGATAAGGCCGTGCTCCGCGAGGAACTCGGCCGTCTGGAAGCCGGGCGGGAGTTCCTGGTGGGTGGTCTCGCGGATGACGCGCGGGCCCGCGAAGCCGATCATACTTTTCGGTTCGGCGAAGATGAGGTCGCCGACCGAGGCGAAACTGGCCATGACCCCCGCGGTGGTCGGGTTTGTGAGGATGGAAATGTAGGGAAGGCCGGCTTCGGCGTGGCGGGCCAGAGCCGCGCAGGTTTTGGCCATCTGCATGAGGCTCAGCATGCCTTCATACATTCGCGCCCCGCCCGAGGCCGAGACGATGATCGCCGGCATGCGTGCTTTTGTGCTCGCCTCGACGAGACGCGTGATTTTTTCGCCGACGACCGACCCCATCGTGGCGGCGAGAAATTCAAAGTCCATCACTGCGAGCCCGACCCTGCGGCCGTCGATGCGAGCCTCTCCGGTAAGGACGGCGTCTTTGAGGCCGGTCTTGGCGCGGTAGGTTTCGAGACGGTTTTTATACGAGGCGACGCCGGTAAATCCGAGCGGGTCGGCCGAGGAAAGCAGGGCGTCGGATTCCACGAAAGATCCCTCGTCGGTGAGTTGGGAAATCCGCGCCCGCGCGTTGAGGGTGAAATGGTGGGCGCACTTCGGGCAAACGCGTCCGTTTTCTTCAAGCGCGAGGTTGTGGACGACTTCGCCGCAGGACGGGCATTTGGTCCAGAGGCCGCCGGGCATTTCCTTCGTGCGCGCGCCGAGGGACTTGAGGATGGGTTTTTTGAAAATCGCCATAGGATTCGGGTGGTTCAGCCGCGTGCGACGGCAAGGGCATCGACCTTCGCGGCACCGGCCGCGAGGAGGACGCGGGCGCACTCGTCGAGAGTGGACCCGGTTGTGAGGACGTCGTCGATGAGAAGAAGGTGCATTCCGGACACACCCGCATTCTTGCGCAGAAGGAACGCCCCGCGCAAGTTTTGCATGCGTTCTTTTCTATCGAAATGGGTCTGCGTGGATGTGTTGCGCACGCGGCTCAGGGCGGGCAGGACGCGTGTTTTTGTCGGCGCGGCCAGCGCACGGGCGATCAATTCGGATTGGTTATACCCCCGCGCGCGCCGACGGAGCGGGTGGAGGGGGACCGGCACGAAGGCGTCGTAGGCGGGGTCGAGGCGCGTGTCGCGCAGGGCCTCGCGGCCGAGTTCCCCGAGCGGGCCGACCGCCCATGTGGCGTGGTGGTATTTGAGCGAGTGGATGAGATCGCGCACCGGTCCGCGGCTGCGGAAGGCGGATACGCCCGCGCCGAAATGGAATCCGCGGTCGCGGCAATTCGGACACCGGAAGGCCCCGCCGGAATCGATGCCGTCGAAGGGTTGCGAACAATGCGCGCAACGAGGCGGACGGATCCGGACCAGCGCCCCCGCACAGTCGGAACACCACCAACCGCCGGATACCCCGCACCCGCAACCCGCGCACGTCCGCGGGAGCACCAGCCCGAGCGCGGTCGCACCCAGGGCCCGCAAAAATTCACCCGCGCGGCGCACGGCGGAAAAACGCAAGGTAGGCGGCCGAGAGCCCGCAGGCCAGCACCAGCGCCCCCAGCGGGAGAAGACCGGTCGGCACAACCCCGCTCACAAGCGCCGGGCCGGCCCACGGAAGAAATTCCTCGGGGGGTTTGATCCGGAATTTGGCGAACCAATTGAGGCCCTGTTGGCCGAGAATCCATCCGGCGTGGACGCCGGCGGCCATCCAGAGCGAGTTGGTCCGGACGGTGACCCACGCCAGCAGGAGCCCCGCGAAAAAGAGTGTCGCGAACCCCCATGCCATCTGCGCCGGCGGCGGCATCGAGGAAAACGAGGCCGCCGCCTGTGCGAACCCGCTGGTCCAATCAACGTGCCCGACGGCCCCTTTCGACGGTCGCAAAAAGTGAACAATCGCGAACACGAGCGAGACGAGCACGACCGCCCGCGCCGTGCCGAGGCTCTTCCGCGCGAGCCCGAGCAGGACGCCCCGGAAAAGAAATTCCTCGACCGCCGCCACCACACAGGCTGTGAGCAGGATGCGTCCGAGCGCTTCAAAAGCCGGATCCCGCCTCGGCCGGAACACATCCCACGAAATCAAAAGCGCCGCCAGCAGAAGCGCGGGCAACAACGCCGCAAAGACTCCCGCCAGCAAATCCCGGCCGCAGCGCGGGTTCCGCTCGATCCCCAGATCGGCCGCCCTCCGCACCCCGAGCCAGAAAACCAGCCCGACCGCCCCGAGGATGCCGCCCACCTGCGCGATCCGGCTGAAATACCGGTGGAATGGATAGTCGGGAATCGACGGCCAGATCTCGCGCAAGGCCTGTCCGGCCCAGTAAAACGGCGGCGCAAGCACGCAGGCCGCAAGGAGCACCCCCGCCGCGACGAGCCCGATTTTTCCAAGCGGCCCGGGCCGTGCGGGCGGCATCAGTCCAGAACCCGCGCGCCTCCGCCCGGCGTGCAAAGGATGGGCGTGGCGGTGTGGCCGGTGCGGGCGTGATAGGCGGCGGCAATGTTTTCGCCGGCCGGCGCGAGCGCGGCGGTTTCTCCGATGGCGACGATGGCCCCGCCGAATCCGCCGCCGGTGAGGCGCGCGCCGAGGAGGCCGGGTTGGGCGACAGCCAGTTCGCAGAGCAGATCCAGCTCGCCGGTGCTGTTTTCAAAATTCGAGACCGAGCTCCGATGCGACTCGGTCATGAGCCGTCCGAAGGTGGCCGCGTCCCTGCCGCGCAGGGCGCTCACCGCCTCGAAAACCCGCCGGTTCTCGCCGACCACATGGGCCGCGCGGCGCCGCACAAGCACGGGCATTTCCCCCGCCGCAAGCGCCGCCTCGTCGGTATCGCGCAAGGCCCGCACGCCGAGCGCCGCGGCCGCCGCGAAGCAGGCCTCGCGCCGCTCGTTGTATTCGCCGCCGGTGAGTTCGTGTTTGACCCCGGAATTCACGACCAGCAGACCGAACCCCGGCGGAAAGGGAACCGCCTCGATTTCCTCGCTCCGGAAGTCCAGATACAGCGCGTGCCCGGGTTCCCCGAAAACCGAGGACGCCTGGTCGAGCAGGCCGCAACTCACCCCCACAAATTCATTCTCGGCCCGCCGGCAGAGCTTGGCCAATTCCAGCTTCCCGAGCCGGAACCCGCCGAGCGAGGAAAGCAAAAGCGCCGTTGCGACTTCGATCGCCGCCGAACTCGACAGCCCGGCCCCCACCGGCAATGTCGAGGAATAATCCGCCTCGAACCCACCGGAAAAAAATCCCCCGTCGCGCAGAACCGCCCAGACCCCCAGCGGGTAATCCGCCCATGTGCCGGACCGCGCGACCCCGCCTGTATCGACAACCACTTCCTCATGGCCGGCCCCGCTGCGCAGGACGATCCTCCCGTCTTCGCGGAGTTGCCCGCAGACCGTGATCCCGAGATCGAGTGCGGCCGAAAGCACCACCCCCTCGTTGTAATCGGTGTGGTTGCCAAGCAACTCCACGCGGCCGGGAGCGAATGCGGACGCTTTCACTTCGGAGATCAAAGGCTGGCGGGGCGCTGCAAAATCAGGCCGACGCCGACTTCCCGCGGGCGGCGGATTCCGGCGCGGTGGACGAGGATCCCGAGGAAGCCGGGGACGTCTGACGCGCGACCGGCGCGGGCCGGTTGGGTGTGACTTCGGATTTTCCGATGAACGTGGCGCCTTCCTCGATGATGATGCGTTGGGCGCTGAGGTCGCCGGTGAGCTGCGAGCTGGCTTTGAGTTCGCAACGCTCGGAGACGATGATATTGCCGGTGACCGTGCCGTGCACGACCACGGATTTGGTTTTGACCTCGCCCTGGACATTGGCGTTTTTTCCGAGGGTGAGGTTCCCGCCTTCCGAAATGATTTCGCCGTCGATTTTGCCGTCGAAGATCAATTCACTGTCAAAGCGGATGGTTCCCTTCACGTTGACGTCCCCCGCGAGGACATTTTTCGAGGCGGAGGCGGGGGCGTCGGAGGACACAAGGCTGGTAAGGTTGTTCAGATTCATATGGAGCGAGGCACGTAAATAGAACCCCCCGCCCGCGCTGTCGAGCGCAAAGCTGCACCCGCATCCGCGTGACGCCAGTGATGGGAGGGCGGAGCTCTGTGTGGGAAATTTCGGCTCGGATGGAGCCCCGCCCTCGCGGGACGGAGCCTCGCCAGGCGCATTTATTTCTGATGTTGTTTGCGCAAAAGAATCCGGCGTGCGATGGCGATGGAGTTCTCATTGCAACCGGTGCCGGAAAGCAGTTGCCGCAGGACGCCCCCGGCGCGGATCACGCGGGCGATGGCCAGCCCTTCTGCCAAACACTCCGCGGGGACGACCCGATCCAGAGCGTTCCCATACCACAAAAACGCCGAGCGCATCCGTTCCGGGTTCAGGCGAAGGAGCAGATTTGCAATTTCGTAGCCACGGTGGGCACGGCCGAAGTCCGACCAATCCACCGGCACCAATTCGCCCGAGGCCGTGACAAGCAGGTTCTGCGGTTGGAAGTCCCCATGGGCCATCACACCTTCCGGGTCGGAATCAACGGCGGCCGCCGCCGCGACAACGATGTCTTCAAAATCCGCCCGGAGATCCGATAGCTCGTGGAACCGGGAGGCCGCCGTTTCAAAAACCACCCGTTCGTGTTCGAGTCGTTGCCGCAGGCCGGCCCCGTGGTAATGGCTGGTCATGTTGCGGGGAATTCCGATCCGCGCCATCCCCGCGAGGTATTCGACGCAGAGCCGGAGATGGTGGTCGTCTCCGGCAAGATTGGGTGTCCGGCCTTCGATGAATTCCAACAGAATCCCCCGATCCGCCGTACCGATGAGCATTGGCACGCGAAGGCCGACGCCTCCCAGGAGACCCTTTGCCGCCTTGAGGGCTTTCACTTCCTGCCCGGCCGTGTTCGTTTGCGGATGCAGCTTGGCGATGACATCCATGCCTTTGTAAGACGCACGAACAACCAGCCTCCCGCCGGAGGACCCTCCGAGCGAGGCCCCCAACTCGATCCCATGGAAGAGTCGGCCCAACTCCATGCGTAATTCGGATTCTTCCATGGCGGGCGTGGTTTTTATATGTGCGCCACCGCCGGCCCCCGTCGTGCGCTCACACGGAGAACGGCCGGGGGTTGTAGTAATAAGCGCGGTGGAGGGGGTTGCCCGGGATGGCGACGCAGTGTTCCCGAAGGTGCTCGAAGATGGCGGACAAATGCGGGGTCTCGGAGAGGGCGGTCCGGATTCTCCGTATCAGGTTCCGCATGGTATCGACGGCGTGGGGCGGATCGTAGCCAAGTGGCATGGGCATCGGATGGGGAGTGTCATCGACCTGCCCGGGGGCGAGGTCGGGCACGCGTTGTTCCGTTCCGAAATAATACAGCCGGTGGGATTCCGTGAACTTCATTGTGTTGAAAAACGTCGTGATGAGCAGGGCATTGCGCTTCTCGAGCGGATTTCCGAAATCGGCGTAGGTATCGGCCACACTGACCAACCACCGCTCCCTCGCCTCGCTGAAAAGAAAGACCGAGAGTTCGGTCTCGACGAGCTCGCGCAGGCGAGGCCACCCGGTCGCGACTCCCTCGAACCTCCGCAAACGGACGACCAGCTCGATCAATTCTTTATACAATGGGCTTACCTCGCCTCCCTTGCATTGCATTTCGTCGGCAAGCATTTGATCGATCTGATCCTGGGTATCCCGTTTCCACATGGCTGGTTTGGTCGCCCGAAAAGGCGCATTTTGCAACCCATGAAACCGGTCGGCAAGGGCGGACGGCCAACCATGATCGCTCGCGCGCCGGGCTCGAGTTTTCTTTTATTCTGGGACCCCCACCCAGATCAGCCTCACCGCCAGCGCCACGACTTCGGCCGGCGCCCCCTTCACCTACGTGCTCACCGATAGCGAAGGCGACCAGGCCTACGCGGCGTTCAACTGGGCAAATTTCGCGGGCGGAGTCAAAACGGTGACCTCGCAGCTCAATCCCACCGAATTTTTTGACCCGACGAGTATCGTGAACTGGCAGATCCTTGGCGGAGCGCCGGATGGGGTTGCGGTCAACGCGACCCTCTACGGAGCCGCGGCCGTTTCCCCGACCCAGACCGATACCGTCATCGACGACTTCAGTGTTTCGATCCCGAACCTCAACAACGATGCCGGACCCGACATGGCGGCTTCCACTGTCCTCATCGCGGGCTTCAGCAATGCCCGGCGCACCGTGCAGACACAAGCCGGCGCGCTTCCGGCAAACGCGCTTGTCGAACTGGGCAATGGAACCCTCGCCATCGCCGCCACGGAGTCGGGATCCGGCACTTCGCTTCTTTACGATGATTTCCTCCTGTATTCCTCGAATCAGCCCTATCTGGCGATCGACTTCGCCGAGGCCCGGAACCTCGACCAGCCTGCTCGTTCTGGCCGGGCTCTCCATGCTGATGGCCCGCCGCCGTGGCGGTCGGCGGGTGGCCTGAAGGTTTCTCCGTCGCTCCGGGAAGCGCGACCCACGGCACCCGTCGGTCACGTGCCGCCTCCGGTCGGCGCTTCGCGCACACGCAGGCGCGCGAACTTGCGTCCGCCGGGCGTGGGATCGACTGTCACACGAACCTCGCCGCCGACAGTCCCCGGGTTCTCCGCCTCGACAACCCAGTCGCCGAGGGCGAGGTCGGTGCAGGTCTCGACCGTGTAGATCAACTCGGGGCGCGTCCGGTTGAAAACGAATTCCCAACCGCCCGCCGGGACAGACTCCAAGCGGGCGGGCGGAGCGGCGGAGGCCGCCAGCGGACTGCGTCCGATGGCATATTCGAGGAAGTTCACGAGGCCGTCGCTGTCGGGGTCCGCCAGGTCGGCGCTGTCTCCCGCTCCGGAAACCGAGCCGAAGTATTCGTGCCGCCAGGCATGTCGCGGTGGCGCATCCCACTCCAGCAGGGACATGGAAAACGGCGGCAGCTCCAGCGGGACATCCGGATCGAAGGCCTCCTGGTGCTCGACAACCGGCGCGACCACCTCCGCATCCTCGTTGTGGTCCGTTACTTCTTGCGAAGTCAGACGCGTGAGGGTGACGTCGCCCGAAGGGGCTCCCATGCCGGAAAATGTGACCCGCCGGGACAGCTCGCGGTCCAGATTGAAAACGAGCAGAGCCCGTCGCGAGCCGTTCCGGAAGGCGTGGCTTTGGATGATATGCGCGTTCGAGAGGCTTACCCGGTTGACGTTATCGACCGACCACGTCGGGTCGTCTCCCGTGTGCAGGGTCCTCACCAGATCGCCGGCGAGCGCCCGGTTGAGCATGCTCTGCGCGTAGAAATGCGGGCGTTTGCGCTGCGTCGGGCCGAAGTCCCTCTGGATGCCCCAGAGGGCGGCCGTGCGGTTCTCGGAAAAGGAATACCGGAATCCCGGCAGGGAAAAGAAAACCTGCTCCCGGATGCCGCAATCCTTGAGCATGGTCAGCATATGGCCCGCGACCGCGATCGCGGCCCCGACCGATGGCGTGTAGGCGTCCAATGCGAATTGTTCGATCGCGCCTTCGGTCGTGTGGAGGTTCACCTCGTAAACGGCCAGCGGCACCGGCCGCGCCGAGACTTGCACAGAATTGAACAACTGGCGGACCAGACCCGGTGATGTGGAGCGGTTGGCGCTCCACCACTCCGGTTCGGCGAAAAGCGCTCCGAACAACGATTCCACATCGAGGCTCTCATCGGGCAGCTTGTAGGTGTCCACCCGGCCGGACAAATACGGTGCGATCGCCAGACGGTCGTGCAGCGGCGAGGCATTGTGCGCTTGCGCGCTCGCGGTCGGATTTCCCGCCTGCCAGCCGAGCACGCAGGAAAATTTCAACGATGAATAATGCGGAGAGGATTTGATGGCGGAAAAAAGCACGGCCGCACGCGCCCCGCAGGCCGCCGGCGTGGCGAAAGCCGCCCCCCGGTAGCCCGGGTTCCAGTGTTCGTTTCCGAATTCCAGGTGGATCGTGTCGAAGGCGGTTGTCCACGGTTCCGCGCGGCCCCTCTGTGCGCGCAGCCCGCCCATCGGGGTGGTGGCATCCCCTGCGAGGTATTCGACGAGGGCGGCGGCCTCGGCCGGCGAGAACGTGGCGGGGAACGAATACCACGGATCCGCCCCGGTATGCGCGCAAAGCTCTAGGAACTCGTGCAGTCCGGGCATAAGGTTGTTCTCGGTGGTCGCGATCACATAACATCCCGACCGCCGCCTGCCGAAAACCGGCGCCAGCTCGTTCTCGAGCGAGTTGCCAAGATTCTGCCAGTTCACATAACGCAGGATCGACGGCCGCAATTCGCGCAGGGACCAGACGATCTCGTCGCGGAAAGCCGTGGGATTCGTCGGATCGCCGCCATCTTTCCGGAAACTCACATCGTCGAGGAGAACCGTGGAATTTCCGACTGTGGAAAAGGAAATGGCCAGCGATCCCAGTCCGGCGCTTGTCTCATTCGCGGAAACCGGCAGCGCGTAGTCCTGCCAGTCCGCCCCGATCGCGAGTTGGGGCGCGCTCGCATAGACCGAGTTGCCCCGTCGCACGGTGACGCCCAGTTGCGGGTTGCCGGCCGCGCACTTCGCTTTGAAGCGGAGGGTGTGCGGACCGTTGATGAGCGTGAAGCCGCTCGTCGTGTCGAATTCGCCGCGCACCGACGCCGGAGCTCCGGGCAACCCCGCGAGGCGGACGCACTGGACCCCGTCCGAGCCCGGCGGGTTGTCCGCAAATTCCGTCGAGACCGAGCTCCCGTTGCCATAGGTCGGAGTCCAGCTTGCGTCGGCCGCGCCGCCGCCTTCCCCATGGAAGGTCTTGCGGAGGATCATGAAGTCGCCGGCCGATGGGATCGCTGCGGGATTCTCATCGGCAAAAACATACGTCGTGCCCTGCGGACTTCCGGCGGGGTCGTTCGGCCATGGCTCGCGATCGGGGGCGATCGAGGTCGTGACGGTGCCGCTCCGCCCTTCGGCGGTGGGGGAGACTGCGATTTCGTAGGCGGCCCCGGCCCAAAAACCGGTCGGCCATTGTCCGTAGGGCGCGTTTTCGATGGCGGAGGTCTGCGTGCCATTCCCGCCGAGCGGCACCACCGACTGGAAGAGCAGTCCCTCGAAGCCCGGGTTGCGGAAAAGCAACTCCTTCATCATCTGGGCAGAGTCGTAGTAGTTGTGCTGGGCAAGGCCGATCCCGAACGCCCGCACGGCGGCCACCTGCGTCTCCCCCGTCACCTCGATATCGGTTTGCGCCCGCGCGCCCGCGATCAACAACCCGGCAAGCGCCGGGGCCGAAATCCACCGGGCGATGTCCATCAAGAAAAACTTCTGGGAAGAAACCCGCATTGCAAGTTTCCTAATTCTCGCACCGCCCGTCGGCGCGGTCAAATCCCAATCACAACCACATCCAACGAGCGTGTGTGAGGGGCCCGGCGGTGCTCGAAGAGAAAGACCCCCTGCCATGTTCCGAGCGAGAGGCGTCCGGCCACCACCGGGATGACCTCGCTGGTGCGGGTGACGGCCATCCGGAGGTGGCTCGTGGTGTCGTCCGTGCCCTCGAGAGTATGAATGTAATCCGGGTCGTTTTCAGGCGCGAGCTTCTCCATCCACGCGTGCAGGTCGCTCCGCGCGCTGGGATCCGCGTTTTCATAGATCACCAGGCTGGCGCTTGTGTGGCGGACAAATACGGTCGCCGTCCCGGTGCCGACCCCGCTTGCCCGCACGATGCGCGCGATGTCCTCTGTGATTTCGTAAGTGCCTTTGCCCCGCGTGCGGACGGTCAGGCGCTCGTGGAAGGCGGAAAATTTGGGATCAGGCATGCCGCATTCTGACATGCCCGCCGCGTTCATCAATCCAACGGTCAGTTTCCACGGGGGACCTGGGCGACGATCCGCTCGGCGAGTTTGTTGAACGGCAGACTCTGCAAATAGACCGCCCCCGTCCCGCGGACGGTTGCAAAAAACAACCCCTCGCCGCCGAAGAGCATCGATTGCAGATTGCCCGCGCGCTCGATATTGAACTCGATCCCGTCGGAAAATCCCACCAGCGAGCCGGTGTCCACACGCAGGGTTTCTCCGTTGAGATCTTTGCGGACAAGCGCGCCGCCCGCGTGAAGGAACGCCATTCCGTCGCCCTCGAGTTTTTGCAGGATGAATCCCTCGCCGCCGAAAAGCCCGGCTCCAAACCGTTTGGTAAATGAAATGCTCACCCGCGTGCCGGCCGCCGCGCACAGGAACGCATCGCGCTGACACTGGAAGCGGCCGCCGAACTCGGCCAGGTTGAGCGGCACGATTTTGCCGGGGTAGGGAGCCGAGAACGCCACCCGCTTCTTGCCGGACCCTTGATTCGTGAAGTGCGTGAGGAAGACCCCCGCGCCGCCCACCGCGCGCTTCGCGGCTCCCAGCAACCCGCCCAGAAGGCCGCCGGACTCCGTGCCATCGCCCATGCGTGCTTGGAACGAAATCCCGTCCTCCATGTAATTCATGGCTCCCGCCTCGGCGATCACCGTCTCGCCCGGATCCAGCTCGACTTCCAGAAGTTGCAGGTCATGGCCGATAATTTCGTAGTCGATAACGTGGGATGGCATGGCGGAAATCTGCCCCGGCAGCCGCAGGACCGCAACCAGAAATACCCAGCAGAAATGCCCCGGTGATCCGTGTGTTTGTTTCCGGGATCAGGGCGGGGCGGTCGGTGCGGTCAATGGCGCGGACGGCGGGCGTTGGGGTGTGGCGGACGGCTGGCCCGGTGGCCTCGGGCGCCGCCGGCTTGCGCGGGTTTGAAAGAGCCGCAACCACCTTGCCGGCGAGTTGTGAGGCATCGGTGACCGTGTCCGGGTG
>Ga0114939_10000569_pt1 | contig 30796 bp, 30 predicted proteins | sample AshMeaCrysSpring_FD_87196 | JGI IMG/M metagenome (GOLD analysis project Ga0114939, IMG submission 87196) | Groundwater microbial communities from Big Spring, Nevada to study Microbial Dark Matter (Phase II) - Ash Meadows Crystal Spring | ecosystem: Environmental > Aquatic > Deep subsurface >...
CCCGCCCAGCCGCTGGTGCTCGGCGCGACGAGCGTCGCGAGGCCGAGCTTGGTGAGCATCGTGACCGGCAGGTGGCGCAGCATGCGCTTCACCATCTCGATGAGCCACGGTTGCCTCAGGTCCTGGCCCGTGCGCTTGAAGAAGCGCTGCATCACACGGCCTTCCTCGATCTTGCCCCGCTCGAAGACCTGCTCGGAGAACACCTCGTCGAAGACCATCGAGGGCGACTTCTTCACGTGGCCCTTGAGCTCCATCCAGTGCGAGAGCGCCTTCATCACGCCCTCGGGTACGACGTCGCGCGGACAGGCGTAGGTGCACTTGTTGCACGACACGCACTGCCAGATGATTTCCTTGTCGCGCAGCAGTTCGGACTCCATTCCCATGCGGATCAGGTAGATCCAGTGCCTGGGGTTGAAGTCCGGGTTGATCGCGTTCACGGTGCAGGAGTTCGTGCACGAGCCGCACTGCCAGCAGCGGTGCACGTTCTCGCCGCCCGGCAGGGCCGCGATCTCCTCCTGCAGGTCCTCGTTGTAGTCGGCCACGACCCGCGACTGGATGAACGTGCTCCAGTGGCCGGAGACGTCCACGCCGTCGACGAGGAGCTGCTCGTGGCTCTGCAGGTTCTCGGGGCGGATCAGCGATACTTCATGGATGGGCATGTCCTGGCCTCGTCATTCGAGGGGGCGGGGCGGGTCGCCGGCGAATGCCTGGCGTGCCTCGCCGTCGATGGCGGCGAACCGGGCGCGACCGTCGGCCGCACGCACGCCGTCGAGCCCGAGCAGGCGGCGCGTGTGCTGCATCGGGTCCTCCGGCGCGGAGAAGTCGGCGCGCAGGTAGCTCCCGCCCTGCTCGCAGATGTATTCGGCGTAGACCTGCGCGCAGACGAGGTCGACCATCTGCACCACGTCGCGGAACACGCCGTTCGTCGAGAGGAACTGCGCGATCTCCTCACGGAGCACGAGGAAGGTCTCGTAGCCGTCGCCCACGGCGAGCGTCACGTGATCCGTGTCGGGGCCGTGCCAGATCTCGCGCAGCACGCCGGTATTGGCCTCGGCGTCCCAGACCCAGCGCGTCATCAGCGGGAAGCGCTCCGGGTCGAGGTTGTGCAGCAACTCCACGGCGAGGTCGCGCGTCCAGCGGTGCCGTTCGTCCTGCGGGAAGGCCGCGCAGAAGCGGGCGATGCGCGCGTCGGTAACGGACGTGTCGTTCGTCGGTTCGAGCAGCTCTTCGAGCGCGCGCCGCAGCCTCGAGTAGGCGGGCTCCTCGAGCCACGGCGGGATTCGCCGGCGCACGGTCGGCATGAAGGCGCAGAGCGGCCGTATGGACTCCACGTCGAGCCGGCCGGGCCCGGTCGCGCCGGAAGCGAGCGCTTCGCGGAACACCGCGGACTTGAGCTTGAGCGCGTCCATGTAGCGTTCGATGCCGCCGTGCGTCTCCGCGCCGGCGACCAGCGCCTCGAGGGAGCGGCGCAGGCGCGGGCCGCTCAGGTCGAGGTGCGGGCGTGCCGGCGTCGCCGGTACGGGAACCGCCTGCGAAGGCCTGCCGAACATCGCCGTGCGGGCTTCAGGCGCTCGCGCGCCGCGGCGCGAGCAGACCGAGCGCCGCCAGCGCGGCCGCGTGACCCTGCGCGATCGAGTCGTCGATCGTCTCGGGACCCGTCGCCGCGCCGGCCACGAATACGCCGGGGCGCGAAGTCTCCGCCGTGTTGCCGTAGGAGTTGCCGCGGCCGACGTAGCCGTGGCGCTCGAGTTCCACGCCGAAGGTCGTCGCGATCGACGGGTTCTCGACGTTCGGATCCATGCCGATCGCATGCACCACCATGTCGAACGGGATCGTGATCGGGCGTTTCACCAGCGTATCCTCGCCCTTCACGACGAGCTGCTCGCCGTTCGAGGTGACCTCGGCGATGCGCGCCTTGATGTACTTGACCTTGAACTCCTCCTGGCTCTTCCAGTAGTACTTGGTCTCGTACAGGCCGAACGTGCGGATGTCCATGTAGTAGATGTACACGTGGCAGTCCGGCAGTTCCTCGCGGATCTCCATCGCGAGGTTCGCCGAGACCGTGCAGCAGATCTTCGAGCACCACTCGCGGCCGATCTGGCGGTCGCGTGACCCCACGCAGAGCAGGATCGCGACCCGCTTCGGCTTTCTGCCGTCCGAGGGGCAGCGAACGCCCTTGCCCGACGAGATCATCTGCTCGACCTGCGAGGTCGTGACCACGTCCGGGAACAGGCCGAAGCCCCATTCGGGTTTGTTGACCGAGTCGAAGTGCGTGAAGCCCGTGGCGAGGATCGCGGCCGCGGCGTCCACCTTGCGGCCGTCCGAGAGATCGACGCTGAAGGCACCCGGGCTGCCGGCGAACGAGGCGACCTTCGTGTCGAGGTGCACCTCGACCAGCGGGTCCTGCACGACGCGATCGACCATGCCGCCGATCGCGTCCTTTGCCCACTCCCCGCTCGGGACGAGCTTGGCGTAGCCCGTGAGGATGGGCGCGCCGCCGAGGCGGTCTGCCTTCTCGACGAGCACGGAGGGTTGGCCGACGCGCGCGAGCGCGTGCGCGGCCGCGAGGCCGGCGGGCCCGCCACCGACGATGAGGATGGGTTTGGTCATGGCTTTGCTTCGATCTGCTTGTAGCCCGGCCCCGAGGTGATCATGCGGCGCGGGTCGTAGAGGGTCTCGATCCTTCCTGCGGCGACCTCCTTGAGGTACGCCTCGAACTCGGCCTTCTTCGCCTGCCAGTCGATGCCGAGCTTCTCCATCAGCGTCTCGGTCGAGGAGGCGTGCCAGTGCGACTGGACGATCTTGTACGGATGCGCGCCGCAGACCAGCGCGGCGAACTGGCAGTCCGCAAGCACCGGCACTTCGACTGGCCTGCCGCCTGCCTTCGCGATCCACTGGTTCTTGTCGAGCGTGGTGATGCAGCCGGTGTCGTGGCCGATCATGACGTCGGCGTGCGCCTCGTCCTGCGCCACGCGCAGCTTCCTGTCGATCGCGAAGGAGCGCGTGAACTCGCGCTCGGAGATGATGTGGCGGAAGCCGAAGCCGCAGCAGTCGTACCAGGTCCGGTAGTCGATGACCTGCGTGCCGAGCGACTCCATGATTCCCGTGGAGACCGCCACGCGATTGCCGTCGAGCACGGTGTCGTCGTAGACGACGTCCTCGGGCACCATCTTGTAGACGTGACAGGCCGGGTGGATCGTGGCGCGGACGTGGCTCGCGTCGATGACCTGCCGCTCGGCGATGCTCGAGCGCATCACGTGCACCCATTCCGAGTAGTGCACGACCTCCTCGGGGATGAGCAGCTTGCCGTCCACGAGGCGGCCGAGCTTGCCGAGGATCTTCTTGACGCTCTCGCGCAGCTTCGCGGAGCGGAGCAGGTAGCCGCGCACCTCCTTGTAGTTGCCGAAGGAGGTGCCGCAGTGCACGAGCGGGTAGTAGTAGCTGTCGGGCAGGCCCTGTGCCTTCGCCGATACGTAGGCCTGGTGGAAGTTGCGCAGGAACACCGCGGCGAGGCTCTCGATGTTGCCGATGCCGGAGCCGTGGTAGTTCCACGCCGTGCACGAGGTCTGGTCGGTCTCGTCGAGGTACTCTGTGCCGAGCTGGTTCATGAGCCACAGCAGCGACGCCGGGTAGCCCGGGATGTTGCCGCACTGGCCGCATGACTTGTGGTGCCAGAGGCGCGTGGTCGGGATCTTCTTGTCCCAGCCGTACAGCGTCTTCACCGTCACGGGCTGGTGCTCGTCGCTGACGCGGTGGACGACGATCTCGCCCTCCTTCTCGAGCTGCCACATGAGGTCGCGCACGTCCTCGACGCGGTCCTTCTGCGTCAGCATCGAGCGCTTGTCGATGACCTGCTCGACCCAGGCCGTGGCCGCCCGCGCCTCGGTCCGGTCCAGGTTCGCCTCGCGCCACTCCGGGCCGTGGCCCGTGAAGCGCTCGCCCGGGACGGGCGCCTTGGTGTCCGTCGTCATGGTCAGTCCTCCTCCTGTTCCTCGAGCCACTCTTCGAGCTCGTCGCGCTTCTCGTCCATGATGTCGCTGATGACGTCATGGAGGTTCTTGTCGATGGTCTTAAGGCTGGCGAGCACGCCGGTCTCCTCCCAGATGGTGTAGAGCTCGACCGACGTCTTGAGATTCACCTCCCACGCCGTCTTGGTCGTGTGCAGCGTGGGCATGGGGATCGCCTTGCGCAGCAGCTGCAGCGGCGCGTCCACCTTGGAGATGTTCGGACCCCAGTCCGGGAAGCCGTCCTTGTTGATCATGTCCGGCGAGAGCTGGTTGCCGGTCGAGATGAGCTTCAGCATCACGCGGCTGAACGGCCGGAGCACGTTCTTCGCCGACTCCATGCCGTGCTTGATCGCGACCTCGCGCATCATCATGACGAGGCCGCCCGGGGAGTTGCGGAACGGACAGCGCGCCGCGCAGGTGTAGCACTGGGCACAGGCCCAGATCTTCTCCTGCATCGCGTCGTAGATGCCCTCGAGGTTCTCCGTCCACAGGAGCTGCACGATCTCGCGCGGGCTGTAGTCGTAGTAGTGCGCCGAAGGGCAGGTCGCCGTGCAGATGCCGCAGTTCAGGCATCCGTTCAGCTCATGGTCGAAGCGCATGTCCGACTGGATGTCGTTGAAGATCGCCTCGAGCTTCTCGCGGCTCACCGGCGGCGCGTCGGAGACGGGATCGCCGATGTGATGCTGGACGCGCGTTCCGGCGTGTTCCATGAGTCCCCCCGGGCCCTGGCCCGATCGTCAGTAGGTCATCACCTTGACGTCGTCGTTCTCCATCACTTCCTCGATCAGGTGCGCCCCGCCGATGATGCCGGCGCACTCCGGGATCAGGTCGTCCTTGGTCATGTCGAAGAGGTCGAGGTTCGGCGAGCAGCAGTAGAACTTCGCGCCGGCGTCGGCCGCGTCCTTGATGAAGTCGTAGACCGTCTTCGGCGAGCCCGGCTTGACCGTGAGCTTCTCCGCGACGCCTTTCTTCATGAGGCGCCCGGCGGTCGCGGTGCAGATCACGTCGACCTCGTATTCCATCGCCGCGGCGACGGTCGCCTGGAAGATCGGCGCGCCGAGTTCCTCGCCATTGCGGGTGTCGGTGTTCGCCATGACGATGATCAGCTTCTTGGCCATGCCTCTCGCTCCAGGATGACGCGGCGCAACAGGCCGCGCGCGGTGACGTATTAGCTCAACCTAAAATAATCGGGCGGCCGTGGCAATACGTAGCGCGACGGAATTCACTCCATCAGCCCGAGGACCCTCACCACCCCGGTCATGATCGGCACGAGCGCGTCCTCGATGCTGCGCTGCAGCGTGCGCATGCGCTCGAGCGTCGGCGCGGGGTCGGACGGTCCTTCCTCGAACTCCATGATGAGGTCCTCGACGATTGCGGGCTTGATCCCGGGGTGGCCCGTGAAGCCGAGCGCGCGGGCGCCAACCTGGAACACCGCGGGGTCGCCGGATGCGTCGACGGCGAGGACCCGGGCTTCGGGCGGCAGGATGGGCCGGTCGCGCCCGTAGACGACGAGGGGAAATCGCTCCGGCAGGTACCCGCCGAGCGCGTCTGCGTCGATGCGCCGTGCCTCGCGCAAGTCGAAGACGAGGCCGGACTCCTGTACGGCGCCGCCGGCGACGATGGACAAAAGCTGTGCGCCGAGCCCGATCCCCAGAATCGGCAGCCCGCGTTGCAGCGCCGCCTTGGTGAGCGTGAGTTCCTCGATCAGCGTCGGGACGTTGCGGCCGCCGGCGCTGCCCCAGGGTCCGCCCCCGAGGACGACGAGACCGTCGCGCAACTGGGCGGGCTTCGGCACGCGGCCTCCGGTCGCGAAGGGCCGCGAGTACTGGAAGCGGAGGCGCCGTCCCTCGAAGTGGTCCTCCATGTTGCCGAGGTACTCGGCCGAGGTGTGCTGCAGGACGGTGAGGGTCTTCATCCTGCGGGCCGCGGCGCGGCGAGCGCCGCCTCGATCGACGCCCGGAAGTCCGCCGGCGTGACCGTGATGGCGCCGGGCGAGTGCTCGGCGAAGAACCGCTCGATGATTGCCGGGGCCTCCTCGACGTACGCGCCGCGCAGCGCAGCCTCGAGGTCGAGGATGGTACGCGGCGGCGCGACGAAGAAGTCGCCGGTGATGAGCGCCATGCCGATCCGCCCGCGGGCGGGGCCCTCGAGGCGTACGTAACTCGTGATGGTGCCGCCCGCGCCGCTGTGCGTCCCGCAGAGGAAATCCCGCTCGTGGGCCGGGTCATCCACCTCCGCGACGAACTCGTCGGTGCCGATCTCCTCGCGATGCGCGCGCCACGTGGCCTCCTCCTCCTCGGGCGTGACCGTGCCGTCCTGCCACTCGAGCCCGAAGCGTTCCGCGAACGCCTCGAGCAGCGCCTGCTGGATGGCGGGCAGGCCCGGAGTCGCCGGGCCGAGCAGTTCCCGGAGCGTGACGACGCGCTGCGCCGCCGAGTCGAGCTGGCGCTTCTCGAGCTTCGCGCGGGGCACGCGCAGTGCGGCCACCATGGCCGCCGGGTCCATGTCGACCAGCACCGTGCCCTGGTAGATGAGCGTGTCGCCGTCGAAGAAACCGCCCGTGCCGCTGATCTTGCGGCCGTCGACCTCGATGTCGTTGCGCGGCCGGTAGCGTGCGTCCACGCCGAGGCGGCGCAGCCCCGCCGCCACCGCGAGGCAGATGTCGCGCGCGAGCTCGGCAAGCGACGTGGAACCGAGTGCGCTGCGGTGGAAGACGAGGCCCCAGCCGAGCTGGCCCTCGTCGAGGTAGATCGCGCCGCCTCCGGTGATGCGCCGCACGACGCCGATGCCGTGCCGACGGCAGTGCTCGACGTCGATCTCCTGCCGCAGCGCCTGGTGCCGGCCGATCAGGGCCGTCGGCGGGAAACGCATGAAGCGGAACGTGTCCGGTATGCGTCCTGCCTGGTGCGCCTCGATCATCGCCTGGTCGAGTGCGATGTTGTAGCGACCCTCGCGGACGCCCGTGTCGACGACGCGAAACGTCCCACCCACCGCTCAGCCCTGGACGACGGGGATCCTGAGCTGCCGGCGGATCTTCCTCAGGTCCTGCTTGTTCGGCTTGAAGGGGTAGCTCGCGATGTCGCTCGGCGGCGAGTCCCCATAGGGGCGGTCACAGGCGGACACGTCGTCGCGGAACTTGCCCGGGCAACCCGACGTGCGGAAGGCGACACCCTCGCTCACGACGCGCTCGACCTCGGCATCGCTCAGGCCGTAGCCCGTGACCCGCCCCTCGGCGTCGAAGCTCATCTGCCCGACGCGCACGCCGGCGTAGTCGATCAGGTAGCGCGCGAGCTGCACCCGCCGCCACTGGTCGCGCGGGGTGGCGGGCAGATGGTCCATGAGCGACCCCTGTTCCGGGAAGAAGCTGAAGAGATGGCTGTGACCGCCGAGATCGACGAGCTGCTGCACGAGCGTGAGGAGCTCCTGCTCGGTCTCGCCCATGCCGACGATGATGTGCGCCCCGAATTTCTGCGGGCCGAAGATGTCTCGTGCGTGCAGCAGTACTTCCCAGTATTTCTGCCACTTGTGCGGCGACTGCACGCCCTTGCCCCGCGTGCGGTCGAAGATCGCGGGCGTCGCGGCGTCGAGCGCGACCGTGAAGATGTCGGCGCCGAGGTCCCTGAGCCGCGCGACGTCGGCTCGCTCCATGGTCGTCGGGTTCGAGAGGATCGAGACCGGGATCGTCGACGGGTCGATGCGCGCGGTCCACGCCCTCAGGACCGTCACCGTGTCCTCGTCCGAGCGCGGGTGCGTGATCATCGAGATGCACATGCGGTGGAACGGGCTCTGCCCGCCGTCGCGGGCCACGCGCTCGACGATCTCGGCGACCGGCACGGCGGGCCAGTCCACGCGGATGAAGTTCCGGTCCGCGTAATCGCGGTCCGCCTCGCGGTGGCGCGCGAGGCCGCAGTAGGCGCAGTTGGCCCGGCAGCCCTCGGGGTAGGTGAGCAGCAGGTTGAGGCAGCGCGTGCAGCTGCAGCGGTGCATCCTGCCGGCCATCACGCCGAGCGTGATCGCCGCCGCGGTGGACATCTGCACGTACTCCGGCGAGCGCATCGCCGGCGTCAGCACGTTGTTGTTCGGGAGGTAGACGCCCTGGGGCGGCACTGCAGCCTCTTTCACCCGTTTGCCGTTGCGTGCTTCGGCCGGGGTCGCAAGCGGCGCCCGCGGTTCCATGGCGGAATACGGGTTGTGGGTCCGGCCGTCGGCGGCGGCCTGGCCGGAAGCATCTGCGCCGTGGTTGAGGCAGCTCATCGTCCGACTCCCGTTGCGATTCGAGGCGCCGTCAGGCGGCGCATGTGCTGGCTGCGCTCGCGCGGGGCGCGGCGCCGACCTTGATGGAGCAGCAGGCGTGTTCCTGGTGGAACGGGCGGCCGATGGCGCCTGCGACGCTCACGGCCCCGTCGGCCGGGAAGGCGATGCCGTCGAGGCCAGCCATCACGGCGTAGGCGTCGACGACGCGCTTGTGCAGGCCGGGCGGGCGGGCGCAGCCGAGCAGCACCTGGCGCTCGGCGAGCCGGCGGCGCGCTTCGCCGAAGATGCGACCGACGTCGCCGGTGTCTGGCACCGCATACAGCCCGGGCCTGGCGTAGAAAGGCATCACGACGACCAGCACGAGGGCCGCCACGGGGTGGCGGCTCACGATATCGAGCGCGCGCGGCTCGCCGAGGATGCGGCCGTAGTGCAGGCCGATCACGATGTGCGGGCTCACTTCCATGGACGTGGCGCAGAGCGCCGCGAGCGTCGCCTCGAAGTCCTCGACGGGGCGGTCGAGGTGGTAGACGTCGCGAATCGTCTCGTCGGAACCGATGACGTCCATCATCGCCGTGTCGACACCGGCCGACTCCATCGCCTTCGCGCCGCGCTCGTCGGTGAGCGCGGTGTGGATCGCGATCTTCATCTGCGGGAAGTCGCGCTTCAGGCCCTCGACCACCGGGTAGTAGCGCTCGTAGGGAATCTCGTTGCGCCGGTTCGAGCCGCCGGAGAGCAGGAACCCCTGCAGGTCCTGGGTGGCGACGAGCTTGCGCACCTTCTGGTCGAGCATCGCGGGCGAGGTGGCCGCGAGCATCGGCTTCAGGATCTCCGCCCGGCAGTGATCGCAGTTGAGTCCGCACGCGCCTGCGGTGATGGAAAACGAGGGGAAACTGTTCTTCGCGCAGCCCTTGAGCTCGGTGCTGGCGTAATCCTTGAAGGTCGGTGTCGAGAATCGGATCGGTCGCGCGGCCGTCTCCGCGGCCGAGGCCTCGAAGCCGGCGATCAGCGCCGCATCGAGCGGCGCGTCCTCGAGGTCCTCGATCGAGCGTAGTGTCTCAAGCCAGCTCATGCATCTCTCCCCGTGCCCGATGCGCGACGAGCTCGCGGACCGCCTCGCGCACCTCGCCTTCGCACGGCTCGTCGGCGAGCGTCGTGAACCACTCGGGCCGGCGGTCCTCATCCTCGACGAGATCGCAGTCGAGGCCGTCGAGCACCGCCCGCGCGGCCGGCGGCAGCGAATCCGGGATCACACGCCCGGAGAGCAGGCCCCACAGCCCCGTCCAGCATCGTGCCAGCGTCCACGGATTGTAGCCGCCGCCCCCGAGCACGACGACCGGTCCCGCGAGCGCACTCAGAGCGAGTACCGCCGACCACAGCGCAGCATTGCCGAGCGCCATGTGCGACAGCGGGTCTCCTGCCAGCGCGTCCGTTCCGCAAGTTATCACGACTGCGTCGGGTGCGAACGATTCGCCGACCGGCAGCACGACCTCCTCGACGAGGCAGCGGAACTCGGCATCGTTGCAGCCGGGCGGGACCGGCAGGTTGATCGCGCTGCCGCCGCCGTCGTCGTCGGCCGCTCCCGAGTGGGGCCAGCGGCCGGCTTCGTGGATCGACACGAGCATGGTGCGGCGGTCACCTGCGAACGCCGCCTGCACCCCGTCGCAGTGGTGGGCATCGACGTCGACGTAGAGCACGCGGCGCGCGCCGCGGTCGAGCAGGGCCTGGATCGCGAAGACGGGGTCGTTGAAGAAGCAGAAGCCGCTGGCCCGGTCGCGTCGGCCGTGGTGGGTTCCGCCTGCCGGGTGGAACACGATGCGTCCCTCGAGGGCCAGCTCGGCCGCGAGGATCGAGCCGCCCACCGCGGTCGCGGCCCGCTCGAAGACACCGGGAAACAGGGGATTCTCCAGGTTGCCGAAGTTGTGCCGCTCGCGCACGTCCGGCGCGACGGTCCCGGCCGACTCGGCCGCGCGCAGCGCGGCGACGTAACCTGCGTCGTGAAAGCCCGTCAGCTGTTCCAAGGTGGCGGCCGGCGCCCGCCGGAATTCCTCCGCTGCGAGCCAGCCGAGCGCCTCGCAAAGGTCAATGACCGCCGCGACGCGCGGGATCGCGAGCGGGTGGTTGCGGCCGAAGCCGCGGCTGCGGCAGAAGCCGCTGCCGACGAAGAGGGCGCGCGCGCGCCGGCTGACCGCCGCATTGCTGCGACGCGTCATGACGGATTGCGGAAAACCCTTAGCCTCCACTGCGCCAGAGTAATTTATTCGACTTTGCTAATAAAGACGCCTCTGTTACCTTCGTCCACCATCCGGGACACCGGTCAGAGACAAAGGGGGGGCACTCAGCATGTCGTCCGGCGCAAAGAGCATGTCCATCATCGTGACCAAGGGATCGCTCGACTGGGCGTACCCGCCGTTCATCCTCTCCACGACAGCCGCCGCGATGGGCCTCGACGTGACCCTGTTCTTCACGTTCTACGGGCTGCCGCTGCTCTTGAAGGACCTCGACCTGAAGATGACCCCGCTCGGCAACCCGGCGATGAAGATGCCGATGGCGGGCGGCCACATGGGCATGCCGAACGTCATGTCGATGATCCCGGGCGTCGATGCCGGCGCCACCGCCATGATGAAGAACATGATGAAGAAGAAGGGCGTGGCCTCGATCCCCGAGCTGCGCTCGCTCGCGGTCGAGTCCGGCGTGCGCATGATCGCCTGCCAGATGACCATGGACCTCTTCGAGTACAAGCTCGAGGACATGATCGAAGGCATCGAGCTCGGCGGCGCCGCCACCTACATCGAGGTGGCCACGCAGTCCGAGATCAACCTGTTCATCTGACCCCACCACCCACCGAGGAGCGGATCCTTCCATGGCTGACCAGACGCTGGACGCGAAGGGGCTGAACTGCCCGCTGCCCATCCTCAGGGCGAAGAAGGCGCTGTCGACGATGGCGCCGGGCGCCACGCTCGAGGTGCTGGCCACCGATCCGGGAGCGGTCAAGGACTTCCAGGCCTTCGCGCGCACGACGGGCCACGAGCTCGTCGAGTCGACGACCGAAGGCAATGTGTTTCGCTTCGTGCTGAAGCACAAGGCCTGAGCGGTCCCGAGGCCGCCGCGTGTTGCCCGCGGGCAACGCAGGGCGGCCCCGCGCCGCGGATAGCGGTAATCCCGTGTTGCCGCGTCACGTCTCCGGGCTGAGAATTTAGCGTCTTCTAATCTATTAAGCGGCCGCCCGCCGGCCCAACTTGGGGGTCTCATGATCAAGTCGAACTGCCGCACGATCCTCGGTCTTGCAATCGCCCTGACGCTGGCCGCCGGCACGGCCTCCGCCACCAACGGCTACTTCACGCACGGTGTCGGCACCAAGTCGAAGAGCATGGCCGGTTCGGGGAGCGCCGACCCGCAGGAACTGCTGGAGATGGCGACGAACCCGGCCGGGCTCGCGTTCCTGCCGGAGACGATCGACGCCGGCCTCGGCATCTTCAGCCCGCGGCGCGATTACCGGACTTCGTCCAGCCAGCTGAACGGCAACTGCTTCACGCCCCCCGGCGCGCCGGGACCGTTCTGCCCGTTCACGATCGGCCCGAACAGCATCTCGAGTGACAACGAGTTCTTCCCGATCCCGTTCGTCGCGATGAACTGGAAGCTCGACGAGCAGAGCGCCCTCGGCGCGGCGTTTTACGCCCGCGGCGGCATGAACACGCAGTGGAACGGCGGCACGGCCACGTTCGACCCGGACGGCGCCATGGGCCCGGCGCCCGCGACGACCTTCAGGGGCACGTATGGCGGCGGCTTCACGGGCGGCAACGGGGACACCGGCGTCGACCTGATGCAGGGCTTCCTGAACCTGACCTACGCCTGGAAGACCGCCGACGACCGCTTTGCACTCGGCGCCAGTGCGATCATGGCGATTCAGCGATTCCAGGCGCGCGGCGTGCCGGCGTTCGCGCCGTACACGAAGACCTACATCGAGTCGTACATGACGACCGGCCAGCCGAAGATGCCGAACAACCTCTCCGGCAACGGCCACGACATGTCCTACGGCTACGGCGCCACGGTCGGCGGGCTGTGGAACGTGAACAGGATGTTCAGCCTGGCCGCGGCCTACACCACCAAGATGTCGATGTCCGAGTTCAGCAGCTACTCGGACCTGTTCGCCGAAGGGGGCGACTTCGACATCCCGTCGACTGCGACCTATGGACTCACGATCCGGCCGAACGACGCCTTCACCTTCAACTTCGACTACCAGAGCATCTGGTATTCGGACGTGGCCTCGGTGTCGAACCCGATCGAGAACCTGTTCACCTGCCCGAGCGTGGGCGGGACGGACCTGCAGGGCTGCCTCGGCGGCAACAAGGGCGCCGGCTTCGGCTGGGAGGACATGTCGGTCTACAAGTTCGGCGGTTCGTGGAAGTACAGTGATGACTGGACCTTCCGTGCGGGCTACAGCTTCCCGGACTCGCAGCCCATCCCGAAGAGCCAGATGACCTTCAACATCCTGGCGCCGGGCGTCCCCGAGGAGCACTGGACCGCAGGCTTCACCAACAAGCTCGCGAGCGGCGACGAGTGGAGCCTGTCGTTCATGTACGCTCCGAAGGTCACGCTCAAGGGGCCGAACAACTTCGATCCGTCGCAGACGGTCGAGTTCTCGATGGACCAGTTCGAGCTCGAGGTGAGCTACAGCTGGAAGCGCTGACGCTCGGTGGGTGCGGCCGGATCCGTCCGGCCGCGATTGATTCGACGACACTCAGGCGGGGAAGTCCGGCATGAATTCAATCTGGGGGTTCCTGCTCGCGCTCTTTCTGGCGTTCGCGGGCGAGTACCTCGCGGGAATCATTGCGCCGGCCCTCGGGCTGCAGAAAGGTGCGATCAGCGGGATCATGATGGCGATCCTCCTCGGCATCCTGGTCAACAATCTCTTCAAGCTGCCGGAGGCGCTGCGACCGGGCATCAAGTTCTCGGTCGTGCGCATCCTGCGTCTCGGCATCGTCCTCCTGGGCATCCGTCTCAGCATCGTCGAAGCCGGCGCCATCGGCCTGAAGAGCCTGCCGATCATCATCGGCACCGTGCTGGCGGCGCTCGCCATCGTCACCTATGTGAGCAAGCGGGTCGGCCTGACCGAGCGCCTGGGCACGCTGATCGCCGTGGGCACGAGTATCTGCGGGGCGACCGCGATCGTGGCGACCGCGCCGACGATCGGCGCGCACGACGACGAGGTGAGCTACGCGGTGGCGTGCATCACGCTGTTCGGCGTCGTGGCGATGCTGGTCTATCCATACGCCGCCCACCAGCTCTTCGACGCCGATTCCTTCGCCGCGGGCATGTTCCTCGGCACGGCCGTGCACGAGACCGCGCAGGTGGCCGGAGCGGGTCTGGTCTACCAGCAGTACTTCGACGACCCGAAGGCCCTCGACGTCGCGACCGTCACCAAGCTCGTACGCAACCTGAGCATGCTCCTGGTGATTCCGCTCATGGCAGTGATGTACCACCGCAAGTCGAGCGAAGGCGGCGCGGCACCGAAGTGGTACACGATGATTCCGCTCTTCATCGTCGGCTTCGCCGCGATGAGCGCGCTCAGGACGGTGGGCGACATGGGCGAGAAGCCCTTCGGCGTGCTCGACCCCGGGCAGTGGAAGTCGATCGTCGGTTTCATCAAGCAGGTCGCGACCTACTGCCTGGCAATCGCGATGGCGGCGGTCGGCCTCGGCACGAGCGTGCATGGGTTGCGAAAAATCGGGTTCAGGCCGCTCGGTGTCGGCCTGTTCTCGGCGATACTGGTGGGAATCGTCAGCACGGTGCTGATCAAGGTGCTCTACTAGAAGCGATCTCGTCGACAGGGGGAAGGCATGGACAGGCGTTCGTTCGTTCGCAATGTCGCGGGCGGCATCGCGCTCGCCGGCAGCCAGTTGCTGTTACCGCGTGCGCTCCTCGGCGCCGCCCTGCCGTCGGGCGCGCTCGAGAGCGAGGAACTCTTCGCGTTGCCCGGCAAGAAGCCGCTCATCAGGCGGAGCTTCCGTCCGCCGAACTTCGAGACGCCGGTGGCCCAGTTCGGCGACGTCCTGACGCCGAACGATCGCTTCTTCGTACGCTGGCACCTGGCGTCGATCCCGGAGATCGACCCGCGCGCCTGGCGCCTGAGCGTCGGCGGCGACGCGGCTTCCGCACCCCTGGATCTCTCGCTCGAGCAGTTGCAGCGCGATTTCGAGCAGGTCGAGATCGTCGCGGTTTGCCAGTGCTCCGGCAACCGCCGCGGCTTCTCGGACCCGCACGTGTTCGGCGTGCAGTGGGCGTACGGCGCGATGGGCAACGCGCGCTGGAAGGGCGTGCGCCTCAAGGACGTGCTCGCGAAGGCGGGCCTCGCGAAGGACGCCGTCGAGATCGCCTTCAACGGCGCCGACAGCGGCGCGCTGGAGGCCACGCCCGACTTCGTCAAGAGCATCCCGGTGTGGAAGGCGCTCGACGAGAACACGCTCATCGCGTGGGAGATGAACGGCGAGCCGCTGCCGCACTGGAACGGCGCGCCCGCGCGCATCGTCGTGCCGGGCTGGACGGCGACCTACTGGATGAAGCAGGTGGTGAGCATCCAGGCCCTGAAGCAGCCGCTCGGCAACTTCTGGATGGCCAAGGCCTACCGCATCCCGAAGGGAAAGTTCGCGACCGTCGATCGCTTCACGACGCAGGAGACGGCGGAGAACACGCCGATCACCGAGATCGTCGTCAATTCGCTGATCACCAACGTGACCGACGGCCAGAAAGCGAAGGCAGGCGCGCCGCTCGTCGTGAAGGGCATGGCCTGGGACGCCGGTTACGGCATCCGCGGCGTCGAGGTGACCGTGGACGGCGGCCGGACGTGGCAGGCGGCGGAACTCGGTCCCGATGGAGGTCGCTACTCCTTCCGGCCGTGGCAGTTCGTCTTCAAGCCATCGCGCGGCCGCTACACCGTGTCGGCGCGGGCGTCGAACGGGCTCGGCGCGACGCAAGTGGACCAGCTGATCTTCAACCCCGCGGGCTACAACAATAACGTCGTGCAGCGCCTCGGTGTCGAGGCGGTGTGAGGGAGACGTGATGAAGACACTGACGCTGACGACGGCCGTCACCTTCCTCTTCGCCACGGTCTCGGCCACGGCAGACGAGACGAGTATCCGGATGAGAGACGGCCCCGAACTTGCGACGCTCGTCGCCAACTGCAGCGGCTGCCACAGCCTGGATTACGTCCAGATGAACTCGCGCTGGGTAAAGCGCGCGGGCTGGGAAGCCGAGGTCAAGAAGATGGTGACCGTGATGGGAGCGCCGGCGAGCCCCGAGGATCAGGCGAAGCTCGTCGACTACCTCACGCGCGAGTACGGCGTTCCCGACTGAGCGAAGCGCGGCACGCGAAGGGTCGTCAGCAGCCCTCCTTCTTCTTTTTCTTCGGCGCTGTCGCCGGGGCCGCGCGGCTGCCGGCCGGCGGAGCGAGCTTCGGCAGCTCGGGTGCGTCGGGCAGGGCCGCAGGGGTCATCGATGCCGCTCCGGTGGCCGGTGTCGCCTCGCTGGCCAGGCGGGCCTGCCCGCCGAAGAACCTCGCGAGCGCCGCTGACTGCTCGAAGCGCGCGCGCTGCTGCGCGGTCGCCTCCGCGGGCATCACCGGGAACAGCACCTCGTCCTTCCATCCGTCGAGTCCACCGAGCACCGTGTAGACGGCGGTGTGTCCCTGCGCCCGGACCAGCATCCACGCCTGGGCCGCGTGGATGCCGCCTTCGGAGTAGAGCACGACCTTCTCCGTCGGCAGCAGCGGGAACTCCGGCAACTGCGCGACCGGGACGTTCTCCGCGGTCGGGATGTGGTACGCGGCGTAATCCTGCGTGCTGCGCAGGTCGAGCAGCCGGTAGTCGGAGCGTCCTCCACGATACAGGCGGCGAGCTCGGCCGGCGTCACGTGGTCGACTTCCTGCTCGACGATCATCGCGAGCTCGCGCGTGTCGAGCTTCACGACCGGGCCGCGGTGCGGCTGGCTGAAGAGCGCCACCGCGCCCAGTACCAGGGCGACGGCCGCGAGCTTCTGGTTCAGCGTCAACGACGGTCGCTTCATGCGCGGTTCCTCGTCCAGCGCTCGACCTGCGTCGCACCCCAGAAACCGAGCACCGCCACGACGACGACCGCGAACGCGACCAGACCCCAGGGCAGGCCGAAGACTTCGGGAAGCGTCACCTGGCCCATGTCGTCCGCGTTCACGAAGTCCTTGATGGCGGGATAGGCCTCGGCATAGACGAACGTGCCTGCGAAGATCCCGAGCGCGTAGAGCATGCCGTCGACGCGCCCGGTCGCGACCGCCGCCGCGGAGGTGCCCGGGCAATAGCCGCCGACGACGAAGCCGACGCCGAGCACCAGCCCGCCGACGACCTGCGGGCCGAGGTGCGTCGGCACGAGGTAGACCTGCGACAGGTCGAGCCAGCCGAGCCAGCCGAGGTAGGTCACGCCGAGGAGCGCAGTGACTATGGCCGTGAACATCACCTTGAACACCGACATGTCGTGCAGGTAGAACTGCGCGGCCAGCTTGCGTGCACTGCCGAACCCGGCGCGCTCGAGGCAGAAGCCGAAGCCGATCCCGAGCAGGACCGCGACGACCAGCGACATCTCGTCGCCGAAGAAGCCGTACTTGTAGAGGGGAGTCATCATCGCCATTGCCACCGCATGAACCAGGCGACCGCATAGCCGCCGACGAACACCATGATCATGAACGCCCAGCTGCCGACGTTGAGCAGCGCACCACCGGTCAGGGCCTGTCCGCTCGTGCAGCCGCGCGCCAGGTGCGCGCCGAAGGCCATGAGGATTCCGCCCGCGAACGCGCAGAGCAGGCGCACGGCCGTGGTGACGCGGGGACCCTTCTCGACCGCGAATCGCACACGCCCCGCGAGCAGGCCCGAAAGCAGCGCGCCCGTCATCACGCCCAGCACCTCGAAGACGAGCCACGCCTTGAGCGGGTGGGTCGTGCCGTCGCCGAGGTAACCCTGCAGGTACTCGTTGGACGCGGCGTGGGCCGGCGCGACGAGGTTCACGAGCCAGGCCATCGTCGAGCTGAACGCGCCCGAGGCGCCGAGGCCGCGCCCCATGATCACGAACGCCGCCAGCAGCACGAGGCCGAGCGCGATTCCCGCGAGATAGGGGTTGGCATAGCCGCCGCCCGGCCCGGTGCCCGGTGGCCTGGGAACTGTATCGGGGGTGTCTGCCAAGTTCGGATCCTCCACGCGTGGTTTCGGGTCACGCCCTCAGGGCGTGATCCAGTGGCTGTACTGGCCGGCCGAGACGATGACGAACCTGAGCGCGAGCCCGCCCAGCATCACGAGCAGCGGCGCGACGACGGTGTGCCCTATGCGGCGTGCCAGCATCAGCGCCTGCACGGCCAGCGGAAAGACGATGCCGAGCCCGACCACGAGGACCCAGAACACCGCCGTGTACGGCCCGCCGAGCAGCAGCGACACGGCATTCGCGTGCTGCGCGCCCGAGGTCAGATGCCCGATCAGGAAGAGCGCGATCAGCGCGATCTCGGTGATCAGGAACAGGACGTCGGCTCGCAGCAGGCCCGACTCCTCCGCGGGATCGCTCGCGATCATGTGCGCGAAGGCCGCGCCCGTGGAGAGGCCCGAGACGAGGAACAGCGGGCCCAGCACCGCGCTGGCCCACAGCGGCCGGGCGCCCAGGCTCGAGAGCAGGATGCCCGTGTAGATGCCGAGCGCGATTCCGGCGGCGATGCTGGCCACGCCGAGCCGGTGCAGGTTCGCGTCCTCGCTAAGGCGCTCCGCGAACGACGCGAGCCACGGCCAGCGCGCCATAAGCCCGCGCGGGACGGAGGCGAGCGCGCCGAGCGCCATGAAGGGGTAGACGAGGACCAGGATCCAGCCACCCCAGGACATCGGCGAGGTCGGCTGCAGCGTGAGGTACATGCGCCAGACGTAGAGCTTGTGCTCGAGGTCGAGGAACAGCGCGCCCATGCCGAGGCTGAGGAGGACGATCCCGATCCAAGGCAGCGCGTAGGCCACCGAGCGCTCGCCCGGGCGCTTGCCCCGCCACATGAGCCAGCCCGACAGGACCATGCAGCCCGCGACCCAGCCGCCCAGGAACAGGTACACCGGGATCTCCCACCCCCAGACGTGCAGGGAGGGATCGACCATCGGGTTGTGACGCGTCGTGAGGGCCTCGATCATCGCCTCACTCCAGGTAGAAGATGCGCGGCTGCGTGCCGGCGTCGGGCTTGAGCACGAAATGCCGGCGCGTGGCGATGAGTCGGCTCACCTCTGATCGGGGATCGTCGAGATCGCCGAAGTACATGCTGTGCGTCGGGCAGACCGACACGCAGGCGGGCTCGAGGCCCTTCTCGACGCGGTGGATGCAGAAGGTGCACTTGTCGGCATAGCCGTCCGGATGCACGAAGCGCGCGTCGTAGGGGCAGGCGGCGAGGCAGGCTTTGCAGCCGATGCACTTGCCGTGGTCCACGAGCACGACCCGGCCGAAGTCGTGCACGTGGCTCGCGCCGGTCGGGCAGCAGGTGACGCACGGCGGCCGGTCGCAGTGGTTGCAGCGCTCCGAGGTGATGGTGAGTCGCAGGTCCGGCATCGATCCCTCGAGCCGCTGGCTGATCCAGTCGCGGCAGTGACCGTCCGGGACGTCGTTCTCCGTCTTGCATGCGACGACGCAGTCCATGCAGCCGACGCACTTGAGGGTGTCGATGACCATGCCGAAACGTGCCATGCCTCAGGCCTCCGTCTCGATGGTCACGAAGTTGACGTTGGTCGCGGTGCCGCCCATGAGCGGGTCGGTCGCGTAGCGGGTGATCAGCTCGGCGTCGCTCGCGCCCTTGCGGTAGGCGCCCCTGAGCCCGCGCGCCGTGTGACCGAAGCCGTGGACCATGTACACGCAGTCCGGGCGGATCGCCTCGGTGACGCGGGCCTTGACGCGGTTGCTCACGACCCCGTCCTGGTTGCGGAGCGTCACGTAGTCGCCGCTCGAGAGGCCGAGCCGGGCGCCCACCATCGTGTTCACCCAGACCTCGTTCTCGCTCATCGCGTCCTGCAGGATCGGGTTCGTCTGCGTGCGGCTGAAGGTGTGCACCGGTGCGCGCCCGTACAGCAGCCGGAACGATCCCGGTGGGCCCTCGGCCGGCCGGGTGTAACGCGGCACGGGATCGAAGCCGGCGGCCGCGAGCTGGGTCGAGTAGAACTCGATCCTGCCCGACGGGGTGGCGAACTCGGGCGCGACTCCGTCTTCGAAGTAGAGCGGCTGCCGTGGGCCCCTGACGAGCCCCGTCTCCTTGAGTCCGGCCAGGCTGTGGCCCGCCGCCTTCAGGCGTTGATCGAGGTACTCCTCGATGTCCTTCCAGGGGTAGTACGCGCCGAGCCCGAGCCTGAGCGCGAGCTCGCGCGCGATCCACCAGTTCGGTTTCTGGTCGCCGGGCGGTTCGACGACCGGCTGGCGGAGCGCGACGAACGGGTCGCGGAAGAGCTCGACGTTCAGGTCGTCGTAGCGCTCGAGGTACACCGTCTCCGGCAGCACCACGTCCGCCCAGCCCGCGATCTCGGACGGCACGACGTCGACCACCACCAGCAGGTCGAGGCTCTGGATGGCCTTGATCGTCTCCTCCTGCGCCGGCAATGCCTGCAGCAGGTTGGTCGCGTACACGAGCCACCCCTTGATCGGATACGGCTTGCCGGAGATCGTCGCCTCGCGGATGCCCGAGGTGATGGTCTCGCTCGCGAACGGGTATCGGTGGTCCGGGTTGTCGACCTTGCCGCGCGCAGGGTGCGGATAGTCCGGGTACGGGTAACCCGGAACGTCCATCGAGGACGGGAAGTAGAAACCGCCCATGCGTCCCCAGCTGCCGAGCAGTGCATTCAGGAGCGCGATCGCGCGGCTGCGCTGGGCGTCATCCCCGTACCAGGTCGCGTGGCGCCCCGGGTGCACGAGCGTCGCGGGCCGGTGCCGGGCCATCTCGCGCGCCGTCTCGCGGATCACCTCGGGCGGGATCCCCGTCTCGGTCCAAGCCCACTCCGGCGTGCGCGACGCGATCTCCGCCGCGAAGTTCTCGAAGCCGAAGCCGAACTGCCCGACGTAGGCCTCGTCGTACAGCCTTTCCGTGACCAGCACGTTCATCCACGCGAGCAGCAGCGCGATGTCCGTGCCCGGCTTGACTGGCAGGAAGTGCTTTGCCTTACTCGCCGCGATCGAGAAGCGCGGGTCCGCGACGATGACGGTCGCGCCGCTCGCGATCGCCTCCGCGAACTCCTGCACCTGGGTGTTGTGCATGTTCTCGCCGAGGTGCGAACCGATCAGCACGAGGCAGCGGGCGTTCGCGATGTCGGTACGTTCCGGCGAACCGATGCCCTCGCCGAAGGTGAGCTCGAAGCCGACGTCGCGCGGGCCGCGGCACTGCGCGAAGCTTGGCGCGGCGATGTTCGCGCTGCCGTAGGCCTTCAGCGTGTGCTTGAGGAAGTTCCCGCCGATGCCGTGGCTGAAGAGCGCCATGGCTTCCGGGCCGTACTGTGCCTTGATCTTCTGCATGCGGTCGGCGATGTAGCCGAGCGCCTCGTCCCAGGTGACCGCGGCCCACGACTCCTCGCCGCGCAACCGGCGGCGGATGAGCGGCGCCTGGAGCCGGGACGGGTCGAATTGCGCGCCGATGCCGCCCGTGCCGCGCGGGCACAGCCGGCCGCGCGAGAGCGGGTCCTCGGGGTTGCCGGTAATCTTCCACAGCCGGCCGTCGCGCACGTGGGCGATCGCGTTGCATTTCCAGAAGCACAGGTCGCATGAGGTCGGGACCGTGCGCACCTCGCCGGCGGGCGGCCGCTCGGCCATTGCCCGCAGCGAGCGGAGCGGCCCGGCGCCCACGGCCGCCGCCCCGGCACCGAGACCGGCGATCTTCAGGAATCTTCGCCTCGATACGTGCAGCATCCCCGGTCCCGCAGCGTCATTCCATTAGAAAGTGCTAATGAATCGTAGCGGCACCGGGCTGCCGCGGCTTCGGTATTAACCGCAGGGCGCGCGAGAGGGTGCCGGGCGGCCGGCTCGGCGTGGGCATCCAGGACGTCGACCAGGCGCTCGCCGAGTCGTTCGGACTCGACAAGCCGAAGGGCGCGCTCGTCGCGAACGTCGAGAAGGGCAGCCCCGCGGCGGCGGGACTCGAGGCCGGCGACGTGATCCTCGCGTTCGACGGCCAGGCGATCGAGACGGCCGGGCAGCTTCCCGCGCTCGTGGCTGCGTCGCAGCCTGGACGGGCCGCGACCCTGCAGGCGTGGCGCGGCGGGGCGACGCGAGAAATGAAGGTAAAGGTCGGCGAGTCCGGGAAACCGGCGGCGCTGGCCGATGCGAACGCCGAGCCCGCCTCCGGACGGCTCGGTCTCACGGTGCGTCCGCTCGCGCCCGAGGAGCGTGAGTCGGCCGACCTGCCCGAGGGCCTCGTCGTCGAGGATGTCGACGGCGCGGCGCGGGAGGCCGGGATGCAGCCGGGCGACGTCGTGCTGGCCGCGAACGGCAAGGCGACCAAGAGCGTCGACGACCTGAGGCGCATCGTGTCCGGCTCGAAGGAGCACGTGGCGCTCCTCGTGCAGCGCGGCGACTCACGGTTATTCGTGCCGGTCGAACTCGGCTGAGCGAGGTGAAATGAAAAGGGCGCGGACCGCGAGGTCCGCGCCCTTTGTCTATCCAGCCGGCCCGGGCTTACTTGCCGGGTTCCGGCGCGCCGACCTTGAGCAGCTCGACGTCGAAAAGGAGCACCTGGTTCGCGAGCGGGCCCTGCGTGCCGTAGGCCAGGCTGGCCGGGATGGCGAACTGCGCCTTGCCGCCTTCCTGCATCAGCTGCACGCCTTCCGTCCAGCCCGGGATCACGCCGTTCAGCGGGAACGTGGCCGGCTGGCCACGCGCATACGAGCTGTCGAACTCAGTGCCGTCGACGAGCGTGCCACGGTAGTTCACCGTCACCGTGTCGCTCGCCGTGGGCTTCTTGCCGGTGCCCGGCGTGACGATCTTGTACTGGAGTCCGCTCGGCGTGGTCTTCACGCCGGGCCGCTTCGCGTTCTCCGCGAGGAAGCTCGCGCCCGCGGCCGCCGTCCTGGCGAGCTCGGCCTGCTGGTTCTTCTGGCGCTGCTCGTTGACCTTCTGCTGGAGCGACGCCAGGAGTGCGCTCATCTCCTCGGCGGTGAGCGCGGGCTTCGACCCGCTGCGGCCATCCTGCAGGCCCTTGAGCAATGCGTCGTTGCGCATGTCGACGCCCGGCATGTCGCGGCCGAGCTGGTACCCGAGCGAGTAACTGGTCTTCGAGGCATCGTCGGTGAGCGCCGGGTCGGCGGCAAATGCGCCGGTGGCCACGAGGGCGAGGGAGACGCCCAGGGGGGCGCGGACGAGGGAACGCAACATCTCAAGGGCTCCGGGACGGGGAGGGGGCGCGCATGGTACCGCACTTGCGACGGGCCCGGTGGGTGCGGCACCGTGGCGGAACCGCGGAGCGTAGCGCGGGTCGTTCGGGCCGGAGGTCGATGATGACGGAGAGGGGCTGGCAGCAGGAAATTGCGGAAATCCGCCGGCGTCAGGCGCTTGCAGGGCAAATGGGGGGCACGGAGCGCGTCGAACGGCAGCGATCACGCGGCAAGCTCACGGTCCGTGAGCGCATCGACGGGCTGCTGGACCCCGGCTCGTTCCGGGAGTGGGGCAGCCTGGCCGGCGAAGGGCGCTACGACCGGGACGGCGTACTCACCGGTTTCCGCGCCTCGAGCTGTCTCGCGGGGCGCGGGACCGTGGACGGCCGGACGGTGGTCGTCAGTGCCGACGACTTCACGATCCGCGGCGGCTCGTCGGAGACCTACAGCCACGACAAGAACGTGCAGGCGGAGCTGATGGCCGCCGAGTACGGGTTGCCGCTCGTGCGTCTACTCGACGGGACCGGAGGGGGCGGCTCGGTCGCCGAGATCGAGAAGATCGGCGCGACCTACGTGCCCTACGTGCCCGGGTTCGACCAGGTGGTCGCGAATCTCGGCCGCATCCCGGTCGTCGCGCTCGGCCTCGGCCCGGTCGCGGGGCTGGGCGCGGCCCGCCTGGTCGCGAGCCATTACTCTGTGATGGTGCGCGGGCTCTCGCAGATGTTCACAGCCGGCCCGCCGGTCGTGGCTGCCGCCGGCGAGAAGGTCACGGCCGACCAGCTCGGGGGCGCCGAGCTCCACGCCCAGACCGGAAGCATCGACGACGTTGCCGAGAGCGAGGCCGACGCCTTCGCGCGGGCCCGCCGGTTCCTCTCCTACCTGCCATCGCGGGCCGGCGTGCCGCCCCCGCGCGCGGGCCGCGACGACCCGGCGGATCGTGCCGAGGCCTGGCTCGACGAGGCGATTCCGCGCGACCGCCGCTGGCCCTACGAGGTCCGGCCGATCCTCGAAGCCGTGTGCGACCGTGGCAGCTTCTTCGAGGTGGGCCGCGCATGGGGGCGCTCGATCGTGACGGCGCTCGCCCGGCTCGACGGCGTGACGGTCGCGGTGCTCGCGAGCGATCCCGGCCAGATGGGCGGCACGTGGACGGCCGCGGCCGCGCGCAAGATCACGCGCCACGTCGAACTCGCCGAGACGTTCCGGCTGCCTATCGTGCACTTCGTCGACGTCGGCGGGTTCACCATCGGCTCGCAGGCGGAGAAGGCCGGCACGATCCGCGACGGCACGCGGGCGATCGCGACCATCTTCCAGTCGACCGTGCCCTGGTGTGCCGTTATCCTGCGGCGCGCCTTCGGCGTCGCAGGCGCCGGGATGATGAACCACACGCGCTTCCGCTATCGCGTCGCGTGGCCGAGCGGCGACTGGGGCTCGTTGCCGCCCGAGGGTGGCGTGGAGGCGGCCTTCAAGGCGCAGATCGCGGCGGCTGCCGACCCCGAAGCCGCGCGCCGCGAGATCGGCGAGCGCATCGAGCGGTTGCGCTCGCCCTTCCGGTCGGCCGAGCGCTTCCTCGTCGAGGAGATCATCGCGCCCTCGGAGACGCGGCGCTGGGTGTGCGAATTCGCGAATCTCGCCGCCGACGCGCCCGATGCCGGCTCGCGCGGGTTCGTGTGCCGGCCCTGAACGCCATGGTGCCGCGATGACGGAAATTTCCGACCACAACGCCGAGCTGATGCGTCGCTACTACGACGAGGTGTTCAACCGGCGCAATCTCGCCTTCATGCGCGCGCACCTGCATCCGGAGGTCGTCGGGCATGGTCCGGGAGCCGACGATGAGGTGCGTGGCGCCGCGCAGGTGGCCGCGTTCTCGGCGTACGTGTACGAGGTCTACGACGACTACCGGCTCACCGTCGAGAGCGTCACGGCCGCGCGCGACCGGGCCGTGGTGCGCGGCCGCGTCGAGGCCGTGCACAAGCCGACCGGCCGGCGCGTGCGTTTCTTCGGGATCACCGAGTACCGGATCGAGGACGGCCTGATCCGCGAGTACTGGCGCGCGTACGACCGGCACGACCTGTACGACCGGCAGCTCGGAGGCTGGCGTCCTTGAGCGAGGGCGTGGCCCGGCAGCCGAGGAAGCCGATCACCGCGCCCTTGAAGAACGGATCGGTGATCGCGCCGAGGTGCGTGCGGCCCGGCAGCACGACGGCCTTCGCACCGGGAATCGACGCCGCGAGCGGCACCGGGCTGCCGGCCAGGGTATCGCGGCTGCCGCAGACGACGAGGGTCGGTGGGCCACGGCGCGGGAAGTCGCGTGCGCTCATGTTCGGGAACGCACCGAGCAGGCACGCCGCCAGCGCGCCCATGCGCCCGCCGCGTTTCGTGGCCCGGCGGTAGAGCGGCACGAGCGCGGGAACCGCGAGCGACTCGGCCTTCTCGTTGTCCGCCGTCAGCGCGTAGCCGCGCGCCGCCCAGCGCTTCGCCTCCGCGGCGTTCAGCAGGTTGAGGCCGGTGCCGCCGATGATCACGGCGTCGAAGCGCTGCGGGTGGTGTGCGAGGAGCCACGCGGCGTTGCGACCGCCCATCGAGTAGCCCATCAGCGTCGCCTTGGGCAGTCCGAGGTGATCCATCAGGCGGATCGCGTCGCCCGCGATGGCCTCGGGCCGGTACGACTCGATGTCCGAGGGCTGGTCACTCTGGCCGTGGCCGCGCGCGTCGAAGGCGACGACCCGGAAGCCCGCCTCGGTGAGGGTGTCGTACCACCCGGGCAGCTGCCAGTTGAGCCGCCGGCTCGCGCTGAAGCCGTGCAGCAGGATGATCGGCGGGCCCGAGCCGACGTCGTCGTAGGCGATGCGGACGCCGGCGGACTTGAAGTGGTGGGTCATGCGGGTGTCCTGCGCAGGTGCGGGGTCCACCATCGTCGCGCCGACCGCAAGGGCCGTCCAGACGGTACATTACGCGGCAGGAGAATCCACCCATGCGCCATCGACCGATGCTCGTCCCACTGATCGCCGCCGCGCTCGTCGCCGCCTGCGGAGGGCGGCCTGACCCGGGGCCGGCCGCGCCGAGCGGCGCGGCGAGCGCGTCCACGGCACAGGTGAACCGGGAGTTCGGTGGGTCGCTGCCACTCGGGGAGCTGCAGGACTTCGAGGACGCGAAGCGCGGCTTCGTCGCGACCGACGAGCCGCTCGTCGTCAAGGATGCCGATGGAACCACCATCTGGGACTTCACGAGCTACGCCTTTATCGAGGGCGACGCGCCGCCATCCGTCAACCCGAGCCTGTGGCGACAGGCCAGGCTGAACGGATACCACGGACTGTTCGAGGTCGCGCCGGGCATCCACCAGGTTCGCGGCTACGACGTCTCCAACATGACGCTCATCGAGGGACGCACGGGCTGGATCGTCGTCGATCCGCTCACGGCCGAGGAGACCGCGGCAGCCGCAATCGCGCTCGCGCGCAAGCACCTCGGTGATCGCAAGGTCTCGGCCATCATCTTTACGCACAGTCACGTGGATCACTTCGGCGGGGTCGCGAGCGTCCTGCCGCCCGACCCCGCTGCCGCCGCCGCGATCCCGATCATCGCCCCGCAGCACTTCATGGAGGAGGCCACCAGCGAGAACGTGCTGGCCGGCATCGCCATGGGACGGCGCGCGGCTTTCATGTACGGGCTGCCCCTGCCACGCAACGCCGAGGGCAAGGTGGACACCGGCCTCGGCAAGGCGCCGGCCAAGGGCACGACCGGCATCCGCGCGCCGACGGTCCTCGTGGACCGCACGCCGCAGGAGATTGAGATCGACGGCGTGAAGTTCGTCTTCCAGTACACGCCCGAGTCCGAGGCGCCGGCCGAACTCACGTTCTACCTGCCCGACATGAAGGCGTGGTGCGGAGCGGAAATCGTCTCCCACACCATGCACAACCTCTACACGCTGCGCGGTGCGAAAGTGCGCAACGCTGCGAAGTGGGCCGGCTACATCGACGACGCAACACGGCGCTTCGCCGACATGGAGGTCGTCTTCGCGAGCCATCACTGGCCCGTGTGGGGCAATGCGCGCGCGATCGACTACCTCGAGTCGCAGCGCGACACCTATCGATACATCCACGACCAGACGCTGCGTCTCGCCAACGAGGGTCATACGCCGCGCGAGATCGCCGAGCAGCTCGAGCTGCCCTCGACGCTTCGCAACCGGTTCGCGAACCGCGGCTACTACGGCACGATCCGTCACAACGCCAAGGCGGTGTACCAGGCGTATTTCGGCTGGTACGACGGAAATCCGGCCAACCTCGACCCGCTGCCGCCGGTGGAGGAGAGCCGCAGGTACGTCGAGGCGATGGGCGGCGCCGCAGAGGTCCTCAGGAAGGGGCAGGCGGCGGCCGACGCCGGGGATTACCGCTGGGCCGCCACCCTGCTGAACCACCTCGTATTCGCCGAGCCGGACAACGCGCAGGCGAAGGCGCTCCTGGCCTCGGCCTACGACCAGCTCGGCTTCCGGGCCGAGTCGGGGCCGTGGCGGGACTTCTACCTCACGGGAGCCTACGAGCTTCGCAATGGCGTCTCCATGACGGCCATCGACCCGAAGAAGTCCGTGGGCCTGCTGCTCGCCACGCCCGTCGACCGGTTCCTCGACTCGATGGCGGTGCGGCTGAACGGGCCGGAGGCCGACGGCAAGCGCATGATCTTCAACTTCATTTTCGAGGACGCGGGTGAAACTCACGTCCTCGAGCTATCAAACGCCGTCCTGCACCACCGTAGAGCGGAGGCGGTGCCCGGCGCCGACGCGACGGTACGCCTCACCCGCGACCTGCTGGTCCGGCTCGGTATCGGGGAGGCGGGCCTCAAGGACCTCGTCATGTCGGACGAGCTCGAGGTGGAGGGCAGCCGCCTCAAGCTGCTGTCGTTCCTGGCCATGATCGGCAAGCCGAACGGCCTGTTCCCGATCGTGACGCCCTGAGCCGCGACTGGCGCGGCGGCTGCGGAATCCACGGAGTCAGCGCAGCCCCCGGGCGCGCTAGCCTCCGAGGTCGATGACGGGCACGCTCGAGGAGGATGAAATGGATGACAGCCGCAGCGGCCAGGCCGCCGGGGAAGCCGCGGAGAGCCGGAAACCCAAAGTCCGCAAGGCCAGGCGGGGTGCTCGCCGGGGTGCGCGGCCCGTGGCGCAGGGCGACGTCTCGCCACGCCTGAGCAAGGAAGCGATCGCGGATTTCTCCGTCGCGGAGGCCGTGGACGCGGCCACCGAGTCAAAGGCCTACGCGATGCGCGACATCCTCGCGAGGTCCGCCCACGAGGACCCGGCGGCGCTCACCGAGTCGCTCGACGCCATCCTCGCCGGTGCCGCGCCGGACGACATCGTCGCGCTGCGGCGCCTGCTGTCCGAGCGCGCGCAGGTGGCGCTCCGCGACCACCGCGCGCGGGCGGACGGCGAACTCGCCACGGACTGGCGCGAGGGAGGCTACCCGTACAAGCACCTCATGTCCCGGCGCAGCTACGAGCGCAAGAAATACGAGCTGCAGGTCGAGCTCCTCAAGCTGCAGGCGTGGGTCAAGGAGACCGGGCAGCGGGTCGTGATCCTCTTCGAGGGCCGCGACGCGGCGGGCAAGGGCGGCACGATCAAGCGCTTCATGGAGCACCTGAACCCTCGCGGCGCGCGCGTCGTGGCGCTCGAGAAGCCGAGCGAGGTCGAGCGCGGGCAGTGGTACTTCCAGCGCTACGTCGAGCACCTGCCGACTCGCGGCGAGATCGTGATGTTCGACCGCAGCTGGTACAACCGCGCCGGCGTCGAGCGCGTCATGGGCTTCTGCACGGACGAGGAGTATCTCGAGTTCATGCGCCAGGCGCCCGAGTTCGAGCGCAACCTCGTGCGCAGCGGGCTGCACCTGATCAAGTACTGGTTCTCGGTCACGCGCAAGGAACAGAGGCGGCGTTTCAGGGAGCGCAAGTCCCACCCGCTCAAGCAGTGGAAGCTGAGCCCGGTGGACCTCGCCTCGCTCGACAAGTGGGACGAGTACACCAAGGCGAAGGAGTCGATGTTCTTCTACACCGACACCGCCGACGCGCCGTGGACGGTGATCAAGTCCGACTGCAAGAAGCGCGCGCGCCTGAACGCCATGCGCTACGTACTGCACCGGCTGCCCTACGCCAACAAGGACCTCGAGCGGATCGGGCCGATCGACCCGCTGCTCGTGGGCCGGGCGAATGTCGTCTACGAGCGCGGCGAGCACTCGGTGTCGCCGATCCTCTGAGGCATTTCACGGACGGAGTCGACGATGCTCACCCTGTACTGGTTCTGGTCGTTCAATCCGCAGAAAGTGCGGCTCGCGCTCGAGGAACTCGAGCTCGAGTATTCCCTGGTCACGGTCGACCTCGGGCGGGGCGGGCAGCATGCCGATCTCGTCGGCGAGCTGAACCCCAACCACAAGGTGCCGATCCTGACCTGGGGTCCCTACACGCTCTGGGAATCGAACGCGATCGTCACCTACCTCGGCGAGCGGAAGCACAAGCTGTGGCCCTCCGACGCCGAGGGCAAGGGCCGCGCCGCAAAGTGGCTCTTCTTCGAGGCCCGGCACCTGTCCGAGCCCGTCGGTGATCTCTGGTTCAACGGCTGGGTCGCGCCGCGCATGGGCCGGACCCCCGACACCCTGGCGGCCGATGCAGCTGCGAAGAAGAGCGCGCGCTACCTGTCGGTCCTGGAGGCGCACCTCGCCAAGGATCCGTGGATGCTCGGCAGCGAGTTTTCCCTGGTCGACTGCGCCTATGGGCCCGTGATCGACGCGCTCGAACTCTCGGGCGACACGATCCTCGCCTACCCGGCGCTCAAGTCCTACGTCGCCCGGATGCGCGAGCGCCGGTCCTGGCGCGCCTGCGAGTTCCGCTAGGCCTGCGGATTGCACTGTTTGCCGCCATGGTTTGCGCGGGCTAAGCGGGTACAAGACCAACACGGCAACATCCAGCCGCCTCGTCGCGCTGGTCGGCCCCATGGGCATCCCGAGCCACATCGGCGCTGCGCGCAGGGTCCTCTGCGCCGCGATCGGGCCGCCGAGATTTGCCAGGGCTCGGTTATCCATCCGGGCGAGCCGCGGGGCACATCCGAGCCGGGACTCGACGAGCTGATCGAGCGCGCGAAGCCGTTCCTTTGAAACAGACTGCGGAGCCTGGCCCCTGCTTCCTTCGGGCCCGGTGATCATGGTGCGGCAGGACTGACTGGCGAGCCTCACGGGAACTCTCTCCGGCCCGTCGCGAGTTGCCCGCTCCCTGGAGCGGGCTGCATTGCCCGATGTCCGCTTCGCGCAGAGCGCCAGGACTCAGGATAATCCATAGCGGAAGTTCGCCACGCTACCACGCGGACGACGAGCGACGCCTGCGTTCAGTGCCGACGACGGGTCCACTTCATGCTCTCGTCACCGTGACCGACGTCCGGTGGAGCGCGGAGCTGTAGTGCGCTCGGAATACTTGTCGGCGTAACTGTCGAGCAAGGCCCGGATCATCCGCTGAACGGAACCTTCGACTGCGCGGCATGCGCCTTGAAGAAATCGAGGCACTACTTGCTGAGAGAGTTGGTGACCTTCACACCGTCATCCCTCAAGACACGCTGATCCGGCGGTGGAAGGAAGTCTTCCACGATCTCTACGCGACCGAGCGGTTCATCTGTGTTCTTTCGAGTGTGCTTCATAGAGTTTCCTGCCTCCTGGCCATATCGATATACGGCTTCTTGATCTGGGCGCCCCGTCCGCATGCCTTGAGCCCGATCACCCCAAAGCGCAATCGCACGGACCGCGCCGGCGGTCTGTCGCCGGTCCACGTTCCGTCCGCCGGACGACCCTTAGCCTGCTCCCGGCAGCAGACGGTCAACGGCAGAGGCGACCCTGAGCCGCCTGTGATGCTCCAGAGATGCGAGCCTTCGCGGGCCTCAAGAAGCACCCGTGACGAGCGCCGGAAGTCGGACGTCATGGACGCATTCTGGATACCTCGAATCCGCCGACCACGGACCTTACGGCGGGTCGGGAATTTCGGTGCCTGGCACCTGTTTTTCTACGGCAGGTCGGTCCGCCCCATCAGGTAGCGGTCGCACTCGCGCGCCGCGCCGCGCCCTTCGTTGATGGCCCACACCACGAGGCTCTGGCCGCGCCGGCAATCGCCCGCGGCGAACACGCCCTTGAGGTTCGTCGCATAG